>Ga0316204_10000652_pt1 | contig 119803 bp, 127 predicted proteins | sample 6monrhotite_MG_2_FD_205661 | JGI IMG/M metagenome (GOLD analysis project Ga0316204, IMG submission 205661) | Microbial mat bacterial communities from mineral coupon in-situ incubated in ocean water Damariscotta River, Maine, United States -... | ecosystem: Environmental > Aquatic > Marine >...
CATTTTCAGGTGTTTTCATTTCAGTTGTATTTTGTCCGCAAGCAGATAATGTCAAAAGAATTAATAAAACTTGAATGTACTTCGTCATTTCTATAATTGTTGCCAACGTATTTGTGTGTGATTTCGTTGCGTGTTTCAGCCACTAAATCTTTACATGTGTACAAAGTTATCTTCTTTTTGTCAAAAATTAAGGAATATTGGCAACTACTTGAAATATGCGCGGCAAACTCATAATCGTATCTTTTCTTTTGCGATATTCAACCAATCCAGAATGAATTTTGACAAACTCTTCTTTCGTTATGATATTTTCTTCAATTAGTGCCTGTGAGATTCCTTTAAAGGTAATTTCTGCCATTAATTTTCCTTCTTCGCTACTATGAGCGGGTTGTGAGATTTGAAATTTTACATTGGTACAATTTAGGTCTTTCAATAACCCAACTAAGCGCTGTCCTAAGTTTGCATTTGCACCACGCTTTTTTAGCAAATCCTGATACAATGAAACATATTTATCAAAATAGTCTGATTTTGGACTGCAGAAATGTCCAGTAAAATCTGTGTCTTCAATGAGTAGTTTACCACCTGATTTAAGTGATTGCAAAGCATTTTCAAGAACAGTATTTGGATTTGTTAAATGAGATAATAAAAATCGTGAATAAATTAAATCATATTTGGTTGTGCTTTTTAAAGTATAAGCATCGAAAACTTGGAAATTAACATTTTCAATTTGTTGGGCCTTAGCTGACTTGATAGCTGCTTGAATATTTAGTTCATTGATGTCTAAACCAAGAACTTGACCTTGATTTCCAATTTTTTTGGCGATCATCATGCTTACTTTTCCTGTTCCGCAACCAAGATCTAAACAGTTTTTTGCTCCATTAAGCCCTGCTGTTTTTAAGAAATCTTCGGTGCTTTTTTCTACAGTTCTACTTAAAATATCTAATCGTATAGATCCTTCATTTCCTCCTTGAATAGCATATTCTCTCATATTGGGTTTACATATTTGTCAACAATCTCGCTATAAATAGCTACGTTTGGATAACTAATGTAGCAAACACGTAACTACCTTTGTTTTAGCACTAAACTGCAATTGTTTTTATACAGTGTTGTGCACTGTTTTTATTCCGTTTTCTATTTCTTCTTGACTAATTTTAAGCCCATTTATTCTTTTAAATTCAGTCAAATCTGCACCGAAATATTTTTGATGTGATTTACTAATTAACCAGATTAATTCATTTTCCCGTCCGTCAAAAATGAATTTGTGATTTCGTCCTCTAATTCGATATGCAACAATTCCATTCCCAAAACTATAAGGTTCAAAATGAAACTCAAGTAATTCAAATTCCGCAATTGAGTCAAGTTTTGATTCTATGTCTTTTCTGAAATTCTCAAAATTCATTGGTGAATAGATTTAATAATTAATAAAATTCCAAGGAATATTTTTTTTGAAAGACTTAATTGATTCTTCCATTAATTCAAGTGATATATCTTCTTTGAAAACTTTTATAGTTCTCGATTTATCGGAGTCATCTCGAAAAATCTCAACTATTAACTCATCGTTTCGATAAACTTCAACCCCAATTCCGTCACGCTGATTTAGGTCACTTGCAATTTCAATTCTATCTTTTTTTAACTCCATTCGGTTCGTTTTTCAAATAGTTAACAACGGTCTTATGTATGGTTAGTTGCATGTTTAAGCAACTAATTTAGTAAACAAAAACGAGCGCGAGAAAATTCCGAAGGAATTTTCCAAGTAAGCACTTGCCAAAGCAATGAATTATACCTGTCTGCCGACCGGTAGGCACGTTGTTAGGTGCAGTTTTTTATGAATTCTGTGGTATTGCAATTCGAACACCACCAATATTCTTTTTTATCATCTTTTAATTTCGATTCTGTTTTCCTTCCGCATTCTGCACAATTCCGTTCGTCAGATTCATTCTCAAAAGCTCGATAATAGCAATTTCTACATTCCCAAATTGTTAGAAGTGATTCTTCTTCATCTACTTTCCAAGTGAAATTATCTTCTTTACAATTCGGACAGATTTGAGTCGCCATCTTTAGCTAGTGTTTTATTTTGCATTCAATTTGCTTAAGTATAGTAACATACTTCTCAAAATACGCAATATCTTTAATTCCATGCATTGGAGTTAAAACGATCCTATTTGTTGGATTTTCTATAGTTCCAATGTAAATGTGTTCGCTCTTTATATTTTCGATGAATACTTTATCGGAAACAAGTTGATTTATTAAGTTTTTATTTCCTCCAAATGAAAATTCTCTTCTTACTGACCTCGGAATAGATATAGCTTGACTTGGATTAATAAAATCTAGAAAACTGTTCCATAATGATTTTGGAAACATATTAAATTCAATTCTATATTTTTTGTCAAGGTATAGAGTTATTCGAAAAGGTTCAGTACCATACATTGCTCCACCAACTTCATTCAGATTAATGCTGATTTTTGTTCCGTCAATATTTATAATTCCGGTTTTTGGTTGGTAAGAATATTTTCCTGCTGGACTATTAAAACTTGTAGTTGGATCTTCTGAGTATTTTCCATTATACTTTTCTGTTAATTCCTGAATTATACTCATTCATTCAAAGTTTTTTTTCAAATTGCACCTAACGTGTTTGTGTATGGCTTGTTGCGCCTGCCTGTCGGCAGACAAGTTGGCTAGAACTAAGTTAGCAAAAGAAAACGAACCAGAGGAAAATCCGAAGGATTTTCCGAGTACACAGAGTACTAGCAATGAATTATACCTGTCTGCCGACAGGCAGGCATGTTGCTTTGCAACGTATTTATAATTTCTTTTTTAGTTTTCTAAAACAATATTTAGAATTAAAAATATCATTAAAAGAATTAATCAATTCTTTAGCTTTCTTTTTTGTGCTTATAGGAATATAAACTTGATCCGTTCCGTTCAATTTAGTTACAAAATTCAATTCAATAACTAGAATAGTTTTACTCCATTCAAATTCTTCATTTGACTCAATTTTTTCATATTTTTTATTTCCAATATCTAAGTAAAGGCTATTTAAAAGCCCTTCAGATTCAAGAAGTTTTAAAATTTTCAAATTCTTGTTTGAATTAGTTTTAATATCTCCACATTGCTCTTCAGTTAAATCTTCGACCTCCCACCCATCTGTATAAATTCCCACGGAAAATTCACTGTTTGGAATAATTAAGTTAGTGCATAGAATTTTTGAAGAGTTCTTAATTTCAGATAAAGTTTTTTCATATGTAGCCTTATTTTGCGAAAATGAAATCGTTAATATGAAAAGGAATGATATGTTAATTGTCTTTTTCAATTTGAATATGTTGTACAACGTGTTTGTGTATGGTTAGTTGCGTGTTTAAGCAACTAATTTAGTAAACAAAAACTTGCCAGAGAAAATTCCGAAGGAATTTTCCAAGTAGGTAATTGCCAAAGCAATTAATTATACCTGTCTGCCGACAGGCAGGCACGTTGTTGTAACATGTTTAAAATTCTGGACAAAAATCTGTAGTTGTAGGAGAATAGAGAGAATAGAAGCCTTCATCAATTCCAATTTTATCATTATCTAATCTGAAACAACTTAAAAAGCCTCCTATCCTAGCATTAGTTTGCCAAGTATTGAATAATCCATATGAAGCACCAATTCCTTCATAAAAATATTGATCGTTGCTTAATTTGTATTTGGTTAAGTAATTGGTACCTATTTGGATAGAATCTATTTCCGTTACTGTTGCGTTGTATGTATTCCATTTATAATTTAATATATCTCCAAGATTAATATTAAAATCTGCATATACTTCTTCAGTACTTTGATTTGGAGAAATGAAAATAACTAAATCAGAGCTCTGTCTCATTGCTGCAACATAATTTATGCCACTAAAAGTAGAGTTAAATTGTTGGGAACCTCCAGAAATCGACTGGTGATATATAGAATCCAACTGTTTATTGTACATTTTTTTGAATTGAAAACCATTAATAAGAGTGTCTCCTTCGAAATAGTATATTAACTTTCTTCTAATCTCTTTTAATATTCCATTGGCCTGGTCCAATTCTTCTAGACTTCCATTTATATACCATTTGTTAGATTCAGAAACCATATTAATTGATTCATTCAAAACATTTTGACTATTAGATTCAGAATTATCATTGTTAGAACAACTTAATAGTATGGATACTAGAAGCAAAACTATATTTCTTCTCATAATACTTTAGTTTAAATGCTTTTCGCAAATGTGTTACAACGTGTTCGTGTATGGTTTCGTTACGTCTGCACTAATTTAGTAAATATAAACCGAACCTGCCTGCCGTCAGGCAGGTAGAAAATCCGCCTACGAAAACCGAAGCTTCAGCAAAGGTTTTAAGGAATTTCCAAGTAGGCAGTGAACTAGCAATTAATTTTATACGGTGTTAGTACCAGTTATTCTATTATTTCAATTATTTCGTATTCATCTCTTTTATTTATAATCCTATTATCTGAAGATAAATCATAATCATTTAATTGTATGAGCAGTCTTTTAGAATTCTTATCAAGATAAGTATATATTCTCCCATTATTAGATAATTCGAAAGGCATTGTTAGTGTCTCAAGCACCTCTTTTTTTCTAATATTGTAGAGTATAACATTATCTTTGATTGCTTTTGAGAAAACAATAATTGTATTTTCAATCGATGAAATTGACCAGTTTATTGGATTTGATATTTTCTCATTTATTCTTTCAAATAATAAAAAGTCTGTCCTAGATTCAAAGTCTCTGCACAGAATATCTTTTATATTATTTTTTTTGTAATAAATTCCGTCAAATGAATGAAAATGCCCAGCCCACCAATATCTTTGTCTCTCAAATATTTCAGTTTCCCTTCCATTTTCTAAATCAATCAAAACAATTGTTTGGTCATTTGGGTCTCGCTTGGACAACCATTTTACCAATACAAGCTTTTTATATCGTTCACTTAAAATATTATGAAAAAATAATTCTCCTCCATACACTGAATTCCTCCCAGTCCAGATTTCATTTTCACGGCTTAATACACTAATATTAAAATATGGTGGTCCAAATCGTATTTCTCCTGCATATTTTGATTTTACTTCAAATATTCCTTCCTGAATATTTCCTGAATCAAATGAAAAAGGATAATTCCTTTTAAGATTATCAATGTATTCTTTATCTATATTTTGTTGCAATAGTTTCATATCGCTTCTTTAATTGGTACTAACGTGTTCGTGTATGGTTTCTTTGCGTCTGCACTAATTTAGTAAATATAAACCGAACCTGCCTGTCGTCAGGCAGGTAGAAAACCCGCCTACGAAAACAGAAGCTTCAGCAAAGGTTTTAAGGATTTTCCGAGTACACACAGAACGAGCTATTAATTATACCTGTCTGCCGACAGGCAGGCACGGTGTTGTGCATAGTTTTTATATCAGATTAATTTCGCAACCAGATAATTCAGTTTTTATTTTTTCACTTTTAAAGAAATGCATTGAATGGTTAATTGTTTTGATTGAATAAACATTTGGTCTATTTCTTTTAATAGCTTGTCTTTCAATACTTTTAAGTCCAGCAGAAGTAGTATACTCAGTAACAGCTGAACCAAATATAATTAGTGTTCCTTTAAATTTTTCTTTTGGTGAAAAATCGAGAGTCTCTTTCTTAAAAGTAATAGTAATATTCAGGATTTTTAGTGTCTGTGGTTCTATATAAATCATAAACCCTAACTCGTCATAAGTCCAAATAATATTGTGTTTTAATGTAACTCTATCGGGATTTCCAAAAACTTCTTTCAGTTCGTCTTTTGTTAAATCTAAAGAAACTTTTTTGTTATTAAAGATTAATGTGTCTGTAGAATCAATTTCTACTTTTTGCCCATAACTCAAACAAGTAATCATGAGAAATAATAATAAAACAATTTTTTTCATTCAGTTTTATATTCCGTTCTTAATTCAGTGTAATAATCATATTCCGTATCGAGTAGACTTTCCTCAAACTTGTATTTCAAATAATCCTTATCCAATTCATTTAAAGAAACAGTCATTTTTCCATTCATAAAGTTGTAAATCGATTTTTTATGATATGCGCAAAAAATGCCCCAAACCATTAGTTTGATAAAATCAGATTCCTTTTCCGTTTTCAATTCCGCTTCGTTCCACGATTCCGATAATTTATTAAATTTCCCACCACCTTTTTCAACCATTTTTCCGTCAGAAATATCAATTTCGGATGGATAGTATTTAATTGTCAGATTATAAATTTCCTTAAAAGTCAATTTTTATCGGGATTTTGTTAAATGAGGCACAACGGTTCGAATATGCGTAGTGCAGGATTTCTAGGTACTTCACTGTCAAACCGCTACAATGTTTATTAAATGCTGTAATGTTCAAATTTATTAAATCGCCCCGCATTACGTATATTTATTGTTGTAGCGAGTTATTTCTGTTCATTACTTTCTTTTTCGGAATCAGTTTCCTTTGGAAAAAATTCCAATCCATTTTCCTTTGCTATATGGTTCAAAAGACTATGAATTCGATTTCTTTCTCCCATTAAAGAATCGTTTATATATCGTAATGTATCGTATAAGTCTTGATAATTGTAGATAGTCTGATAAGTAGTGAAAAATTCTTTTTCAATATTTTCAATATTTATTTTTTCCAAAGAAATAATTAAATTATCTATTCCAAGTCTCTCTCCAACTGGATTGGCTGCTATAAAGTTATTTATAAACACTTCATGCCACCAATAAATTAAGTTTGCATGTCCACTGAGCCTATCTTGGTCATTTTCTGCTTTTTCAATTATTGATATATTAAATAAAGCAAATAGCCTTGCACTTTCAGCCTTTTGAATATGCAATTCATTATTAAATTCAAGTTTTTGTCCTGCTAGAAAATCTTTTTTCTCTTTGGCAAATACTTTATGAACTTCATCTATAATTTCTGATTTCGCAGCTCTTCTATTATACCACCAAGTCGCACCAGCAAAAAGAGCAACTAATCCTAAAAAAACTGTAATAATTATGTTGTAGGTTGAAGCTTGAGCATCTATAGTTTTCTGATATGCACTAATAATATCATTTTTCTGAGCAATATAAATTGTATCATGTACAACTTTGTAGATTGTGTCAATTTTTTCTTGTGTCACAAAAACTGTATCATGTACAACTGCTATTAATGTATCGTGATTCATTTCGTTTTCTTTAATTTGCTACAACTCGTTATATGGAGCACAAAGTTCCTGTATATAGGTACTTATTTCCGGATATACCAAACTTTTTCTCTTGTGTACTATTTTTTTATAAAGATAGTAAAATAGAAGACATGCTCATTTCTTGCTACTTGTTAATAAGTTGAGTAAAGGTTTACATTAGTTCTTGTTTTTTAAAGTTGGGATTCAACGTATATTTGCCATGAAAAACAAACAACACATACCATAAACAACAACCCATGAAATTTTTTATAGACACTGCAAATTTAGATCAGATCCGTGAAGCACAAGCTTTAGGTATTTTAGATGGCGTAACAACTAACCCGTCGTTAATGGCTAAAGAAGGAATTACGGGCGCAGAAAATATTATCAACCATTACAAAGCCATTTGCGATATTGTAGACGGAGATGTATCGGCAGAGGTGATCTCTACGGACTTTGAAGGCATGGTAAAAGAAGGGGAAGCATTAGCGGACTTAAACCCACAGATTGTGGTAAAATTACCGATGATCAAAGATGGTATAAAAGCATGTAAGTATTTTGCCGATAAAGGAATTAAAACAAACGTAACCTTAGTGTTTTCAGCAGGACAAGCGTTATTAGCTGCCAAAGCGGGAGCAACCTACGTATCTCCTTTTATCGGAAGACTAGATGATATTTCTACAGACGGATTGAACTTAATTTCTGAAATCCGTATGATCTATGATAACTATCTTTTCGAAACGGAAATCTTAGCAGCTTCTGTACGTCATACCATGCATATTATTGACTGTGCTAAATTAGGTGCAGATGTAATGACAGGTCCTTTAAGCGCTATTGAAGGATTATTAAAACATCCTTTAACAGATATTGGTCTGGCTAAGTTCTTAGCAGACTATCAAAAAGGAAACTAATTCCAATATTAAAATCAAAAACAAAATCCGTACAATTGTATGGATTTTGTTTTTTTAACGGTAATTTTGCTATAGAATAATACTTCATGTATCCTAAAAAAGAACTCGCGCAACTACTACTTTCTGCTTGTCGTCAATTTGAGATTGATACTGTTGTGATTTCACCGGGTTCTAGAAACGCTCCATTGACTATTGGATTTACGAATCACCCAGATTTTGAAACCATTAGTATTGTAGATGAGCGTTGTGCGGCATTTTTTGCCTTAGGCATTGCACAGCAACGACAAAAACCTGTAGCCATTGTATGTACCTCTGGTTCTGCATTGTTGAACTATTATCCGGCCATTGCCGAGGCATATTATAGCCAGATTCCACTGGTCGTTATTTCAGCAGATAGACCTAAGCATTTAATTGATATAGGGGATGGACAAACCGTTCGCCAGGAGAATGTGTTTCAAAATCATATTTTACACAGTGCGAATTTGAGAGAAGGAGCTTCAGACGATAATATGATAGCGTTGGTAAAAGCATTTTCGCTGTTAACCCATGTAAAAGGGCCCATTCATATCAATGCGCCATTTGACGAGCCGTTGTATGAAACGGTGCCTGCGATGAACGAGTTTGAAATCGTGATTGAAGATTCTAAACCTGTTGACGAGATTGATTATACAGCGTTGGCGACTCAATGGAATGGTGCAGCAAAAAAAATGATTCTGGTAGGAGTACATTACCCAGATGCTGAGTTAGAATTGCTACTCGATAAAGTGGCAGATGACCCATCGGTATTGGTGTTAACAGAAACTACTTCGAATCTGCATAATAGCAGCTTTATCAGCTCGATAGACAATCTGATCTTTAACCTGACGGATGAAGAGTTTACTTCACTACAACCAGATATTTTACTCACCTTTGGTGGATTGATCGTATCTAAGAAAATCAAGCGTTTCTTACGAGAGTATCAACCTAAGGAGCATTGGCATGTAAACGAATTACGCGCTTTTGACACGTATTTTTCATTGACGAAACACATCAAAATAGATAGTAAAACCTTTTTTGAGAATTTTAGCGAGAAAGCAAGTTATACCAATGGAAGCGACTATGAGTCTAAATGGATTGGGTATAGAGATCATACCTATAAAAAACATATTGATTTTCTTAAATCAGCATCTTATTCAGATCTGAAAGTATTTGAAAAAGTATTGGCAGCTGTTCCAGATCATTCGGAAGTACAGTTTAGCAATAGTGCTATTATTCGATATTCACAGCTTATTCCGATGAACAAAACGGTTACGGTGTTTTGTAATCGAGGAACTAGCGGAATTGATGGTAGTACAAGCACAGCCATAGGAGCGGCCTATGCTTCTGAAAAGCAAACAACGTTGGTTACTGGAGACCTGAGCTTTTTCTATGATAGCAATGCTTTGTGGAATACACATATTCCTGCGAATTTTAGAATTATTTTAGTGAATAATGACGGAGGTGGGATTTTCAAGATCATACCTGGACCAGCTTCAACCAATGCATTACCGTATTTTGAAACACCTCATGGATTAAACGCTGAACACTTATGTAAAATGTTTGGTTTTGAATATAGTACAGCTTCAGATATTGAATCGGTAGCCGTTGCATTGGATACATTATATCAAGATTCGGATGGACCGAAAGTATTAGAGATCTTTACACCGAATAGTGATAACGATCACATTTTAAAAGAGTATATCAATTATTTAAGATAGTATGGATTTAAAAGTAGGAGACAAGGTAGATTTAGTAATAGGAATACAAACCAATTTAGGATACACCGTTTTAATAGATGAAGCCCATGAAGGTTTACTATTTAACAGTGATGTGTTTACCGCTTTAGAAGAAGGGCACCGCACTGAAGGGTATATCAAAAACATTAGAGAAGATGGTAAGATAGATGTTTCACTACGACGTCAAGGGTTTAGAAACGTCATTGATAGTGATGTGCAAAAAATACTTAACAAGCTTGAAAAAGACGGATTCTTATTGCTCACAGATAAAAGCTCTCCCGAATCTATAAAGTTCCACTTGCAAATGAGCAAGAAAGCGTTTAAAAAGGCCATCGGAAACTTATACAGAGAGAAAAAGATTATACTGAAATCTGATCGTATTGAATTGGTTTAGCTCCTTTGTCACATTGAGTGAATTTTTCAATGGAAAGAAGTAAAATTTGTATCGAAATGGACAAGGCACAAGTTCTCGATACATCAAATCACAGATTTGCCACTCGAACTGACACTACAGATATGTTCTAACGGACTAACGCTTTCCTAGTACCCTTTCTATATTTTGATAGAACAGATCCGATTTTGGATCATCTGGGTTCATTTTACCATACCCTTTTCTATACATTTCTAAAGCTCTTTTGTAGTTCTTTCCAGTTTCATAATAAAGACCAAGATAGTAATCACCTAAATGAGAATTTGGATATACATTTAAGATCATTTTTCCAAAGTCGTCCAAATAATCACCATTCTCTTTATCAATAATGATGCTTTCCACAGCAAAGATGTCTTGTTCTCGAATACCAATGTTTGCTCCAAATAAGAACTCCATATCCAAATATTTAGTTTCTAAGTAGGTAATGGCATCAGGTGGTGATAGATTTTTTACTTTTTCTTCAAACTCTATACTAGAAATACCAGAGTAGATTTCAAAGACCTTTGCAAAAGAACGCCCCATAGCCTCACTGTAAATAGAAGTTGTGGAGGGAGAGGTCTTGAAGTCATTATAGACTACATGAAAATTAGGCACTTCAAAACTCTTTAAATAGGTTCCAAACTGATCTATTAACACTTTTCTTTTCTCACTTTTATATGGATTACCAGCCACATAGAAGTAAAAGGTATTATCCTCTCGCTTTAATTTATCCAGTTTATAACTTTCGATTTGCCTATTAATATCAGGTGCAAATGTTGGGTTGATACAGATATATGCATTAAAAACCTGTAATTTCTCTTTTAAAAAATGGGTGATAAAATTTCCTGCAGTTCCTTGACCGACTATGGTTAAGAAAGGTGATGTTTTATAGGCACCTTCAATATACGGGATCAGTTCATCTCGAATAAACAAGTAGAAATTAGAACTGAAACTAGTAAGATTACTATTTAATGGATCGAAAGAAACATCTTTAGCTCTTGTTTTTTTCATATCTATACCCACTACGATCTGTTTGGGAGCCTGATCCGCTTGAGCGAATAACTTCGCATTCCCAACATACAGGTCAAATAACTTCTCTCCATCCAATACGATGGCCAATGGATAGTTGGCGATAGAATCCGTATCATGACCTTCGGGTAAATAGATACGAAGATCTCTGCTTTGATTCAGATATTGCGATGTAAACTTCTTGGTAATCAGTTCTTGTCCAAACACAGTAGCTGAACAAATGATTAGTAAAACGGTAAATATTTTTTTCATAATTAGGTCTATCTAGGGTTTATCAAATAAAAGAAATTCATTTCAGAATTTAAAATTAGTGCTGATTATTATTATAACATACTATAAAAAGCTTTATCGTCAACCTGAACTTGTTTCAGGTGCTCATTGCATATGTTTGAAAACAATAGCATTATGAGATTCCTAAATACTGAAATGAATTCAGCACAAGTAAATTCGGAATGACGCTCTAGTAACAGCTTTTAACAAAAATGTACATTTGGTATACAAATTATCAGATGTAAAAATAGTCAATACAGCACTAATGTTTTATTTTTGTGTGTCAAATATAGTAACGTACCAAATAGCAAATTATGATACAGCCAGAATGGATCACCGCAAAAGAATATGAAGATATTACCTATAAGAAGTGTAACGGTGTCGCAAGAATCGCTTTTAACAGACCTGATGTTAGAAATGCATTTAGACCAAAGACCACTTCGGAATTATATGATGCATTTTACGATGCAGGCGAGGATACTTCTATAGGCGTAGTATTACTTTCTGCAGAAGGACCTTCTAGTAAAGATGGTGTATATTCATTTTGTTCAGGAGGAGATCAAAAAGCGCGTGGACATCAAGGTTATGTGGGAGAAGATGGGTACCATCGTTTAAATATATTAGAAGTGCAACGTTTGATTCGTTTTATGCCTAAAGCGGTAATCGCTGTGGTACCAGGATGGGCAGTAGGTGGCGGACATAGCTTGCATGTAGTGTGTGATTTGACATTGGCAAGTGAAGAACATGCGATCTTTAAGCAAACCGATGCGGATGTTACTTCTTTTGATGGAGGATACGGTTCTGCATATTTAGCGAAGATGGTAGGGCAGAAGAAAGCCAGAGAAATCTTTTTCTTAGGAAGAAACTATTCGGCACAAGAAGCTTTTGAAATGGGGATGGTCAATGCTGTGATACCTCATGTAGATTTAGAAGCAACTGCGTATGAGTGGGCACAGGAAATATTAGCAAAATCACCAACCTCTATTAAAATGTTGAAGTTTGCCATGAATCTTACAGATGATGGTATGGTAGGACAACAGGTATTTGCTGGTGAAGCCACACGATTAGCATATATGACAGAGGAAGCAAAAGAAGGAAGGGATGCATTCTTAGAAAAGAGAAAGCCAAACTTCCCGAAGCAATGGATACCATAATCAATTACTAATTTGTCGTTACGAGGAAATATGACGAAGTAATCTCATTCAATTTTACAGATTGTTTCACCATGTTCACAATGACGTTTATAAGGAAAAATGAAGATAATTTGTATAGGGCGTAATTATGCCAAACATATAGAAGAGTTGGCCAACGAACGACCAGAGAATCCGGTCGTGTTTTTAAAACCAGATTCGGCTATTCTTCCAAAGAAGAATCCTTTTTTTATTCCTCCATTTTCTAAGGATGTACATTATGAAGTAGAGGTGTTGGTAAAAATCAATAAGGTGGGGAAACACATTGCCTCGAAGTTCGCACATAAATACTATGACGAAATAGGTTTGGGAATCGACTTTACGGCGCGAGATGTGCAAGCTGTTTGCAAAGAGAAAGGGTTGCCATGGGAAAAAGCAAAAGCTTTTGATGGTAGTGCTATTGTTGGAGAGTTCTATCCGAAATCGTCATTTGACTTGGAGAATATACAATTCCAATTGCTAAAGAATGACGAAGTAATGCAAGACGGAAATACCAATGCTATGTTATGGAAGATCGATGAATTGATAGCCTATGTATCTCAGTATTTTACATTGAAAAAAGGCGACTTAATCTTTACAGGAACTCCTGCAGGAGTAGGCAAGGTAGAAGAGAATGATGTACTTGTTGGTATGATTGAAGGGAAAAAGGCTTTTCAAATTCGAGTGAAATAACCATCAATAAACAAAATTACTATGTTAGGAATTCTATTTTTATTTTTTATCGGAAAATATTATTACAAGTTAGCAGAAGAATATGGGAGAAATAAGTGGGGATTTGCGGTAGTAGGTGTTGTTACCTATTATGCAGGGACCATTATTACAGCAATCATCTATGGGCTTATCTATTTTATAATGTATCCAGATGCAAGCGAAGAATCTGTGGATACCATTGGACTTAAATTAATCGTCGTGGTTTTTGGATTAATAAGCTGCGTCGTATTATATTTTATATTGGAGAATAACTGGAAGAAAGCAAAAAAAATAGCGAAGAAAGATCGTATCCAAGAAATCGGAAAAAGTGATTCTTCAGAAGAATAACATATGAACGCAGAAATAATAACCATCGGTGATGAAATTCTAATTGGACAGATTGTAGATACCAACTCTCAGTTTATCGGCACAGAATTAAACAAAATTGGTGTTTCCGTCTATCAAATCACTTCCATTCAAGACGAGGAGCAACATATTCTAAATGCATTGCAAGAGGCGCAAGGAAGGGCAGATATTGTAATCATTACCGGGGGCCTCGGTCCTACAAAAGATGATATTACAAAAAAGACCATTGCTAAATATTTTAATGATGCGACATGGACAGACTACCCTGAAGTATATGAGAACATCAAACGCTTATTCAAGCGCGTGAATCATCCTGTAAATGAAGTACAGAAGTATCAAGCACTATTACCATCAAAAGCTACCTTACTTCCAAATAGATACGGAACAGCACCAGGGATGTGGTTCTATGAAGACGATACTGTATTTGTGTCTATGCCAGGAGTACCTTATGAAATGAAAGGCTTGATGAAATTTGAAGTACTGCCTAAAATTCAGGAGCAATTCCAGTTGCCTTATATCATGCATAAAACCATTATGACCTATGGTCAAGGAGAAAGTGTGATTGCAGAGCGTATTGAAGCTTGGGAGAACGACCTTCCAAATTTTATAAAATTGGCGTATTTACCTTCATTTGGAAAAGTACGCTTACGACTTTCTGCGAAAGGAAGCGATAAACAATTGCTAGAAAATACCTTGGAAGAACGTATTGAAGCGTTGCACATATTGATTTCCGATATCATTACAGGTTTGGGAGAAGAAGAAACGATAGAAAAGGCTGTGGGTAAGCTATTGACAGCTCATGGAAAGACATTGTGTACAGCTGAAAGCCTAACAGGAGGTCAAATTGCGTCGACCTTAGTTTCTGTACCAGGAGCGTCGGCTTATTTTAAAGGTGGATTTGTCACGTATACTGCAGCAATGAAACAAGACCTACTTGGAGTAGATAAAACAGTCATTGAAAAGAACTCTGTAGTCAGTAAAGAAGTGGCTGAGGCGATGGCGGTGAACGCCAGAGAAAAAACAAATACGGACTATGCCATATCCGTTACAGGGAATGCAGGGCCAACCACTGACAATAATGATAAATCTGTAGGAGTTGTCTTTATTGGGCTGGCTACGAAATCGGGAGTCGAGGTACGTGAATTTAATTTTGGACAACCAAGACATAAAGTGATAAATAGGACGGTAAATAAATCCCTTGAAATCTTACAGGAAGAAATTCTAAAAAATTACTAAAATTGTTTTTGTAGAAGTTCAAAAATGTCATACATTTGCACCTCGTTTAGAGATAACGATTTAAAACGATATAGAAGATGTCTAGAGTTTGTGAATTAACAGGTAAAAAAGCGATGGTAGGAAACAATGTTTCTCACGCTTTGAATAGAACTAAAAGAAAGTTTAACGCTAATCTAATGACGAAGCGTTTTTATATTCCAGAAGAGGATAAATGGATTACGTTAAAAGTATCTGCAGCTGCTCTAAAGAATATTAACAAGAAAGGAATTTCTGCAGTGATTAAAGAAGCAAGAGCTAAAGGTTATTTAACTAAATAATTTTTCTCTAGATAAAATTTTAGCAAGATGGCAAAAAAAGGAAACAGAGTTCAAGTAATTTTAGAGTGCACAGAGCACAAATCTTCTGGTAAACCAGGAACTTCTAGATATATTACTACGAAGAATAAAAAGAATACTCCAGATAGAATTGAAATCAAAAAATTCAATCCTATTTTGAAGAAAATGACAGTTCACAAAGAAATTAAATAATAAAGAGTTTAGGTCATGGCAAAGAAATCAGTAGCATCATTACAGACAGGTTCTAAAAGATTAAGTAAAGCGATCAAAATGATAAAATCTCCAAAAACAGGAGCGTATACATTTGTTGAAGCGATTATGGATCCTAAACAAGTAAATGACTTTTTAGCTAAAAAGTAATTACTTCGAAACAATATTTAAAGCTACTTTCTAACTTAGAAAGTAGCTTTTTTTATGCAGTTAATTTCCGTAATTTTGACAGTGCACAGATATGAATCTGTAAATACGTAGTATATGAGTTTTTTTAAAAAAATATTTTCAACAGAAAAGAAGGAAACCTTAGATAAAGGATTAGAAAAATCAAAATCGAGTTTCTTCAATAAACTATCTAAAGCAGTAGCAGGAAAGGCAAAGGTAGATGACGATGTATTAGATAATTTAGAAGAGGTGCTGGTTTCTTCAGATGTTGGTGTAGACACAACGTTGAAAATCATTGACAGAATAGAGGCACGTGTTGCCAAAGACAAATATTTAGGAACCGAAGAACTAAACGAAATCCTGCGTCAAGAGATCGCAGGCTTGTTATCTGAAACTAATATTGGTGAAGAAACTGAGTTTACTGTCCCAGCAGATAAGAAACCATATGTATTGATGGTAGTTGGTGTAAATGGTGTTGGAAAAACAACGACCATTGGTAAACTAGCATCGCAATTTAAAAAACAAGGGTTGAAAGTGGTTTTAGGAGCTGCAGATACCTTTAGGGCAGCCGCTATTGATCAACTTCAGGTTTGGGCAGATAGAACAGATGTACCGATTGTGCGTCAGGAGATGGGTTCTGATCCCGCTTCTGTAGCTTTTGATACATTAACATCGGCAGTCACTCAAGAGGCTGATGTAGTTATTATTGATACTGCTGGACGTTTGCATAACAAAGTGAACTTAATGAATGAGTTGACTAAGATTAAGCGTGTAATGCAAAAAGTGATTGATGATGCGCCACATGATGTACTATTGGTATTAGACGGTTCTACGGGTCAAAATGCGTTTGAGCAAGCAAAGCAGTTTACCAAAGCAACGGACGTAACATCATTAGCAGTGACTAAGTTAGATGGAACCGCTAAAGGAGGTGTTGTAATCGGAATCTCTGATCAATTTCAGATTCCAGTAAAATATATTGGAGTAGGAGAAGGAATTGATGACCTACAGGTATTTAACAAGCACGAATTTGTAGATTCGTTTTTTAATCAATAAAGAATAAAATGGAAGAAAATAATTCGAATACAGGATTTGATATCTATCACAATTTTGTGATTAAGGCATCTGCAAAAGAAGTATTTGATGCCGTGAGTCTTCCTAAGCATCTGAATAATTGGTGGCCTTTGCAATCTTCAGGAACTCCAGAAGTTGGAAACGTCTATAATTTCAACTTTACGGATGCATATAATTGGTTTGGAGAAGTAGTGAAGTGTGAACCAAACACGTCATTTCATATTAAAATGACCACTTCGGATGCCGATTGGAACCCTACTACCTTTGGCTTTGAATTAGAAGAAATCGATTCTGCCATTTCCGTAAAATTCAGTCATACCAATTGGCCTCAATGCAATACGGAGTTCAAGCAGTCTTCATACTGCTGGGCTATTTTATTACATGGTCTTAAGAATTACGTAGAAAAGGGAATTGTAGTTCCTTTTGAAGACAGAGAATAAGTGTCTTAGTTGATCATTGTCATGATCTTTCCCCATAAAGCATTATCATATCCTGAAGGCCCTAATAAGGATGAGCCTGCATCTCCTCCCAAACGAATGACAACCATATCTAAGCTAGGAATAACATACATTTTCTTATCATTCGCGCCAAGTCCTGCGAAAAGATCATCTGGAGCATTTGGAATTAATTTACCTGAAAACAAATCAGTAGACCCCGGAACTCGATAACTTTCCTTCCCGTTTAACCAATACAGATAACCATAAGATCTATTGAGATTTTGAGAGGTGCTAATCATTTCATTAAAGAAAGCTTCATTCAATAACTGATTACCGTCCCAATTGCCTTTGTTTAAATTCAGCAACCCAAAACGAGCCATAGACCTAGCATTCCCCACATAGTATTTATTGTAATTCGGTGTTTGATACCAAAACCCTGTCATACCAATAACGTTTTTCAATCTAGTATTAAAATAATTGGAAAAACCTCCTGAGATTGCAGCATCTAAAGCCGGTTGAATCATCGTGTAAAAAGCATTATAATAGTACCATGCCGTTCCTGCATCTGCTAGATAGTTTAAGCATTGAGGATCGGTACAGTTGGTATCTCCTTGCGTGTGATCTCCTCCTGAACTCATGGTTAATTGATGCTTTATGGTGATGCTATTTTCTTTATCCATAGCCATGTTGGTCCAACCTGTTCCTAAATAATCACTAGACCTGTCATTAATGCTTAAGAAGCCGTCTTGTTGCGCTAGACCAGTTGTGAATGCGGTTAATGTTTTACTCGCAGAAAACCAAGGAATGATAGTTGCATTAGTGGCTCCGTTAAAATATTCTTCCACTACAATTTTACCATGCACCAAAACGATAAAAGCTTGCGTGTTTGACGTACTCAAAAAGCTTTTAAGATCGTTAAATGCAGTAGTATTCCATCCAAGTGCTACCATCGAAGCCGAAGCCCATTCAGAAGATCCGTTAGGAGGAAAGTACAATTCTTCACTAATCACAGGATCCACGGGTTCAGAAGTAGTATCATCGGTGCTACCGCAAGAGTAGATACAAAGAAAAGTGAGAAAGCTCACAACAATGCGAAAAGATCTCTTCATGCTAATAAGACTCAAAAAGTATTTTTAGGTTTAATCTTCTTAAAAAAACGATGGATTTTTTCTAAATTTTGATCAAATGTTATATACTTGTGTTATACTTAAATCACATGATATGAAAAAGATTATTTGCTATGTTTTCTTATTAGTTTCTACTATTGCTGTTGCTCAAATATCAAATTTAGCTGAGTTAGCTTCAGGTCAAATTCAAGTTTTTAGCCCAATCATGGAATTGGACAAAAAGATTTACGGTTATTTTATGATCGTCAAACTAGAAGATGTTGATAAGAATAATGAAAAATTCGAATACGTATTGTTAGATAAGAACCTGAATAAGGTTGCTAACGGTGAATTTGTAGATCGGAAATACAAGCGGTTAGGAGCACGGTTTTTATCGCCGGAGAAGAGCGGAGATCACCTCATAATCACCAAGTATTATGCTCAAGCCTATTCTCCATATGTAAAGTTTGTTACCAATAGAATTATAAATATTACGAAGAACGAAATTTCACCTTCATTCTATTATGATAATGGTGAATTTGTAGAAGGGAATAGACCTGAAAAGAAAATGCTGAAAACGCTAAAAAAGATTAAAACCTATGAGTTTCCGATATCTATAGGTGGTGGCTATGTATTAGTAGAGAACTTTAAACTACAAAAGAATAACAATCTTCCTCAATCATTGAAAGCATTTAATATAAACAAGGAGCAAGTTTGGGAGTATCAATTCAATCCGAATAAGGAGCGTGTCAAGAAGTTTTTTAATGTGATCGATAAAGAGCATTTCTTGTTTACCACAGATAATAAAACTAGAGTAAATACCCATACCATTCATAGCTTAAACCCTATAACCGGTAAACTCAATTTCAAATATGACATTGAAAGCGCTAATTCGGAATGGAACCATATCTATAATATTACTGCGTTAAATGATAGGTTTGTCATTACCGGAAAAATAAGCCCATATAAAAGAACAGGATACGAAGTAAAAAAAGCGGCTGGATTGTTCAGGATAGAATTGGACAAAAGTGGAAAAGAACTTTCTAAAAAGTATTTTTTATGGCATCAAGCCAATGCGTTTTTACCCATGAACAAAAAAGGAAAAACAAAAAAAGGATATCGATTGTATGCGAAGAACTATTTTGTGTTCAATGATGGAACCATATCTATATTGACAGAAAAAAGAAAAGAAGGATACGATATTTTATTTGGAGCAAGTAAGGTAAAGACAACAGATTTTGTGATATTAAACTTCGATAAAGATTTTAACCTTATCGACTTAAAAACAATTCAAAAGGACCTTTCTAAATGGTCATATTCCGATTATTTATATTCTCAAAAGATAAAGGGAGGAGATGGTGTTGTGTTCTTTTATAACGACTATAAAAAAGATCCAGAGACACGTAAAAAGAATTGGATTTTAGGAATCGTTACTTTGATCAATGGAGAGATGACACACGAACAAATACCTATGTCATCCAAAGAGCATTTTATTGCACCATACATTGCTAAAGAAGGTTTTATTCTACTTAGAGAATTTAATAAGGATAGTGATTATGATGAGATTAGATTGGAACGATTGAACTATTAATTACTTTGAATAGTATTCTCCAATAGCTTTTAGCTCATTCAATCGCAGGTTCCAGATAAAGTTTAAAAACTGCTGATAATTTCTAGATTGATCTTTTGGAATGATTCGATCTACATGTCGGTTTAGTTGGTATTTTTTCTTCGCTTCATAGAGCGCTAAAAAATTAAGTCCTAGCCATTTTTTTAAGTAAGAATCGTCTGGGTTCTTAGCCAATTTAAATAGGATTAATTGAATGCTAAAGCCATATTTTTCTAAATAGTAAAGGGTAGCAATATCTTCCTGTCGTGCAATCTGTTGTAATTTTTTAAATGTCGACTGTTCTTTAGGAGTTGCTTTTTCATCGCCTTGTAATTCGGCAAAGTCATTGGCTAGTTTTTCGATACGTTGTCTGGCCTCAGGATGTGATTTAATAGAATCCTTATTTATTTTATCCTTATATTTTGAATAGTCGTAATTTGAGAATTCTTCCATGTTCAACCATTCTTCTTTAAAGGGTTGATCCTCCAAGTCAAAGAACTGCTTATACACCGTAGAATCTAATGAAATGGTAGGAAGGCTATCATACTTCTCCATCAATTTTAAAGAGTTGATAAAACTGATTTTTTCAAAACCTGTATTTTTATAAAGTACATAACCTATAGAATCGGCCAACATTTCTCTTCGTCTTCTTTTCTTGCTATCATTATACATGATGTTCTTTAAAATGTTGAAAGACTTATCATACTGGTTATACTTCTGTCTTTTAATTTCTCTAGCTTGTAGTCTTCTTACTTTTGATGAACCTAATTCTGCTTGATGAAGAATACTTTGTTCTACATGATTCAACTCACCATGTGCAATTTCATGTGCGAGAATACTCGCAAACTGACCTTCATTTTCAAGGTATTTAAAAAGCCCTAAGTGCATAATAAAATGCCCATTTCCAATGCTCATAGCATTTATAGAAGTGTGCTTCGAAACATAGACTTTTAAGTCCTTCTTTGCTAAACGCGGATTAGCGTTTTTTAGAGCCGTGATGAGACTATCAATATATGTTGTAAAACGGGTGTCAAAAATAAAGCGTTTCTTCCGAATGTTTTTTAGAAATTCTTCATTAGATCTGGTATAGATATGGATTATTTCCTTTCGTAATTTACCTCTATGACTCTTCTTTAATTTCTTGTATAATAATTTATTAGAGCCTTCGTAATCTTTGATGAGTTTCTCTCTCAACTCAAAATTAAGTGTGTCTAAGGAAGGATATTGTTGCCCGTACCCAGCTAATGAAATACAAAAAATGGAGATGAAAATGAGGTTCTTCAACATGAGCTTTGCGTTTTGATGCGAATATACAGTTTATCTGTAAAATAGTATCTTTGAGAATAAACCTTATTCCATGAAAAGACTACTTTTTTTTATCGTTTCTGTTTCTTTATTACTATCCTGCACAAAAAAAGAAGCTCCAATAAATTTTAAAAAACATGATGAAACAAGACTACTAGAAAAGCAACAAGAGCATGAGAAGTCTAGAATGAAGTTCAAGCTTTTTCAATCTAAAGTGTTGGACATGAATACTGTTTTCAAACCCTTTGAAAATGACCTTGCTTATTTTTCTGAGGCTGACTATACTGCATTAAAACCATTGATTATTGAGCAAGATATTCTATCGATACAAAAGAGTGTCGACCAGGGAAAACTGACCTATGAGAAGCTGACACTATTTTATTTATACAGAATTAGAAAGTTTGAAAGCGATAGTACAAAATCACTGAATGCAATTATCGCATTGAATCCGAATGTAGTAAAAGAAGCAAAAAAGAGAGATAAGAATAGAAAGAAAGGGAATACCTTTAGTATATACGGTATGCCTATTCTGTTGAAGGATAATATCAATACAAATGGAATGCCTACTACTGCCGGTGCTTTGGCATTGCAAGAGAACAAAAATACAGAGGACGCATTTATAGTAAAACGATTAAAAGAAAATGGTGCATTGATCTTAGGAAAGGTAAATTTGAGTGAATGGGCCTATTTCTTTTGTGCTGGGTGTCCATTAGGATATAGTGCCATTGGAGGTCAGTCTTTAAACCCTTATGGGAAGGGAGTGTTTGAAACAGGAGGCTCTAGCGCGTCTAGTGCAACAGCGGTAGCTGCAAATTACGCAGTGGCGGCTGTAGGGACAGAAACAGCAGGCTCTATTACATCGCCTTCTAGTCAAAACTCAGTGGTGGGTCTAAAACCAACAGTTGGTCTACTTAGTAGATCTGGAATCGTGCCTATTTCAAGCACGCTAGATACGCCTGGACCTATGACAAAAAATATTATCGATAACATGATTCTTTTAGGAGCCATGACGGGGTATGATGCCAACGATAAAAAATCGTATAAGGTAGATGGGGTGCCGAATGCAGATTTTACAGAAAGCATTATAGGAAAACGTTTTGGCGTGTTTAAATCGCTATTACAAGATTCAGTATATAATGCCAATGTTGAAAAGATCAAAGAAGCTGGTGGTGACATGGTTGAATTGACACCAGATCAAATTGGGCTACCAGGTTTTCTAACCTTGTTAAATATTGATATGAAACATGACCTTCCTGAGTATCTAAAAAATCATACAGATAAAAACGTGACCATCACTTCTGTACAAGATGTCATTAACTTTAATGAAAAGGACTCTTTGATAAGGGCTCCATATGGACAGCAATTATTTGAGGGCATTGTTGCTGATACTACAACATTAGAGCAATTGCAAACCATTAAAAAAACATTGATGGATAATGCGCGTACTTATTTTAAACCATTAGATTCAGAAAACCTAGATGTAATTTTGTCCATCAATAATTATCATGCAGGGTATTCAGCGGTAGCAGAATATCCTAACCTTACGGTTCCTATGGGATATAAAAAGTCGGGAGAACCTATTAGTTTAACGTTTATAGGAATGCCTAAAAAAGAAGCAGAACTCTATATTTTAGGAGGCGCATTTGAAAAACTAACCAAACACAGAAAATTACCAGCGAATTATGAGTAGTTCTATAGAGAAGCCTTATTTTTGTCGCCCTAAAAGAAGAACATGAGAACGAAGTCGGTAAAGAAAAATAAGATCAATGTAGTTACCTTAGGATGCTCGAAGAATATCTACGATTCTGAAGTGTTGATGGGACAGTTGAAAGCCAACGGAAAAGAAGTGGTGCATGAAGATGAGAATGATGATGGAAACATTGTGGTGATTAATACCTGTGGATTTATCGGTAAAGCGAAAGAAGAATCGGTAGATACTATTTTACACTATGTGGAGAAAAAGGAAGCTGGAGATGTAGATAAGGTGTTCGTAACAGGTTGTTTAAGTGAACGTTATAAGCCTGATTTAGAAAGAGAGATTTCCGATGTAGATCAATATTTCGGAACCCATGACCTTCCAAATCTTTTAAAAGTATTAGAAGCCGATTATAAGCACGAACTCATTGGAGAAAGATTAACCACTACACCAAAGCATTACGCATATTTAAAGATTGCTGAGGGTTGTGATAGACCTTGTTCGTTCTGCGCTATTCCTTTAATGAGAGGAAAACATAAGTCTACACCTATTGAAGAGATCGTAATAGAAGCTACTAAATTGGCTGAAAAAGGAATCAAAGAGGTGATGCTTATCGCCCAAGATTTGACCTATTATGGTTTAGATATTTATAAAAAAAGAGCTTTAGCAGAATTGTTACAAGCATTGGCTAAGGTAGAAGGCATCGAGTGGATTCGTATGCACTATGCATTCCCATCTGGATTCCCAATGGATGTTTTAGAAGTGATGAAGAACGAGCCTAAAGTATGCCATTACCTAGATATTCCGCTACAACATATTAACACGGAGATTCTAAAATCGATGAAGCGTGGAACTACGCATGAGAAAACTACTGCTTTGATTCATAAATTCAGAGAAGCAGTTCCGAACATGGCGATCAGAACTACATTGATTGTTGGCTACCCAGGAGAGACTGAGGAGCAATTTAAAGAATTGAAAGATTGGGTAGAAGAGATGCGTTTTGAACGTTTAGGAGCTTTTGAATATTCGCATGAAGAGAACACTGGGGCTTATGTCTTAGAAGATGATGTGCCAGATGATGTGAAGTTTAGAAGAGTAAATGAGATCATGGAGATCCAATCGCAAATCTCATGGGAGATCAATCAGGAAAAAATAGGGAAGACCTTCAAATGTCTGTTTGATAGAAAAGAAGGAAACTATTTCTATGGGCGTACCGAATTCGATTCGCCAGATGTAGATAATGATGTCCTAGTAGACGCTAGAGAGCATTATATTAAAATCGGTGAGTTTGTGGATGTAAAGATTTATGAGGCAGGTGATTTTGATCTGTATGGAACTCCTGTAAAAAAATAAAGCGATTACTCTTAAAAAGAGCAACCGCTTTTACCTAGATAGTTCCCAAACTATAGTGTTACCCAAGGAAGAGTAATTTTATGATTGTTTGGCATCGTAGGCCAAGTAGCAAAATCGGCATAATATCCCCAATTTACATATTGGTTAAATGGAGTAGATTTATCAACTCTGAACCAAGCTATACCATCCCAATGGTATCGTTTTCCAAGTACAGCATCTAATTGATTAACCATAGCTTGTGCATAAGCATCCTGCTCGCTTGTTGTTAAACATATAGAAGGACTTAAAGTGTTCGTTCGATGACTTACAAAAAGTGCGTTTGAATGTCCTGGGAGATATGTGCCATCTAAATGTCTAGTATTGCCTGCTGCATGAGGAAAACCAAATGAATTAAAACTGAAGACATTTGAGTTGAACTTAGATCTGTTTACATATACAGGATGAGGTAATGCTCTTTTTACTCTTCGCTGAGCATCTTTCCATGCTCCACTACCATTCATAGTACTTCCGCATTCATCCTTGAATAATCCTGTGTATTTATCTTTGCTGGAAGGGTCTACGGTTGGAGGAGACCAAGGCGAAGCGCTTGAAAAAACAGCATTTACATAGTATCTTTCAATAAGACTTAACGATATTTTATTACCATCAATACTATGGAATTGTACATCAATTAATTGAAACATGGTCTCGCCATTGATCTCATTTGAAACGTCGTTGTAGGTTTTTACAATTTCAGCCTTAATATCTGAGTTTTGTAGTTTTCCTTCTACTAGATTTAATGTTATAGAACGTTCTTTTGAATAGGTTTCGTCATAGTCTTTTAAATAAGGATTCTCTGGATCCTCTTCATTGATATGAGCATAGTTTACGCCAGACTCCATATACCAAATTCCGCGAGCTATACCGGTAATACCTTCTGAGGACTCCTCGGAAAACAAATCAGCCAGTCCTTCTTCTAATAATAGATATGCTTCACCTTCTCCAGGATTGTAGATCTCGTAAGGGTATTCTTCTGATACACCCAAGTCTGAACTTGAACCTCGTGCTGTTAGGTTGTTTGGGGTACTAGTGCTGGATTCGACTTCTGGCAAAAGAGACTCTTTGTTACAGGAGATAAACAATGCAGAAAGCGCCAAAGCACTTACAATTAATTTTTTCATGGTGTTAATTTTTAAAAGTTAATATAAATCAATCTAATGTTGATGTACTAACTAGTAATAGGAATGAAGTTTCATTACCCAACTTTTTTCAAAAAAAAATAACAACCATAAAAGATGGAAGTTTCAAAGGGGCTTTTTATTACGGTTGAACTATATGTTAAAGTTGATTTTTTCTTCTTCGCATAGAAAAGAGGATAAAGAATAAAATGAGTGCAGCTCCCCATAATTCTAATCGCATATAAAAAGGAATGGTCAAATCTATAGTGTCAATGTCACCTGTTAGCGTTAAAGAAGCCCAATAGTAAGGTGATTTTTCAGAAAGCTGATGACTATCCAGATAGGTTAACTTAGCGGTTCTTAACGCCGCTGCTTTATTACTTCCTTTTTGCAAGGCTTTATAAAAATCGATCAATATTTCATTGTTCGACTTTTCGTTGGAATTCCATTGTGCGGCGATCACACTTTTGGTTCCGTTATAAAAGAATCCTCTTGCCAAACTCATCACTCCTTCGCCAATTTCTAAAGAACCGTCTGCACTTTTACAAGCATCTAATACGATGAGGTCTGCATTATTATTCAGTGCATAAATTTCATCCAAATGCAATTTTTGATCATTAAAAGCAATCCAAGGTGTTTTTTGAATCGTATCAAATCCGGCGTGCGTATTTAAGTGTATTAATCGGTACTTAGCCAAGCGATCTATAAAGCGCTCTTTAGAAGCCTTTCGTTGAACGAGCTCATCACCAGAAAAGAGATCGCTAATTTGTGCAATATCATCTTTAGTTCCAGATAGGGAGATAAGATTTTGATCTTGGAAATCAATAGGCGCAACAGATAATATTCGCTTTGATGCAGTTTTATCATTTCGATCTAATGCATTAAAAACAGAAGCCGATTGTAAATAAGATATGGTAACATCTTTGATCAAATAATCACTTTCAGGTGTCGCTTTTAACGCTTCAAATGGAATATTTTGCAAGACATAATCAGGAATGATCAATACGTTTTTACCCTTTAGTTGCTCAAATGCATTTTCAAATGAGAATAGCTGTCCAAATAAAGTAGAAGTCGTTTTATTATAGGCCATTACAGTTTCTTTCTTGACAATAGGTTTACTCACCAATTGCTGGTATTCCAACACCAATTTTGATACTGCTTGAGCATCTTGGATTTTAAAGAATTTCTTTTCACCTTCAGTACAAAAAATGGCATACCCTTCCTTATCATTTAAAATATACTCAATAAGGTTTGTATTTGCATCTACATGTTTTTGAATACTTTCTTCTAAACTTAATATTGTGGGTTGTTGAACCGCGCCATTGAGATTTTCAAGGAGTACTAAGGCCTTGTTCTTTTCCATGAAATAGAACGCATTTTCCACATTGTTTAACAAATAAGAAACTTTAACCCCGAGCATATAAGTATTCACAGACTTTCGTATCCAAAATAGTTTGGATTGATCTACACTGCTGTCGAAACGAATTAATGACACTAATTTATCAATTAAAAAGAGCGTCTCTTCTGCACTTGTCAAGTAGTTTTCTTGCTTTTCCTCATGATACGCCATTACCAAGGCTTCAGCAGTATCAATTAAATAATTTAAGATGTCTAACTTGTATTCAGAAGCTTTAATCTGTTCAAAAGATGGAAGTTTTTTGATATCAGTATTCTGGAGTAATGTGTGAATTGCTTTTAAATAATACGGAACTTTATCTATGGATCGAGAAGTTTGTAAGTAGTACCCTTGATTGTCATAAGTCATCGCAATCACCTCTTGATCTTTTGAGATCTCTAATGCTTTTTGGAAATAGCCAGTAGCTTTTTTGTATTCCCCTTTTCTTGCATGCATGCGTCCCAGATTATTATAGATCGTAGCAATACTTTCTTGATCATCCCAATTGAGATAGATATCAAGTGTTTTTTGGTATTGATTAATCGCGTTATCTATTTGATCAATGTCTTCATAGATTACCGCTAAATTATTGTAAACGGAAGGATGCACTCCCCAGCCGTTTTTTGCAAAATGATCTATTTTCGATTTATGGAATTCAATATTTTTCATATTACGAAGGGTTTCGTCCATGCTTCCATATGTGAAAATAAATCCCTGATGTGCTTTAAGAATAGTAATTGAATCTTTATGAATAGGAAATGAGTTCGAGGCTTTTTTGAAATGAGACAAGGCCTTAAAATAATCTCCTTTATCCGCCAGTGTGAGCCCAAGTTCTATATGCGACTTATAAGTGAACTTGTTAGGTGCATTTACACTAACGATCTCGGTGAGGATTTCTTCTCTCTTATCCAAGTTTTGTAAAGACCCGTAATAATACGTGAGGTTAAACCAATAATTGGAAAGAGCATAAGAGGTTGTTGTGTCTAATACATTGCGCAAATGTATCGCCTTTTTGGTATGCTCAATTGCTTTTTTGTATTTCCCAACCCTATTGTAGGTTAAACTTAATCTATTGTAAAGGTGATCTAAATCTTTGATGGATTTCGTAGTATCTAAACCTGCCAATATCTTTTGAAATGATGCTATTTTAACAGTATGTTCATTTTCTGATGAATAGATACTATCTACTAATTTCCTCAAGGGTGTTATTTGTTGAGACTGCCCATTGAAAATAGTACAAAAGAAAACAACAATGACCATAAAGTACTTTAAGGTCATTGCTGTTTTAATAAATTTTAAAAAGTTTCGCATTATTTATTCAATCAATTTGGAATAACGAATAGGTTTCGGAATCGAGCCACTTTTTACTGGTTTACCAGTAGAATCTAAATAATTTATAATATCACTCACGGTGTAAGGATTCCCATTACTTAGGTGCAAGAATTCGGCAACTTTAGCTGTTACGGTTGCAGCCGAAAAAGAAGTGCCATGTATTAGTGTAGCACTACCACCAGGGTTTGGGAAATATACATCTTGCCCAATTGCGCAAAAATCAACACTGGATGCTCCAAAATTAGAAAAACTGGCAATAATATCTTCACTATTAGTTGCTGCTACGGCAATAATATTCCCATGAGGATGTGAAGAAGGAAAATGAGGAGTAAAGTCATTGTCCTGATCATCATTTCCTGCAGATGTAATTACCGGAATATGGCTATATCTACTCAATAAATTCGAAAAAATAAGATCTGCATTACCCGCGTTCGTTAAAAAGTAACCAAAACTCATATTTACCACATTCGAATTTTTAAAAGCATAATCTGCTCCACATAAAATAGTAAAATAGCTGGTTGATCTATCATCTTTAAAAACTTTAACAGGTAAAACCTCAAAAGGAATACCTAAATTTTTAAGTTTATTTGCAATGACGTAGGTTACTTTTGTACCATGACCATCACCATCGTATGGTTTATTGTTATTATTTGCAAAATTCCATCCAGATATTTCCTGAGGTCGGCAAGAATTGGCAGAGTCATGTAAAAAAGGAGTAGTTCCAAATGCTCCTTTGTAATTAGCATCAATACCTAAATCAACCACACCAACAACGATCCCCCTATTATTTGCAATTAAAGGTTTAAAATCCATGTTGTTTGTAGGTACATATGGTACCTCATTAATATTTTTCTCTAAGGTAAATGTAAACTCCCTGTCAACCTCTAAAATGATATCTTCAGGACCACCACCTCCATCACCTTTTAGCAATCCTTTTTTCTCGATAGGATCTATTCCTTCAACCAATTCCCATAACTCCACAATAAAGGTATTATCCAAGCAACCACCACAACTTTTTACTTTTGCAATATCTACCTGATGAATCCTTCTTAAATTGGCCATTTGCTCAGCTGTAGTACCTTCTTTATATTGTATAACCAATTGATTTGAAGAAAAGGTAATTTCATTAGGAGCAGTTCCTTCACGCGAGAATAGATTCGGGCTATCCCCTTGCGATTGTTCTAATTCACTTTCAGTAAGCAGTTCATCCGTACAGGAAAATGCCATAAACACAATGGCAATCATTCCTAAAATTCTTAAATTTTTCATTTTTTTTGTTTTAATAGTTATTGTTATTGCAAACTATTAGGGGCTAAAACGGGAAGCAATTTTTTGCAATTTTATGCTTCTCAAATTTACTAATAGTTTTTTAAAAGTGCTAGCAATTGTGGTTTATTACCCAATTATTTGCGTTCTTTGAGTATGTTTTTGAAAAAGATATAAATGAACTATACAGCACCCCAGTATTTAAGTGGACTCATTTCGGGTGATAGAAAGGTCGTGAATGCTATCTACGAACGGTTCTATCCGAAAGTGCGCACATTTATTCTACAGAACAAAGGGAAAGAAGATGATGTGCAGGATGTATTTCAGGATGCCCTTATGTATCTGATCACCAAACAAAAAGAAAAACCCTTAATACTACAATCTTTTGAGGCCTATTTATTTACCATTTGTAAGAATGTTTGGCGTAGGACCTTAAAAAAAGAAAAAAATAAGGTAACAAATAAAGATGCTCCCACACTGGTAGATAAAGAAACGGACTTGAGTCTCTTTTTTATGGAGCAGGAGCGATTGGATTTCTATTTAGAGAAGTTCCGATTGCTCTCAGAAAACTGTAGAGAGATCTTGTCTAGTTACTTTAATGGATTCAGCTATGAGGAGATGGTAAAAGAATTGTCCTATGCTACGGTAAATACGGTACGCCAACGTGTTTTTAAGTGTAAAGCAAAGATGATTCAACTGATGAAATCAGACAAACGTTATACCAATCTACGATCATGAGTGAAGAAAAAGACATAGCAAGACAAGAGCAGATTAGAGCCTATATTCTGGAGACCCTATCGTTAAAAGAGCGCGCTGACTTTGAAAAACGAATGTTGCTGGATGAAACTTTGAAGGAAGAAGTGGCTTTGGAAAGGTCATTACTGACTCATATGAATGAAGAGGATTGGGAGTTGATGGATGTTGAAGAAAACAAGGAACGTTTAAACGAACTGAGAACAGCATTGCGTAGTGAAGAAAATACGGCACTGTCAGACATGATCCGGGAAGTAGGCACCGAATATAGAACCAGAACCTCAAAACCAGTTCGTAAGAACTTCTTCTATGCTGTTGCTGCCAGCATTGCCATTTTGGTTTCAGTAACCTCTTATTTTATGTTCAAGCAAACGACATTAGAAACCTACTATGCCGAATATGCTAATTGGACCGAAATTCCCTCTTTTGTAGAAAAAGATCAAGGATTGAATGCTATGGCTAAAGGTGAAGTGTTGTATAAAGACCATCAATTTCAGGAAACCGCAGATTATTTTAAGGAGTATTTACAAACTGCTACGGAAGAACACCGCCCTTTTGTTTTGATGTATCTAGGAGCTGCTTATACCGAATTGAAACAATATGAAAGCGCCTTGAACGCGTTTGAATTACTTACAAAGACAAATACCATAGCAAGTTCTAGAGGATATTGGTATCAGTTATTGATCTACTTAAAACTAGAACAAAAGGAAAAGGTACAGGAGATTCTAGCGGTTATTTTGTTGGATGTGGACAATTACAATCATTCAAAAGCTCTAGAGTTACAAGAGAAATTAAAATAGATGAAAAAAACCTACTTTAATTGGTCTTCGGGTAAGGACTCTGCATTAGCCTTATATAAAATCCAACAGCAATCAACTTATCATGTAGACCTTCTGGTAACTACGACAAACAAGGACTTTGAACGCGTATCGATGCATGGACTCCGCGAAGAGTTGCTATGTCAACAAGCAGCGGCCATAGGCTTGCCTTTACAAACCATTCCTTTTCCAGCTGAGGTAACCATGGATGCCTATTCTGAAACCATGAAACAAGCCATGAATGATTTAGTAAACAAAGGTTATACACATGGGGTGTTTGGAGACATCTTTTTAGAAGATCTAAAGGCTTATCGAGATGGAAAACTGTCCGAAGTAGGAATTACAGGAGTGTATCCGCTTTGGAAACAAGGAACAAAACAATTAATGCAGGAATTTTTAGCATTGGGGTTTAAGGCTATTACGGTATGTGTCAATGCGAAATTATTAGGTGAAGAATTTGTAGGTAGAGTGATAGATGAGGAATTTATAGAAGATTTACCAGATAATGTAGATGTATGTGGAGAGCATGGTGAATTCCACACCTTTGTATTTGATGGGCCCATTTTTTCAAAACCAGTGGACTTTACAATAGGAGAGAAGGTACTCCGTTCCTATACCTTGCATGAGAATGATGATGACAACTGTCATCAATCGTCAGATGATAAAAAAAATTATGATACTAGTTTTTGGTATTGTGATTTGATCTAGTAGTGTATATCACTTTTTGCGATTAGGAATCGTTAACTCACAAATCTCGTAATTCCCATTTCTATAACTTGTCGTTAATAACTTTGAATTATCTATGGACCAACTCGGTAATGTATCTCCATCATTGTTGTACGTAATTCTAACTTGATTTTTTCCGTTAGCATCCATAATATAAATTTCAGGCCTTCTTTCCTTCATGGAAGTAACATACGCTATTTGCTTTCCATCCTTTGACCAACTTGGGCAGAAATTATGTTTTGGCCAATTTGTCAATCTTTCTTTATGCGATCCATCAATGTTTATATTGTAGATTTCGTCATCTTTATTATTTGTCTCATGCCTTGAAGAAAACAATAGTGTCATATCGTCTTTGGACCAATTGGGATAAAAGCTTCTGAATCTATAATTTGTAACCAAGGTGATGTTCTTTCCGTTACTATCGATGATGGCAATATTGGACTCTTGATCTGTTTTTTTAAGTGTAAAAGCTATTTTTTTGCCATCATGCGAATATTGTGCAAAGGAAGGTTCTCCATCAATACCTAGAATGTCTATTTTTTTGATGGTACCGCTAGAAACAGAGATAGTGTATAATTCATTTTTACCACTCCTATTGGACTCGAACATAACTTCCTTTCCATTGGGATGCCAACTGGGTCTTCTATCTTCAAATGTACTCGAGACTAATTTTTGTTGATTTTTACCATCTGCATCCATTAGGTAAATTCCCCAGTTTTCATCTCTATTGGATTCGAAAACAATCTGCTTTCCAGTAGGCGAATAACTAGCATATCTATCATCAGCTGAATTGTTAGTTAGATTCACTTCTTTTGCTCCCTGACCAAATGCAGTGGCTATATAAATTAGCAAGAAGATCGATATACATAGAATATTTCTCATAATAAGTAGGACTATTTTGATCGTATTATTTATACAGATTTATCATACGCTTCCTGAATCCATGCCTTGAGTTCAGCATCTATCTCGTTAATTTCAGATAGTTTTACACGGTGGGTACACATGGTACCAAATGGTCCAGAGTTTTCTAAACGATCTGTAGTAGGTGTATCTTTTAGTTTAAAACCCAAATCGATACGTGTTTTAGTAGCAGGTTTGATCAATATAAACTGACGTTTACGAATAATACTTACACTACCTTTTTTGGGCGTGATGACCACATCAGCGCCTAACGAATTCACAAATGCAATCAAGGCTTCATAGATTGGGAACAACGCTTCTTTGCCTTTGTATTGTGCTTGTACTAGATCTTCTTCAGAGTTATTGTCTTGTTTGGATAGTGTAACAATGGTATTCGCAAAACCATGAGTGACACCATGTTCTTGTTTTAAAAAGGTGACGGCCTGACCGTGCTTCTCAAAGGCTTTTTCTTTTAGAATTGTAGTCCATGCCTCCAAAGACTTTCCTGTCTTTTCGGGCATATTGTTGATCATCGTTTGTAATGCGCTGTCCATGTTCCTTTTTTTAACTATCCTTAAAGGTATAAATTCTTTTTGGTTTCCTCACGATGAGGTGTTTTAATGAAACTATCAATGGGAAACCCCAGGATAGGTGGGAATGGTTGCGTTAAAAGCATAACGAAAAGAGAAGCGCTATATCAAGTGTAACTTCATCCCTTCATGAGATGCTTTAAACCCAAGGTTTTCATAGAAAGCAATCGCTTGCGGTCTTTTTTTATCTGAGGTCAATTGTAAGACATGTGCATTTCGTTCTTTAGCTCTGTTAATGGCCCACTCAAACATGGTTTTTCCAATACCCAATCCTCTTTTATCTTTTCGAATTCGTACGGCTTCTATTTGGGCTCGAATCCCTCCTTGATAGGTTAAGTATTGTAGAAATGAGAGTTGAAGCGTTCCTATAATCTCATCATCTTCATTTTCAACAACGATCAGTTCCTGGTTCTTATCAGCACATATATTGTCAAAGGCATCCAAATAAGTTTTCGGTAAAGGTTCTCTGAAATCTTCTCGTTCTTTTCCGAGTGCATCATCAGCAATCATATGGACAATGGCAGTGAGATCTATTTGTTTGGCTTTTCTGAATTTCATATGGTCAATGACTTTTGTTGGTTACTGTTTTTGTAGCAACTCAAACGTACTCAAATATAATGAAAAGAATAAGGAGATTCCTCGTCACTTCGTTCTGTCGGAAAGACTCTATTTGTCATTTCGAATTGAGCACAGCGAGTATGAGAAATCTTTTTAATGCATGAGATTTCTCAATCGTTTCACTAAATGAAACTCATTTCGAAATGACAAGTTATTATCGTTTTATCTCATCCGAATTTCTAAAGAATAAAGCATTTACAAAGAACAATTTTCCATTATCCCAAAACGATCGGAACAGTGGATTGTCTACCATATAGATAATGCTTCCGCCCCCCATACGTTCTTCTCCAATAAACAAAGACTCCGGAATGTTTTGTAAGGCTTTCTTACCTGCATATCCCGAAATATTGGTGGCATCTTTGCTAAAGTAGGCTACATTACCACCGTTCTTCAAATAATCGTAAGAACGACTTCCTAACTTCAAAGAAAAATAGTTGTTGTCGTAACCAAATGCGAGTGGATGGGTATTGTCTACAGTACTCTTAAATACAGCTCCAGTAATTAGATTTACAGACCCTGCACGTTCTTGATCTGCATAGGGTGTTAAGTTGGCTTTAGGGGTCTCTTTTTTGTCCTTTTTTGCTTTCTTGGTTTTTAAGGCAAATCCTTTTTTATCGGCAAAACTTCGCAGTGCGTTGCCAATAGCAATCACGGTTCCTCCTGAACGAGAGAAATCCTTTACACGCTTTAACTGCGTAGAATCTAATACACGACCATAGTATCCGTTTGGAATAATCAATACATCGTATTTGTCTAAGTTTACGCCTGAAAAATAATCGGTATCTAAAATCGTTAATGGATATTTTAATTCAGTTTCAAAGAAATGCCAGATCTCTCCAAAGCTTAAAGAAGAAGTCCCTTTTCCAGATAGTACCGCAATCTTTTGTTTGTTGATAGGATTCACACTATACGATCCAAAATCTACACCTTTGCTTACAAAACCTGTTTGTACTGGCGTTAATTTTCGTCCGTATTTGTTAGCCAATGCAATAAGCATGCTATCGAAGTTCGGATTTTTCTTATTGTCATTTCTTAGAATGATCAAACTCCCTCTATCATATGTATTTCCTTCTACAGTAAAAGGTTTTTCAGAAAAGCGAACACGGATATTAGCATCCAAAACCTGCGCTAAGAAGGTAGCATCTTTTAGACTGTTCCATTTACTTAGGTAGGCATAGGAAGACTTATCTACTGAATTCGAAACGATGTTGGTATTCACCTTTTTAGTAGAACTTACTTTGCTCTTCGAAGCAATGGCTTTAAAACCGTGCGCATATGGAAGAGACCATGCCGTAATATCATAGGTTAAAGAATCTGCTAATTTCGCATTTGGTTCAAACAGTACTTTGACCATTTTTCCTTTTGGCTGACCAGAATGTACCACCAAATCATTGTCAGATACGTTCATTCTACCTTCACCTTGCGTGTCGAAATTATACCCTTTTACTTGTCCTTTCTTAGTGTATTCATATTCAATTTCATGCTTATCTAATAAATCAATGAGACGTTGCGTTTTATCAACATTCTCATTTTTCAATACGTAACTTTTATATAGCAAACCTCTATTATCAAAGAACTTCTTAAACTCTGTATTTAGTTTTGCTGCATTTTTAGAAGCAATTTCCACTGTAGATAATCCAGTAGTTTTATGGTGTTCTACACGATCTACTAGAGTCAACTCGTAGCCATGATCGGTATCAATTCCTAACCCAGCCATTCCGTGTCCAGCTTGTTCGTAGGTCATACCAATCGCCCCCATATAGGTAGGGTAGGTGTCTCCATAACTTGGATATAGCAGGTCAAAACTTTCTTTGGTAAAATATAACCATCCATTTTGATCGAAATACTTGGCATGATTCTTCCCGATTTGTGTTTGGAAGTCACGTTGCCAATCTGTAATAATCTCATGAAATGGCTCTGCTGCCGGCGCAAAATAATATGGATTGTTAATGAATTGCTCGTGAAAATCTACATGAATATGTGGTAACCACTTGTTATATACACTTAGACGTTGTGCAGATTCTACTTGCGTAGCCCATGCCCAATCTCTGTTTAAATCGAACAAGTAATGATTCGGTCTTCCACCTGGCCAAGGCTCACGGTGTTCTTTTGCATCTTGAGTAGTATTGTACGGTGTACTTTTTACCTGATTGAACCAGTTTACATAACGATCACGTCCATCGGGATTGATACACGGATCAATAATTACTAGGGTATTTTCTAAATATGCTTTTTTGGTAGTGACTAATTCATACAAGGTCTGCATGGACGCTTCTGTACTCGATGCTTCATTTCCATGTACATTATAGCTCAACCAAACAATAGCAATATCATTGGTGGTATTTCCATTCTTTTTCATGCCCGTTTGCGTCAGGTTATTCAATCGGATGTTCTCCAGATTATCCATGTTCTTTTGTGAAGAAACGTAGGTAACATATAGAGGTCTGCGCTCATTGGTGTCTCCATATTTTTCCAATTCAACATTAGATAACGTATTACTAACGTAGGTAAAGTACTCAACTACTTTATGATGTCTAGTGAATTGCGTACCTATTTTGTAACCAAAAAACTCTTCTGGCGACTGAATAGTTTGAGAAAATATGGTAGTGCTAACCAATAAAAAAACGAGTGATAAAATTCTGATCTTCATGTATGAAATTTTGATGATGACCAAAAATAAGGATTTCTTGTAGATGTATAAGCGTTAAAAATTTGTTAGTGTGATTGGATTGAATTTCTCCCTCATCAAATTTTAGTATTTTTATCAAAATTTACTGTATGACTTTACATTCCGAATCTGAGTGTTGTTTTTTATCTAAATTTTGTGTGGCACTATGAAGGTAACACACATCCCATTTGAAAAAACAGGCTTCTTTTCCAAAACGATGATCGATTATTTGGCGCAAGACTCAAAGCTTCAATCATACTATCATAATTTTTCAAATATTGACGGATTTGCCAAGCAAATTCAAGAAAAGAAAACTTCGGTTCGCTCGGAGACGAGAACCGTTTTAGTGGAAGCATTGAAACGTCAATATCAAAATATTGAAGTATCCGAGAGCACGCTGGAGCATATAGAATCTCTTAAAAGTGAAAATACATTTACGATTACTACGGGACATCAGCTAAACTTGTTTACTGGGCCGTTGTATTTCTTATATAAGATTATGTGTGTGATCAACCTAAGTGAAGAGCTCGCGGAGCAGTTTCCAAAACAACACTTTGTTCCGGTGTACTGGATGGCTACTGAAGATCACGATTTTGAGGAGATTAATTACTTTAATTTTAAAGGAAAAAAGGTACAGTGGAGTAGATCCGATGGTGGACCTGTAGGAAGATTTAATACGGATGGACTGGAAGAGGTCTTCGCATCTTTTTCGGAACAACTGGGAACAACAAGAAATGCAGAATACCTAAAAGCATTGTTTAAAAAGGGCTATCTGGAACACAATAACCTTGCAGATGCAACGAGATATATTGCCAATGAACTATTTGCAGCATATGGTTTAGTAATTATAGATGGTGACGATGCCGCGCTAAAGCACTTGTTTGCTCCGTATGTTAAAGATGAATTATTACAACAACATTCGCATAAGGCGGTGTCTAATACTATTTCCGAATTAGAGAAAGAGTATAAGATACAAGTGAATCCGAGAGAGATTAATCTCTTTTACCTAACGGATACTATACGTGAGCGGATCATCAAAGAAGGAGGTCAGTATGTAATTAATGGTACGGATATTGTTTTTTCTGAGGATGAATTATTAAAAGAATTGGAAAACCATCCAGAACGTTTTAGTCCAAATGTGATCATGCGTCCTTTATATCAGGAAGTCATTTTGCCAAACCTATGTTATGTTGGAGGAGGTGGAGAACAGGCATATTGGCTAGAACTGAAGGCCTATTTTGAAAAAGTAGATGTTCCTTTTCCAATCTTGTTGTTGCGTAATTCTGTTCAGGTGATATCAGAAAAACAACAGAAAAAATTAGATGCGCTTAACATTTCTCTGGAAGAATTATTCCTAAAGCAAAATGAGCTACTTGCGAAAAAAGTAACAGAAACCTCCGATATTCAATTTAGTTTTGCAGACGCCAAGGAATTGCTAAATCAGCAGTTTTTAGCATTACGAAGAGTTGCGAACGAAACGGACGCTTCCTTTGTTGGTGCAGTAGATGCTCAAGAACGAAAACAAACCAAAGGCTTAGAAAATTTAGAACATCGCTTATTAAGAGCGGAGAAAAGAAAACAGCAAGATTTGGTTTCGAGAATCACAGTTTTACATGATCAGCTAGTGCCAAATCAAAGCTTGGAAGAACGCCAACGTAACTTTTCCGAGTTTTATTTAGAATACGGACCAACATTTATTGAAGCTTTAAAAACTGCATTACAACCGTTGCAGTTAGAATTTACTATACTTGAATTGTAATGAAAACGAAATCGGGATTGCATCCTAGTAATGTCCATAGAAATGGATACGACCTTGAAGGTTTATTGAAAGTGTATCCATCATTAGAAGACTTTATCGTGAAAAACACGTATGGAAATCTATCGGTCGATTTTTCAAGCCCTAAAGCAGTACGAGCATTGAATGCTGCGCTGTTGAAAAAACATTATGAAATTATTGATTGGGTGTTTCCAGAAGATAATTTATGTCCGCCTATTCCTGGAAGGGTAGATTATATTCATCACTTGAATGATTTGATCAAAGATGTAGCCAACGAAAAAGAGGTTACCATTTTGGATATTGGTACAGGCGCAACTTGTATCTACCCATTATTAGGTGCAAAAGTATACGACTGGAATTTTGTAGCCATAGATATTGAATTGGATTCGTTAGACTATGCGCAGGATATTATAGATGATAATGGTTTAGATGCTAAGATTAAACTACGCCAACAATTTGACGAACAGAACATTTTGACTGGTATTATAGAGGCAGGTGATTCTTTTACGGCTGCTATGTGTAATCCACCGTTTTATGCATCTGCGGAAGAGGCTAGAGGTGCTAATAGAAGAAAGACTCGAAACTTAGGTACAAACGCTGTCCGCAATTTTGCGGGTAACAGTAACGAATTGTGGTATCCCGGTGGGGAAAAGGCTTTTTTGCATAACTATTTATACCAGAGTTCACTGCATAAAGAAGTATGTGTTTGGTTTACAAGTTTAGTTTCTAAAAAAGAGAATGTAGAGAGCCTTAAAAAGTCGGCGACCAAACTTGGTGCTACTTCGTTTAAGATTATTCCTATGCAACAAGGAAATAAGGTCACGCGGATTGTTGCATGGTCCTTTCAAAAATAAAAGGATCAAAAAGTTTTAAAGCTTGTCATTCCGAATTCGTTTGAGAATCTGAAACAAGTTCAGATTGACGAAACTATATTGCTTAAAAAATAAAAACCGAAGCTAGGCTCCGGTTTTAGACTGTGAATAGGTTGTTTTCTTTTTCAAACAAACTTCCCACCACTTTAGTACTTGTTTTTACAACGGTCGTACTTAGTTGGTTTTCGTGTTAAAGTTTTGTTAACACCAAGAATGATGCCAAACATTAAAAGCGATATGCAACGGATAATCTCGCTGAATTACTATTCAACCCGAAGTTCCATTCTCTCAAATCTCCTTTGTAAACAGTTCCATTATCTAACCTTTCTACTTCTCCAAAGGAATACTGTACATTGGGTAAGATTTCAGCACCAATAACAAGTTTGTCATTGATCACATAATTCAATCCAATAACAGCATTAACACCCGGGGAGTATGCCTGTCTTTTTGCATAGAAATTATTTAAAAGTAAAGGACCATTTCTATTCTTATTGTAGTTATAGTCAAAGCTTATATCGACCCCATACCTAAATTCCAAATTTGTAGCAATTTCTTTGCGATATTCCTTTCCGATACTTGCGGAAATGTTGAACGAATTATGACTTTGATCAAAGGTGTCATTCTCAAAATTATGATCGATATTACCAAGACGTGCGGCAAGTACATTATATCTCCATAGACTTTTTGAAGTTCCTGACTTGTAGGTAAGCCCAAAACTATTGAGACTACTAAATTGAACACCTACTTCTTTTTGATTTTCTTTTTCCTGAGCTTTCATTCCAAATGCAGTTGCTAATAAAAACAAGCAAATTGTAATTTTCTTCATAGTTTAAAATGTTTTAAAATGTTAGCCTTGGAGTAACCAAAAATGGTGCCATAAAAAAAGCCGAAACATTCGTTTCGGCCTTATAAATACTTAAGTTTTTGACTATAAGTGAATTACTTCATCATAAGCATCTGCAACAGCTTCCATCACCGCTTCACTCATCGTTGGGTGAGGGTGAATTGCTTTCAACACTTCATGCCCAGTAGTTTCTAATTTTCTACCTAATACTGCTTCAGCAATCATATCTGTTACACCAGCTCCGATCATATGACAACCTAGCCATTCGCCATATTTAGCATCAAAAATTACTTTTACAAAACCATCTGGAGTTCCAGCGGCTTTTGCTTTTCCTGATGCTGAGAATGGGAACTTCCCAACTTTTAATTCGTATCCCTTTTCTTTGGCTTGCTCCTCTGTTAATCCAACAGATGCAATCTCAGGACTTGCATATGTACACCCTGGGATGTTTCCATAGTCGATTGCCTCGGTATGGATTCCTGCGATTTTCTCTACACAGGTAATTCCTTCAGCAGAAGCAACATGGGCCAATGCTGGTCCATGAACTACATCTCCAATTGCATAATATCCTGGGATATTCGTTTGGTACCAGTCGTTTACTAAGATTTTATCTCTGTCTGTAATGATTCCGACATCTTCTAAACCAATATTCTCAATATTTGTCTTGATTCCTACCGCAGATAGTACAACATCTGCTTCTAGAATTTCTTCACCTTTTTTGGTTTTAACGGTAGCCTTTACTGTTTTTCCGGCAGTGTCCACTGACTCAACTGCTGAGTTAGTCATTACCTTAATACCGGCCTTTTTAAAAGAACGCTCAAATTGTTTTGATACATCTTTATCTTCTAGTGGTACTAAGTTTGGTAAATACTCAACGATAGTTACCTCGGTACCCATAGCATTGTAGAAATGTGCAAACTCAACACCAATTGCTCCAGAACCTACAACAATCATAGATTTAGGCTGTGTTGGTAAGCTCATCGCTTCTCTATATCCAATTACTTTCTTACCATCTTGTGGTAAGTTCGGTAATTCTCTTGAGCGTGCTCCTGTTGCAATGATAATATGATCTGCACTGTATTCAGTAACTTTTCCATCAGCAGCAGTAACGTCTACTTTCTTTCCTGTTTTTACTTTTCCGAAACCTTCAATAACGTCGATCTTATTCTTTTTCATTAAGAACTGAACTCCTTTGCTCATTCCTTCTGCAACACCACGACTTCTTTTGATTACGGCTTCGAAATCTTTATCAATTGCCTCAGCTTTTAAACCATAGTCATCTACATGCTTTAAATAATCGTATACCTGAGCACTTTTTAACAAGGCTTTGGTTGGGATACATCCCCAGTTTAAACACACACCACCTAAGTTTTCTTTTTCAACTACAGCGGTTTTAAGTCCTAATTGAGATGCTCTAATAGCGGTTACATACCCTCCAGGGCCACTACCTACTACAATTACGTCATATTTCATATCTAGTTGTTTTTTCTAATTTATAATTACATTCTTTCTGGAACCTGGATCCCTAATAATGAGAATGCTGCTTTTATAGTATCAGCTACCTTATTAGATAACTGTACTCGGAATATTTTCTTTGTTTCGTTTTCCTCGCCTAAGATAGACACATTTTGATAAAAAGAATTGAATTCTTTAACCAAATCATACGTGTAATTTGCAATCAAGGCAGGCGAGTAGTTCGCTGCACCTTGCTGCACTACCTCAGGGTACAATGCCAATTGTTTAATCAGTTCTTTTTCTTTGCTATGCAAGTCGATATCAGCGATGTGAATAGCAGTATATTCGAAATCTGCTTTTCTCAATATCGATTGTATTCTAGCATAGGTATATTGAATAAAAGGCCCTGTGTTTCCTTGAAAATCTACAGATTCTTTTGGGTCAAATAAAATACGTTTCTTCGGATCTACCTTTAAGACAAAATACTTTAGAGCACCCATTCCGATAATACGATATAGATCTTCTTTTTCAGTTTCTGAATAGCCTTCTAGTTTTCCTAATTCTTGAGAGATGACTTTGGCTGTATTGGCCATTTCTACCATCAAATCATCAGCATCTACCACAGTTCCTTCTCTAGATTTCATCTTGCCAGAAGGAAGATCTACCATCCCATAACTTAAATGATACAACTGCTCTGCCCAAGAAAAACCTAGTTTCTTAAGAATCAAGAACAGTACTTTAAAATGATAGTCTTGTTCATTTCCAACAGTGTACACCATTCCATTAATATCTGAATGATCTTTTACTCGTTGAATAGCGGTTCCGATGTCCTGCGTCATATATACAGCGGTACCATCAGAACGTAGAACTAATTTTTCATCTAAACCTTCGTCGGTTAGGTCGCACCAAACTGAACCATCCTCTTTTTTAAAGAAAACCCCTTTAGTCAGTCCATCTGCAATCACATCCTTACCGAGTAAGTAGGTGTTACTTTCATAGTACAGGTTGTCAAAATCGACACCCATGTTTTTATAAGTAATATCGAAGCCAGCATATACCCAACCGTTCATCATCTTCCAAAGCGCTACTGTTTCCTCATCTCCAGATTCCCATTTACGAAGCATCACTTGAGCTTCTAGTAATAAAGGTGCTTGTTTCTTAGCATCTTCTTCAGAAACACCTGTTGCAATTAACTGAGCAATCTCTTTCTTATATTCTTGATCGAACCTTACGTAGTAATTCCCTACTAATTTATCTCCTTTGATTCCTGTGGATTCTGGAGTTTCTTCATCCCCATATTTTTTCCAAGCTAACATGGATTTGCAAATATGGATTCCACGATCATTAATGATCTGTGTTTTGTATACCTTTTTTCCAGCTGCCTTTAATATCTCGGCTACTGAATATCCCAATAAATTATTACGAACATGCCCTAAATGTAAAGGCTTGTTGGTATTAGGTGATGAATATTCTACCATGACGGCATCGGATGCAGTCTTGACACGTCCGTATGCATTATCGGCATGAACCTTAGCAAAGAAATTTACATAAAAGGCATCATCAATCACTAAATTCAAGAATCCCTTAACCACATTGAATGCTTTGATCTCTTGTACATGATCAACCAAGTAATTTCCAATCTCTTCTCCGATTTGAGCAGGGTTTCCCTTCTTGTATCTTAACAAAGGAAAGACTACTACCGTAATGTCTCCTTCAAAATCCTTGCGAGTAGCTTGAAATTCCACACTAGGAATGGTTACATCATACAGCGATGAAAAGCCTTCTTTTACTTTAGCCTCAATAAGGGTTTGAATATTCATGAATTCGATTAAAATGAAGTGCAAAATTACATATTTTATTTGTTTTTGAAGGGATGATTTTGCGTGTAATTAATTGTACTTTTACGGAATGGAAAAACGATTGGCAGCATTACCAAAATTGGCTCAGGAAGCGTTACCGGAAAACAGGAAGTATTTCAAAATGCTCAAGAAACGTACTCCTAAGAATTTGGATGTTGTTATGAAGGAACTGCATGATGCAGAATTTCAGAAAACAGATTGTTTATCCTGTGGAAATTGCTGTAAAACAACGAGTCCGATTTTTATTGAAAAAGACATTCAGCGTATTGCGAAACATCTACGCATGAAGGAACGTGATTTTATCGATCAATATTTAGAAAGGGATTCAGATGATTTTATGGTCCTTAAGTCTTCTCCATGTTCCTTTTTAGATGAGTCAGATAATTCTTGTTTTATCTATGATGTACGACCTAAAGCATGTGCAGAATACCCACATACGAATCGTCGAAAATTTGTTCAAATTACTGACCTGACACTGACAAACACAACCGTTTGCCCTGCTGCGTATAACATCGTAGAGAATTTGAAGAAGAAACTACCTTTGACATTTAATAAGAAAGTAAAAAGAAGTTAGTTTCTATATCATTTCGAACCGAATGAAATGAGTGTGAGAAACCTCATATTATGACGTTAGACCTTTCTTGATCTCTCGACTCCTCCCGTTTGCTGAAGATGTAGATTTGATATGGCATGAAATTGTAACAAGAAGTGGATAAGTTCTCGATACAAAATTCTTTCAGAATTTAACTCGAACTGACATTGCTGTTTTTTCCTTATTTTAGTGCAAACTAATTCACTTTGGAAACAATATTCAATTATTTTGAAAGCATTCCTTCTGCACATAGAAGTATGATTCTGGTTGGAGGTATTACGTTCTTCTGGTTATTGGAAGGAGCACTGCCTTTGTTTAAATTCAATTATAAAAAATGGAAACATGCCATTCCAAATCTGTTTTTTACGGCTACTACCGTCCTTATTAATTTTAGTTTGGCGTTTCTACTATTAAAGACTTCAGATTGGGTGCAAGCGAATGATTTTGGATTGATTAACTGGTTACCCGAAATGCCGTTGTGGTTATACATTATTTTAGGCGTGTTATTACTTGATTTCTTCGGAGCTTATTTGGCACACTTTGTGGAGCATAAAGTAAAACCTTTATGGATGGTGCATTTAGTACATCATACAGATCATAAAGTAGACACAACCACTGCAAATAGACACCACCCATTAGAAAGCATGATTCGTTTTTCATTTACCTTGTTGGGTGTATTTGTGGTAGGAACACCTATTGCTATTGTGATGTTGTATCAGTCAATGTCTTTAGTGTTTACACAGTTTACGCATGCAAACTTAAAAATGTCGAAGAAAGTAGATAAGCTATTAAGTTATATTATTGTATCTCCGGATATGCACAAGGTTCATCATCATAATCTATTGCCTTATACCGATTCTAATTACGGAAATATCTTTTCTATTTGGGATCGATTATTAGGGACTTATATGTATTTGGATAGAGAAAAGATTGTATATGGAGTAGATACTTTTCCTGATGAAGCTACCAATAGTAATTTATGGGAGTTGATTAAGCAACCATTTCAAAAATATAAGAAACCAACTAACGCAGATCAACATTAATGGGGAAATCAACAACTAACTGGAAGAGCTTTATAGAGGAGATTCTTATTTCTAAAAATAACTATAAGGTAGTAGCGAATGAGGTAAAAAGAGAAATTCAAGAGATCACATATCAATCCTCCGATAAAGAACCTAAAACTTCACTGATTGTTTCCTATTTCTATCGCACAGGTAGTTTAATTGCATTTCGCTTTTATAACCCATCAGTGCGTGGGTATAATGAGTTTAGTAAGAACGCATATTTTTATTCATTACAATTTACAAAACCTACCAGTTATGGAAGCCCAGGTTTAGATTTTACTGAACCTAATAAAAAAGGGTTATTATCTGTTTTTAAGAAGGGCGTTACAGGAAAGGAGATACAATACATGAAGGATAGTATCATCATAAAATCTAAAGTTTCTGTTTTGGATGGTAGAGATACGCATACGTACAAGTATCGATTTACTAAAAGCCCCGTGATTGATATCCTCCTAAATAAGAACACCAATAATGATGATCACTTAGAAGAAAAAACGATAGATCTAAAAACAATTTTTTCAGGTCTAATCGTAGAGTAAGTAAGCTTCTCTAACCTTCTTGAAACGATTCAATCCTTTTTTCCAACTCGCTTTAATGTCTTTTTCTGAGATTCCTTTTGTTAGCTGTTCTTGTAATACGGTAGTTCCTGCGAGCTTTGTAAAGAAGGCATTAAAGAAAGGCTCGTTGTTATTCTGTTTTTTTGCTTTGATAAGCCAGGATAGATCCAATGCGTCCAATCGTTTTTCATTTCGGAGATCTTCGCCAAAACATTCCTTATTCTTATGCTTTGGATACTTGGCACCTTCATTCGATACAGGTGTGTACGAAAAACTATTTGTTTGATCTAGATAGGGCGAACCATAAATTTGAAACTGCATGTTTGTACCCCGACCGGCATTTACACTGGTGCCTTCAAAGAAGCACAAACTAGGGTATAAGTTAATGGCTTGATCATTGGGTAAGTTTGGAGATGGTTTTATGGGTAAACTGTATTTTGATTGATGTGTATAGTTTTTTAAACCGATTACGGTTAGATCACATTGTACTCCATTTGCCAGCCATTTTTCACCATTAATCATTTTTCCATACTCGCCAATAGTCATTCCATACACGACAGGAACGGGATGCATACCTACAAAGCTTTTGTGCTCTTTTTCCAACACTGGGCCATCAATATAATGTCCGTTTGGATTCGGTCTATCCAGAAGAATTACAGGAATGTTAGCTTCAGCACAAGCTTCCATGACATAATGTAAACTAGAAATGTATGTGTAAAAACGAGCACCAACATCCTGAATATCAAAAACAACTAAATCGATACCTTCTAATTGTTTTGCACTTGGTTTTTTGTTTTTTCCGTACAAAGAAATAATGGGAAGTCCTGTTTTAGTATCAATACCATCTTTCACCACTTCTCCAGCATCTGCTTTTCCTCTAAAACCGTGTTCGGGAGCAAATACTTTTTTTACGTCGATATTCAGGTAAAGTAAACTATCTACCAAGTGTGAATATTCATTTTTTCCTTTTTGAATTACCGATGTTTGATTTGCCACAATAGCTACGCGCTTTCCTTTTAAGGCAGAAAGATACAACTCAGTTCTATCTGCTCCAGTTTTGATTGCCGCCTCCATGGCAGGCTTTTGCGCACATGCGTTTAGCTGAAAAGAGATCAACAAAAACAAGAATAAATATGTACTTTTACGTGAAATTAATACCATAGCATTGAATTACGAGTTATTTATTGCAAAACGCATTATTGCGGGCAAAGAGTATAAAAATAGCATTTCATCACCAATAATAAAAATAGCGATTACAGCAATTTCGCTAGGAATTATTATTATGTTGATTGCTGTGGCTACTGGAGCAGGTTTGCAAGGAAAGATTAGAGATAAAATGTCTGGTTTTAAAGGACATGTTCAGATCACAAACTTTAATGATAATAATTCAGGTATTGCACTGACTCCAATTTCTAAAAATCAATATTTCTTTCCAACCATTCCTAATGTTGATGGCATAAAAAAAGTACAGGTCTTTGCAAATAGAGCCGGACTCATAAAAACGGAAACTGATTTTGAAGGCATTATTTTTAAAGGTGTATCGAAAGAGTATGATTGGTCTTTTTTTAAGGAATACCTAGTAGAAGGAAGGCTTCCTAACTATGATCAATCTAGGGTAAGAGATGTTTTATTGTCTAAAACACTGGTTGATAAATTGCAATTGAAGTTAAACGATACAATTTCAGCTACTTTTTTTAAGGATAGTAAAAACAAACTGCCTTCCTCCAGGAAGTATATTATTAAAGGAATATATAATACTGGGTTTTTGGAGTTTGACAAGAGCATTATGATTGGGGATTTGTATGAAGTGCAACGACTGAATAAATGGAAAGCAGATCAAGTAGGAGGTTTTGAGATTATTCTAGACGATTTTAGTCAGATAAAAGAAAAGAGAAAAGCCATTTATAATGAGATTCCACCAACTTTAAATGCTACTTCCATTGTAGATACCTACCCAGCTATTTTTGATTGGATAGAACTATTTGACAATAATGTATGGTTCATTATTGCTATTATGATTTTGGTAGCAGGAATTAATATGATTACGGCTTTGTTGGTCCTGATCTTAGAGAGAGTGCAGATGATAGGAATTCTAAAATCATTAGGAAGCACAAATACAAGTATCCGAAAAGTGTTTTTATATAATGCCTCATATTTGATTTTAAAAGGACTCTTTTGGGGTAATTTGATAGGGTTGACTATTATTTTTACACAAGATTATTTTGGATTGATCACGTTGAATCCAGAAACCTACTATGTTTCGGTAATGCCAGTATATATTGATTTAGTCGATATTCTATTGTTGAATTTAGGTACGCTAATTCTTTGCTTTTTAATGCTGTTAGTACCTTCCTATATTATTACTAGAATTCAGCCTTCAAAATCCATTCGATTTGCGTAATTTTGCCGCGTAAATTTTAACAATGGAGTACGCAAAAAATATATTGGAAACTATTGGTAATACACCTCTAGTTAAATTAAATTCAGTAACTAAAGAAGTGGATACATTAGTGTTGGCTAAGGTTGAAACGTTTAACCCAGGGAATTCTGTGAAGGACAGAATGGCTTTAAAGATGATCGAAGATGCTGAAGCAGACGGAAGATTAAAACCTGGAGGAACGATTATTGAAGGTACTTCTGGAAATACTGGAATGGGATTGGCATTGGCAGCGATCGTTAAAGGATACAAATGTATTTTTGTGATTTCTGACAAGCAATCGAAAGAGAAAATGGACATTCTTAGAGCGGTTGGAGCTGAAGTAATAGTTTGTCCTACCAATGTAGAACCAGATGATCCTAGATCATATTACTCTGTATCTAAGAGGTTAGGTAAGGAAACGCCAAACTCTTGGTATGTAAATCAATATGATAATCCTTCTAATGCCGTAGCACATTACGAGCAAACTGGACCTGAGATTTGGAAACAAACAGAAGGGAAAATTACACATTTTGTGGTTGGAGTAGGTACGGGAGGAACGATTTCTGGAACTGCTAAATATTTAAAAGAACAAAATCCTAATATCAAGATCTGGGGAGTAGATACGTACGGTTCGGTATTCAAGAAGTATCATGAAACTGGAGTTTTTGACGAGAATGAAATCTACCCATATATTACAGAAGGAATTGGAGAGGATATCTTACCAGAAAATGTAGATTTTAGTTTGATTGATGGATTCACGAAAGTAACGGATAAGGATGCAGCGATTTATACGAGAAGAATAGCCAAAGAAGAAGGAATCTTTGTTGGAAACTCTGCTGGATCGGCTATTAAAGGGCTGGTGCAGTTAAAAGAGCATTTCACAAAAGATGATGTGGTTGTGGTATTATTCCATGATCATGGAAGTAGATATGTAGGTAAAATGTTTAATGATGATTGGATGCGAGATCGTGGTTTCTTAGAAGATGAGGTTACGACGGCAGAAGATCTTATTAAAGGCCATGTAGATAAACCTTTATTAACGGTTAAGACAGAGGAATTAGTTTCTCATGCCATTGAACGTATGAGGGATTATAAGATATCTCAAATCCCTGTGGAGGATGCAAACGGTTTGGTTGGTTCCGTTGATGAATCTGCGTTGTTGCGACATTACTTAGAAGATAAGAATATTGCAGAGAAACCTATAAAAAATGTTATGGGAGCTGCATATCCTATTGTAGAGAAATCAACATCGATAGAAAAAGTATCCAAACTAATTACAAAAGATAATCAAGCTGTATTAGTGGCTCTTGATAATGGTAAACACCATATCATTACAAAGTATGATATTATTAATGCGATATAATGATCAATTATAACGATACTAAAAAAAAGCACCCAACGGGTGCTTTTTTTTAGCAACCACAAGTAATCGCTATTTTACTTGTTTTACCGGATTGAGATATGGTATAATAACATCCCACTTCTTTGTCATTTGGGCCATATTCATGGTCATTATACCAAACATTGGGGATATCCGTTTCTCCCGATGCATAGATACTTTCGACCCATTTCTTTACTTCATCAATTGACGTTCTAGGAAAAATAATAATCTCTTTCAAATTTGAAGCTTCCTCACATTGTTCAGTAGTATAGGAAATATCGAAATCAAATACTTGAGTATAACCACATTCCGTTTTTCCATCATCATCTATTCTTACCTGTGTTTTTTTACCCTTCTTCTTATAATTCATTTCTAAATAAACTAGAACTTCATTTAAACCGAACTCACTTTCACTAGACAAGCTTTCTATTTTTTGAATATCTGGAAGGGCTAGTTGGAACTTCTTTTCTGAACAGCGGCAGGTGAATACTAAAATTAATAATAGGTAGGTTATATGTTTCATACTTGAAATATACAAAATCCAAAAGCCATCTCGAGAGAGATGGCTTTTGTTAATCAACTAATTCAAATAATTTACACTATGAAACAATGTTATTGTTACAATTAACTATTTACAAGCTTCATGCCAAAATGAATTATTTTTTATTTTTTTGTTAAAAAGATGTGATTTTTGTATTTTTTTAACATTTAAACGATTTTCATTAAATATTTGTTAAAAAGTAATCGTTTTCGTTTAAGGATATTTATAAGAAATCTTAAAAAAATTATGAATGTGATAAACCCCTAGTTTGCATGCTTATGTGCTTTGTATGAAGAACGAACCAAGGCTCCACTTTCCACATACATAAAGCCCATTTCGAGTCCTAATGTTTCGTATTTTTTGAATTGATCAGGAGTTATGAATTCTTTCACGGGTAAATGTTTTTTACTTGGTTGTAAATATTGACCAATAGTAATCACATCTAATCCAACACCACGAAGATCTTTCATAGTTTGAATAACCTCCTCTTCAGTTTCTCCTAAACCTAACATGATGCCAGACTTGGTTCTCATGCCGTTTTGTTTTAAATATTTCAATACACCTAAGCTTCGGTCGTATTTTGCTTGAATCCGTACTTCACGGGTCAATCTACGAACTGTTTCCATATTATGAGAAACCACTTCAGGATGTACTTCTATAATTCTATCAATTAACTTTTCATTTCCTTGAAAGTCTGGAATCAACGTTTCTAACGTAGTATTCGGATTCGCTCTTCGAATGGCATCTACTGTTTCTGCCCAAATAATGGAACCTCCATCTTTCAAATCATCTCTATCTACAGATGTAATAACAGCATGTTTTATACTCATGATCTTGATAGAACGTGCAACCTTTTCTGGTTCATCCCATTCTACCGTTTCTGGTCTTCCTGTCTTAACTCCGCAGAACCCACAAGAACGTGTACAGATATTTCCAAGAATCATAAAAGTAGCCGTACCTTCTCCCCAGCACTCACCCATATTTGGGCAACTACCACTGGTACAAATGGTATTCAACTTATATTTATCTACCAATCCTCTTAGCTCTGTATATTTTTTCCCAACAGGTAATTTTACACGAAGCCATTCGGGCTTTTTCTTTCTTTCTGGAAGTACAGCAGTTTCGTTCGCCATGATCAAATCAAATTGAAATGCAAAGTTACGAAGAAAAGTCTTAAGCGTTTAGTAAAAACCAAATACTAAAACCAATTAAAAACAGTATTCCAATCCAACTTAATACTTTTAAAAAAATATTAGGCCGATGTTCTTCAGGAGTGTGTTTCCCCGATATTAATATGTAGTTCAAAATCGCATAAAAAGGAGCAGTTAAGAAGGAGAGTATTGTAGCAACCTGCACTAGGAGCCCCATGTCACTCATAAAATATTTCAAGATAAGAAAGGTTCCCACTGCTAATAATAAAATCCAAAACCAATACTTGAAAATTGTGTTTTTTCGAAATAATAAACTTGTAGCTTTTGCCATGGCTCTGGGTGAAGCATCTAATGTGGTAATTGTGGTGCTGAACATCGTTGTGAATGCTGCTGCTGCAATAAAAACATAAGAGAAGTCGCCTAGGTTTTTTGTATACAAGTTGATAAGCTGCCCGGCAAATGCTCCACTTGAACTAGAGAACATCTCACCAGAATTATACATAACCAAGGCTCCTAAAAGGACAAAACAAACTCCTAAGAAGAGTGTTCCTAGATAGCCTATGTTGAAGTCAAAAATGGCCTGTTTCGGTTGGATTTTTTGAAATGTAGTTTTTTCTTTTTCCACAGACCAAAGGGAGTGCCAAATCGAAATATCCAATGGCGCTGGCATCCAACCTAAGAACGCTATTAGAAATGTAATTTCGGCAGTTCCTTTAGGAAGTATTTGTGTAAAATCAAAGGTTTGTTGTGTACTTGAGATAGCAACGACCACAGCAATAATCGTACTAATAGTTAAGATCAAAATGATGTACTTCATTAAATTATCCAATAATTTATATCTACCTACCAATAAAATAAGAATGCTGACGCCTGTAATGATTGCCGACCAAAGTACTACATCATTGGTAAATCCAAAAAGATTTACGGCTAGTCCAGCTGTAACAATAGTAACGGCAGCTTGAATGGTAAACATGGTAGCAAAACTTAAGATATAATAAGCGATCAATACACCTTTCCCTAACCTCTTATAACCATCTAACAGGGTTTCTCCAGTAGCAGCTGCATATCTCGGACCATATTGAAAAAATGGATACTTGAAAATGTTAACCAGTAGCAAAGCCCAAAGTAATCCGAATCCAAAATTAGCTCCTGCCCTAGTAGACTGAACCAAATGAGATACCCCAATGGCCGCACCTGCAAAAAGTAATCCCGGACCTAAAGAACGTAAGACAGATTTTTTCATATTTAGTTATATAAGTCATAGAAAAAATCTAAAAAAGAAGATTTTTTCACGCTATATTTTTGTTTCAACTGTATAATATAATTTGTATCAATATAATGAGGAGCCACTATTTCTTCTATTTCTTTTTTTCCTTTCCCACCCTCAGACATAAAAACGTTTTCAATAGAGATTAAATTTTTAGTTTCTGATTTAGAAGAATAAATGTAGATTTTAGAATATCTGATAGCATCTGGTTTTTCTAATGAAGTGATAGCTTCAAAGGGGTTTCTCTCATAATCGTTAATAAAATTCTTACGAAGTTTAATTGCTTCAAATTCTAAATCGAAAACGTCACGTTTAAACCAAGTATTATCACTCTCAGAAAAAGGTTTATTTCTCATGTTTGAAACTCCATAGTAAGCAGCACAAAGTATCAATGCCATTTCACAAAACCAAATACTCCATAGTAGATACCCATTAAATGTAATTGAAAACATACCCCAAGAACCGATTTGACTCAGTTCGATAATGTTTTGAAGGTTTAAATTTGGACTCAAAAATATTGAGAAATAATAATCAAAATCTACATATAGGGAAACTTCTTCAGAACTGATAATATATAAGTAACTTACCCATTGTGCATAAAAGGCAATAACAGCAACAGCAATTACATTAATTATTGATTTTTTCCTATTTCTAATTTTGAAAAGTGTGTTAAACATATTCGTAATTAATGAGGAAGAATATCCATATAAAATCACTAGAATAAAATTGAAATATATAAAAGGTAAAAATGTAATTATTAAGCTATAAAAATAGCTCAGTACAATCATGCATAAAGAACTTATTGCAAAAGATAAAATAATACTGAAAGGTGAAGCAATTCCAGATTCTTTATAAAAATTTAAATGTTTCTTTTCCATAGGGCATTACATAAACTTATTTATGTTTTTTTTATAATCTCAGCAAGTAATTTTTTTGCACGAAGTAATTTCACTTTTACATTATTCATAGGCTCTCCAATATGTTCAGAGATTTCTTTATAACTCAATTCTTGAAAATAACGTAACTGAATAACTTCCTGATATTTTGGCTTTAACTGTTTAATATCTCGCAAAAGCTTTGCTAAATTTTGCTCTGTGATAATTTTGTCCTCAGGAGTAGGGTTGTCATCTGCTACCTGATATGCTTCCTGATGTTGACCATTAGAATGCTCGACACGAATCGATGTTTTTTTCTTCCTACTCATATCGATATGGATATTTTTGGAAATGGTGATTAACCATGTCTTGAACGTATATTTTTCGTTATAAGAATCAATGCGATCAAAAGCTTTTGAGAATGCTTGAATAGTTACATCCTCTGCATCATTCTCATTTTTTATTCTTTTCAATTGATAGCCGTATACATCCGACCAGAAGAGATCTAGTAAGAAATTAAAAGAAATCTGATTTCCTTCCTTAGCCTTTTGAATATGTTGTTGTAAAATTTCGTTGGTTACTTCCAATGATCGGGTTTTGAAACGGTATTTGCCATAAATATAGCAAAATGAAAAATAAGTAAACTTATTTCTAAGATGGGAAGAAATAAGATCATTTTTAAATCTCTTAATTTTTTTGCAGAAAAGCCAATAACTAAAAATTGAATACTATAATAGCCAGCCAAGATAGTTACGAGTATCTTCCAATCAAATATAAAGAGCAATGTTGTAAATAACCCAAAGAGCAAAAATTTAGAGATGAAAAAAAGACTTAATAAAAATTGATGCTGAAATCGGTAATGCTTCGCTGTTGAAATATGTCTTCTTTTCTGACGAAACCACTTTTTAAGAGTTTTCGGAGCAATAGACTCTGTGAAGCTATTTTGCGAGAAGCAGATGGCTGTATTTTTTTTACTGGCTACTTCTTGTACAAATAAATCATCATCACCAGAACGTACTTGTAAATGTTTTACAAAACCATTTACCTTAAAAAAGGAAGCCTTAGTATAGGCTAAATTTCTTCCGACACCCATATATGGATTTCCTAACAAAGCATAACTAAAATATTGTACAGCCGTTAAAAGTGTTTCATACCGTACCAGTAAGTTGGTGAAGGAGTTAGACACTTTTTTATAACTTCCATACCCTAAGATCAATAGTGTTGTTGTACTAAATTGATGAGTCATTTCTGAGATCCAAGTCCTTGAAACTGGTTTACAATCCGCATCTGTAAATAAGAGATGTTCATAGGAAGCTGCTTTGATTCCTAGAGTAAGTGCGTATTTCTTACTGCCCCAGAAAGCTTCGTTGTGATCTACATTGACCACTTTCACATGCCGATGTGTTTGCTCAAAAGCTTGCATGACCTCCAATGTGTCATCAGAGGAAGCATCATTAATGAGTACTACTTCGAACGTACTATATTCTTGAGAAATGATGGACGGAAGCATTTTTTGTAAGGTTTCTGCCTCATTCTTTGCACAAATAATCACGGAAACAGGGATGCTTTCCTTTTCTTTTTTTACCACATGTTTCGCAAAAGCAAAAGCGGAGAATGCTATATAATAGAGTACCTGAATAATTGCTGCAGCTACAAATACGTAGAAAAGCACAGAAATTACCATCTCGAAAAAACTATGAATTGTGTTGAGGTTCGTTACAAGTATCAAACTGATCTGGTGTCTTTCCACAGAACCCGCATGACTCTCCAGTAGTATTTAGCATAGGATTTTGACTTGCGCAAGTTCCACTAAATTCACCATCCTTTTTAGCCCATATCTTAATAGCAATTCCAGCAACTCCTAAAGCTATTAATCCTATTGATAATAAAATAAGTTTCATACTGAATGTTTATGACTACAAAGATAATTATAATCTGAGAATTACTTATTTATTATCCCCAGATATTAAAAGATTTTTTTAATTTGCTGCACTAACCATCTTATCTATTGACCGACCCAACATTCATAGCTGAGTTAAAATCCGGTAAGCAATCTGCATATGCCCAACTTTTAAAAGATTTTGAGCAGAAAGTTTTTGCTACCTGTATCTCTTTTATTCCAAATAAAGAAGACGCAGAAGATATTGCTCAGGAGGTGTTTCTAGAGGTTTTTCGATCAATCTCAAAGTTTAAAGGGGACGCGAAAATTTCTACTTGGATCTATAGAATAGCCACGAATAAATGTTTGGAGTTTATTAGAAAGAAAAATGCCAAAAAACGTTTTGCTTTTATGCAATCTATTTTTGGTAATGAGATCCCATTAGATAAAACCTCCTTTTTTACTGAGTTTAAACATCCGGGAATTCTATTGGAGAATAGGGAGAAATCGGAAACGATATTTAAAGCGATAAATTTACTTCCTGAAAGTCAGAGGGTTGTATTTACATTGGCAAAAATAGATGGTAAGAGCTATCAGGAGATAGTAGAGATCACTGGAAAAAGCCTCTCATCCGTAGAGTCAATTATGTTCAGAGCAAAAAAGAACTTGCAACAGAGTTTGGAAAATTTTTATAAAAATGACACCTAAACGCAAGTTTTTGCTTTTTATTACATCTAATATTATAAAATGAGAAAAGAATACAATATTCAAGACAAAATAGACGACACATTAAATGTGTTAGAAACGATGAAGGAAGTAAAGGTGAGTACTGATTTTTCTGCAAAGGTTCTAGATAGTATAGCATACGAAAAGAATACGCAAGAAAAACCGACCTTTTGGCTAACACCTCAATTGCAATTAGCCGCTATGATAGTGGTTCTGTTAGTGAATGCCATTGTTATTTATCATACATTGAATACTAATAGTGTAGAGAATAACGTTTCAGGAATAGAGCAATTTGCAAAGGATTATAACATTTATTCAGAATCGACCAATATCTTAAATTAAGTATATGAGAAAAAAAATACTTTATATATTTTTCGCGGTGCTTTTGGTTGTTAATGGAGCATTATTATATATGCTCATTAAGAAACCTAGTAAAAAAGCAAACTCAAAAGACCATTTTTTAGCACAACAACTTCAGTTTGATGAAGGTCAAGAAGAACGATTCCTATTTTTAGATAATGAGCATAGAAAGCAAATGAGGCATATTGATGCTCAAATGAGAACGGCTAAAGAAGTGCTTTTTAATTCTTTTTCCGACACTACTTTTTCTCCCGTTGCAGTTACAGAAAGAATCGGGTATTTAGAAACTCAAAAAGAGCAAGAACTTTATGCTTTTTTTAAGCAAGTCAGAAAATTATGTGATGAAGAACAAGCAAAAAAATTCGACCTCATAATTAAAGAAGCCCTTCATAAGAGAGGTCCCAAAGGGAAAAGGGATCATAATAGACCACCACCTCCAAGATAAAAATACTTCTTAGCGCAAGTTTTTTTTTAAGACAGCATCTAAAGATTAAACACTAAAATTTAATCGTATAGAGCAGCACTACATTTTAACCATAAAATTTGTAATTATGAAAGTCTTAAAAATTTTTCTAGCTGCTTGTATTGTAATCAGTTTTACTTCGTGTTCTTCAGAAAGTGAATTAGTAGATATTGTTTCTGACCCAGTTGATGGTGACGGAGGTGATAATGGTAATGGCAATGGAGTAGGCGATGTTACTGGGGTATTGAATTTACCAGCAACACCTTTTAATTATGCGAATGTACAATTACCAGGTTTTTTCTTGAATAATGATTTACAAAGGGAAGACAATACACCAAACAATAATCCTATTACCGATAATGGAGCTACGCTAGGTAGAGTTTTATTTTATGATAAGAAAATGTCTGCGAATAATACAGTTTCCTGTGCTTCCTGCCATCAACAAGAAAATGGATTTTCAGACCCTAATGTACTTAGCGTTGGTTTTGAAGGAGGTTTGACAGGGAGAAACTCTATGGGGTTAGCAAATGCTAGATATTATCAAAATGGGAGGTTCTTTTGGGATGAAAGAGCAAATACATTGGAGGATCAGGTGTTAATGCCTATTCAGGATCATGTAGAAATGGGAATGACATTAGGAGAGCTAGAAACTAAGTTAGCAGCCGAAGATTACTATGCTTCATTATTTACAACTGCTTTTGGAGATACAGAGGTCACAAGTAACAGAATTTCATTAGCGCTAGCACAATTTATTAGATCGATGGTATCCTATCAATCTAAATATGATACTGGCCTAGCACAAACGAATAACCCTCAAGCTAATTTTCCAAATTTCACGCAATCGGAAAACTTAGGAAAGAACTTATTTTTTAGCAATAGAACAAGATGCTCAGATTGCCATGACACGAATGCATTTGTCGGAGATCAAGCAAGAAACAATGGTTTAGATGCTGTATTCACAGATTTAGGAGTAGGTGGGGTAACAGGAAACAATAATGATACAGGAGAATTTAAAGTAAACTCTCTAAGGAATATTCAACTGACTGGGCCATATATGCATGACGGACGATTTGCTACATTGGGAGAAGTGATAGACCATTATGATGATGGCGTACAAAATAGCCAGTTCTTAGATAACAGATTGCGTCAAGGAAATGGAGTAAGAAGGTTGAATCTAAACGGTCAGGAAAGACAGGCACTTATTGACTTTTTGATCACTTTGACAGATAATAACTTCATTACAGATGAGAAATTTTCTGATCCTTTTGTAGATGGAAATTAAAAAGAAATGAGGATGCACAAGTTTTTTAAGACTTGTGCATCTAAAAACTATATAACTAATTGAATTCAAGACTAAATTATACTAAACATCATGAGAAAACTATCTTTTAAATTAATGTCTATGTTGCTAATAGCAACCATTACAATACTCGGATGTAGTTCAAATTCAGACGATACTGATGGAGGAGAGACGACAGGAACTTTGCATGAGGCCTTTGCAGATTTTGATGTTACTGAAACGGATATATATCTAGATGGGACTACAGTAGTTATTGAAACAACGGGAAACCCAAATCATACGACGCCATACTGGGGAACAGGCCATGCACTATATGTTGCTCCGACTGTAGCAACAGCTTTGACGCCAAGTTTAATTACAGGATACGATGGATCTGCGACATTAAGAGTTTCTACAGACCCTTCATTAGCAAGTAGTTCTACTGCAACATCTTTAGGTGCGATTGGAATTTCCATAAGTGGAGCGACTATTTTTAATGATCAGGAAGGTAATGGTGATTTAAGCAGTGCTGTTGTTAGTTTAGACTATTCGGGAGGTCATATTGGCCCCGCAGAATACCATTATCATTTAGAACCTAAAGCTTGGTCTGATGATGATGAGGATTTGATAGGGATTATATCCGACGGATTTTTTATATATGGTAGAAAATGTAACTCAACAGGCACATATCCAACGGATTTAGACACTTCAGGAGGACATACGAGTACCACACAGCATACTACAAGTGCTGAGTATCATTATCACATTATAAATGACTTATATACAACTACGGGAAGGTATTTACTATTTGCTGGCCCATATAAAGGGACTCCAAATGCAATTAATTAAGGGTTTATTTCTATTAATATTATTTTCCTTTTCTGGTAGTCAAGAATCTACTGAGGAATATGCAATCAACGTTCAAGAGAATACTGTTCATGTGCCAAAAGCAGCATTGATATTGAACGCACTTGAAGGGAAGTGGTATTATAAGGATAAACCTTTTTCTGGGGAAGCTATTACATATCATTCTAACAAAAAGTTGAAAGAAAGTATACAATTTGTCCACGGTAAAAAACAAGGGGAGGCCCAAAAGTGGTTTGAAAATGGACAGATTAGAAAAAGAGCTTTTTACATTTCTAACAAGTTAGATGGGGTTGTTAAAGTTTGGTGGTCAAATGGGGAATTGGCTTCACAGTCAAGTTATGCTAACGGAGTGCTACATGGAGTTCAATGGAAATGGCATAAGAATGGCCAAGTAGCTAAAAAAAAGCATATCTCTTATGGTAAGGAAAACGGAATACAACAGGCTTGGTTAAAAAACGGAAAGCTGTATGTAAATTACGAAGCTAGAAATGGAAGAACTTTTGGTTTACAAAGAGCGAATTTATGTTATACGTTAAAAGATGAAAAAGTTGTTGAAAAATAGGCTCATTATAGTTTTAATTTTGATGTTGGCCATAGCCTGTAAAACTGAAAAAAAGAAAGAGGTGACAAGTAGAGTAGCAACGTTACCTTTTTATGAAGATGCAAGTTTTACACCAAAATGGATGGACTTAACAAATGAAAATTTGGATGTGTTTCACTCAATTCCTGACTTTGATTTTATGAATCAGGATGGAGAGAAAGTTAGTTCAGAAACCTTTAAGGATAAGATATTTGTAGCAGATTTTTTCTTTACTACATGTCCAGGTATATGCCCTATAATGACAAGAAATATGACCATGGTACAGGATGCATTTAAAGATGATACGACCGTTTCGATATTATCTCATTCAGTAACACCAAAAATGGATTCAGTAGCACAGTTAAAAAAGTATGCACTAGAGAAAGGAGTTATTAGTGGTAAATGGCATTTGGTCACTGGGGAGCGTCATAAGATTTACGATTTAGGAAGGAACTTTTATTTTGTGGATGATGACCTTGGTGTTAAAAAAGGTGAAGATGATTTTTTACATACAGAAAACTTTGTGCTTATTGATAAGAAAAAACATATAAGAGGTATTTACAATGGTCTTAGCAAGAATTCGGTAGAACAACTTATAGCGGATATAAGAACCCTTAAAAAAGAAGGGTAATATTAAAACTTTGTGGTTGGTTTTTAAAAGGTCTTGATCATTCAATTGATCGAGGCCTTTTTTTACACGATCACATTTACCTCAATATCTAGAGCAATATCAAATAAGGTCTTAATCGAAGCCTGAATTTTTTGCGCTAGTCCATATATTTCTTTACCAGAAGCATTGTCATAGTTGACTAAGACTAGTGCTTGTTTCGCATGTACACCGGCATCTCCATATCGCTTTCCTTTATAACCAGCTTGTTCAATGAGCCACCCTGCTGGTACTTTTACTTCAGATGCAGAAATAGGATAGCTAGGAAGCGTAGGGTACTTTTGCTGAAGTTCTTCAAATTGAGTTTTTGAAATCACAGGGTTCTTAAAAAAACTACCACTATTCCCAATCTCATCAGGGTCGGGGAGTTTAGATTTTCTGATAAAGATTACGGCATCAGAAACATCTTTAATGCTTGGGATACTTATGTTTTGTTCATTCAAATAAGACTCAATAGCACCATATGTGGTGTTTATTTGATGATCTTTTTTAGTCAGTTTAAAACTAACCGCAGTTAGAATGTATTCTCCCTTTACTTTATGTTTAAAAATAGAATCTCTGTATTGAAACTTACATTCACTATTAGAGAAAGAAATTGACTTTCCAGATGCTATTTCAAGTGCCTCTACTTTTGTAATGGTATCTTTTACTTCTACACCATAGGCCCCAATATTTTGGATAGGGCAGGTGCCTACATTTCCAGGAATCAAAGACAGGTTTTCTAAACCACCATAGTTCTGTGCGATACACCAAATTACAAATTCGTGCCAGTTCTCACCGGCATTCACGGTAAGATGCACCGAATCCTCACTCTCACGATCGATAGAGATACCTTTGATAGCTACATGAACTACAAGTCTATCTATATCTGAAGTCAACAGCATATTACTCCCACCACTAATTAAAAAGAAATCCTTTTCGGTTTGCAACAACTGTTGCAATTCATAAAAAGAAGTAATAGAAACAAACCGTTTTGCAAATACTTCAATGCCAAACGTATTGTATTTCTTTAATGATATGTTTTCTTGAATAATCAATTAATTTGGATACTGTTTTAAAGCTACTTTTAAGATCTCTACACATCTGATTAGATCTTTTTTATTCAAAACATAAGCAATACGAACTTGATTTTTTCCTTCACCAGCGGATGAATAAAATCCACTTGCTGGTGCTACCATTACCGTTTCGTTTTGATGGTGGAACTTCTCAAGAATCCACTGAGCAAAATCATCTGTATCATTCACAGGTAATTCCGCTACACAGTAAAAGGCACCTTTAGGGTTCGCTACTTTTACACCATCGATCTTTTCAAGTTCACTAATTAACGTATTTCTTCTTTCAACATACTCTTCAATAACATCATCAAAATAACTTTGAGGAGTTTCTAGAGCCGCTTCAGAAGCCAATAGTGCATACGTCGGTGGACTCAAACGAGCTTGCGCAAACTTAATGGCGGTATTTATAAATTCAGTATTCTTCGAAACAATGCATCCTATTCTAGCGCCACACATACTATATCTTTTCGATACAGAATCTATCATAATAGCATGTTGCTCTAAACCAGTTTCACTCATTACAGAATGGTGCGTGTTACCATCATAAGCAAATTCTCTATATACTTCATCAGCAATCAAAAATAGATTATGCTTAAGAACAATTTGTTTTAACTTTTCAACCTCTTCTTTGCTATATAAATACCCAGTAGGGTTTCCAGGGTTGCAAATAAGGATTGCTTTTGTTTTTGAAGAAATCAATTTTTCAAAATCTTCAATCTTAGGAAGCGCAAAATTATCTTCGATTTTAGAAATAACAGGAACTACCTTTACACCAGATGCTGTTGAAAAACCATTGTAATTTGCATAAAAAGGTTCTGGAATAATAATTTCATCACCTGGATCTGTAATACTCCCTATGGTAAATAGTAGCGCCTCAGAACCTCCTGTAGTAGCAATAATATTATCTGGAGATACATGAATGTCATTCTTTTTATAATATGCAGCTAACTTTGTTCTATACTCTTCGGAACCTTCAGAACGGGCATAAGATAATACTTCAATAGTATTGTTTTTCACAGCGTCTAATGCTACCTGTGGCGTTTTTATATCGGGTTGTCCAATGTTTAAGTGATAAACTTTAGTACCGTTTTTCTTCGCATTTTCAGCATAAGGAACTAATTTCCGAATAGGAGACTCAGGCATTAACGCTCCTTTTTTAGATATAGAAGGCATAGTTTTTATTTAATTGTTTGTCTACTGCAAATTTGCAAAATATATTTTACAAGTTTAGCATAGTTTTTGTGAGAATTTTAAAGCTACTTTAAAGGTTAAAGTTTTCCTAAAAACTATTTTAACTATATTAGAATTATTACATTTAATTTAAATGAGATTTGTATTGAAAAAAACTACATTACTTTTATTCTTCCTGTTTTTGAGTTGTTATTTCTATGGACAAAATGGATTCGCTTTCTACGGATTAAATGAAAAAAAACAGGAGGTTAGATTCAAATTTGTAAACAATCTTATAGTCTTTCCTTTAACCATAAATGGAAAAGAATTATCATTTATTTTAGACACAGGGGTAAACAAGACTATATTATTTAGTTTACTAACTAGTGATAGCTTAGGAATTAATAATGTAGAGCGCGCGGCGTTGCGTGGTTTGGGTAACGGAAGGCCTGTAGAAGCACTTTTATCAAGAAATAATACATTTAAGATCAAAGGTATGACTAGTAATAATCAAACCTTATACGTGATTTTGGAAGATAAGTTCGATCTTTCTTCGAAAATGGGAGTTACCATACATGGAATTATTGGTTATAACTTGTTTCGACATGTCATCGTAAAGATAGATTATAATAAAAGGAAGCTTATTTTTTACAATCCGAAACACTATAAACTTGAAAAATGCAGGAAATGTGAAACATTCCCTTTAGTATTCTATAGAAACAAACCATATATAGATGCTAAGGTACAACTTGATGAATCCTCTGATAATTTGGTGGATGTCAAATTGTTAATAGACTCAGGAGGGAGTGATGCATTATGGTTGTTTGAGAATTCTAAAGAAGATATTAAACCACCTACAAAGTTTTTCAATGATATTTTAGGAGAAGGTTTAAGTGGTACCATTTATGGTAAAAGGAGCCGTATTTCTAAATTTGTATTAGGTAATTATCACATACAAAAACCAACGGTTTCCTATTTAGACTCATTATCTAGCATTAATGCAAGAAAATTTAAAGAAAGGAATGGCAGTTTAGGAGGAAATATCTTAAAAAGGTTTAAGGTCTGGATCGACTATCCTAACAAAAGAATAACATTGAAAAAATCAGGTTCATTTGCAAGTGGTTTCAATTATAATATGAGTGGAATTACAGTTGCCTATAATGGTAAAACATTGGTTAAAGAAGCAAGTAATTCAGAAATTAAAATCTACGGAGGGAGTACATCTCAGATAAGTAGTATTGACCAAGTAGATTTTGTTACGAGTTTTAGTTATTTTTTCAGACCAGTATATAAGATTAGCAATATTGTTCCAGGGTCTCCAGCAGATAAAGCTGGATTGAAGGTAGGTGATGTCTTTATGACTATTAATAGTGAGCAAGCGTTTAAGTATGATCTCGAAGATATTATTGGATTATTTCAAGAACGTAATAATAAACGCATTTGGGTCAAAGTAAAAAGAGGTACGGAAGTGCTAAAGTTTAGGTTCAGACTTCGAAAAGAGATTTAGCTACCATCAGACATCATGCTCTTTTTCTTTTCCGGAGCAGATACTTTCTCTACAATTCCCTTAATTCTAATCACTTTTCTAGCGTTTTTCGCATTAGAGAAAATAGTAATAGATTTAGAGAAACCACCAACTCGTTTGGTATCATACGAAACCTCAATCTTTCCTTTTTCACCGGGTAAAATTGGTTGTTCAGGTTTTTTAGGAACTGTACATCCACAAGAAGCTTGCACACGCGTAATCACCAAAGGACTCTTTCCAGTATTTACAAATTCGAATACACGAACTCCATTGGAATTCTGAGCAATCTTACCATAATCGATAGTTTCTTTTACGAACTTAAATTCGGCTTTTTCTTGCGCTATTGCGCCAAAACCAACAAATAAAACAACTGCTAAGGATAAAAAGGTCTTCATAATCTTACTATTTTGATGTAAAAATACAATATAATTTCGTTTAAAAAAACAGTTTCTAGTTTTCCATTCTTCTATATAATTGTACTTTTGCAGACATTATTTAATCAGAAATTCAACATATGAATATTCCATCGAAATATGATGCTAGTAACGTAGAAGACAAGTGGTATGATTACTGGATGCAAAATAACTATTTTCATTCCGAAGTAGATGATAGAGAGCCATACACCATTGTGATTCCACCGCCAAACGTCACAGGAGTATTGCATATGGGACATATGTTAAATAATACGATTCAGGATGTACTAATCAGACGTGCACGTTTGCTAGGGAAAAATGCATGCTGGGTTCCAGGAATGGATCACGCATCTATAGCAACGGAAGCAAAAGTTGTGGCGAGATTAAAAGAACAAGGAATCAGTAAAAGTGACCTCACCAGAGAAGAATTCTTACAACATGCTTGGGATTGGAAGAATGAATATGGAGGGATCATTTTAGAACAATTAAAAAAACTTGGAGCTTCTTGTGACTGGGAACGTACCAAGTTTACGATGGACCCAGGCATGTCTGAGGCTGTAATCAAGGTTTTCGTAGATCTTTATAATAAAGGGCTAATCTATCGTGGTTATAGAATGGTAAATTGGGACCCTGAAGCAAAGACTACCTTGTCGGATGAAGAGGTAAACTATGAAGAAAGAATAGACACCTTATATTATGTAAAGTATCAAATTGAAGGAGAGGAAGAGTTTGTTACGATTGCTACTACACGTCCTGAAACCATTTTAGGAGATACCGCGGTATGTATCAACCCAAATGATGAAAGATACACGCATTTAAAAGGGAAAAAGGTAATTGTTCCTATTTGTAATAGAGTTATTCCGATCATTGAAGATGATTATGTAGATATTGAGTTCGGAACTGGATGCTTGAAGGTAACACCCGCGCATGATGTAAATGACAAAGAGATAGGAGATCGTCATAATTTAGAAGTAATTGATGTATTAAATGAAGATGGTTCTATGAACAGTTTCGGATTACATCATCAAGGAAAAGATAGGGTTGTTGCTAGAAAAGATGTGGCCAAAGAATTGGATGTACAAGGGATTTTGGTAAAAACAGAAAGCATTACGCACAATGTGGGAACTTCTGAAAGAACAAAGGCTGTGATCGAACCTAGATTATCTGACCAATGGTTTTTAAATATGGAAGAGTTGGTAAAGCCAGCGTTAAAGTCTGTGTTAGAAACTAAGGAAGTAAAGTTATTTCCAAAGAAATTTGAGAATACATACCGCCACTGGATGGAGAATATTCGCGATTGGAATATTTCGCGTCAATTATGGTGGGGACAACAGATTCCTGCTTATTTCTATGGAGATGGAAAAGAAGATTTTGTAGTAGCAGAGAATATAACAGAAGCACTTTCATTAGCAAAAGAAAAAACAGGAAACACTTCGTTATCAACAGACGATTTACGTCAAGATCCAGATGCATTAGACACATGGTTCTCCTCTTGGTTATGGCCAATATCTGTATTTGACGGTATTCGTAACCCTGAAAATGAGGAGATTCAGTATTACTATCCAACCAATGATTTGGTAACCGGACCAGATATTTTATTCTTCTGGGTAGCTAGAATGATTATTGCTGGATATGAGTATAAAGATGAAAAACCTTTCGAGAATGTTTATCTAACCGGATTAGTTCGTGATAAACAGCGAAGAAAGATGTCTAAGCAGTTAGGGAATTCTCCAGATGCGTTGAAGCTAATTGAAGATTTTGGAGCCGATGGTGTTCGTGTTGGATTACTATTAAGTTCAGCAGCTGGAAATGACTTAATGTTTGATGAAGCTTTATGTCAACAAGGAAAAGGTTTAGCGAATAAAGTATGGAGTGCATTCTACTTAACTACTTTATGGGAAACTTCTGATGCGGTTAAACAACCGGAATCAAGTAAAATAGCATTGGACTGGTATCGTTCAAAGTTTCAAAAAGTCCTGGCTGAAATTGAAGATCACTATAGTAAATACAGACTTTCAGATGCTATTATGGCTATCTATAAGTTAATCTATGATGATTTTTGTGGTTTGTTCTTAGAAATTATAAAACCACCATATCAGCAACCTATCGATACAAAAACGTATAACGATGTGATGGAGATTTTTGAAAACAACTTAAAGATTTTACACCCATTTATGCCTTTCTTAACGGAAGAGGTTTGGCAATCTATTAAAGAAAGAACACCAGAAGAAGCTTTGATTATTGCAAAGTATCCTGAGATAACTTCTTTTGATGATACATTAATCGCAACATTTGATTTTGCAACTGATGTGGTATCTGGAATAAGAACTGTCCGCAAAGAAAAGAACATTGCCTTTAAAGAGGCCATTGAGGTATCGGTTATCAATAATGAGAAAGTCACAGTTGACCTAGATAGTGTAATTCAGAAATTAACAAATACTTCACTGATCAATTATGTGAATGAGAAAATAGATGGCGCTTCGTTTAGAGTAAAATCGAACGAATATTTCGTGCCTATTTCTCTAGATAATATAGATGTAGAAGCTGAAATAGAAAAACTAACAAAAGAGTTACAAAGAGCACAAGGGTTTTTAACCGGAATTCAAAAGAAACTATCTAATGAGCGTTTTGTGAACAATGCTCCAGAGCAGGTAATTGCTATAGAACGTAAGAAAGAAGCAGATACCTTGGCAAAAATCGAAACAATCGAGGCTAGTTTGGGAAGTTTGAAGTAACGAAAATTATTGCGTTCAAACTGACCACTTTCTGACACATTCCATAAAACGGTACGATTGTTGATTTCAAAGGGTAATTAGAATAGAAAAATAATACTCATCTAACTTACCTTTATTTTGAAAAAGACAACCAAGCTAATTTTATCGGCATTATTAGTACTTATTACCATAACTTCTTGTCAAACTGATGATATTGATACTGGAGAGGCGAGTTTTTCCTGTTATATTAATGGCGAATTATTCACACCGAAAGCAAGCACAAGTATATCTGTATTGCCTCCAGGCGAAAAACTAGTTTTTAACAGGGATTCTTATTTCTTTGTAAAAACTACAGATCATAGAGACTTTAGAATATTTTTTAATATTGAAAATTTTGAAACAGGTATATTTAACTTGGGAGTAAGTGATGGAAATAGCTATGAGTATCAAATCAACCATGCCATCATAATTGCTTATGCTGGTGGAGATAAAAAATATATATCAAAAGGAAATTCAGGTTCGATTACATTTACACGTGTTTCGGATACAAATGTAGAAGGTACGTTTGAATTTACATTGTATAATGAGAATGATGTAAACGATATAATTCGAATAACCGATGGTAAGTTTAATGATTAAGTTTATGTAGCTTTTTGAGGTTTATAATTCTTATAATACTGCATGAGAATGAACGAACAGATTACTGAGGAGGCAATTCCTTCTATAAGCAACGCAAAAACGAGTAGGGGTAGCGTAATGTTACCTGTCCATAAGAAAGAAGCTCTAATAACTTCTATAAATTCAGGATTGATAAAACTCACATAGATAATGAGTCCTACCACGGTAATTCCGACTGCTAAAGCAGAAGTCCCTATGCCGATTGCCAGATTACGAACGTATAAGGTTTCTCCATTGTGAATAATGTTGGATTTGATGGCATTGTTAATGCCCCAAAACACAAAGACAAAATTCAGAAATCGTAGCTCAGATTTCCCTTCTAAACCTGAGATTTTCATGATAAAAAAATACAATATAATTCCCGCAGAAATAAAGATTGCATTTCTAATTACAAGGTTATTTGATGACATAAGATATGTGTTTAATGCTTTCTAAGGTACTGAAAATCAGTATGAATTCAAATTTAAATCGATGAATGGTTGTTTAAGTCTGTACGATGAATTTGGGAAAATATGCAAAATCACGTGTGGTTTTCCGTAGTTAACACATAATTTTTATCACTACCTTAGACATCAGCTAAACAAAGAAAAAATGAAAAGAGAAAAACGAACAAAAATGGGTTTACCTAATAATGCTAGGACCCATTTAAAGCAAGAATCCGTAGTCTTTATTCAGACAGATACACTCAAAGTAAGTTGTATACATGCCGATATTAAATTAGATAAGTTAACGCTAAGGCGATATTGAAAAGAGATTCATATTTTAATACATTTTACTGGAGTGACTTGAACCTTTCTTGATGTTAATCAGGTCTGTAGTTCTAATAATACCCAAATGTTATTTATTGCCACTTCGTATCACGTTCCGAAATCCAATAGTGGCTAGTAAACCTATTAAAGGAAAAATCAGAAAGATTTGAAACAGATTTTGATATTCCACAATAGTAGGGTCTTTTCCTAGCATATAACCAGAAAGTAGTGACATAAAAATATCAGGCGTAAAACCTAGAACAGAAATAATTCCAACTACAGTACCTGTAATGTTCGCGGGTGTTTTGGCTTCCTCAATAATGGCAAAATACAAACCTCGCAAAGAATAGGTACCGACCACCATCATAAAAAATGTTACCATAGATAAGCCAATTGATTGTTCGAAAAACCCAAAACCAAGGATAATGGAAGATGCTAACATCAATAAAAAACTCACCATACTTAATTTAGAAGCCAAATATTTGTCGGCAATCCAACCAAGGGTAACGGCAGCAATAGGACGCATCCATTGAATGGATACACCAAAATACGAAGCTTCCTGTAAACTGTAACCCCATACATCCTTAGCATAGGTAGCGTACGTTCCAGTCAACTTATACGCGGCATAAGCACATACAATGATTAATGAATGATAGATGATCTTTGGCTTTTTTAATAAAGAAAATACAAAACTGGCGTCAAAGTTCACTTTCTCAGAAGTTGTATCTGTTTGTGATGACTTAGGAATTACTTTCCAAATAAAAAGCGCTACTAAAAAAACAATAAGCGTAATAAAACCAATAATATACTGCATGGTTATTACTTTATCCTGTTGTGTAACGCTACTAACATCTTCAGGAAAGAAGAGTAGTGGAATAAAAGAACCAAACGTAGCTATCAATGCTGCAAATGCACCACGCCCACCATCTAGCAGTCCAAAAGAAATTCCTTGATTATGAGAGTTTCCCCAATCACGTGTTGCCTTGATTAATGCCGCCCAAAAAAGTAAAATGGTAGAGACTCCCCAAAAACCGTAGAGTATCTGTAAACTTTGATAAGAAGGAATACTAACCATCCATAACCCTCCAATCGCTGTTAATAGGAGAGAAGCAGTCAGTAGTTTTCGTGCTTCCATTTTATCGGCAAAAAAACCACCGAAGAAATATGAAATCATCGCGGTAATACCATATACAGCTTGAGCTTTTCCTATTTGATAATCGGAAAGAATGAATGCTTCCCGTATGATAGGCTTAAATACACGTATTAAAATAAAAGGTAATAAGAAAACGGCCTCACCTGCAATGATGAGTGCAAACATGGAGAGTGCTTTATTGTTGGATTTCAATATAGAAAGGTTTATGTTCTAAATGTACAAAATCAATTGTTAATGTATTATATCAAAGCTTCTTTTAACACAGTAATTGGATGTTTTGCAATTCGTTTTGTACCATCATAAATCTGATGCCTGCAACTGGTTCCTGCAGCAACAATCTCTACATTAGTAGGTGTATTTCTCACTTTAGGAAATAAGGTGTCTTCTCCAACTTGCATACTCACTTTATAATGTTCTTTTTCGTATCCAAATGAACCTGCCATACCGCAGCAACCTGTATTCATGATAGTAGGAACATAGTTCTTGGGAATGTTTAAAATTTGAAAAGTAGCGTGTGTACTAGACAAGGCTTTTTGATGACAGTGCCCGTGAATTTTTAATTGTTTTTCCTTCTCTGAAAATTGAGAAGATTGAATGCTTCCTTTAGTAAACTCATTGCCTATAAACTCTTCGATGGTATATGTATGTGCAGCAATATGCTTGGCTGCTTCTTGGTCATCCGCTAAACGCAAGTACTCATCTCTAAAGGTTAAGATAGCAGAAGGCTCAATACCCACTAATGGAGCATCTTCTGAAATAAAATTCTTTAAAAATTCGACATTCAGGTTTGCAATGACTTTTGCCTCTTTTAAAAAACCTTTGGAAATATATGTTCTACCACTTTCGAGGTGATCTACAGGAATCATTTTATATTGCAACGTTTCCAGAAGAATTTCAGCATCAACGGCAAGATCAGATTCAAGATAGTTCGTAAACTCATCTACAAATAAATATACAGTTTTAACAGGCTTTTGGATGTACTCTTGATCATCTAACCATTTTGAGAAGTTATAAAAAGAGGTATAACTCTTGGTGGCTTTCGGAATCGTCCTTTTTGGATGGATACCCATGATTTTTTTAACGATTGAAGCGGTAATAACGTTTTGTGAAATCGCATTGTACAATTTCGGAATTCGAGAAGCTATTCTATTAAATTGGGTAGCTCGAGCAAAAGATTTACTTCTAAAAGAGTATCCATTTTTTTCTTGATACTGATATAGAAATTCACTTTTTAAAGCTGCGACATCCACATTACTCGGGCACTCAGAAGCACATGCTTTACAACTCAAACATAAATCAAAAACTTGTTTTAATTCTTTATGATCAAACCGGTTTGGTTTTTCAGAATTCGTTAGGAACTCTCTAAGTGTGTTGGCTCTTGCTCTAGTGGTATCTTTCTCATCTTTTGTAGCACGATAACTTGGACACATGGCTCCACCTGCCGATACGGGCTTTCTACAGTCTCCAGAACCATTACATTTTTCTGCCAGTTTTAAAATCCCTTCATTGTCGGAAAAATCCTGGATTGTATCTATTTCGGGCTCTTCTCTGTCAATTTCATACCGTAAACTTTGATCCATAGGAAAAGCGTCCGTAATCTTTCCCTTGTTGAACACATTATTTGGGTCAAACGCTTTTTTTATTCTCCGCAACAACTGATAATTCTTTTCTCCGATCATCATTGGAATAAACTCTGCACGTACAATTCCGTCACCATGCTCTCCACTAAATGAACCTTTGTATTTTTTGACCAATTGAGCTGTTTCTGTTGTGATTTTTCGAAACAGTTGAACATCCGCAGATTTCTTTAAATTCAATATTGGACGTAAATGCAATTCACCAGCACCTGCATGAGCATAGTACACCGCTCGTTGTTCGTATTTGTCCATGATCTGAGTAAATTCTTGAATATATGCAGGTAAATCCTGTAAATCTACAGCAGTATCTTCAATACAAGCTACGGCTTTTTCATCACCGATCATGTTCCCTAATAACCCCAATCCAGCTTTTCTAAGGTCAAATACTTTGCGAATATCATCGCCGGTTACTTTTGGATGATGATATCCAAAATTATGTGCTTGTAGCTCCTCAATTAATGCATCAGCTTGCTTTTGTGCTTTATCTAAGGTATTGGCTTGTACTTCTAACATCAAGATAGCCTCAGGGTCTCCTTGTAAAAAGAAACGATTCTTTGTTTGCGCTCTGTTATTCTTTGTACAATCTAAAATTACTTTATCCATGAGCTCACAAGCACCTAAATCATGCTTCATGGCTACAACAGTGGCCGCTAAACTTTCCTGAAGATTATCAAAATGCGGTAATACCATAACACTCACTGGTGGTGGAAGCTCATCTAATTGTAAGGTAATGGATGTAGAAAAAGCGAGTGTTCCTTCCGATCCAGATAATAACTTTGCTACATTAATCATGCTGTTTTTTCCTCCAAAGAGCTCAGAATCTAACAACTCATCAATTGCATACCCTGTATTCCTTCTGTGAATAGAAGGCTTTGGAAACTGCATCTTTATTTCTTGTTGAACCGCTTCAGGTTCCAGTTCTTTTCGTATGGACTTATAGATGCTCCCCTCTAATGTTTGCGCTCTACTCTTTGCTTTAAATTCCTCAGAATTCAAGTTATCAAATACTGCTTTTGACCCATCACTCAGAATTGTTTCAATAGCCAGTACTTTATCTCTTGTTACACCATATTTTATGGATGTACTTCCCGAAGAGTTATTTCCGACCATACCACCAATCATACATCGGTTAGAGGTAGAAGTATTAGGCCCGAAGAAAAGGCCAAAAGGCTTTAAGAATAAGTTTAATTCATCTCGAATAATTCCAGGCTGTACCCTGATGGTTTTTTGTACCTCATCAAAAGCTAAAATAGATGTGAAATACTTGGAAACATCTACTACAATGCCTTCACCGACACATTGTCCAGCCAAGGAGGTTCCTGCCGTTCTTGGAATTAGTGTAATCTGTTGTTCGTTCGCAAAACGAATCAATGTTTGAATGTCCTGTTCATTCTTAGGATATGCTACAGCCAATGGGATTTTTCTGTAAACAGATGCATCTGTGGCGTATAAACTTTTATGCAGATCGTCATATAAAAGCTCACCAGACAAGGTGTTTCCTAAAGAGTTAAGTTGGGCATTCTCGACCATCATACGTTACATTTGTGCATTTTGATCTTCGGGAAATTGCATAGGAATTTCATCATCCAACTCATCCAACATCTGACGTAGGTCTATTTCTATTCCCCTAGAAATGGTTGAAATAGGAACATCATTTACAATACCTTCAAAAGGGTTTTCACCTACTCTGGCCATACGTTCCATAATATGAAATGCCCATGAAACACAAGCGCAAAAAGGAATTGCTAACCAGATAAAATACTTCCCAATAATAGGGTGATTTACTGTTATTTGTGATGCAATCTCTGCAAACTCAGGAATAATACCAAAAGGCAATAAAAATACAAAGAGCTTCACTAGATAATAAGCAAGGCTAGCGTATTGTCTTGGGTAAGGAAAGTTCTTTATACGTTCAGATTTTCCTTGATGTGTGAATAATTCTTCCAATACATTTTCTAATTCTAAAAATGCAAATTCCCAAATGGCTCCTTTTTGTTTGAGTTCTCTGATATGTTTAGATTGCAAATAAAGAATAGCTGTTTGCTTATTTTTCTTACTTAATACATAAGCCTCCTCCTCTGGAGATAAATAGAGCATCAAATTATCTTCCAGGTTTGATATTCTTTCTGGAATATGTAGCATATTGGTCCACTCACGATTAGATTTGGACATATGTGAAGTTTCCCAGCGTCTAGGCTCTCGCATAGCATACCGTAATGCCGTCATCCAAGCAATATGACGATAAATTAATACGCGTTTATGTTCTTTAAGATCAACTTCGTCAATGGGGGTTTTTGTATGATCATTATTAACCATATCTTGAATTTTCATTCCCCATGTTCTTGATGTATTTACAATGGCTCCCCAAATTTTTCTAGCTTCCCAAATTCTATCATAAGCCGCATTGTTTTGGAACCCAACCATAAAGGCTACCGCAGTACCAATTAAGGCTACGGGGGTCCACGGAACATTTAAAAAAGTAAAATCTAATACATGGTAGAGAAAAGTAATGATTCCTGCATAAAGAATAAACAGAAATGTTTCTCCTCTAGACCAGATAAACATATTCTTTATAGAGTAGCGTTTTTTGGTTAGCATGTTGAAAAATTAAGGATCAAAAATAATTTTTTTATGTTACTATTATGTACAAAAAATTAAAGATATGATTTTAATATCTTTGTTCGATATCAAATCAAAATCAAAATGAGAAAAATAGGATTTTTAGTACTTCTTTTAAGTATGGTCGCTTCATCTGTAGCGCAAAAACTCGACCTACGTTATTATATTCCAGGAGATGAAAGGTATAATAATACTATACCTACACCGAAAGAAGTGATCGGGCATGAGGTAGGAGAGTGGCATATTACCCATGATAAATTAGTGGAATATATGAAGGCACTTGCTAAAGCTTCTGATAGAATCTCTTTAGAAGAAAGAGGAAAGACCTTTGAAGGACGCCCTATTTTATTATTGACTATTACGGCTCCCGAAAATCACGCAAGACTAGAAGAAATTAGAAAGCGTCATATTGAAGCTACAAATAACCCATCTGTTGATGTATCCAATGATCCGATTGTAGTGTACCAAGGGTTCTCTATTCATGGAAATGAGCCAAGTGGTTCTAATGCATCATTAGCAGCGGCTTATTATCTAGCGGCTTCTTCAAAATCATCTACCGAAGATCTGCTTAAGAATACAGTAATTTTATTTGATCCTTCATTTAACCCTGACGGTTTACAGCGATTCGCATATTGGGCAAATACGAATAAGAGTAAAAATGTAAACCCGGACCCTAACGATAGAGAGTATACAGAGGTATGGCCAAGAGGTAGAACGAATCATTATTGGTTTGATATGAATCGCGACTGGCTACCTGTTCAATTGCCCGAATCGAGGGCGCGTATTAGGACTTTTCACAAATGGTTGCCAAATATTTTGACAGATCATCATGAAATGGGGTCAAATTCTACTTTCTTTTTTCAACCTGGAATACAGAGTAGAACACATCCGTTAACGCCTAAAATGAATCAAGAATTAACAAGAGAGATTGCTACATTTCACGCTAAAGCATTGGATAAATTAGGATCGCAATACTACTCTGAAGAAAGTTTTGACGATTTCTACTATGGAAAAGGATCTACATTTCCAGATATTAATGGAAGTATTGGAATCCTATTCGAGCAAGGAAGTTCTCGTGGACATGCTCAGGAAACTAGTAATGGATTGTTGACCTTTCCTTTTACTATCAGAAACCAATATACAGCGGCAATGTCTACATTGGAAGCTGCAAAGAATATGCGTGTAAAAATCTTGAAATATCAACAAGATTTTTACAAGAGAGCAAGATCAGAGGGTGCTAAGGAAAAAGCGATTGTATTTGGCGACGAAAAAGACGCGGCAAAAACATATCATTTAGCTGAGGTTTTAAAAAGACATGATATACAATTCCACGATGTGAAATCTGATTTCACGGCAAATGGAAAACGATTTAAGAGAGGATACAGTTATGTTGTTCCAATGAATCAAAAGAACCATCGTTTGATCAAAGCGATGTTTGATGTTCGAACAAAATTTCAGGACAGTTTGTTTTATGATGTTTCCGCTTGGACCTTCAATCATTCTTTTGGTTTAGACTTTGCTAAAAACGTTTCATTAAGCAAAGCTGGCCCTAAGGTTACTGACTTAAGGTTGAAAGAAGGTTTTGCCAATGGAAGAAGTAAAGTTGGATATCTGATGCCGTGGAATGAATATTATACACCTAAAGCATTAAATGCAATTTTACAAAAAGGAATTCGCGCTAAGGTTTCTATGAAAAACTTTAAAAATGGAGGAATTGATTATGATTATGGAACTATATTTATTCCAGTGCAAAATCAAAAATTGAATGCTGAAGACCTGTTTAATTTTCTAGATAAGATTGCGAATGAAAGTCATTTGAAAATGAATGGTGTTTCAACTGGATTGAATGATGGTATTGACCTAGGAAGTAATAATTTTAGAAACATAAAATTGCCAAAGGTAGCCATGCTAGTAGGTAACGGTATTTTTGGAAATGATGCTGGCGAGGTTTGGCATTTATTGGATCAACGATATAATATGCATGTGACTAAGTTAGATATGACTTATTTTAATCGAGTTGATATTAGTAAATACACGGCTATTGTAGTTCCAAATAGCAACAGTATGAATGCAACTGCTGTTAAAAAACTACAAACTTGGGTACGTAATGGAGGCATTTTGATAGGATACAGAAATGCTGCGAAGTGGTTAAACAGTCAAAAATTTATCAAGCTGGAGTTTAACAAATCTAAAATAGACACGGTAAAAAATGTTTCTTTTGAAGATCGTTCTAAACAAAGAGGAGCACAGGTTATTGGAGGTGCTATTTTTGAAGCCAAAATAGATCGTTCTCACCCTATTAACTTTGGGTATAAAAACGAAAAAATTGCTTTATTTAGAAACACAACCGTATTTATAAAACCTGATAAAAAGAGTTACAACAATCCAATTCAATACACACAAAACCCTCTATTGAGTGGATATGTCTCTAAGGAGAATGCAAAAGAAATTAAGGGTACCATTCCTTTTAAAGTACGTCGTATGGGCAGAGGTAGGGTACTTGTTTTTACTGATAATACCAACTTTAGAGCGTTTTGGTACGGTACAAACAAATTATTGATGAATGCAATTTTCTTTGGAGATAAGATGTAGCATTAATTTTTTAAAAAAGTAGACAAAAAACCCGCATTCGCGGGTTTTTTTATTGTAACAAATGGCGGTTAAACTCGTCTTTTAAGTATACTAACCAATTAAATAGTCTATGAGTTTTTTACGCGTTTTATTAGCGATTGTATTCCCTCCGTTATCTGTTATTGATAAAGGTTGTGGATCTTTCTTTATTATCTTTTTATTGACACTTTGTGGATGGATTCCAGGTGTTATCGGAGCTTTAGTGATTCTGAATAATCCAAAAAGTTAACTTACCTGTTCGCCGTTTTTAACTGCTTTTGAAGCTTGTAACACTACTACATTTCCTTGATCATTATAAACCCCTAACACTAGACATTCACTCATGAAATTAGCAATCTGCCGAGGTTTAAAGTTTACGATTGAAGTTACCTGTCTGTTTAGGAGTTCTTCTTTGGTATATAAGTCTGTAATTTGAGCACTTGACTTTTTAATACCCAAGTCCCCGAAATCAATATGTAATTGATATGCTGGTTTTCTCGCTTTTGGAAAATCATTGACTTCTATGACTGTTCCTACACGGATGTCGACTTTTAAAAAATCTTCGAAAGTTATTTCTTTTTTCATATTATTTCTTTTTTCCTATTTTTTGGAGTACCCATAAAGGTCCAATTAACAAGAATTGTAAGTCTTTAATAAAAGATGGTTTTTTGCCTTCTACTTTATGTCCATAAAACTGTCCTATCCAGGCAACTACAAAAATAATGATAGAAGCAAGTAAGAGATTCACATTATTACCGAGCCAAAAATTTCCTATAATAGCAACTAATAGAAAAAATAGCATTTGGGCGAAATACCAGAAACCTAGACGGATATAGAAAATAAGGCTCACAATACCGAACACCACTGCCCAATTTTCTAATAAAGGATTATACAATTCAAAAGTGTTTTCTAAAAAACCTGTAGGGATGCTCATAAAAAGACCCATAACACTAAAAAAAATCAAAGGGACACAGATGTAGTGGATTAGTTGGTTGGTTTCATTTTGATGGCTTACGGCATAATCATCAAACCATTGTTGTGCTGTTCTCATGCAAGGAAAAATTTGATCCTAAAGATAAAGATTATTTCCAACCTTTTCGAATTAATACGTTTTCGATATGTGCGAAATGATGATTTGAATGCCAAGCATAGATACCCATATTTTCTCTTAAGAGCACTTTGCTGCTATCCGCAGGATGTATAAATACTCGATCTAATTGCTCTTCGGACAATCCTTTCAGCAAGTACACCAATTTGGCATGTACTGCTTTTAAATGAAGTAGGGATGGAGCTATAGGAGCTGATTTTGTGTCGAACAGCTCAGCCCATTCCTTTTCCTCGTATGCTTTAATTACTGGAGCGTCTTCTGTCAATGCCCATTTGAACCTAATGTAGCAGTTATGATGGCTATCAGAACAATGATGTACTACTTGTCTGATGGTCCAACCACCTTCTCGATAAGGAGTGTCTAGCTGCTCATCGTTTAATCCACTCACTAAACTCTCTAATCGAGAGGGGAAGTTATCCAATACATGAATCCATTTTTCTTCATGTTCTTTAGTAATGTTTTCAGGTTTTTTAAATTTCCCTATAGGATATCTTAAATCTTCCAATATTATTCAAATTTATGTCTCTTTAAAAATCGTCTTGCATTGTTATTCTCGGGATTAATAGATAGCGATTTTTTATAACTGACCACAGCATTTGCGGTATCTTTCATTAACCAATATGCTTCTCCTAAGCTGTCGTACGGATTCGACTTGTGCGGATATAAAGCTACATTAATTTTAAATATTTCAACGGCTTCTTCAAATTTATTATCTCTTACTTTTGAATATCCCAAACTATTAAGTGTCCGTTCTCGGATTGTTGGATCTAAAGAATCTTTTTTCTTAATAGCCATATATCCTTCCAAAGCCTTACCATATTCTTCATTAACCAAATATTCGCTCGGAGTTTTTTGTCCTTTTCGCAGTTTTTCAAATACAAACTTCTCTCCATCATGTTCACGTTTAGGCGCTAATTCAATATGCATTTCTGGACTAGAAACAAAGACAAGTTTTTCGTTCATCTCCTTTAAGTAAAAAGAAGAATCATTCACCTTAATAGGTGTCATGTCTTTCTCTCTCCATTTCACTTTTAATTCTTTTTCTTCAAAGTAAATTTCTAAAGTTTCATCTGAGTTAAAAAAGTATCTCCCTTCGGTATTTTTTATAAAATCAGGAGCATTTTTTGAGCTGGTACAGCTCATAACAAGTAAGGTGACAAAAAGATAAAAAAAACGTTTCATAGAAGTTGGTTTGTTGATGAATGTTATAAATATAATATGAGAACCATTAGCATCTCAATTACCATTGAGACGATTTTCGGAAAAATATGTTACATTTTTTTATAATTGAATAAACTATTTTAATATTACTGGGTCAAAGTACAAAACTAACTAGATAATGAAATATAGATACTTCTTTTTTTATATACTTTTAAGCCTATTTCTTTCAAACTGCAGTTCTACTACTGAAGAGATTATTCTTGACCCTGACCCAGATCCAATTGTTTCTACAAAGCCAAATATTTTATTGGTCATCGCAGATGATTTAGGAAAGGATGCGACTCCCAATTATACGGAAGGAACTATTAAACCAAATATGTCAACCTTGCAGAGTCTTATAAATACAGGGGTTACGTTTGATAACTTATGGTCATATTCGGTTTGTACACCTACCAGAGCTTCTATTTTAACAGGTAAATATGGAATCAAAACAAATGTATTAGAAGTAGGAGATGTTATTTCTACTGCTGAAACTTCTGTACAAGAGTATATAGACATGAATACTGGAAATGAATATGCTACTGCAATTATTGGAAAGTGGCACCTATCTCTGAATGCTAACGATCCAATAACCATGGGGGTAGATTATTATGCTGGATTATTAACAGGAGGAGTGCAATCGTATACAAATTGGAACTTAACGGAGAATGGCCAAACAAATAACTCAACGGAGTATACTACTACTAAGTTTACAGACTTGGCTATTGATTGGGTTGATACTCAGACGAAACCTTGGTTTTTATGGCTTGCCTATAATGCACCACATACACCTTTCCATCTAGCACCGACCAATTTACATTCTCAAGGGAATTTACCGACAGATCAATTATCTATAGATGCAAATCCAACGCCTTATTTTATGTCGGCTGTTGAGGCTATGGATAGTGAATTGGGAAGGCTTTTAAATAGCTTATCTACAGAGGAGAGAAATAATACAATTATCATTTTTATTGGTGACAATGGAACACCTAATCAAGTAGTGCAAACTCCTTATAGTTCTATGCGAGCAAAGGGATCAATATATCAGGGAGGTGTAAATGTTCCTATGATTGTTTCAGGAGTTGGAGTTAGTAGAATGGGAGAACGAGAGTCTGCTTTGGTGCATACCACCGATTTGTTCGCAACTATAGCCAACATTACCGGAGTTTCAGTGCAAGAGATTAATAACAGCGCTAGTTTTTATAATTTACTTTCCGATGATACGGCTTCTGAAAGAACATACGTATATACCGAACGATCGAATAATGGATTGAGTTATGCTATCCGAGATGCTAACTATAAACTAATTGTTGATGATAATGGAACGGAACAGCTCTATAGGATTTCAACTGATCCGTACGAAGGTTCTAATTTAATAGGTACCACATTAAATGCTGAAGCCACTGCTGCAAAAGCTGCTTTAGAAGCAGAAGCAGATGTAATAAGAAATTAGTACTAATTATTTTTTACAGTGGTTGGGCTATCTTCTGGGCCGATGTAAAAAACTATAATTTCGGCGGGAACATTTCCAGTGTTTTCCCCGAAATGTATGCCGTTTGTTACTTCTACTAAAACATCTCCCGCCTTGATAGTAATTTGCTTATTATTACTATCGGTAACGGTTAATTCCCCTTTTGTCAACATTCCAGTTGTGATAACAGGATGTATATGTTTCGGAAGTTTGGCTTTGGGAGGAATTACTACTTTGGAGATCGTCACCTTTGGTTGTGCATCCGTAAATGTAGGAAGCAAAGTGCCATTCCAACTTTTTGTCGTTTCGAGAATCGTGGTTATTTGAATATTTTCCTCTTCTTTTTTTGCACAAGAACAAATGATGAAGCATACAAGGCCGATGAAGCATATGTTTTTTTTAAAAGCCATGATTTTTTTAATTTGTGGTTGTACGCAATATAAATAAAAAGCCCTCATGAAAACATGAGAGCTTTATAATATTTAAAACTTTTGAAGCCTATTTCACATCCATTAACTCTACATCAAAGATTAATGTTGCATCTGGAGGAATAACTCCACCAGCACCTCTTTCTCCATAACCTAAATGAGAAGGAATAACTAATCTCGCTTTATCTCCTACTTTTAACAACTGAATTCCTTCATCCCATCCAGCAATCACCTGTCCAACACCAATGGCAAAATCAATAGGTTGCTTACGTTTATATGATGAGTCAAAAACAGTTCCATCTAACAATTGACCTTTGTAATGTACCGATACCGTTGCTCCTTTAGTAGCTTGTTTGCCATCTCCATTTTGAAGTACTTTATAACGAAGTCCGCTAGGTGTTTCGTCATATCCGGCAGCAACAGAGTCTAACAATTCTTTCTGTTTTCTTAATTCTTCTGCTTCACGTTCTGCTCTTGCTCCTTCAAATGTTCTAAAAGCCTCTATAGCGTTAAATTTCTCAGCTTCTTCACCAACTCTAAGAATTTCGATTTCAGTCATTTCATCACCTTGCGCTATTGCATCTACAATGTCTTGTCCTTCTGCTACATGTCCGAAAACAGTATGCTTGTTATCTAACCAAGGAGTAGCCACGTGTGTAATAAAAAACTGACTTCCGTTTGTAGCAGGGCCAGAGTTTGCCATAGATAATACACCAGGCTTATCATGCTTTAACTCTGGATGAAATTCATCATCAAACTTATAACCAGGATCCCCGGTTCCGGTTCCAAGAGGGCACCCGCCTTGAATCATAAAATCAGGGATTACTCTGTGAAATTTTAACCCATCGTAGTAGGGTGTGCCTTGTGGTTTAACAGTATTTTCTAGGTTTCCTTCTGCTAATGCAACAAAATTTCCAACTGTACCAGGAGTGTGCTCATAAGTTAAGTTTACTAAGATATCTCCTTTAGAGGTTTTAAATTTTGCATATATTCCGTTATTCATATTTTAATTTTTATCTTTTAATTATTTTTTTGCATTTAAGAATGACAGTCCATAACTGAAACCGACATTTATATTATTTGAACTTACCCCTCCATCTAGAGATAATAGTTGTCCTACTGAAACGTTAAAAACTAATGCATCTGAGGAATGATAATTTAATCCAATAGCAGGTCTTACTACAAGTCCTTCAGCTGTGTCAACACCACCACCACCTGCGGCACCTCCTAAAACCTCTATGTACGCCGAAACCTTCCTGTTTAACGTAGGATTACTTTTTATTCCAATTCCCAAACCTCCATGCGCGTACCCTCCAGCTTTTCCTTTATACGCGAAACTTGCCTCTCCAAATATATATACGTTTTTGCCGATATTGTATGCCGGTTTTAATGCAATTAATTGTAGGTCAACTGGAGCCGAATCTACTCGGTTTACCTGAAAAAAAGTTTGATTTTCTATCCCAATTCTAAACCCTTGAGTTTCTAGTTCTTTAATATCGTTATTGGCAACAGGTTCTTTACTACCACCTGTTAGTCCGATATATTTAATACCAAGTCCACTTGAATAGGCTTCAAAGCCTCCATCGAGATATCGTAAATAACCACCAGAAAGACTTAGCGCCAAATTTTTGTTTAATTTGAAGTCAATTCCTGCGCTAGGAAACATTGAAAAACCGCCCTCTTGTTTAATTCTTCCTCCTGCCGAACCTAACCCAAATTTGCAAAAGAGGTTCATGAATTTGGTATCAACAAAATTATAACCTGCTCCAAAAAACAAATCCATAAACCCTGCTGTTAATCCCTTATAGACTGTATCGGTATGCACATATAAAAAGAAATTTGTACCTAAATATCTCTGATATTCAAACCCGATAACATATAGAGTTCTCCTTAATAAGGCATTATTGGTATTCAAATCTTCTCTTGAATTTCCAATTGGGTGTAAAAAATTAAAGCGTACTTGAGTAACGTTCTTTATTGCTGGTCTTTCCCAAAAACTATCAACAGGGAGGCTCTCTTTTACAAACCGATTCCCGGCATCCGAATAATGAGCAACTCTAAGAAAACTAGGGATCTCTATAAAAAAAGAAATAGCGTCACTTTTCATAATTCCTGTAAAAAAGTTTACGTGACTATATTGAGCTCCGAATGAAACATGTTTTGTTTTATACTGCAGACCAATATTAGGCTGCAAAATAGCTCCTCCGTTTACTAAGGAACGAAAACCACCTCCACCGCCAAAATATACGTTTGCATCAAAGAATAGGTTTTTATACAACTTTTTATTTATACCTAAATCAACTCCTAATGTAAATAAACCACCCTGATCTCCAAAGGCAGCCGCTTTCATACCTATACCTGTATATAACCAATCATTAATACTTATTAAATAATCTAAACTAGTCATTCCCATTTTAGATTCAAGAGGGAAAGAGATTTGACCAACAGGCATATCCATAGAAAGATATTGCAAACGAATTCCAGTTTTAACTTCGGATCCTTTCAAAGTTGATAAGCTTGATGAAGTCTGACCGATGCTAAAGACAGAAATTAAAATAAAACCTAAAAAGAGTATTGCTTTTTTCATATTAATTGAATTCACTGGTGAAATGTAATTTTACTGTGGGGTATTTACTTTGTGTCATTTGAATGGTGAATGCAGAATCAGCTAAAAACACTAATTGTCCTTGCTTATCTTTTGCTAGATAACGCTGTTTAACTCTCTTAAATTCCTTAAATTCTTCATTTTTCTCATCTTCCGCTTCAACCCAGCAAGCTTTGTGTACATGAATATTTTCGTAGGTACATTTAGCCCCATATTCATGCTCCAATCGGTATTGAATTACCTCATATTGAAGCGCTCCAACAGTTCCAATAATTTTACGTCCATTCATGTCTAAGGTAAACAATTGCGCGACACCTTCATCCATTAACTGATCTAAACCTTTATAAAGCTGCTTTGCTTTCATCGGGTCTGCATTGTTTACATATCGGAAATGCTCAGGTGAGAAGCTCGGAACTCCTTTAAAATTCAATATTTCGCCTTCGGTCAATGTATCTCCAATTTTAAAATTTCCGGTATCATGTAATCCAACGATATCTCCTGGATACGATTCATCTACAATTTCTTTTTTCTCCGCAAAAAATGCATTTGGACTTGAGAATTTCACTTTTTTACCATTTCTAACATGAAGGTAAGGAGCATTTCGTTTAAAAGTTCCCGAAACAATTTTCACAAATGCCAAACGATCTCTATGTTTAGGGTCCATGTTGGCATGGATTTTAAATACAAAACCAGTTAATTTGTTTTCTTTAGAGTCTACTAAACGCTCTTCTGCATGTTTCGGTTGTGGATTTGGAGCGATATCTATGAAGGCATCCAATAACTCTTTTACACCAAAATTATTTAGGGCAGACCCAAAAAATACAGGCTGTAGATCTCCATTTAAATATTCTTCTTGATCAAATTTAGGATATACCTCATATACTAATTCTAGCTCTTCACGTAAAGTGCCTGCTGAAGTTTCTCCGACGATGGTATCCAATTCAGGGTTATCAAGATCATTGAACTCAACACCTTCAGAAATGGTTTGCTTATTTTCCCCTGAGAAAAGGTTTAATTTCTTTCCGTAAATATCATAAATACCTTTAAAATCGTACCCCATTCCAATAGGGAAACTCATAGGTGTTACTCTTAATCCTAGTTTTTGTTCAACTTCATCTAAAAGATCAAAAGCATCTTTTCCTTCTCTATCTAGTTTATTAATGAATACGATCATTGGAATCTTACGCATTCTACATACCTCCACCAACTTCTCAGTTTGTTCTTCTACACCTTTTGCTACATCAATTACGACAATGACACTGTCAACAGCCGTAAGTGTTCTAAAGGTATCTTCGGCGAAATCTTTATGCCCTGGTGTATCTAGGATATTAATTTTTTTATCTCTATAAATAAATGCTAATACAGAAGTTGCAACAGAAATACCACGTTGGCGTTCTATCTCCATAAAATCAGAAGTAGCTCCTTTTTTAATCTTATTATTTTTTACGGCCCCAGCTTCCTGGATGGCTCCTCCAAATAATAATAATTTTTCTGTTAAGGTAGTTTTTCCAGCATCTGGATGCGAGATAATTCCAAAAGTTCTTCTACGCTGTATTTCCTCTAAAAAGCTCATTTACAAAAATTGATGTGCAAAGGTAACTTTAAATAGAAAATGAGCAAAATTAGGAAGGGGCGTATTTAGGATAATTGATTTTATAGCTTCGCAACCGGCTATACAAGAAGAAACTATTTTATGACACTAGCTTTTATATATACATCTCTAATGGGCCACTCTTTACTATCGGTTTCTAGTTGGGCAATTTTTTCCATGGTGCTAATTCCTTCTATAATTTCCCCAAAAATTGTATGCTCTCCATCTAAATGATGACTCCCTCTTTTATCTTGGATCATATAAAACTCATAGGGAGATGATAACTTTTTGGGGTTATTATCCCACTCTCTTGCTGCTGCTAATGCACCATACTTATGTTTTCTATGCCCTTTTATTTCAGGAGGAATAACATAGTTATATTTCACCCTCAACTTCCTTGTTAAAGGGTGATCTGAGTTGCCTCCTTGAACAATAAAGTTAGGTACTACACGATGAAAACAAGTAGTACTGAAATATCCTTTTTTAGTAAGAAAAATGAAATTGGCTCTATGTAAAGGTGTATCCTTATATAATTTAATCTTGATATTCCCAAAACGCGTTTCGAACAATACAACAGTTTCTGGGTGTTGCTTGCCATAAGCTTTTAAAAAAGCTACTACATTTTTATGATTAATCGTATCTGTATCTTTTTCTATTTTGGTTACTACTGCTTTTTTTTCTGGTTGTTGTACTTTTTTAATAGTGCTTTTTTTAGGAATAACCTCTTTCTTTGGGTTTTCCTCTTTTTGTTTACAAGAATATTGGGCTAACAAACAAAATAGTAGGATGGCAGCATATTGAAAAGGATGTTTCATGAATTACAAATATAAATATTCAATATTTTTTATGTTGAATTTATTGGGTAAAGATTAACAAAAGAACTTTAAATATCAATTGTTTGATTTTCGTATTTTTGTGTATCAAACGTAAAAAATGGAGGAACAAGTAATTTTGGTGGACGAACAAGACAATCAAATAGGATTGATGCCAAAAATGGAAGCACACGAAAAAGCAGTATTGCATAGAGCTTTTTCCGTGTTTATTTTTAACGATAAAGGAGAATTAATGCTGCAACAAAGAGCAGCAGATAAGTACCATTCACCTTTGTTATGGACCAATACTTGTTGTTCGCATCAAAGAGATGGCGAAACATCTTTAGAAGCGGGAAAACGCCGTTTGCAAGAAGAGATGGGTTTTACAGCTGAACTTGAAGAAATTTTCTGGTTTGTGTACAAAGCCCCTTTTGATAATGGACTCACAGAGCATGAACTAGATCATGTTATGGTTGGAACATTTAATGGAGTGCCAAATATCAACAAAGACGAGGTAGAGGCTTATAAATGGATGACTTTAGAAGCTGTAAAAGATGATATGGAAGCAAATCCAGATGCATATACTGCTTGGTTTAAAATCATTTTTCAAGAATCATATTCAAAATTAACACATGCCTAAAGTAACCGCATACCGAAAAGCACATTTTAATGCTGCACATAGATTGTTTAGATCAGATTGGTCGGATGAAAAGAACGCCGAAGTATTTGGTAAATGCAGCAATCCAAACTATCATGGTCATAATTATGAATTGATTGTTTCTGTTACAGGAGAAATTGATCCCGAAACAGGCTTTGTGTTTGATTTAGGCAAATTAAAACGCTTGATTCGTTCTGAAATTGAATTAGTTTTTGATCATAAAAATTTAAATATCGAAGTTGAGGAATTCAAAACACTCAACCCTACCGCAGAGAATATATGTGTAGTTATCTATAATAAGCTGAGAAAACATATTCCTAATCACCTAGCTATGAAAGTTAAACTGTACGAGACTCCTAGGAACTTTGTAAGTTATTCGGGAGATTAAATTATTTTTTCAACTCTTCTTCTATAGCTATTTCCAAACCTCTTAAAACCGATTTTAATCCGGTTAAAAATTGAACTTTTCCTGCATCAGTTTCTATCTTTAAATTCAATAGATTTTCTAATTCTCTGTCTCCAACGAATCTTGAGAAATCCTTGATAGGGTTTAAAATGATCATATCTGAATTCAATGTTAATTGTGCGAGATTCAATTTTTTTATAAAGTAAGGACTCATATGTGTATTCAATTGCGTATTTGCATACTGATCTAACGTATGAGAAAATTGATTTAATCTAGCCAAGGTTAGCATATTGCTTTTTAATCTGGTATTCGAGATTTTAGATAAGTACCCAGAATTTATAAAATCATCAATGCTAGGAATCGTAATAACAACAGACGTTGCCGAGCCGAATTGACCTAGAGTCTGTTCTAACTTTTTAATGGAATCTTTATTTTTTGATTTTAAATAACGTAATGATTTCTGATTATCACCTATATGAACAGAATCAATATTTTTAATAATTCTGTTTAAATTTGTTTTAGTGTTTAGAATCTCTTCGTTGATATGTGCAAGCTTAGTACGGATTTCATTTTTCTCAACTCTTTTTTCATTCCAATTATTGACTTGTAGTGCCAAAAGAATACCTACCATTACAAGTATAATTTCTCCAATGGCATATTTAAAATAAGCTGATGTTTTGTTAGACTGATCTTTCACAAGTAAATTCTGACGGATTTTTCTAAAGATTTTAATCATTTTCTAAATGTTTTTCAATACTAGTTGAGAGTTTTTCTAAATATTTAATCCAGCTTATAAATTGACGTTCATTTCTAGTATTTACTAATTCCATAGTAAAAAGAATATTATTAAATTCTTTATTATTTAGAAAAGCTTCTTTAGAAGAGTTTATTGCGATTTTTGGTATTTTTAGAAAACTTAATGCATCAGTTGTTTTCGTCATATTGGCATTTTTTACTAAATATGGAATAAAATAAGTGTTCAAAGTTTTTTCATAAGCCATACTCAATTGTTTGTAGCCATCATACACAAACTTCACTTCTAAAATCTGCTTTTTTAGTTGCTGATCTTCTAACGCTTTTAATGTTCCTGAGTTCAATAAATCATCTATTGTAGATTGAGTAGGACTAAAAGAGAGAATGTTTCCTAGGCGATCTATCATATTTGTAATTGATGAATCTTGTACTTTACTAATATCCTTTTGATTAAAAATTGTTAAATAATAATTTGAAATCTTCATGGACTCTTGTGTTTCTTTTAAAGAACCTTTTAACAGCTGTGTATTACTTACAATTTCGTCAATTAATGAAGTTAAGTATATTTTATTAATATTATTTGCAGTGTTTCTTTCATTCCAATTATTAATTTGTAGTGCAATGAGAATACCAATTACCACCAAAGCGATTTCTCCAAGAGCGTACTTAACATAACTACCAGTCTTACCTTCTCTAATAAATTGTTTTCTAATATTTCTAAAAATTTTTATCATTTTCTTTTCTTTAATTCCCGATCTATCATTTTGTTTAGCTCCTTTACAACATATTTGGCTGACCTATATCTATTAATTTTATATGTTCTATAAGAGTATGCTTGTCGCAGTAACATTGAAAAAATTGGATCTTTTTTTAACTTTTCAAAAGCTTTTGGGACGTACCCTATGGTAATATTGTATACTTCATTGTTTATTTTTTTCTTATAGGGAAAGACCTGCATATAGCCTGGGAACTGCTCTTTAAAAATAAGGGTATCATCATTGTTTGGTGAAAAATTCTGTTGGAAATAAGGAGAAAAGAATTCTTCAATATTGGGGTAAAATGCATTGCTTCTTACCAAACGTGAGAAAACACTTTCAAAAGCTACTTGAATACTTAAACGAATAGAATCGTTTTTAATAATATTCAAGCCTTCTCTTTTCATCACATCATATGTAGAGGTTACTGGATAAATGTATTCATCTTTAATAAGCCAATAAAAATCAAAGCACATGCTATCTTTATATGTTTGATTTTTATCAATATAATTTAAAATTCTAAAGTGACTACGATCGCCAAGTTGCATCGTTTTTAAATCATTAACAATGTCACTATACATGTTGGTAAGATCTTCTTGAAGTTTACTTAATAGCTTTATTTCTAGTTTTTCTTTTTGAACATTTTGATTCCAATTACTCACCTGAAGAGCTAATAAAATACCAACCATTACTAAGGCAATCTCACCTATAGCATATTTAAAATAGGAGCTGGTTTTGTTTTGGATAAGAAGATTCTGTCTAATTTTTCTAAAGGTCTTTATCATCTTTATTTTGTTTTGGAAAGCCTTAGTATCTCTTTCATATAATACTCTAACCCATCTTTACCATTTATGGAGTTCATTATATTATTCTGAAAGAATTGCTTACGAAACATCATATTAATAAAAACAGGATCTCTTAATAGTTTTATATTTTTCTGACTACCGGCATTTAAAAAATCTCCATGTTTCATAACGTAAGGCTCTATTCTATTTGCCCATAAATTTAAATCGATATTTACATTATCTGTATACCTTTTTAATACATCTTTCCAAGAAACTAAGTAGTTCCTTAAGGTATCATTTTGAATTAATTTGAAATCCCCAGAACTGATCAATGATTCGATAACACCACCCGAGGGGTAGTATGTATACCCGCCAAACATTCTAGTAGAATACATATAAACAGAATCTCGATAAACAGGGGTATCTAACTTATCTATATTTCTAAAAACAACTTTACCGCTATTAAATGTTCTTATTTGACTAGCTTTTACTGGCTCAAATTCACTTAAGTTCTTTTCAAATTCTTTATGTAATTGTTTTAAAATGGCTTTTTCTTTTACACGATCTTTTCTGTTTTCGTTCCAATTGTTTACCTGCAAAGCCAATAAAATTCCAATCATAACTAATATGATTTCTCCTATCGCATATTTGAAATACTTCCCCATGTTATTTTCACTTATTAGTTTTTGACGCGTTTTACGAAAAATTGTAATCATTTCTTTTTTAATGCTTGAACCCTTTGATATTTAACAGATACTTCTTTTTTGAAATCTTTATAGGATACTATTATACTTAAATCATTTTGCCCGTTAAAAACAAAGCGACCATCCGCAGCTAGTTTTCCATCATTTTTGTTCTTAAGTGTATAAGAAGCTTGATCAGCTAAAGAATATTTGACGCCATTACTTAAGGTCACTATTGGATTAATCCTTTGATAGAACACCCCTTTTCTCGATTTACTTTTGATAACTTCAACTTCAATATCCCAATCTTTTATAGTCGCTTTCTGTTTACCTGCAAAAACAAGAATTGGGTAAGAGAGCCTTCTTTTCCAATGTTGAATTGTATGTTCGCCATTAGGTACCTCGTAGTAAAAAATAGATGTACCATAAATACCTCCTTGTTGCATTGCTACATCAATAAACGGAACATAATAGTTCCATTCATTGGTGCCAATATCAAACCAAAAGGTAGTCTTATCCTTTAATTGATGAACCTCTTTAATTATCTGATAATCGTTAACCCAAAAAGATGGAGAAAATCCAGCGCTAAAAGAAAAGGAATCGGAATAATGTATGGCGAGCCATGTCGCATTTAATCCTCCAAAAGAAAAGCCAAAAACAGCTCTGCCTTTACGGTTGTTAATAGTGCTGTATTGCATATCTATAAACGGAATTATCTTCTTGGTGAGGGTGTTCGCATAGGATGTTGCTTTGGAAACAAAGTAAGGATTGCCTTCTATTTTATAGGGAACATAGGTTTCTGTTCTTGACCTATTACTATGAATACCAACAACAATGACTGGCTCAATAGCGTTTATTGCAATAAGGCTGTCTAGCTTTATATCTAATTGTAAAGACTCTGGCTGTTTAAATAGCCACTGTCCATCGTTAACATATATTACTTTGTATTTTTTAGTCGACGAGTATTCTGCAGGAATATATATGGACACTTGATATCCGGAAACTTCTCGTTGCACAATCTTACCGCCACTTTTAGCTAATGTTAGTACTGAGCTGAGCATAATAATCCATGTACAAATGTTTTTTAGGCTAGTCATTATCCTCTTGCTCTTTTTTGTGTTTTTTATATCCGATATATAATCTCACTCCCAATCTTGCAAAAAGGATAATGGCAATCACCATTACAATATTAAATCCCTCCATTATTTCTTTTCAGCTGATTTTGAATCTATCATTTCTATAATTTTTTTTGCCCCATTTTTATATAAGGTAACGAATAGTAAGTGATTTTTAGAACCAAATATGTCATGTGAAGCCACTCTTTTCCTATAATCTTCACTTAAATAATACTCCATGATAGCTGGCGTCATTTTTCCTTGTGTCCAGTCAACATACCAAGGTTTCTCTTGAAAACTCTCTATATTCTTCAAAACCTCTTTCTTAATAAAACCGTTGCTATCTTTAATTAGTTGACTCAAGGTTCCATAAAATTGAGTTACCGTCAATATTAAAGAATCGTTTTTGACATTGTTTTGATTGCTATAGTTTTTAATCATTTCCAATCCCTTGGTTTGAATGGTAAATGGGCGATAAACCGTAATTAAACTTCTACACAATAAACAGGTGGTTAGGCTATCTTTAGTAATCTCTTTATTGATAAACTGTAAACTGCTCTTTTCATTTGCTTTATAAAAATCAATAACTCCTTTTGCTATAGTGGTATCTCTAACAAGATCTAGTTTGACAGTATTCAGAATACTACTGAGTTCTTGTTTTCGCTTTCTTGTTTCATTCCAGTTATTAACCTGCAATGCTAACAAGATACCTATCATTACTAGCGCTATTTCACCAAAAGCATAAAGAAGATAGTTTCTGATATTATTTTTGGCCATATTTTTTTTTCTTAAGTTCCTAAAGATTTTAATCACGATGCTAAAGATAAGTTATATGATTTGTGTATAGAATTTTAAAATGTTACAAATAGGACGGGTAAAAGGATGATGTCAATCCAAACCAAATAACCAAACCTATTAGAATATCTATGGATTCAATTCTGGTAGACTTAAAAGTGTTCATACAGATAAATTAGAGTGATCAATTTTGAAATTACATACCTTCTCAAAGTTAATTAAATTTTATTAAGACCAGATTATGCCAAAATCCTTGTAAATTTGTGATCTCTAAAATGGAACTATGAATCAATTTTTAAAGTTCGATCCGATCCTAAAAGATAAAATTTGGGGAGGAGAAAAGCTAAAAAACCTTTTGAACAAAAAGGCAGACAGAAAAGATATCGGCGAAAGTTGGGAGATTTCTGATGTAGAAGGTGATACTTCTGTAGTTTCAAATGGAGATTTAAAAGGGAAGAGCCTTAAGGAATTGATTTCGAGATATAAAGGAGACCTAGTAGGAGAAAAGATTTTTGTTCAGTTTGATGAAAAATTCCCATTATTAATCAAATTTATAGATGCAAAAGAAGCGTTAAGCATTCAGCTGCACCCACATGATGCTTTAGCAAAACAAAGACATAATTCTTTCGGAAAAACAGAAATGTGGTACGTGATGCAAGCGGATGAAAAAGCAAATTTGATTGTTGGTTTTCAGAAAGAGGTTACTTCCGAAGAGTATATTCATCATCTGAAAAACAAGTCGTTAACAGATATTTTAAATATAGATGAAGTCGAAGAAGGGGATGTGTATTTTATTCCAACAGGAAGAGTTCATGCGATTGGAGCGGGCGTTCTATTAGCTGAGATACAACAAACTTCTGATGTTACATACAGAATATACGATTGGGATCGACAAGATGGTGAGGGAAAGTATAGAGACTTACATACAAACGAAGCAATTGATGCTATAGACTATACCGTTAAAGATTCCTATAGAACTGAATACCAAAAGCAAAGTAATTCCGCGACGGAAATAATATCGTGCCCATATTTCACGACTAACATTTTACCTTTAACAGAAGATCACTTTGTGGATCATTCCGATAAGGATTCCTTTGTAATTTATATGTGTGTAAAAGGTGAGGCTACATTCATTGCTGAAAACCAAAAAGAGATTATAAGAACAGGAGAGACCATTCTGGTGCCAAATTCATTAAATCACTTTAGTATTAATCCAACAGAAGATACTGAGTTGTTGGAGGTATATATAAAATAAAACTGGCCAAGGAGAATACCTCAGCCAGTTACAAACAAACCAAAATCAACTTAAAATTAATTAAGAAGCTTTTTTGAATGTGTAGCCAAAAGTGGCTTCACATATAGGGGCTTTCTGCTCTTTCTTTGAAACTGTGATAAGCAGAATTAAATACTTGTTGTTTAATTTCTTAATCTGATTCTTTACAATCAACTCGTCATTCAAGTAGGCATTTTGCATAAAATTTAATTCAAATGATTTTGGGCTAGTGTCTAAAATGTTTTGATTTGGTATAATAAACTCCTTTGCAAAGGACTCTACCTTTTTGAAGAGAATTGATGTATGTAATGTTTTTCCTTTAGAGACTTGTCTTTTATTTACTATAAACTGAAACGAATCTTGAGCTGGCTTTAAAATTTTGTTTTCCATAATTTCTTTTATAAACTAAAAAAGGTGCTTTTTTTAAAAAGCACCTTGTATATTTTTTGATAAATGATTGTATCTATTTTTTCCTATATCTATTCTCGGTGCTATTTTTTATATAAATAGGTTGCTTGCGCATTGTAATATTGCACATGGTTGTCGTTAAGACATGTTTAATTTGCGAGTATAGATGTACTAGGTTTTTCATATAGACCAAATGTAAGTATAAAAATTAAATTACTGATACTCACTTAATAATTATAATGTTAAAGTTTTGTTGAATTTATATTTTGTGTTGGCAAATGTAAGAATCTATAAAAACGTATCTTTGATATTGTAATTTCATCAAGAACAATGAACATAGTTGCAATGATTCCCGCGCGCTACAGTGCTAGTAGATTTCCTGGAAAACTTATGAAAGATTTGGGGGGTAAACCTGTGATCTTAAGAACATATGAAGCAACTGAAAACACCAATCTTTTTAATGATGTGTATGTAGTTACAGGTTCCAATACTATTTTTGAGGTCATTAACAATGCAAATGGAAAAGTAATACGAAGTAAGAAAGAGCATAGTTGTGGTTCAGATAGAATTGCTGAAGCTATTGAGTTTATGGATGTTGATCTCATAATAAACGTGCAAGGTGATGAACCTTTTATTGATAAAGATTCATTGAAGAAATTGATAGCCGTTTTTAAAAATGATACAGATAAAAAAATAGACCTAGCATCTTTAATGGTGCCTATGACCAAAATAGAGGATATTGAAAATCCTAATAATGTAAAAGTGATTACAGATAGAGAAGATTTTGCAATCTATTTTTCAAGAAATGTGATTCCTCACCAAAGAGATAAAACGGAAACAGTACAGTATTACAAGCATAAAGGAATCTACGCATTTAGAAAAGAGGCGTTAATGGAATTCTATCATACCGATATGACACCCATTGAAAAGGCAGAAAAAATAGAATGCATTCGGTATTTGGAAATGGGTAAAAAAATAAAAATGATTGAAACTTCCACAGAATCTATTGGTATTGATACACCTGAAGATCTGGAGGAAGCAAAAAAGATTATATAGATGTACGAAAACATTAAAGTAATTGCGTTCGATGCTGACGATACATTATGGGTGAATGAAACCTATTTTCGAGAAGCAGAGCATGAGTTCGCAAAGCTACTATCATCTTTTGAAACAGAAAACAAGATAGATCAAGAGCTTTTTCAGACCGAAATAAAAAACCTGGAAATGTATGGCTACGGAATTAAGGGTTTCGTATTGTCAATGATTGAGTGTGCACTTGAATTATCCAATAGCAATGTGCATGCCGAGGTAATTGATAAAATAATAAACATTGGTAAGGAAATGTTGACCAAGCCTATTGATTTATTGGATGGGATAGAGGAGGTCTTATCATCTCTGTTTGGAAAGTATAAATTGATTGTGGCAACAAAAGGAGATCTCTTAGATCAAGAACGAAAATTAGAGAAATCTGGATTGTTAAAATATTTTCATCATATAGAAGTGATGAGTGAAAAAAAAGAAGATGATTATAAGAAGCTATTAAGTCATTTAGATATTAAACCAAGTGAATTACTCATGATTGGAAATTCTCTAAAATCTGATGTTCTTCCTTTAATTAGTATTGGGGCAAAAGCAATACATGTTCCTTTTCATACAACTTGGGTTCATGAGGAAGTATCAAAACAAGATGCTTTGAATTCTGAATACAAAACAATACAGAAAATTACAGATATATTAGAGTTTTTATAAATGCGATACTTAGATATAGAAACATGGAATAGAAAGCAACATTTTGATCATTTTAGAAAATTGAGTGATCCTTATTTTGCTGTGGTTGTGGAAGTAGATGTTACTGAAGCATACGGTTATGCGAAGAAAACAGACATTCCTTTTTTTGCCTTGTATCTTCACGCATGTATGAAGGCTATTAATTCTGTGGAAAACCTTCGATATAGAATTCGAGAAGACAAAGTTGTAATTCATGATGCGATTCATGCCTCTGCGACCATTTCAAGAGCAGATAACACCTTTGGATGTACCTTTATTTATTTCGATAAAAACTTCGATGTATTCCTTGCTAATTTTAAAAAGGAGAAACAACGCGTCTTGACGACGACAGACTTGTTTCCTGCCGATGATACTGACGATTGTATCCATTGTTCCGCGCTACCTTGGCTTAATTTTTCAAGTCATAAGGAACCTTTTTCCGGAATAAAAGATGATTCAGTTCCTAAAGTAGCTTTCGGGAAATTTTCAAAGAAAGAAAACGGACTTATGATGCCAGTTTCTATAGCTGTGAATCACTCGTTGGTTGATGGATACCATTTGGGACAGTTTTTTAAGCAGTATCAGATAGAATTGAATAAAATAAACTAAATTTGTACCCTTAAAACATGAATTATGGCAAGTGTAAAAAACTTAAAGAAAGACATTAATTACACATTAGGTGATATTATTGAAGAATGTTATGTGTGGGAATTAGTAAACCCTAAAGAAGATACTAAAAAGTCAGAGGCTATTATAGATGAGGCAATTGAGACTTTTGATGTGTTAATAGCAAAAGTACATGCTAAAGATGTAGAAAATAGCAAAGCTCACTTTAAAGCGATCAGTACTGAATTAGAAGAAAAAGCTAAAGACTTGGTGTCAAAAATAAACAAGTTATAAATTAACTTTTCATTCACATTATAAAAACCATTTCAATAATTTGAAATGGTTTTTTTGTTTTATTTTTGTAACACATACGAAATCGTTTTCGATGACGTTATATTAAAAAAGGTATTTATGGCCAGAGCAATGTTTGAGTATACTAAAACGATCTTAAGAAAAGTAAGTTTTAATAAAGAATTGTTTAGTAAAGAATTAGAAAAAGCAGTGCAAAGGCTACTACCACACGAAATAAAAGAATTAACGATCTGGTTAAAAAAGTATATAATGAACAAACCAGAATTGTATGTTTGTATGAACATTATAAATAAATAAAAAAGGAGCTTAACGCTCCTTTTTTATTTCCTTTTTGTTTTATGTTTCCTCAGTTTTCGAATCATATTTCTATTGAATTCCCGTTCGGCCATTTGTAACTTAATTATTTTTTTAGAGGAAATGACTTTTCGTAGACTAGAGAAAAATACTTTATGTGTTTCATACATTTCTTTTTCCAAATTGATCATCTTTTTTGCAATGGCATCTGCATCTTTTTCAGATAATGCATCTAGACCTCCTGCATCTTTAATCGACTTTTTCAATTTGTAGCGTTCCTCCACACGAAGTTTCATCAACTTTGTGTCATACTTGTTGTAAATAGGCCAAAATTTTTCGGCTTCAGTTTCAGTTAAATCGAGCTTATCTGTGATGTAAGCAATTTTCAAAGCACGAATTTTTTCTCTGCTCTGTTTTTTGATCTTCATTTGAGCTTGCAAGCTTATGCCTGTGACTAAAAATGCAAGTAGAAGTATTTTTTTTAAGTTCATCATCATCTAATTTATTTCATTAAGTAAAGAAGAAGTATCTATATTTTCTAAATATGTTTCAATAGCATCAACATCAATAGAAGTATCTGATGGATCTTCATCCAAATCAATATCTTCAAATGCTAAAGAGATATCATCACTTGAGATTCTATAGATGTCATTCTCAAACCAGTTTGCAATTTCATCTGGAGTAGGGTCTTCTATGTCTGAAGGCATATTGAAAACAACCAATAATGCTATGGCCGCTGCCGCTGCAACTGGTATCATCTTTATAAATCGCCTTCTAAAAGAGATTACCTTGACTGTTTTGGGTTTCTCAACCTTAGCGAGAATAGCATCTTCAAGCGTGTCAAAGTAAGTATCTGGGGTTTTAAAGCCTTGCTTTTTAGGAAGCATTTCTTCTCTCAATCTGGTAGAAAACGCATCTTCAATACTATCAAAATAGTTCTGAGGAGTAGAAAACCCATTATTTAAGGCTTTCTTCCTAATAAAATCTTCACTATTTTTTAATTCGTTATCCATTGTTTTTAAGACTATTCCAACCTATAAAGGTTTAATGTACTTGTGTTTTTATATACTTTTCTATTTTTCGTACTGCATGAAAGTAGGAAGCCTTAAGAGCTCCTACTGAGGTTTCCAAAACTACAGAAATCTCATCATATTTCATGTAATCAAAATACTTCATGTTAAAAACTAATTGCTGTTTCTGTGGTAAGGTAGCAATCGCTTTCTGTAAAGTAATTTCAATATCATTTCCAGTAAATAAACTATCCGATCCTAAGGTAGAGACTAATTCTTGCTTGATTTCAGAAATGTCTATATTTCGTTCCTTAGCCCTTTTATTCAGGAATGTAATAGATTCGTTTGTCGCAATTCTATACATCCAAGAATACAGTTTACTATCCTGTTTAAAATTGTCAATGCCTCTAAATACCTTTATAAAGGTGTTTTGTAAAACATCATCGGCGTCGTCATGTGAAATTACAATCTTTCGTATATGCCAGTACAAACGTTCTTTGTATTCACTAACGAGTACACGAAACGCTTTCTCTTTGCTATGAACATCTTTTAGTTGTTCTACTAAGATTATTTCATCAATCAACGATTACTGTTTTTGATTTAGACGAAATAAATATAAGAAGGTTTAATTGATTATCTAGGAACTCTTCTCCTTGAAAATCCAAATAATCTATTCTGAACAATAGTTTCCGAGATTCCTTCTGGCAGCATATCTTGCCATCCATCTTCACCTTCAGAGATCATACGTAAAACCTCTCTTGAGAAAATATGTAGAATTTCAGGATTAAAATCTTTAATGTCATTAAGCTTACCATTATTCTTAAAGAACTTATAAAGCTCTTTCATTCTAGGATGCACTTTTAAATTATCGCTGGTAATATACTCTTGAGTTTTTGAATCTTTATATGGATACATATATACCTTTAGGTCTCTATAGAATAGTTTTCCAAAAGCTTCGAGTATTCCTCCACTTAAATGACGATAGTACTTTTCGTCAAAAATTTGAATCAAATTGTATACGCCCATAGCAAGTCCCATTCTAGCTTTGGTAAATTCACTAAAATATTCAACCAATTTAAAATACTCCTGGAAGTTGGTGATCATTACATTCTGCCCAAGAGAACATAATAATTCAGCTCTATCTAAGAAGTCACGCTCATTAATTTCACCTTCCGCACGAAGATTACTTAACGTGATTTCAAAAATGACCTGAGAGTTGTCTGGGTCGACTTTATTCTCTGCAAAGAACAGGTCTTTAGATTTCTGGAACATATCCATGTTCACTTTGGTAACTGGTCTAAAACTACCACGCAATGCCAAAATATTCTTTTTATATAAAACCTGAGCAGGCAATAAGTTATTACCATCTGGTCCGAACATTACGGCGTTCGTCATTTCATTCTTTACCAGTTGCAAACTCATTAAACGATTATCGACATACATAAATCTCGGGCCAGAGAAATTGATCATATCAATTTCTAATTGATCCTTATCTAAATTATCATAGAATGATTTTAAAAGCTCTTTAGGGTTATCATTTAAATAAAATGCTCCGTAAATCAGGTTTACTCCTAAAACTCCTAATGTTTCTTGTTGTAATCTAGCATCCGTTTCTCTAAAACGCAAGTGCAATACAATCTCATTAAAATCTTCAAGAGGATCTAACTGGAAACGAATACCAACCCATCCATGACCCTTAAACTTTTTCGAAAAATCTATGGTCGCTACGGTATTGGCATAACTGAAAAATAACTTATCTGGATGTTTAGATCGGCTTAAACGATCTTCAATAAGGTCTACTTCATGTCTAAGCATCCTTTGCAAACGTGGTTCCGTAACATATCTCTTGTCAGCCTCTACACCATAAATAGCATCAGAGAAATCCTTATCATATGCACTCATGGCCTTTGCTATAGTTCCTGAGGCTCCACCAGCTCTAAAAAAATTACGAGCTGTCTCTTGTCCTGCTCCAATTTCAGCAAATGTTCCGTAAATATCTGTATTTAAGTTTATGCGTAGCGCTTTGGTTTTAGTAGCTAGCACATCGCTGATCTTTTGATCTCCTTTTAGAGAAATAGCCATTTTGTATGCGTTTTATAAGAATAACAAATGTAGTGAATTTAAGACCTATCCGTCAATTTTTATGCTATTTTTGTGATATATGAAAATTACATTTTTAGGCACTGGAACTTCACAAGGAATCCCAATGATTGCGAATAATAACCCCGTGTGTTTATCCGAAGATTCAAAAGATAAGCGTTTGCGCTCATCAATTATGATTTCTTGGAAAGATTGTAATTATATTGTTGATTGTGGACCTGATTTTAGACAGCAAATGTTACGTGAAAACGTACAATCTATACATGGTGTTTTGTTTACACACGAGCATTCCGATCATACCGCAGGAATAGACGATCTACGTCCGTTTACGTATCAAATGGGAGAAGTACCAGTATATGCTACTGAACGTGTGTTAGAGAACTTAAAAACCCGATTTGCCTATATTTTTGCTACAGAAAATAGATATGAAGGCGCGCCAAAATTGGGTGAAAATTTGATAACCTCAAAACAGTTTGAGTTAGAAGGAATACAGGTTACCCCAGTGGAAGTATTACATGGTGATTTACCAATTACGGCATATCGATTTGATGATGTAGCATATATCACAGATCTAAAAACGATCGATAATTTAGAAAAAGAAAAACTGAAAAACTTGGAAGTTTTAATTGTGAATGCGCTACGTATAGAAAAGCATCCAACGCATTTAAACCTTAAAGAAGCGCTGGATTTTGTGAAAGAAATAAACCCGAAAAGAGCTTATTTTACTCATATCAGTCATAAACTTGGTTTTCACGCTGAGGTTGAAAAAATATTACCAGAAAATGTGTTCTTAAGCTACGATGGATTGAAAATCCATGTATAAATGCTAAATTTTGAAAATGTTAGTGTTTTTTTGAAGCTCTCCGTTATATTAATTTTTTACCGCCTTAAATAGCATGGTCCAGTTGGTCTCCCATTCCTGATTATTTTCATCGAAGTATGCCTGTTCCCATTGGGCAGTGTCTAGTGTTTCTTTTTTCCACAGAAAACGCAATTTGTATTTTTTTCCACCATAAAACTCTTCTCCAAAAAATGTTCCTATTCCGTCTGAGAAACTTCCAACAACCTGTTCTTTCAGTAATAACTCAGGATTTGCCGTGTCAGCCCAATAAATTTTCCAGGTATTGTTCTGCGGATTGTGCATACGAATGCTTAACCCTATAAACATATCTCCAAAGTGATCGGATTTCATTTCGTCCATTAACCCCAGACCATTCAAGATAGGTTTTGTTTTCATGTGGGCTTGAAACTCTTCCCAGTCATCGCAACCACATAATCGTTCTTTCAATCTTCGGTTGGTAACGTTCCATGTACCTATTAGGAAATCAAAATTGTGAATATCAATCATTATTAGCTATTATAATGTCTTAAAGTACTAAAAAAATAGCTGCTATTACTGCAAACGCTCTTCAATCCATTTTTTTAAACTGAAAAAATTCTGAGGAGCAACACCATGACCAACAGGATATTCAGAATATACATTTTGAAGCGCTAAGGAGTTTAGAATGATTGGAGCTTTTCTCGCCCATTCAACAGGGAGAACCTGATCTACTGTACCATGCGAAATATAATAATCAGTTGCAATGTTAGCGGCTATAGCTGTAGGCATAAGCTCTTCATTAATATATCCACTTAAAGCTAACACATGTTGTACTTTGTTAGGATACTTAAAGCTTAGTGCATAACTTAAGATGGCTCCCTGACTAAAACCTAATAAGAACGTTTTGTCCTCACTAGTGTTATAAAGGTCCTTTATTTCATCAATAAGTGCAGCGATTTTCTGTAACGATGCTCTGGCCTGATCTAAATCTGAGTGCTTATTATTAGAAGCATCTAAATTGATAGCATACCACGCATAACCTCCGTATTCCATTTCATACGGTGCTCTTAGGCTAATGATTAATAATTCATCGGGTAATTCTTCAGCAAATGAAAAAAGATCTAATTCATTGCTTCCATAGCCATGAACCAAAATAAGTAGAGGCGGGTTGTCTGTTGCTTTTTTGGGCTGTCTTACGACATAGTGTAATGCTGAATTCATTAACGTATAACTAATTGATTGTTAGCATATATTCCGTACACTGTTCCTTGTAATTCCTTTCCTATAAAAGCGCTGTTCTTCGAAGTCGAAACTAGATGCTCTGCTGAAAAAGTATAGGATTCGTTTGGATTAAAAAGCGTGATGTCAGCTTTTGCGCCCTTGTTGATTTGTGTTTTTTCTAATCCAAAAATTGCTCTTGGATGTGTGGTTAGTTTTTCTATAGTGGTTTCTATATCTAATGCCGAATTTACAGCTCCAAAAAGACTTTCTAACCCGAGAGTCCCATCTAAAGCCAAGCTAAACTCTAACTTTTTGTTTTCAATATCTATAGGATTATGATCAGAGGTAATCATATCTATAATGCCATCTTTTACGCCTTTTATTAGCGCCTTCGTATCCGATTTGGTACGTAGCGGTGGATTTACTTTTACATTACTGTCAAATCCTGAGAGCGCATCGTCGGTTAGCATTAAATGATGTGGGGTTACACTACACGAAACTTGAAGCCCTTTCTTTTTAGCTTCTTTAATCAGTTGTACTGATTTTGCTGTAGAAATAGTCGGTATATGCAATTTACCTCCTGTATACTCGAGCAGAAATAAATCTCTGGTAATTTGTAAATGTTCGGCTAGGGCAGGAGCGCCCTTTAATCCTAAAGTAGTGCTGTTCACACCTTCATTCACAATTCCTTCACCTGCAATGGCGTTGTTTTTTGGGAAACTTAATATAAGACCATCAAAATTTTGTGCGTACTGAAGTGCTATCTTTAAGAGATTGTCATTACATACAGGTTTATTGTAGTCTCCAAAGGCTATGGCACCAGACCTTTTCATGTCATAAAGTTCAGCCATTTCCTTTCCTGCACTATTTTTACTTAAGGCAGCGATAGGAAATATACGTACGTTGCTAGCGTTTCCTTTATTTATTAAGAACTCCACATCAGATTTGGAGTCAACAACAGGGTTGGTATTGCTAGTAATGGCAACTGCTGTAAAACCACTTTTTGCTGCTGTTAATAGCCCATGTTCAATAGTTTCTCTTTCTTCATAACCTGGCTCACCAAAAGATACGGAAGTATCAAACCAGCCGCAAGATACATGCAGATCTGGAAAGTCTACTACTTCATATCCTTTCTTCGCTGGGATCGAATTTGCTATTTTTTCAATAAAACCGTTGGTAATTAAAATGTCTTTTTGTTGCTTGTGGTAAGGGCTTGAAGCATCTATTATGGTAGCCGACTTTAGAAGCGTGGTCATGTTTTGAAGAATTTTAAAATTAAAATTTCCAGCAGCAAAGATACAATTGCTAGCGCTAAAAACAACTTCCAAAGCCACTGAACTTCATTTTTTTGATTTTCTTCTTGAAAATAGGATGCAATAGAATCGTACGAAGTGATAAGTTCATTTTGACCAGCAAGCTGGTTGATATTCATAAAGTTTACGATACTTTCTGATCTTGGATTATTAAAAGAAATAGTTTGTAGTGTGTCCTTAGAGATAATCTGATAAAATCCGTTTTGATCAGGTTTGTCAGTAGTAGAGATCGATATTTTATTTTGTGAATTCTGTTGTAACGGTATAAAAGAGCTCTTCAAGTTCTTTATAGAAACTACTTGATCTTTCTCAATAGATGCATTGAGTTCAATGGTGTTATTCTCTTGTAGTCTGTAGTATGGTTTTGAAATTTGTAAGCTGTTTTGACCAATATTATAGAGCGTAGGAACAATGAGTGGCGAATTAGTAAAATTTGAATTGACATCGCTTACAGCGCCAGCAAACCAGTACACATCGCCGTTTCCAACCCTAAGTTTAGATAAAAAAGGCTGTGTATTCTCAAAGCTTAATAGGGGATCACCCTTAAAAGTAGCATTGAAATTTTTAATTACACGAGGAAACTGAAAATTTCGGACTTCTTTTGTAAACACATTCTTAAATAGTGGGTGGTCGTAATGAATTTTAGTGATTTTAAGCGAATCTCGCTGATTTCTTGAAATTCGACCAATATTCATAGTTGCGAAAAAAGAATTATATGAATTAATCGACGTTGAGTTGCTCGGGATAACAACCAGACTTCCTCCTTTATTTACAAATGCTGTTAATGCGTTAGACAAAGCGCTGGGAATCTCGTCAAGTTCATTTAGCAAAATCAACTGTTGTTTTGGAAGTATATTATAGTTGATTTTGGAGCTTAAAACCTGTGTAAAAATGAAATCACTTTCTGTAAAAATATTCTGTAAATAAGTGTTCTTTTTTCCAATACTTAAAACGTTGATTTTCTCTTCAAAATTGATCATGAAAAAAAAGTCATTATCGAACAAGAAAACATCATTGTTTTGTATCTTTATACGACCCTTAAAATGGGGTTGATTTTGTATTTCAAAATCAACTGTTTTTTTGGTATCACTTTCGATAGAGAAGGAGCGTTTGCTAATTAACCTTGTGTCGTTGAAAACAGAGATTGGAACAATGTCTTTTTGTGGTCCTTGATTTTTAAGCACGACATTCAGCGTAAAATTTCGTTCATTTTTATTACTGATAAAAATACTGTCTACCGAAATGTTATTTTTAAGCGTTGCATTCGTTTTTATAAGCGATATTGGTGTCGTTACATTTGTAAACTCGTTATTTTTAATTTCTGTAAAATTCTGAAAATCAGAAACTAATATAGTATTATTTAAATTATTAGTTTCGGTATTATTTTTTGAATTTATTTTGAGTAAAACTTCCTTAATGCTCAACTTTTTTGTTGTGAAATCTACTTTTTTAAGCTGATTCTTTAGATCAGTGGCAGTTAAATTCTTGAAGAAATCTGAATTTGTTACTAAAGAGTATGATTGCTCATCCGAAATGTTTTCGATAATTTCTTGTGCTGCAACTTGCAATAATTTACCTTTTTCACCAATAGAATTTTGACTAATCGAATTGTCTAAATATATAGAATTATGGATTTTTTGCGCACTATTTTTTGCGCTAAAATAGGGCTGTGAAAAAGCAAAAATAATAGCAGCAAAAAGTAACATTCTTGAGGCTAGGATTAACCACTTTTTTAGCTTCGAACTTTTACGTGTTTGAAGGTCTATTTTTTTCAAAAAAGCAACGTTTGTAAAGATCACTTTTTTGAACTTTTGCAATTGAAAAAGATGCACTAAAATGGGAATGATTAATGCAAAAAGAAAGTATAAAATTTCAGGGTGTTTAAACTGCATTTATATGATTTTAATATTTGGCTGCTTTACCTTTTGCAGCGCTATTTTTAATAAATACTCGTAAATCATCATTCGCTTTTTTAAGATCTTCATTACGTAAATACATCATATGACCACTTCTATACCCTTTAAAATGGAAGCGATCCTTCATTTTTCCACTCGGATCTACCTGCCACATGGTATATTTAGCATTAAAATAGGTAGTAGCACCGTCATAGTACCCAGATTGAATCAATACTTTTAAATATGGATTCTGCGCCATGGCTTGTCGTAAGCCTTCTCTAACGTTGTTATTTCTGTTGTCCCACGGACGTACGGGCCCAAAAACATTGTATTTGACATCCGTTTTAAAATTCAAATGCTCTCTGATATAGTAGTTGATGGCAGGTGTAAAGGAATGCAGCCAAGAAGTTAATTCTGAGTTATAGTCAGGCCTATCACCAGCTTCACGTTTATCTAAACCTTTATACCTTGAGTCTAAGCGCCCAACAGTATAACCACTTTTATCGCGCAATAGCTCTTTCCAAAAATAGCTTTTCGGTAGATCAAGATTGTGCTGTAAGATTACTTTTTTTGAAATCCCTGAGAAGTACGACATTCGCTCTGCTACGGCATTTTTTTCTTCTGAAGAGATAAATCCTCCTTTAGAGATAGCTGGAATCAATTTGTTGATAGCGTAATCTTCTGCAAGCGGTAGTATTTCCAATAGATCTTTACTTTGTAAGTCATTCGGTAACATCTTGTGGTACCATGCTGCTGCCGTAAAATACGGTAGATTTATAGCGGATTCAAAAGAACTACCTGTCCTAAGGACTTGATAATCTGCAGGAGAAACCATAATAACACCATTCAAATACATCCACTGACTGTTTTGTAATTCTGCGGCTAGACCCATAACTCTGGTTCCGCCATAGCTTTCTCCAATAATATATTTTGGAGATTCCCAACGATTATTACGTGTAATAAAGGTATTTAACCATCCTGCTAAGTATTTTATATCTGCATTTATTCCGAAGAACTTGGATTTATCTAGCTTCTTTCCTTTTTTAACCACAGGTCTTGAATATCCTGTGTTTACTGGATTTACAAATACAATATCTGCAACATCTAGTATAGAATACGGATTGTCTTTCACACCGTATGGCTGAATAGGATTCCCTTCATCATCAATTCTTAAAACTTTCGGGCCTGTATAGGCAATATGCATCCAAACAGAAGCAGAACCAGGTCCACCGTTAAAAGACATGATAATAGGTCTGCTCTTTTTGTTCTTTACATTGGTTCTTTGATAATAGGTATAGTATAATGAAGCAGTAATTTCTCCATTGCTATTCCAAACAGGCTGCATTCCCGTGGTTGCTTTATAGGTGACCTTAGTACCATTTATGGTAACCTCACCATTCGTGTTTACGATGGTGTCTAAAGGAATTCTTGAATCTTGTGCTTGTATCGATAGTGAGAAGATACATAGTAGCAGGAAAAGTATATTTTTCATGATTTTGTGAAAATTAAGATGTCTAATTTATTACAAAAAAACCATTTAACAGTATCTAAAAATGTTAATTAAAAAACGTATAATCCTATTTGTAAAATGAACGTTTTTTAACGTCATTCCGAATTCATTTCGGAATCTCATCAGGCTATAATGAGATATTTATGATGTGAACCTGAAACGAGTTCAGGTTGACGAACTCTTTTAAAATTGCTCGAAAACCCCTAGACCAAACAAAGCAAAGTCGTACTTCACAGGATCATTGCTGTCGAAGGCTCGTAGAGAAGTATCCAATTCATGAACTGCTTTCCAGTCGTTTTGCTTTCGTTGTAAAATCCCCAGCTTTCTGGCCACATTTCCTGAATGCACATCCAAAGGGCAGGAGAGGTGCTTAGGGTCATGACTTTTCCATAGGCCAAAGTCAACTCCGGCTGAATTGCTACGTACCATCCAACGTAAGAACATGTTAATACGCTTGGCAGCAGAGTTTTTGCCTGGATCGGAAATATGCTTCTCAGTTCTTAAAGGGTGCGATATCTCAAAAAACAGTTGTTTGAAACCTGAAATACTTTCCTTGTAACTAGTTGCATCAGTTTTAATGGATAAGGCACTTTCTAAACCCTGATGGTTTGTATAAATATGTTGTAACGCCTTTACAAAACACTGTATATCAATCGCGTTAAACGTTCGGTGTACAAAACCCTCCAAGTTTTTCAGATCATTTTCAGAATGATTCATAATGAAATCGTGCGGAGCGTTATCAAATCGCTCCATCATACTCGAAGCATTTTTAATAATCATGGTACGATTTCCCCAAGAGATAATCGCAGTAAGAAAGCCTGCAATCTCGATATCTTCTTTTTTCGAAAATAGATGTGGTATTTGAATGGGATCCGTTTCTATAAAGATCGGATTATGATATTGAACTACCTTTTGATCTAAAAAATCCTTTAATTCAGCATCTTTCATACGACACAGGAAGTATTAAACAATCAGACCATCTTTCATGGTCAATGTTCGGTCCGCCATTTCAGCCAATTCCTTGTTATGTGTGACTAAGACAAAGGTTTGGTTAAATGTATCTCTTAACTGAAAGAACAGTTCATGTAAACTCTGTGCTGAGGCTGAATCTAGATTACCGCTAGGCTCATCAGCAAAAATAACCGAAGGACTGTTAATTAACGCTCTGGCAACAGCTACACGTTGTTGTTCTCCTCCTGAGAGTTCATTCGGTTTATGATCCATTCGATCTGATAAACCTAAAAAGGATAGAATTTCTTTTGCTTTTGTTTCTGTTTCTTTCTTTCCTTTTTTCGCGATAAATGCAGGAATACATACATTTTCTAACGCTGTAAATTCCGGAAGTAATTGATGAAACTGAAAGATAAAACCAATGTGTTCGTTTCTAAAGCTTGAAATCTCTTTATCGCTTAAAGACTTCAGGGAAGTACTGTTTAGTTCTAATTCAAAGTTTTGTTCTTTGAGTGGCTTATCGAGTGTTCCTAAGATCTGTAATAGTGTGGTTTTACCAGCACCTGAAGGCCCTACTATAGCAACGATTTCACCTTTCTTTATATGAAGATCTACGCCTTTCAGCACTTCTAAATCTCCATAATATTTGTGTATGTTCTTTGCTATAACCATAATTGAGCACTTTATACTAACGAAAGTATTAAAAAGTGCTCAATTAATGATTGTTAAAATATGTTTTTTGCTCTATTGTAATCTATGAAGTAGACTAATCTTACAGAGAAGATATGTTGATTTGGCTCCTTGAATAAATTGTTTAAGTTGGCAAAGAAATCCTGACCTGTTTCTTCAGTTACACTAAAGATACTATTTCTGTAGAAGGCAATTAACTGACTTCCTGGAGCGAACTGCCAGAAGTAGTTCAAGTCTAAATTCCAACTATTGAAATTAATGTCTTGATTTTCAGCATAGCTATTCGGAACTAAATATCCATCAGCTCCCAAGTCATAAAATTGATCTTGATAACGTACATCTGACCAGTTATGTCTGAACGTTAAGCTTAATGATGATTTTACACTAAAGTTATATTTTGCTGAAACTGTATTGTTAAACGTTTTACGATCTCTTCTTCCAAAAATTGGAGCATCTGTAACTTCATCAGAAGTAGCATATCCTTCTTCATTATAATTTTGGTTGAAGCTAAATCCGTATGAAAAGGATAATTGGTTGCTAAAACGATATCTCGGTCTAATATTAAAACCAAAAGCACTTCTAGGGTTATTATCATATCCAGATCTCCACCAGTTTGCATTTACAGACAGTTTCTTTCTTCTATCTGAATTCATCCAGTTATTCACGGTGATTCTTGTAGGTCTTATAAAAAACACTCCAGAGGTTGTCCCTTGTCTAGGCTCAAAGAAGTCGAATTGTCTTCCGATGTTCCCATTCACGTTACCACCAAAGCTAAAACGATTCTTCGTTTCTCCCCATGCGCCAATTCCCATATTGTTTCCGGTATAGGTTCCTGGGCTGTGTAGGTAATTGATGTTATACCAAGTATTGATTCTATAGTTGTTAAAATTCCCTTTAGGTTGTAGAATTCTATAGGAAGCGTTTCCGTATACACGTTGTCTGTTATTTCTGAAGTTTACTCCTAGGTCATTAATATCATAATTCTTATCGTCAAAAGTATATCCAGCTTCATATTGCCAGTTTCCAGCAGCTTTTGCAATACTGGTATCAAAACTATGACCAATCGTGGTTAAACCACTTTCTGACACATTACTTTGTTTATAGGCACCGTCCACAAAATATTTACTGTTCTTTGTTCGCACGTGATAATCAAGACTCGTTACGTTTCCATCACGAAAATCACCATCTCTTGTTACGTTTGTATTGGTAAGTGTAACAGATGAATTTCCATTAAAGTTCTGATCGAGTACAATCACATTATAATTGGCAAAAGGTTCTGTAACTTCCATTCTAAGCTCATCCGTAACATTGTTTCGGACGGTAGCTTCTGTTTTTTCCGTAATAGCATTGAAGAAACCAATCCCTAATCCTTTTTTGGTACGTCCAGAAATCTTGATTGCGTTCAGCATTTTTACGGCATCTGGATTCTCAATCACTTCTTCGTCTGCTCCTACATTATCTAAAACTACCGAGTAGTTGGTAGGTGTATTCCCAATTCTTCTAGAAAAGAACAATCTTGCTTTGTTGAATAACTCTGTTCCTTCTATAAAGAACTGACGTTGCTCGTTAAATACTTGTTCAAAAGGACCTAAGTTTAAACTTACGTTATCAAAGGCAACCTGACCAAAATCAGGTACTAAGGTAGCATCTAAGGTAAAGTTCTCTGTAACCCCATACTGAATATCCATCCCTACACTTCCAGAAGTTTCCGTAGTTCCGTCAAAAGAATCTACCGTACCAGAGGTATATGGATAAAAAGCCAAACGGGTAGGAGGTTTAATATCTCTAAAGTCTTCTACAAGACCATCATACTGTGTCCAAATTCCTTTGGTGTTATCAATCCAGTTCCACGTATGTTGCGAGTTTTCATTCTGTAACCTTCTATGAAAATTGAATCCCCAAGACTGTACAGGAAGATTGGCAAAACGCAAAGCTCTATATGGTATTCTTATTTCTACAGACCAACCTGTCTCGGTAATCTTCGCTTCACTTTCCCAAACGGCATTCCAGCTAAAATCTTCATTCCCTTCAGAAATTTTAGATTCAGCTTGAGAACCCGTGCTCATTACTACAAATTCAAATGCATTCTGTCCGTCGTCATTTGGGTTGATGGTTACCAAGAAAAAATCTGCTTGTCCAAAATTATCTCTGTTCGTAAACTCCATTGGAATTTTCGTCGGATTTGGGTCGTACATATTAGCACTAATATAGATAGCACTATCATCGTAGGTAACTTTTACTTCTGTTTTATGGGTGTCTGGAGCTTTTTTACCGTTGTCTGGTCGTAATACAACAAAGTCTTTAGCGGTTTCTGCATCTTTCCATGCATCGTCATCTAATATGGCGTCAATTTTAGGAGCTTTGGTAATTCTTGTGGTTTTAATTTTCTTTCTATTACTGTTTATAGCATCTTGAGCATATAGGCAGCTCGACGATAAAAAAAGTATTAAAAAGAAGGATAGAACTTTAGACATAGTGGTTGATTGTAGTTTGTGATTGCTAATGTATTTATCATTTCATAACGGAAATCATAAATTCCTGTTAATTACTCCAAAGACATTGTTAATGAAAAACCGTTACATATTTTTGAATTCAATAACATAATTTTAACATTTGGATGGCGTAAAAGTAGATTTGAAAACCATGAAAAAAGAATGAAATGTCATGAACTGTAAGTTGTGTGTAGTGAATTGTTCGATTTTTTCAGTCATTCACTTTTTTGTTAAAATGGCGAGATTTTAAGAAAAATTACTAAACATTTTATCCAAATCTTTTGATCTTTTATAAGTTTGAATTTGTATTTTTGCCTCGTTTTAAAACATCATATAAAATGAATCTACACGAATATCAAGGAAAAGAAATATTAAATAGTTTTGGCGTTAGAATTCAACGCGGAATTGTGGCTAGTAATCATAAAGATGCTGTAGACGCAGCAAAACAACTAACTGCTGAAACAGGAACTAGTTGGTATGTGATTAAAGCACAAGTTCATGCAGGAGGACGTGGAAAAGGTGGAGGCGTTAAATTGGCTAAAAACTTACAGGAAGTAGAAAGCATTGCTAATGATATTATTGGAATGATGTTGGTCACGCCTCAAACTTCAGCAGAAGGGAAGAAGGTAAACCAAGTATTGATTGCAGAGGATGTGTATTACCCTGGTGATTCTGAACCAGAAGAATATTATATGTCTGTATTACTAAATAGAAATACAGGTAGAAATATGATTATGTATTCTACTGAGGGTGGAATGGATATTGAAACCGTAGCGGAAGAAACACCACATTTGATTTTTACAGAAGAGATTGATCCTGCTATGGGATTATTACCTTTCCAAGCACGTAAGATTGCCTTTAACTTAGGATTGTCTGGCGGTGCATTTAAGGAAATGACAAAATTTGTATCGGCGTTGTATACGGCGTATATCAAATCTGATTCTTCGATGTTTGAAATTAATCCAGTGTTAAAAACATCGGATGCTAAAATTTTAGCGGTAGATGCAAAAGTAACGTTAGATGATAACGCATTGTTCCGTCATAAAGACTATGCACAGTTACGTGACTTACGTGAAGAGAACCCTATTGAGGTAGAAGCAAATGCAGCTGGACTAAACTATGTAGATCTAGATGGAAATGTAGGATGTATGGTAAACGGTGCTGGATTAGCCATGGGAACTATGGATTTAATTAAACAAGCCGGTGGAGACCCTGCAAACTTCTTAGATGTAGGAGGTACGGCAGATGCACAACGTGTGGAAACGGCTTTCGGAATCATCTTAAAAGATCCTAACGTAAAAGCGATCCTGGTAAATATCTTTGGTGGTATTGTACGTTGCGACCGTGTAGCACAAGGGGTAGTAGATGCTTATAAGAATATGGGCGACAAGATCAATGTACCGATCATTTGTAGATTACAAGGAACCAATGCAAAAGAAGCAAAGGAATTGATCGATAATAGCGGAATGGAAATCATCTCTGCTACAGAATTCCAGGAAGCTGCAGATAAAGTACAAGAAGTATTGACTGCGTAGAGACAGGAAACAAGATATAGACTTCGACAAGTTCAGTCTAGAATATAAAAAACGTCACTCATTTGAGTGGCGTTTTTTTGTTGAGCGAGCGTAAACTATTTCGTTTATTTCCAAAATTTCAAGCTCCATTTAAGCTTTAATTCTTGAGAATCTATGGTCAAAATTTTGGACTCTCTTTCCCCATATCCAAACCAACTTGGAGAATCATGCAATACTCCTAAAATTACTTCATCTAACCATCGCTCATACCAATCGAGAAAATTATCCTCATATGTGAATCTTGGTTTTTGCCAGTCTAAATCAAGGTTTAATACGCGACCTTTGTGATTACCGTTCAAAATTATTGCATGAATATAGGAGCAACCTTGAGAACCGATAGGAAGAACTCCGCCAAATATTTTGCCACGCTCTATATCATAATCTTCATCTGAGATATCTTCATTTTCATCAATTTTCCTATTAAGCTCTTTCCATTCTTCATCCGTTATACTAGGAGTTAGTATACATTGCTTTGACAGATATTTCGAAGGATTTTCAACCAGTTCATCTATGTCCGACCCGAGAGAGAAAATGCCATAATAAGGACCGGCAGAGGAATTCCTATAGGATATTCCTCCATTTCCAATTTCTGCCAAAAAGGATCTGTAGCATAAAGGTAGTTCTATACTGTATTCTTTTTCAAAGTTATTTATTTTCTCTTCAGAAGCTGCTTTCCCTACTTTGTATTTGTGGTCTTTAGCCCCGAATACCTTTAAACCTATGTCCTTCTTTTTGGCAACGGAAAGTTTAAATTTTATTCTCTCAATTTGTTCAGAGTGAATGTTCATGTTTAATAATGTCAGTATTTTATTACCTACTTCTCTTGTTCATTGTATTCATGTTGAATTTCAGCAATTTCCTTTGCTATCAACTCTTTCTGATACAATCTACGCTGTTTTCTGGAAGATTCTTTCTCTTCATCATGAAAACCGTAACCATCTCGATTGGAATGTCCTAATTTACCTCCCTGACCTTTTTCTGTTTTTCCTTTTCCCCAACCCATTATCTACAACTGTTTTTTTTAACATGATTGTTAATGAAGTAGCCAATCATATTTATACTTTCCCAGTTCTCAACAGAATCAATACAGATTCTATTTATTAATCCTTTTTCTTTTTTTAATTCCTTAATCGTATTGAGCTCATTTAACAATTCAACAACTCTTTGTAGCGCGACATCTCTTGGAAATTCTTTAGTTCTTTTAAGATGATTTAACAAATCAAGTTTATTCTCAATAAAAGTGACATTTTCAGCTTTGTTCATAATTATTGCCAATGGTTTAAGTATGATTAGTTGTATGGGTTAGCGATTAACTTTGCAAGTACACACCTAACTGAAAATCCGTGAGGATTTTCGTGAGTAGGCTATAACTAGCAATAAATTATACACATTGTTGGTAACAGTAATTTCACATTCTACTTTTTAAAAAATTGATAAATGCAGAGCAAGTAGTCAACATAAATTTTGCCTCATAGAAATCAATTTCTCTGTCACTTTCCACCAGTGCGTGTCTAATTCCTCCGTCATCACTTGTATAGCCATATAATGAAGTAAAAGCTTTCTTCAATGCAGGATGCAAATGCTTTTCTTTTTCCAATTTTGTTAATGTTTTTCCTAAAGTCGATTTGTTATCTCCAGTAAATATTTTGCACATTGATTCTATTGCTGAAATCGATTCTTTTATAGAGTTTCTGTAATCAGGATTTTGTTTGTCAGACAGCAAGTTTAACGCAGTATGTAAATGAGTTTTAACAGAACTAAAAGTATCATTATTATTTATTGCATCTTCAATCGCTTGTATCTCTTCTTTTGAAGATATTGGTACAATTTGATTTTTTAGAAATCTGTAGCCTGCTTTTTCTCTTTCAAAAATTTTATTGTGTACTTCAAAATAATCGCCTTTGGAATATTTTCCTGAAAACTCGATTAAGTCATAAATCTCGTACCATTTAGTCGACTCAGAGAAAAAGAATTTCCGGATATATTGAATGAGTGAGTCTTTACTAACATATTGGCCCTCATAAATAATCGGTGATGTATCAATAGGTAGTTTGAAAAAATTTAGCCAAAGAGAATATGTATATCTATAAAGTTCCTTTTGACCTGTTCTGTAATTTTCTCTTTCTAATTCATTTATAAAATTATCAAGAAAAATAGTCCATAATGTATTTTTTAATTCGGCGCCTATAATCTCAAATTGTAACTCTTGTTTGATTGCTTTATATCCTAATCTTTCAGAAAATCTCATTCGTTTATTTTATTGTTGCAACGGTTTCGGCTATGAGTAGTTGCGTGGGTTAGCACTTAACTTTGCAAGTACACACCAAACTGAAAATCCGTGAGGACTTTCGTAAGTAAGCGAGTATTAGCAATGAATTATACCTGTCTGCCGACAGGCAGGCACGGGGTTGTGGTATCGTTTTCTTATTCAGTTATTTTATATTTTCGACCAATTAATTCACATTTTTTAGTCACATTCCAAAAGGCAAAACCAGGTTCGCCTGTTGGTATTTTTCGCGTTATTATTTCTCCATTTGTCTTTCGAATTCTAAAATCAGCGAAATGTCCATTTTGTTTAACACTTATTCCATCTTCTCTGCTAGTCGCAAAGGCTTTAAATCCGTTATGCCAATCAAATTCAGAGTATTCAATGAATTCAGTTTTAGAACTATCCAAAAGAACAAATTTATGAGTTGAGTTTATAATAAATTCAGATTCCGATATTTTTAAAACCAAAACTGGAATTTCATTTTTTTTCAATTCCACTTTTTTAATAAACTCGCTTTTTTCCGATTCAGGAATTAAATCGAACAGAGTAAATATTTCGGTTCCATTGAAATCAGATTTCTCTTTACTGAAAAACCCAAAAAACCAAAATTCCATTTGGGCTTTTACTTTTTCTGACGATTTTTCTATTATCTCACTCATTTTCATAAATGCACCACAACGTGTTCGTGTATGGTTTCGTAGTGTTAGGAATAAAGATAGCAAAAAAGAAAAGACGTGTTGAAAATCCGCATGGATTTTCAGATAGTTCTTAAATACTATGAACTATACACGTTGTTGGGCTAAGTACTTTTTTCAAATTCATCTAAATCTAAAATAGCTCTTCGAATTGCACGGTAGTCATTTTGCGGCACATTCACAAACTCTAAACCATTTTCAGTTTCAACTTCAAACAATCCTTTTGGAGCCTTGCTCGTATTAATTAAATCTACATAACAACCATAATCTACACTGTAAACATTATATCTTACACCTGGATCGTCTTTACCAGCAATACTTTGCTTAATTATGTGTATTACTCTTGCATCATATAAATATTCAATTAACGGACTATCAATGTCTGTTCTTAATAAGAATGCTCTTGCGTTTCTGTTACCAATTACTTCATCTATTATCCATCGTAAAAGATTTAAAGCTTTTGGATTTGCTGAAACGGCTTTTTCTTTATCTCTGTTGTACCAAACTCTAGATGCAGACCTAATTTGATTCATGGATATTTTATTACTACCAGCTTTCATCGCTGCTTGAACCAAAATATTTATGGCATCACGAGGCACTCCTTCAGATGCTCTGACAAATTCCTCGAAAGCAGCTGTTTGCGTAAATGTTAAATTAACGAAATCATCTGAATAGTTAAATTTAATTGTATCAGGCAATAATGGTTGAAGATGTTTAAAAATTAGATTCTTGAAAAAATCAAGAGAAAGATATTCGTTATTATCAAATACCATATATTCATCTAGGTTTAAACTTGTGACATCTGCTCCAATTTCTAAGCCAATATATTCAGCTGTGGATTTTGAAATTCTAAACTTTGACCTATGTTCTATTGCTCCAATTTTGACTGTAATCCCGTAGGTAGGAAAGAGAGTTCTTCTTATTAAGTCACCAAGAAATGGTTGTAGTTCTAGGGGAATTTCCGCCCACTCATCGAGGACAATCCATATTTCATTAGGTGCAATTAGTTTTATTATTCTAGCAAAATCATTTTGAATTGAAGGAAAATGTACTCTATGTTTTTCAATACCATTTAATTTTGTTCTGCTTTGTATTTTATCAGTTGAATTTTTATTACTACCAATATTAAAAGATGGATCTGAGCTTAGTGAAAATTGAGAAGATTGACTTTTAGCATTTTCACTTTCTGAAATGTCTTCTTTCTCTACAGGACCCAATATTTGGACTTGTGAGATAGAGTCAGCTAAATTATCAAGAATAGGTCCTATTTTAGATAAATCAATTTGATCAGATTGTTCGATTGCAAAATCTAAAATTTGATCGTGAATATTTGAAAGAGTGTCCACAAGTAATCGAGTTGCTCTTTCTGATAGAGGAATACTTTCGTCAGAATAAATACCACCAGTAGAGCCAATAGTTCTAAGATCTATATTAACACAACAATGACCTTCTTTTTTCTTTTGAGAAGTTAAAAAGCTTAAAACGTGAGTTTTTCCAGTTCCTCTTCTACCATAAAGTATCTGATGATCAGGATTTGTAAGCATTGTAAATAAAGGGCCAACATCAACGAATGTCTCAATCAATTGCTCACTTGAGTACTTTTCAGCCCTCTTTCTTAATTTTAATATTGAAGTATTAATTTCTTGACTCATTCATTTTTGTATTTTGCCCAACGTGTTTGTATATGGTTTGTTGCGTGTTTTAAGCAACTAATTTAGTAAATAATTACCGACCAAGAAAGTCCACGAGGACTTTCGTAAGTAGGGAAGAAGCCAGCAATAAATTATATACGGTGTTGGCAAATCGTTTTATTTAAATATTAAAAAGCCATATATTAATACTGAAATTAAAGTCATTCCAATTTGTATTTTGTGAGTTGTCCAAGACAGTCTTCCAAATTTTCTTGTTAACCCTCTTAAATACAAGAATTTTTCTTCTATTTTCTTGAAATCCAAATTTAAAAATTCCGTATCACTAATTCTGTAATCTTTCCCGAACATAACTTCAAAATATTTAGTCAAAGGTTTTTCTTTATTTTCTGGTGGAAAATCATCTGTTAGAACGTCTTTGAATTTTTTCAAGGTTTTTTTTCTAATTTTAATAATATGGCTCGTTAATCTTAAATCAAACAATCTACTAGTAACAGAAACAGTACCAATAATTATTGTTATAAATGTAATTATCATTGTAATGTAAAAAAAAATAACACTAAAATTAAAGTCATTTGATGTGTCAATTACCCAATTTGAATAATCTTTTTTTTGACTTATCATAAAACCCATTAAGCCAAAACCAATAGTCAGAAATAAATTTATAGAATATGACATTTGGTTAAAGACTTTATCTCTCCAATATCTCTGTCTTTCAGTATATTCTGCATTTTTTTCTTTTATTTCTAATTCCGTCATTGTATAGAGTTCTAGTGCTTTTCTATTAAAAATTCATTTTGTTAATTATGTGTTTAGTTTTTTCCATATCGGTAATCATAAACTCTAACATTTCAGAACGTTTTAATTTCGTTTTTTTAGAATATAAATCTTTCCTTATTTGTAATAAAAATTCACTTATTAATGCAATGAGTCTATTTCCATAATCTGATGTCTGTTCTCCATTTTCATCTTTATATTCATCTGCGTGATAAAAAGTTTGCATTATTTTATTAAAGATTTTGATTGCTTCATCAGAGCCGAAAGTAGTTAAATCAAATACTGCTTTTTTGTATTCTAATGTTGTCAGTTTATTAATTTCCTTTTGTTTAACTTTTTCGGGTAGTGTAAAAGTAAATGTAGCAATGAATGGCTCTAATAATAATTTGTAAGTGTTAATTTTATATTCTCTCGATTTAGCCTCAGAATTTAATGATTCTTCTCTTTTGGCTTTTAAACCCCAAGATATTATTCCTCCAAGTGTTAAAAGTATCGGTGTTAAAATTGCTATTATTAATGTTTGGTTCATTCGTTGTAATGTTTGCCAACTAGTTATATGGAGAACAAAGTTCTCGTTTATAGGTTTCAGTTTCCGGATAACAGGAACTAATGTCCGTTTTACAATTTTAAAGAATACCTTTTTTCAAAGATGCATTCTTATATATTCCAATACATGGGTTGTCATAACGAAGCCTTACAATTAAGAAGTAGCAATTTCATTACTGTTACTTATAGGGAACGTAACGGTTTGGCTTCCATGTAAATATATAAAAAAGAATGGATACATACAATGAGGAAAACCGGAATGTAGTATTTGGTAATTGGTTTGTGGTCAATTTGTAATAGGTACAGAAACAAGAGTATTACGAATCTTGCGATCCGTTAGGTTAGTAAAAACCTCGTATCCATCAAATGGTCACTCGTTCGGTTTCTCGCTACTACTGAGTATCTTTTTAAGTTTAGCTCCAATTTCCCAATTTCGGTGTACATCAGTAAAATAGTCGGATCCAGGACCCGCAACCAACAGCGGTACCATAGCGGCTGTATGATCTTTTGTAGACCATCGTACTTGTATTTTTGGATAACGATCAAAATCAGAGAGTACGGAAAGACCTCCTGTTTCATGATCAGCAGTAAAGATGACTAAGGTTTCTCCATGCGTTTTAGAAAACGCTAGCACAAGAGCAAGCGTTTCCTGAACGGATTTCAAACCATGTAACACTCTCTTTGCATCGTTTTCATGAGAAGCTGCGTCCATTTCTTCGCTTTCTACCAATAGTACAAAGGGCTTATCTTGAGACGACATGTAGGTTAAAGCCTTTTTGGTCAATGTTAAAAGGTTGGGAGATGAGTTCATATCCTGTATTTCATCTTCTTCAAAAATAGCCGCAATAGGGATGGTGCTTTTTGCACCTTCTGGAAGCTTCAAAGACCTATCCAACAACTGAAATCGCTTTTGTAGGATTTCAATGGTTTCGTCTACTTCAGGAACGTCTTCTTCTCCAACATCCTCCAGTTCACCAAATAACAGATCTACATCGCTTTCCGCTAGCTGTGTTAGTATGCCTCTGGCATCATCTTCATTCCGTATATGTGTCGCGAATGCTGCAGGAGTACCATCCCAAATATAGGAGTCGGTTACGATACCCGTACTATAATCATGAGAAGATGCTACTTCGAAGATATTCTGTAAGGGATTTTGATCTTTATCCATGCCGATATGACCAAAATTTGTGGATGTTCCAGTAGCTATAGCAGTGGCAGATGCTTCAGAATCTGTAAGAGGGCCATAGACAGCACGTGCATCATGCCATCCTTTCACATCAAATTGATTCCAAATCGAGGGATTGTTTTTTGACTGCTGAGTTTGTACGGCTAAAGACAAATGGCCAAAACCCATTCCATCCGCTATAAAAACGATAATATTTTTTGGTTTTTTACCGTGGTATGTTGCCGTAGTTTTGTTGTCTACATTTTTAGGAGAATATTCAATATCAGCCGAGGTTATTGACACGTGTACGTTGAATAGGTAATAGGAAGCTACAAGAAGTAGCACTAGCACAATTGTAGTAATAAAGCTTACTTTTTTCCAATTTTTCATGAGTGTGATCATTTAAATGAATATGCCACTACAAAATAGTGAAATTTATTTTGTGGTTTTACCTAATAGATGCGATTATATAAAATGGTTGCCTCCAAAATCTTGAATGTCATTTCGACACCTGCTTGCAGCAGGCAAGTGAGGAATAACATGACGATTGAGAAATCTCTATTGAGATGTCTCGGCTGTGCCTGTCTGCCGACAAGGCAGGCTCGACATGACAACTCGGTACCATTTTATGTCATACCGAGGAATACGGCATTTCGAAATAATCTCTAGAAAGGGAATACGGAATTAACAGATTACTTCATTTTATTCGTAATGACGTTACCATAGAGATGTCTCGGCTGTGCCTGTCTGCCGACAAGGCAGGCTCGACATGACATCTGGATTGTGCTCGATGTAACATGGGTAAACAAAAAAACGCCGCTCGTTAGAGCGGCGTTTTTATTCAGTATTGAATACCTTAAGGTTTTACTGGTTCTTGACCTTTATCTACCACTATACGATCTTCACGATTGGCTACTTCCCACGCAGTGTGGAATACTAAACGTGCTCTGTTCTCTAAAAGA
>Ga0316204_10000653_pt1 | contig 119800 bp, 113 predicted proteins | sample 6monrhotite_MG_2_FD_205661 | JGI IMG/M metagenome (GOLD analysis project Ga0316204, IMG submission 205661) | Microbial mat bacterial communities from mineral coupon in-situ incubated in ocean water Damariscotta River, Maine, United States -... | ecosystem: Environmental > Aquatic > Marine >...
TACTATGATAGTTTAAAAAGCAATGATGAAAATTATGACAAATTAAATGTAGATGTGGCGTAAGGTAACAGGCTGAAAAGAGAATAAGAATTTAGAAAAAACTCTCTTGACTTTCTGGGGTATTATAGGTGTTGATTTAAACATATCTAAATGAAAAGAATATTGATGATAAATATGGAGACAGCTGTACTTTAATAAAGCCTTTATTAGAGACAATAAATTTATTATTATCTACAAATGCATCAGATATTCAAATTAAATCTTATCTGCAAAGTGTAAATAATTCAATTAAAATTAGAAAGAGTTGAAAAACAAAACACTATAACAACTGTCCAGCCAAATACCCACTAGCAAACGACCATTGCAAATTATAACCACCACATGGACCATCTAAGTCCATTACTTCACCACAAAAATATAAACCGCTTACTAACTTACTCTGCATAGTTTGTGAATTAATCTCCTTTAGTGAGACTCCACCACGAGTAATCATAGCCATTTTAAAACCATCATGCCCTGTAATTGTAAGAGGTGTCCACGCAAGAAGTTTAATTAAACTATCACGTACTTCACCACTTAACTTATTGAACCTAAGACTGTAGTCTGCTCCTGCTAATTTACACAACTCTATACTAAGTGGTTCAGGAAGAAGTGTTTTAACAAGTTCTAGCGTTGTAAGCTCAGTTGTTTTTTTTAAATGTTTTAAAATTTGATCCTCGTTCATACCCTTTGTCAAATTCATAAGCAGTGGAACTTCACCGTACTTAGAAATTAAAGGTGTAATTTCTCTTGCAAAATCTAATACAACTGGTCCACGAATACCATTTTTGGTAAATATCAAATCTCCATATGCAGTTAAACTTTTTGCTTTTTTAAGATTCACTCTCATATGAACTTTTGAAATAGTATCAGCTCTACAATTTTCTACCCAATTCTCTTTACATGTAAGAGGCATCATTGCAGGGTGTAAATCTGTAATTTTATGCTTAACTGATGAGGCTAAAGCGTAACCATCACCCTCAGAACCAAGTTGAGGGTAACCAAGCCCTCCTGTTGCTATAACTATATTTTTTGCATTAAACTTCTCATTTTTAGTTATAACACCAGTTATATTTTGCTTATCTAACTCTAATGTTTCTACCTTTTCATTACACCTAACATCAACATTTAAGCGTTTTAACTCCTCTTCTAAAGCATTCAAAATTGTCATAGCATTATGTGTAGTTGGAAAAACGTGGTACCCATCTGGCGCGTGAGTTTCAACACCCAACTCTGTAAAAAAGGTTATTAAATCTTTATAATCTAACTCATTTAACGCATTCATCATAAATTTACCATTACGCCCAAAACGCTCCATAAACAGATCATTTGAGAGTGTGTTTGTTAAATTACAGCGTCCTCCACCAGTAGCTTTTAACTTTGTACCCAGTTTAGATAACTTCTCTAAAAGTAGAACTTTTTTCCCACTTCTTGCAGCAGTTATAGATGCCATCATACCAGCAGCACCAGAGCCAACCACAATTAAATCATAAACAATCATCTCTTAACTCTATTTTTAAACTGATACATCATAATAGATGAGGCAACACCAACATTAAAACTTTTAACATCACTCTGCATCTCAATTTGAACAACCTCATCACACGTATCTAAAACTTCAGGTGACAACCCTTTCCCCTCATGCCCCATTAACAAAACCCATTTTTTTGGAATTTCAACTTCACCAAGGAGTATTGAACTATCTGTAACCTCTGCTGCAAATATTTTATAGCCATTATCTTTAAGCCTCTTTAGTGTTACAAAAATATCATCATAAATATGTATATTAAGCTGGCTTACATAACCCATAGAGACTCTAAGCGCGCGTCTACCATAAGGGTGCGGAGAAGAGTCTGGCACAAGATAAGAGCTAACACCTAAAGCTGCGGCACTCCTTGCAATTGATCCAATATTCTCAGATGATGTTATGGAATCTAACATAATAATGTTATCCCCTAAATCATCTAAAAGACTCTCTTTAGGACGGATGCCATGCATCATGCAGTTATGATGAATCTTATGTCCTACAATCGTCTGCATTAAACTCTTTTCTGCCACATAAAGCTTTGAAATCTCTTTTGAAGATAGTAAATGAGCAAACTCTTCATAATACTCAGCAGTTGCTAAAATACTTTTAACCCTCAAATCTGTCTGCAAAAGTATATTAACTACCTTTGGACTATCTGCTATAAAACTATTATCTTCTGTAAAATTATTATCTCTAAGTTGTGAATAGATTTTCAAAGACTCAATATTTAGGTTTTCAACTTTAGTTAATTCAAGATTTTTTAAAACATTCATATAGAGCCTTTTAAATTAAAATAGGTTTATTGTCCAAGCGTTAATTATGGATTGCCTATTCGTTGATGTTCATCTGTAATAATTTCAGCATACCTATTAAGAATACATCCTTTCATTACTCCCCTTTAACAATATTAGCTTAAGCGACTTACTTAGGCTAACATTGAACACAGTTTTTAAATATCTAGCTCTTTTAATTTTTCTTGATACTCTTCTTTTGAAATTTCACCTTTTGCATAACGCGTATCTAATATATCCTTAGCTGATTGTTCACTACCGACACTATTACTATTTTTAAAAAGATATATGAAAACTATCGTAAATAGTAAAAATATTATCCAGCCATTCATTCCATTTAATGTACATGAATTCATTAAGTTAGTCCTTGCTTATTTTAAATACTGAAGTATATCTAGATGAAGGTTATAAAATTTATCATACATCTATACGATAAAACTTTTCTAATTTATTAGTATTATCATACACCAATTCAAAAAACCTCTCTAAGAGTTAAAATAGTCCTATGAGCTTCTTGATAAATATTTCATTTGTGTAGTAGTCTCTAAAAAAACTGAACAAATACCATTCTTTATTTTTCTAAAAACAAAGTAAGTTATAAAAAAAAGGGGGGGGGGTTAAAGTATGGTGCGCTCGAAGGAATTCGAATCCCTGACCGCCGGTACCGCAAACCGGTGCTCTATCCAGCTGAGCTACGAACGCATGTTTATTTCTGAGGGCGCAATTATAGCATATATTTTTCTAAATGCAACATCTTTTTTAACTATTCTCTCAATTTTGCTAGTTTTAATGCAAACTCAACTTCATGCTTACTAATGCGTAAATCTTTTGAGATTATATCTGTTGGAATTCCTTGCTGAAACATTGCAATTATTTTATGATCATCAACCATATTTGAACTCATTGGCATTGTTAAATTTTTCAGTCCCTCTTCAATAGATAAAAGACGTGTCTCTATCTCTGTTTTTGAGTGATCATATCTATTTTGTAGCTCTTCAATCATCTGTGCTATTGGTTCTGCCATCTCTTTGAACTGAGTATTTAATTCACGTTGCAAATTGGCTTCATGTTTTTCTGCCTCTTCATCTAAGCGTTGAGCGAGTCTTGATTCAAAACTTTTTCTATTTTTATGCAACTCTTGTTGCAACTGATCTATTGCGCCTGCTACTGAACGAATTTGCCTACTATTTTCTGCATCTTTTATATAGATGTACAACATGACCACAAGTAAAATTACACCAAAGGCTATTATAACTACGGAGCTCATTGACGAGCTCTTTTTTCTCTAATCATAACACGTTCTCTGGCTGTAAAATAACTACTCCACTCTTTCTCATCGCGCTGGTGAATACGTGTAATTCTTGCCAAATTATCATCTTCTGCTGTAAAAAATATCCCTATATCTCTACTTGGGTAGGTAGGCATTTCAACTCGCCCATAATAGTTCATACCCTTTTTTAGAGTTGCCTTATTTAATTCTAAATGCATAAAACCTATTCGTTTTACATCTTCACTTAACTTTAATTCTACTCTATTTGGTTTTTCATTTTTTATAAGTGCCTCTAGGGAATCTATTTTACGATGAAGTTCAATTAAAAGACTAAGAAGTACAGGATCACTATCTTGTGTATCTCCACGAGCTTTTGCAAGCTTTAACCACTGTGCTATTGGATCATCATCACTCTCACTCATCTTATGATACTCACGTTCAAATGCCTCATTTTCACCTAAAACTTCATCAAAATTTAGACTAATTGGTGCTTCTACTAACCTTACACTTTCCATCATAAAACCTTATCTATAATAATAAATATTAAAAATGCAACACCCAAGTAGCCATTTACTGTAAAGAATGCACGATTTATTTCACTAGAATCTTTTGCAACTAAATGGTGCTCATAATAGAGCATAAATGCAGCTACAATTGAAGCTAAAAATCCGAAAAATCCAAGATTTGTACTCCAACTAAATAGTAACCAAAAAACAACTGTATTAAAATGAAAGATTTGAGCTATAAACATTGTTGCATCTGTCCCATAACGAGATGGTATAGAGTGTAATCCAGTTTTTTTATCAAACTCAATATCTTGTAAAGAGTAGAGCAAATCAAAACCAGCTACCCAGAACATTACCCCAAACGATAAAAGTACTGACCAGATTGGAATCTGTTCACTTACAGCTACAACACCTGCGATTGGAGCTAAGCCAAGTGAGATTCCAAGTACTAAATGAGCAAGTGCACTAAAACGTTTAAAGTATGAGTATGAGCCTAAAACTACTAAAATTGGAAAAGACAACCAAAATGCTAAACTATTAATACTCCATGCAATTAATATAAAAGCAAAAGCATTTACTACTGCAAAAGCAGATACCATCCATGGCTGAAGCCTACCATCAACACTAGGACGTGAACTTGTTCTTGGATTCTTTGCATCAAATGTTCTATCCACATACCTGTTTAATGCCATTGCAAAGTTTCTAGCTGTAATGGCGGCTAGTACTCCTAATAAAAGAAGCTTCCAGCCAAACCAACCATCTGCTGCTACAATCATAGCAATTAAAATAAATGGCAATGAGAAGATAGTGTGTTGAAACATCACAAGTTCATTAAATGTACGAAGTAAATCAATGACTCTTTTCAATAGAATCCTTGCATATTTTTGTGAAATTATAGCAAATATAAGTTATGCTTACACAATGGCAACTAAAGAATTTGCAATCATCGGTCCTACTGCTTCTGGAAAAACAGATTTAGCACTAAGTTTTGCTAAAAAACATGATTCTATAATACTATCACTAGATTCTCTTAGCGTATATAAAGAGATAGATATAGCTTCTGCGAAACCAACCATCAAAGAAAGAGGTGCTATTAAACATTTTGGAATAGATTGCATTTTTGTTAATGAAACTTTTAATGTACAAATTTTTATAAATGAATACCTTAAAGCTTCTAATGAAGCAGATAAGTTAGGTAAGTCATTAATCATTGTTGGAGGAACTAGTTTTTACCTAAAATCTCTACTAAATGGTCTCTCTGATGTTCCAACTATTTCAGATGAGACTAATAAAAGAGTGAAAGAGTTACTAGAAAATCGTGCCAAGGCGCACTCATTTTTAGAATCAATTGACCCAGTTCATGCAAAAAAGATTCCCCCTGCTGATAGTTTTAGAATGTTAAAAGCATTACAAATATACTTTGAAACAGACTTAACGCCAACTAACTACTTTAAAGAGAATCCTGCAAAACCAATCATAAAAGATATTGAAATTTTCAACATTACAACTGAGCGTGAAGAGTTACGAAAAAGAATCTCTTTAAGAACAGAAAAGATGGTTGATACTAAAATCATTGATGAAACAGCATATTTAGAAAAAGAGTTTGGGCGTTCATACAATCCAATGCAATCAATTGGTATTAAAGAGGTGTTAGGATTTTTTGATGGCAAATATAAAAAAGAGAAGATGAAAGAGCTAATTACAACTCATACCGCACAACTTGCAAAACGTCAAACCACTTTCAACAAAGGTCAATTCCCCACTGCCATTAATGGCAGTTTAGAATATTTAACCAAGAAGCTTACGGTCTAAACTAATTTTACCAGCCCCATGAGAGAAAAGTACAAATAGCATCAACATATAATAAAGTGGTATCTCAAAACCATTATCTCCAGCACTAAAACCATTTGATAAATGAACAGTACCAATTGCTACTACCATTACTATCATCAATCCAGCAGATATAAAACGAGTACCCAAACCTAAAGTTAAAAGAACAACACCAGCAGCTTCAGTTCCAGCGGCCATATAAGCATTAAGTGTTGGGAATGGTAACTCTAGACTATTTTCAAACCATGACACAATAGAATCCATATCTGACCATTTATTCATAGCAGGTGTATAAAAACCATATGCCAAAATAAGTCTTAAAAAAAGTAGTGAAATACTTTGAAAAACATTAGTCAAACTCTCAGCTTTTTGCAAACAACTTCGTATCATGACACATCCTTTAATATTTTTTTAGAACAAAAAAACTCTAATGGCTCTTTTAATAACTCTTTTACATCCATAAAAGGTACATCAAATTTTTTGCTAACTCTTTTAAGGGCTACTTCTGGATTCTCTTTTTTTAATTTTTTTAAGAACATATACATAAAATCTGTAATCTCTTGAAAATGAACTTCATGGTCATCAAAGTCATAATAGACAATCAAATGATATTTTCCACGTTTTTTATATCTCTTTTTATAGACTGAATAATCAAACTCATAAAGTCTAGCACTATCATTTAATTCAAAGCTACTATCCCATGAGAGTTTACAAGATTTCTGTTTTTTATAGTCACTCATAAAAAGTTCAACCTCAATCCACTCAAATAAAAGTAGATCGCTGGCATACGGCATATCCTTTAAAAGTCCGTTTTTTAGTATAAATTCTCTAAATTCAAATGGCATCTGCCAAACATATGGAGTACGAGGATTACTTTGAATAAATTTAAAAACTAACTTGTTTAGACGTTTTCTAGAAATATCTTCACAAAAGATTGGAAAAATATTTTCAATCACCTCAATAAATCGGTAATGCACCATATCTTTATATATCTGTATTGGATTCTTACTAGGTGCTGTTATCTCTTTTTGACCATTAATTTGCTCTAGAAACTGTTTTTGAATCTTTTTTTCAAGCATGTTTATGCTTTGAAGCGATTTTACACATCTGCTTATACTCTTTTTTTAAAACTTTTAAATCAGGAATATTATTGTCACGCTCTAACATCACAGGGGCTTTAACATAATTTAGCGTGTAATCTAGAAGATCCCAAACCTCATCACGCACATCCTCACCATGTGTATCAATTATCATATTATCCTCTGGGTAAAATAGATGTCCAGCTATATGCATATATGCAACGTTTGAAGTGTCAAGTTCTTTCATATAACTCTTAGCATCAAACTTATGATTTTGAGAGTTTACATATACATTATTTACATCTAAAAGCATTTTTGCACCACTTTTACTCATTACAGAATTTATAAACTCAACTTCAGGCATCTCAGTGTATGGAACATGGTAGTATGAAGCATTTTCTAAAATTAGTGCTCGACCTAAAAAATCTTCTACCTCTTTTACTCTATCACTAACGTGAGAAACCATTTTTTGAGTCATTGGAAGAGGAAGAAGCTCATATGTTTGACCTCCCTCAAAAGTAGAAAAACTCAAATGTTCAGAGTAGTGCTCAATATTAAAGCGGTCTAAAAATGTTTTTAAATCTTTTAAATATCTCTTATCTAACGGCTCAGGTGAACCTATAGATAAAGAGAGTCCATGTGCTGCTAAGGTATTAGAAGAGGCTACCTCTTCAAAAAGTTCGCGATACTCATAAGGCATATGAATCCAATTCTCAGGAGTAACCTCAAACCAATCTGGTTTAAAGTTTAATGGATTTAAATCTTTTATAAATTCGCGTCGTAAACCTATCCCGCAACCATGTAACTTACTAGGCATAAACTATTTCATGCTCCCGCATTTAGCAGAATCATCTTTTTTAGAGCCACATTTTGCTTTGACCTCTTTTTTCCCACCACATTTGCTCTTTTCAGCTTTTTTAGAACCACATTTACTTTTTTCGGCTTTTTTCTCAGCTTTTTCACCACCACATTTGCCAGCGCCACATTTTGCCTTAGCCTCTTTTTCAGCTTTATCTTTTTTGCCGCCACATTTGCCAGCGCCACATTTAGCACTAGAGCCATCACTAGCCATTGCAACACCTGCACTTAGTGCAGAACCTAAAACCAACGTAAGAAGTTTCTTGCTTTTCATAGGAATAAACCTTTTTATAAATTTTCAGTGAGTATGATAACAAAAAATATTCAAAAATGTATGTGATCATTGTTACAAAGAAGATATATTTTATCTGAATTAATATGTTTGGGTAATTTTAGATTGGATGAAGTGTAATATTTTGAAAGACTCTCCCTCAGATACCTGCGGCACATGACACATTCAAGTGTGCTGCTATGTTCCCATCCTGACACGATGCCTAAACGCACCATTGCACAGGTCTAAAGAAGAGCGCGCAATTGTACAATAAATTTGCTAAAATGGCATAAAAGAAATGGAGATTTTATTGATTTACCTAGTAATTGCTCTTATCGCCGAAGCTAAACCCATCATAAAGCATCTGAAACTCACTAAAAGTTCAGACAAACCTTTTAAAATTTTCTCATCTTCTAAGTACCAGCTAATTATTAGCGGCATAGGAAAAGAAAATGCAACTGTTGCAACTTCGCATCTATTAACACTAACTCCTGCATCAATAAATGATTTTTTATTCAACCTTGGAATCTGTGGTGCGCCAAAAGAGTTTGAGATTGGTGAAGCTATCATGATTAATCAAATAAGCACATCCACAAAAGATTTCTATCCTGACATGTTGCTACGTCACAATTTTAGAGAATCAGCTATCTTAACAGTTGATTCACCTCAGGATGCAAAACATAATATATGTGTAGATATGGAAAGTAGTGCACTGTTTGCAACTGCTCTGTATTTTTTAAAAACAAGTCAGCTAGGATTTATAAAAGTAGTGTCTGATCATTTTAGCTCTACAATTCCAACAAAAGATGATGTAAATAGTTGGATTGAGCCTCATGTTGAAAGTTTTGAAGTACTTTTTGAAAATGCAATAAACTTACGCAAAAGAGAACCTCTACTGAGTCAAAGCTTAGAAGAAAAAAGTCTTGAAATTGCAAAAAGTTTAAGACTAAGCCACACGCAGAAACTACAACTAAATGATGCGCTAATCTATTATGTGCTAAATAAAAATGGTGAACCTATTCTAGAAGTACCAGATACAAAAGAGAATAAATTGCAAAGGAACAGCCATTTTGAATTACTCATCTCATCACTTAAATGAGAGTTTTTCACATATTTATGTAGAAAAATCAATTGCAGGTTCTAAGAGTGTTTTAACTCTTAAAAACAAATTTCCAAAAGCAAAGATTGTAGAGATTGGACACTATAAAGATGTATTCAACCGTCCATCCCAAGAGTATAGAGAACAGAAAAAAAGTCTCTCTTTAATATTAGCGCGTAAAGAGGAGCCATATCTATACAAAGGTTCACAATTTAGCGACGATTTTGGCTTTGAAAACTTTTTCTACACTCCATCGATGCTAAATTGTCTTTATGATTGCGAATACTGCTACCTTCAAGGAATGTATCAATCTGCAAATATTGTACTTTTTACAAACACTGAAGATTTTTTTACACAATTAAAACCATATCTGGACAAACCTACGCTTGTTGCAATCTCTTATGACACAGACTTATTAGCTTTTGACCCACTAAATCAAGTCTCTCAATGGCTAAGTTTTGCCTCAAAGCAAGAGAACTTGAATATTGAGCTACGAACAAAAAGTGCTAACTACAGACCACTACAAAAATTAAACCCAAATGATAGAGTTACTCTAGCATGGACACTCTCACCACAAAGTATAATTGACAAATATGAGCATAAAACTCCATCTCTTCAAAAAAGGCTTAATGCCATTAAAACTTTAAGTGGCGCTGGATGGAGAGTTAGAATCTGCTTTGACCCAATGTTAGATGTAGAAAATTTTAGTTCAATTTACGAGCCATTTGTAGATGAAGTATTTTCAGAACTTGATGCAAGTAGACTTAGTGAATGTACAATTGGAACATTTAGAATAGGCAATAAACATCTTAAAAATATCAAAAAGATGCAACACTCAGCACTTGCATTCTACCCATACACCATTCAAAATGAGATGGCACTCTATCCAGAGAAACGAAACAGTTATCTAATAAACTCAATAAAAGATATAGTATTACAACATATGCCAATAGAAAAGGTGCGCACATGGCAAGAGCAGTAGTTACAGGAGCAAGCTCAGGAATTGGAGAGGCAATTGCGAACAAACTTATCTCTATGGATTACATAGTAGAAGGAGTTGGGCGAAACTTTAAAGAAAACATTCCATTTAAAAAACATATTTGTGATTTACGAAATGCCAAAGAGATAGAAAAATTATCTTATGTGCTACTGCAAGAGGGCGGGGTTGATTTATTAGTTAATTGTGCAGGTCTTGGTTACTTTATGCCTCACGAAGAGTTAAACATAACTCAAATTAGTGAACTACTACATGTAAATCTACACGCACCAATTATTTTAACTAACCTTCTGCTTCGCTCTCTTAAAAAGACAGATGGAACTATCATAAATATTACTTCCATTGAAGCCATTAAAACATCACGTAACAGCGCACTATACTCTGCATCAAAAGCTGGTCTCAGACACTTTTCACAAACTCTTTTTGAAGAGCTACGTAAAAGTGGTGTTAGTGTTGTCTCAATCAACCCAGATATGACTAAAACTCCATTTTTTGATTCACAAAGATTTGAGCCAGAAGATTCAGAACTTACACGTATGTTACCAGAGACAGTAGCTGATTCTATAGAGTATATTTTAAATCTGCCAAATGGTACAGTAATTAGTGACTTAACAATTAGGCCTCAAAAGGTTGGAATTAAAAAAAAGATTAACAATAAGAGAGTTATTTAACAAAATCACCTCTTAAAAATGTTAAAATACTAACCATTAAAAAAGCCATACCAAGGGACTAAATGAAACACTTAATTATTACAAGCATTGTAGCTCTGTTTATAAGTGGTTGTGGAGACTTGGCTGATACAAATAAACAAAGTACAGATACTCAAACAAATAGCGCACTTCAACCAAATGTTCAAAATTCTACTGTTAAAGAGAAGATAAATGCAATAGGTAGCATCGGGGATGATACAAAGTTTGGTGATAATGAAAAACTTACAGAAGGTGTTTGGAGCCTTTATGTAAATCGTAATGAGCAGAGTGAACTAGATTATGATATTTATCTTGGTGGTTACAAATTTTTCGTAGATGGAACACTACAAAGTCGTGAAGATGCTTTGACTCCACTATTTAGACAAAAAAGACAGAACTGGGGAGTAAATTCAGCAGGTACAACAATTACAATGACTGCTGGGTATAAATATACATATTCTGGACAATTTGATAATGAAAGAAGCTGTTACGTTATTTCAGGGCTTGGTTCTGGTGAGATAGGTAAATTATGTCATGAGACAGATAATAACCAAGCAAAAGAGACAAATGCTTTAGGCTACTTTGGGAATGATGTTACGTATGGCACATATAAACGTTCAAATATCCTTATTGAGGGTAACTGGGAGTTTTATAAAATTTCAAAATCTATTGTGGATGCTGAGCCTATAAGCAAACGTAGACTTAAAAGTGATGGTTTTGTTGATGGTGAAGAGAAGCTTATGTGGGGTGTCTCAGAAGATGGAAAAGTTCTTTTAGTTGGAGATGATAGTTACCTTATCTACAAATACTTAGACAATGATTGCTTTAGAACTATTCACTATATAAACAATAACTTCAAAGATGAGTTTCAGATATGCAAGATTTAGAAATTAAATGATAGAAAATATTGTAGATTTCTCAAATATAACTCTACTTTATGTAGAAGATGAAGAGAAGCTAAGAGAGAATATCGCTGATATGTTAAGCGATGATATAAAAAAACTATATGTAGCTAAAAATGGGGATGAGGCTTTAGATCTTTATAAAAAGTTTGATGACATAGACTTAATAATATCAGATGTACAAATGCCTCGTATGAATGGTCTTGACATGGCACGTAAAGTAAAATCTATCAATAAGACAATGCCAATTATTTTTACTACCGCATTTACTGATAGTGAATATCTAATGAAAGCTATAGAGATTGGTGTAGATAAATACATTAAAAAACCTGTAGATATGTCACTTCTTTATGAAGCAATAGAACAAGTATGTGAGCCTATTCATCAACGTCGTCAAATTGAGATGATGAATGTAACATTAGAGAAAAAAATAATAGAAAAAACAGCGCAACTGCGAGAATTAAACGACAATCTACAAGAGAGGGTTGAAGAAGAGGTCTCTGAAAATAGAAAAAAAGACAGAATACTAATTCAACAATCACGTTTTTCAGAAATGGGCGAAATGATTGAAAACATTGCTCACCAATGGAGACAGCCTCTAAATACAATAACACTTCTAACAGCTAACGCACAATTTAAACATCAGCTAGGTAAATTAGAGGATGATGAGTTTGAGAGAACATTTAATGAGATAGAGAGCTTAATGCAGTACTTATCTCAAACAATTAATGACTTCAGAAGCTTTTTTCAACCAGATCGTGAACGTGCTAACTTTAATTTAGAAGACACAATATCTCGTTCACTAACACTAACAGAGGCATCTTTTGAATATAACCACATTAAAGTACATAAAAAAATAGACCAACTTAACATTAAATATTTAGGTTTTCCAAATGAATTATCTCAAGTTTTTCTAAATATATTAAATAATTCCAGAGATGCAATGATAGAACAAAACGTAAAAAAGAAAAATGTACTATTTCGCTTGCGACAAGAGAGTAAAAAGATTATTATACAGATAAATGACAATGCTGGTGGTTTACCTGAAAATATAATTAGCAAAATCTTCGACCCATATTTTACTACAAAGACTGGGACAAAGGGAACTGGGTTAGGGTTATCGATGTGTAAAGAGATTATCGAAGGTCATATGAATGGAACACTAAGTGCTTCTAATGGACACTTTGAAGTTGACAATCAACGCTTCTTTGGAGCACAATTTACTATTGAGCTACCTCTAATCCTTTAAACATCTTCGATAATTCATCTACAGAACTAACATAATTAAAACCTTCTCTTCTTTCTTTAGCCGCGAGTTCAATTATTTTAGACAACTCATACATCTCATTTAACTGTAAATTTCCACATGAGCCCTTAAGAGAGTGAGATTTATTCTCGATTGCCTGTAAATCATTTTTTAAAGTTGCATCTTCTAAATCTTTTAAAATGAGAGCACTCTCATCAAAAAATGAATCAAACAAGATCTTTACAAAATTAGACCTTAATCCAATTTCTTCGGCTTTTTTGTCGATATTTATTATCATTTTTAAAAATCCTCGTATAATTACAATTAAACCTCTTGTAAAGTTAGAGTAACCCTCAATATTACAAGAAATCTAATTATAACAAAATAAAATAATTTTAAAATAATATTTAAAGGATATTGAAGATGGATATAGTAGTTTTAGATGCTTCGACTTACGGAGAAGGTATAAATTTAGATATTTTTAAAAAATTTGGCTCTGTAACTTTTTATGAGACTACCCCAGCAAGCCTTACATTTGAGCGTATTAAAGATGCAGATATTGTAATAACAAATAAGGTTGTTATAGATAAAACTATCTTAGAAAAATCACCTAAGCTTAAACTGATTTGCGTTGGTGCAACAGGTATGAATAACATCGACCTTAGTTACGCAAAAGAGAAGAATGTTGAAGTCAAAAATGTTTCTGGTTACTCAACACACAGTGTTGTCCAACACACACTCTCAATGGTTCTCTACCTTGCGAGTCATAGTTGCTATTTTGATGAGTATGTAAAAAGCAGAGAGTGGCAAAAAAGCGAAATTTTTACACACTTAGGACGAAGTTTTTTTGAGATTAAAGATAAGTCATGGGGAATAATTGGACTAGGTGCTATCGGTAAAGAGGTTGCTTCTGTTGCATCAGCTCTTGGTGCGACTATTCAATACTACTCAACTTCAGGAGATAATAAAAACAGTACACAATATAATCATGTTGAGCTTGAAACTTTACTAAAAACAAGCGATATTATCTCTATTCACTCACCGCTAAATGAAAAGACAAAAAATTTAATAAATAGCAAAAATTTAAAATTCCTAAAGAGTGGAGCAATCTTAATTAATGTAGGACGTGGTGGAATTATAAATGAGAATGATTTAGCCCTAGCTCTAGATTCTTCTAAGATATATGCAGGATTAGATGTTCTTGAGCATGAACCAATGAAAGAGAATCATCCACTACTAAATATAAAAGATAGTGAGCGTCTATACATTACACCACACATTGCATGGACAAGCATTGAAGCAAGACAGACATTAATTGCATCTATTGCCAAGAATATTGAACTATTTTTAAAAAAGGATTAATAAAATGTATGATGTATTAATAGTTGGTGCAGGAGGAGCTGGACTAACAGCAGCTTTAAGTGCTGCAAAAAGTGGTGCAAAAGTTGCAATCGTAAGTAAAAGTTACCCAACACGTGCGCAAACTTCTATGGCACAAGGAGGAATCAACGCTGCACTTGCGAACAATGGTGAAGATGATACACAATCGCATGCAGATGATACATTTAAATCTGCTAACTCTTTAGCAAATAGAGAATTTATTGATAAATTGTGCAACAGTGCTCCTGATGCCATTGCATGGCTAGATAGCATAGGTGTTCCATTCTCTAGAACAGCTGATGGTAAGATTGCACAAAGACGTTTAGGTGGTGCATGTGCTTCAAGAGCTGCTTACGCACAAGACTTTACAGGTTTAAAGATTTTGCATACTCTATATGACCAAGTTCTAAAAGAAGATATTGAAGTAATTAATGAGCACTATATGATAAATATAGATGTTGAAAATAATACAACTCAAGGAATTAGCGTACTTGATATAAGAACATCAGAGATACGTTCACTTAAAGCAAAAAGTGTAATACTAGCAACAGGTGGCTATAGCCAACTCTATCATGGATTTACAACAAACTCTAGTGGTACAACTGGTGATGGAATCGCAGCAGCACTTAGAGCTGGTGCAAACCTAAGCAATATAGAGTTTATGCAATTTCATCCAACAGCTCTAAAAAATAGTAAAATTTTAATCTCTGAGAGTGCTCGTGGTGCTGGAGGGTATCTCTTAAACTCAAAACTTGAACGCTTTACAGACGAGTTAGCAGCAAGAGATAAAGTTGCACGTGCTATTTTAAAAGAGATAGATAACGGTGGTAATGTATGGTTAGATATTCGTCACTTGGGTGAAGAGTTTATTGAAGAGAACTTGCCACAAGAGAGAAAATTAGCACAACTATATGAACATATTGATCCAGTAAGCGATTTAATTCCAATAATGCCAATAGCCCACTACTCAATGGGTGGTATAGAGGTTGATGAAAATGGAATGAGCGCTGTAAATGGTCTATTTGCGTGTGGTGAGTGTAGTGATCACAAAGTTCATGGTGCGAATAGACTTGGTGGTAACTCTTTACTAGAGCTTATTGTTTTTGGAAGAGAGAGTGGGAAAAACGCTTTTACCTACTCTAAAACATACAAAGAACCTATTGAAGTAACATCACAATCAGATAGTGACATCTCTTTAATTGAGACTATTTATAATTCTCCAAATAAGATTGACTTTTATGAAAAACGTACACAAGTTGGCAAAATATTTTACAAAAATGCTGGACTATTTAAAAATGAGAGTGGTTTAAAGAAGGCTTTAGAAAGTGTCAAACAGCTTCAAAAAGAGCTAAAACTAATGGGAATAGAGGATAAATCAAAAAATTACAATACAAATCTAGTTGAATTTATTGAATTTTCAAATCTCATAGAGCTAGCTGAGATACTTCTAATCGGTGCAATAGAGAGAAAAGAGAGTCGTGGTGCACACTTTAGAGATGATTATTTAGAAAAGAATGATGCTACTTTTGCAACACCTACAATTAGTTATAAAAAGAATGGTGAACTTTTATTTAAGGAGTACTTATGAAAATAGTTATAGAACGTTATCTTAAAGAGAGCTACTCTCAAACTTTTGATGTGCCACTAAGTAGCCCTACACTACTAGAAGCACTAAATTATATTAAAGAGAATATTGACAGATCTCTTACCTATAGTAGTGGTTGCAGAAGTTCAGTTTGCGGAAGTTGTAGTGTTAGTGTAAATGGTGTGCCAAAACTAGCATGCGCATATAAAGTTAAAGAAGATGACACAATTTCACCTATGCGCTATTTTGAGGTCTTAAAAGATTTAGTAGTAGATCATCAAAATGCACAAGAGACAATAAATCGTTCAAAAAGTTATAGCACACCATTAGATGTAACTCCAACTGTCTCACAAAACCAAGAGAAACTAAATGAAGTTCAAAGTGATTGCATTCTTTGCGGTATCTGCTACAGCGCTTGTCCAGTATATGAGGCAACTCCACAATTTTTAGGACCATTTGCATTAACAAGGAGTTGGCGTTATGTTAGTGATCCTAGAGATGGTGCTCAAAAAGAGAAAATTGATACTATCCAAAATAGCGGTATTTGGGACTGTACACTTTGCGGTGAATGCAGTTTAGTATGTCCTCAGGGGATTTCATCAAAAGATGACATTATAAAGCTTAGAACTAAAAGTACACAAGCTGGATACAGTGACCCAAGCCTATCCTCTTTTACTTCAATGTTTTAGTAACAGAATCTATAACCCCTTCGGCGTACTGTATCTATAAACTCTACGCCGAAGTTCTTATCAAGTGCGCTACGAATATTATTTATATTAACTTCCATTGTATTCTCACCAACAAACTCAGGATCTGGATACAGAGCGCATAGTATACGCATTTTCGAAATAACTCTGTGTCTGTGAAGCGCAAGGTAGTAAAGTACATCAAATGCCTTAGAGAGCATTTTTACGCCCTTATCTTTATAATAGACCATTTTCGTTTCACGGTCAAGTGTTAAATCATCTATTTTGATTTGTTGAGAACTATAATATACAAAACTAGCTTTTTCAACTCTTGTATTTACAATTTGTGCCTCTGGATATTGAGGCATTCCTACAAAATCATCAAATCCCATACGAAGAGCATTAATCTCATCTTTGTTATTAATCTTTTTTTGAAGAAGTATAAAAGATGTATTCACAAATGTGTATCGTAATTTCTTTATAGTTTTTACTGTCCCTGGACTAAGGGCAATATCTACAAGTATAACACTGTCATATTCACGTGACATAAAAAATAGCTCAGCATCCCACATATCTTCAGCTTCATCAACAAGACAATAGTCATCTTGTTCACAATATTCTGAAAATGGTGTATGTTCGCCAATGAGTAGGTAGCGCATCAAACCTCTTATCTGGGTAAAATTCAAATGATATTGTACCAAAAAGTAGAAGTCGCTATAATAACATCAAAAAAATAGTAGTGATATGAATAAAAAAGATTATGTTTTAACCCCGGTAAAGCCCGAAGTTGTGGAGTATGATGAAGAAAATGATGGTGGTGTAATTCCTGTTAGAGAAAAGCTTATGGAAGAAAAAGAGACTCTAAAAGAGAAAATGCAACGTCAAAAAGATGAGCTAAGAGGCTCAAATAAGGTCAAAAGATGAACGAAAAAGAGAATTTACTAGAAGAAGCTAACAAACTTTATGATGCGAGTAATTATGAGAAAGCTTTTGGAATCTATTATAATCTTGCAAAAGATGGTGTGGCACTTGCACAAACATCTATAGGTTTTATGTACCACAATGGTCAATCATGTGCGCAAGATTTTGAACAAGCACGCATGTGGTACGAAGAAGCATCTCGCGCGAATGAACCATATGCACAATTTAATTTAGGAATCCTATACTCAAATGGATTAGGTGTTATAGTAGATGATCAAAAAGCATTTGAGTGGTTTATGAAAGCTGCCATGAATGGTGTAGAAAAAGCACAATATGAAGCTGCTGTATTCTTAGAGAATCAAGACAGCCCTGAAGCAAATAGCGAGAGTGCCTACTGGTATGAAGAAGCTGCTAAACGTGGTAATTTAGATGCTTACAATAATTTAGGAGTTATGCTACGTGATGGTAAAGGTGTGGAACAAAGTTATGAGAAGGCTTTTCACCTTTTTAAAAAAGCGGCAGAATCAGGTCATGCTAGTGCACAATATAATTTAGGTTATATGTACGATAAAGGATATGGTTGCAATCAAAATGGGGAATTATCTCTTCAATGGTGTCGTCAAGCTGCACACGCTGGTAACCAAAAAGCAAAAGATTTAATGTCAAAACTTCAACAAGATGGTACGGTTATTTTTTAAGACTCAATTGTACTAACCATGCGATCAATAGCTTTGAAAAGTGGTTCACTTTTCAATTCATATCTTAACATCTGTTCTGATATATTTTCTGAGAGATCAACAGGAACTGCTTTAAATCTAGGTGGAATAAGCTCAAAAACAATATGATTAGCAAGAGCATATGATGTGACTTCATCAGGGGCTTGATTTACATTATCTGAATAACGAATTGAATCAACTAAAACTCTATCAAGATTCCAATAACTTAAAATATCTGCTGTAATCTCTGTAGCTGTAATATTTAATATATGTTCCTCAGCAACACGACACCCATGCTCATTTACAATTGATAAAAACTCTTCACTACGTCCTAATCTTTCTATCTCTTTTGCGATTATTATCTGTCCAATATTGCCAAGAACAGCTGTTGTAGCTAAGATATTTAAATCTGAAATACTCACCTTTGCATACCAACTAATCATCAAACGCATTCTCATTTGTGAGACTTCAAAAAACTTTTCGGTACTTATGCCATAACACTTTAAATCAATACTTCCTAACTGATTTGCAACCTCAGCCAAAGAGAGAGCTTTTACTGCACGCTTACCAAAAAAACCAACCGCCCTCTCAATGGAATCCATACCTTGATTCCCATAGATTGGTATATTTGCCTCTTTAAGTATAAGCGCTGAAAAAATTGTATCTCTCTTAACCGCTGCTACAACATCTCTAACAGAAGTATCAGGGTTATCACACAAACGCTTAACTTTCATAATAGAATCAGGTAACGGTTTAAGAGCTTCTACAATCTCTTGAAAAGCTTCATTTGTAATTTTTATACGTTTTGAACCATATCTAATCTGAGTTTTTTCTAGTATTTGAGAGTATAACTGTCCTAGCTTTAAAGGTTTTGTCATTGTACTAATGCCATAAATATTTAATTTCATAAGTAATGAACGATTATATCTATCAAATAGCATAATTATTGGGAGCGAGCTATCTGCTTGCATTATCTTTTTAACCATTGCAAAACCATTAGAACTCTCTTGTAAATTAAAATCACTAATTACAATTGAGGGTTCATTATAAATATAATTTTTAAATCCATCTTTTGCATTATTAGAGACATATACTGATTTAAATAATTTCAAAAAGTTATCATTTAAAACATTACGGAGTTTATCACTCTTTATGACAATCGAAATAGATAGTTTTTTTAATAACAACCTAGGGTCACCTTCATCATAACTAAAACTAAGAGCATCTAAAAGTGCTGGACTTGTCTCACTAAGAACACCATCGTTTGTCTCAAACTCACTAACCCAAATTTTAATCTGCTCTGATACTGCCTCTAGCCATGCAAAAAGTGATTTATTTGATGGTGCTTTACTGTAATGGCGCAAGATACTAAGAACATCTTCTGTTTTTTTTACAACATTCAAGATGTCTTCAAAATCTAAATATGATACTGTCGCCTTAAGTGAATGGAAATGTCTAAAAAGTGAATTTACTGCACTAAGGTATTCATTATTATCTTTAAGTTTTTCTACAAGTTCACTCATCTCTAGACTTAACTTAATGAGCTGTAGTTCAAATTGATCCATTATTTCTGATTGATAATCTTTCAATTTTCTACCTTGTTTATAATTGAACTGATTATAATTTAGAAATGTTATAATTCACCTTATGTTTACAGGACTTATAAGAGAAATCGCAAATGTTTCAAAATTCGATGGCAAAACGCTAACACTAAAGAGTGAGTACAAGCCTAATATTGGTGATTCAGTAGCAATAAATGGTGCATGTTTAACAGTAACAGAAATACTGAGCTCTGGCTTTAGCGTTGAACTAGCACATGAATCCCAAAAACTTTTGGCAACTGAACACTTAAAAGGTAGAGCACACATTGAACCTGCTATGCAATTGGGCGATAGAATAGAGGGTCACATGGTTCAAGGTCATGTAGATTGTACAGGTATCTTAAAATCCATTACAAAACAAAAAGATGGTGTTGACTTTTTTATAGAGCTTGCTCCACAATTTTTAAACCTTGTAATTGCAAAAGGTAGTATTGCAGTTGATGGTATCAGCTTAACAGTAAATGATGTAGAAAAAACTGGTTTTAGATTAACTATAATTAATCACACAATGAATAACACACTATTTTCAAGCTATAAGATTGGTCGCAGAGTTAATATTGAGACAGATATGTTTGCACGATATATATTTTCAATGCTAAACAGTAAAAAAAATCTCACTTGGAGTGATATAGACCATATTAGCGCACTTTACTAGAACTGTAATCTTCATCACATACTTTTCATCTACCATCGTGTTATGATTGTACATATAACGTGTAAAAGGATTTATTATGTGCATTCCTCATGGAGCCACTGGAAAACAGAGTATAAGTTATAAAATATCAGATAAACCCAAAAAACACGTTACTAGAGTACCTAAAGATGAGTTTGAAAATGGTGATCCAAACTTTAAAGATGAACGGATTATAAATTATGCCCCAAAGCAGAGAAAAAAATCTTTAATTGAGTTACTGTTTAAGTAACCTCTTCATCATAGGTAGCACGAGCTTCTGTGTTTCTTTGCTGTTTTAAAATCATATCTATCTCTTTTAGTCCAGATAATTCACTCTTTGACGCAATAGTTCCTGTACGTGTCTCTAAATTTCTATTCTCATAAATTTTTAAACCGTTTTTACACATTGACATTCTAGTAGGTGTAGCACTAGAGTATGTTGTGATGACACCATCATCTTTTAACACTCTTGTTATATCTTTAAAATACTCATATGTCCATAGTAGTGGATTCTTCTTTGGACTAAAAGCGTCTTGATAAACTATATCAAATGTTACATCAAGTTTTTGCAAGTACTCTCTAGCGTCTCCAAAATATATCTCTATACTACGGTATGAATCTTCATAATATCCAGTCTCACTAAGAGTTTTTATAATCTTCTTAAATGGTTCAAACTCTTTAGGATATGGAAAATTCACTAGCGATTTTACTAAACTTTCATCAAACTCAGGAGATTTAATATGTACCTTTGTAGTTGAATTACGAAGATAATATAGTGTACTTAGAGTGTTAAAGCCCAAACCATAACAAATATCTAATATTGTCACTTCGTCTTTTTGTGAAACTAAAGAAAAAGCTGGCTCAACATGTTTTTTTAGTGACTCTTTTAATGCACCCTCTTTTACAGAGTGATAATGTTCATCAAACTCTTCACTATAACATGTAAATGAGCCATCTTCAGTGGGAATATTATTCAAACATTAAATCTCGTGCAGACTTCTAAATATATAACCCTCTACAATATCATCAATATTAGATTTTGGAGCACAAAGTAACAGCCCCATCTCATAATCATCAAAATCTTTAAAATTTTGCTCTTGCTTATCGACAACCATATATTCACAAACTCCTAAAAGTGGCTCATAACTAGCATGAAAAGTTATCTCTACTATAGTATTGCTCTCATCAATCTCAACTTGTGCAAAATGTTTACACTCATCTATTGCACAAGTTATTGCATTTTGAACATCATCACCATTAAGAGGGATGAGGAGATATGACATTAATCTAACTTACTCAAATCTAATTGTAGCGCTTCATTATCCATAATGCCAATGTCATGAGAGAGTATATCATTTGCTATTTTTTTAGCATCTTCTAGTGAGTGCATTGCATATGTACCACATTGGTAAAGATTTAACTCAGGTATATCTTTTTGCTCTTTTACCTCTAAAATATCTTCCATAGATTCTTTCCACGCACGAGCTACAACGCTCTCATCAGGGCGACCTATTGTACTCATGTAAAAACCTGTTTTACAACCCATAGGAGATAAATCAATTATCTCTGTATTATCTGAATTAAGATGCTCACGCATGAAACCTGCAAAAAGGTGTTCAAGAGTATGAATACCCTCTGAACTCATCATAGCTACATTTGGACGGTAAAATCTTAAATCATATACCGTTAAATCATCATGTTTTGGAGTTTGCATTTTCTTTGCAAGTCTAACCGCTGGAGCTGGCATTTTTGTATGGTCTACTGTAAAACTATCTAAAACTGGCATGTAAATTCCTTAATATTTTTCGCTATATTAACACAAAATATTAATCTTCTAACTGTGAAATTTCATCATCTAACTCAATTGTTTCCTTTTCCTCTTTTTTAACAGTAAGTTCTGGAAATATTTTCACAAATGCCTCTTCAATTTTTTTAATAGTAGCAGGTTTCAAAATATAACCTTTAGCTCCAGCTTTAATAGATTTTATAACCATCTTTTCTTGCCCATGTGATGTAACCATTAATATCTTTGCATTACTATCTTTAGCTTTTATATGTTCAACAGCTTCTATACCATCCATATCTGGCATAGTTATATCCATTGTTATTAAATCAGGTTTTTTATCTTTATATACAGATATTGCGCTTTTACCACTACTTGCTTCACCTATGACTTGATGTCCCATCTCCTCTATAAGATTTGTAAGTTGCCTGCGAATAATTAACGAATCATCCACTACTAATACTTTTAACATTCTAATTAACCTTTACTTCATACGCAGATTAACACTAAAATTAACTCTTTTCAATATTGTACTTAAATGAACATAAATATAAAATAAAATTTTCTTATAATATTTGAGCTTAAACTTTAGACTTTTTGTAAAAATAGAGACAGCTATTTAAAAGCTCTTTATTATAAAAAATAGTAAATATATTATCTTTAAACTTAACCTTAAAGATAATTTAAGGTTATTAGAATTATAATTGGTACTGATTGATAGCAATATTTAACAGTAACATTAAAAAACTTTTGTAAAAAAGGAGTACTAAAATGTTTTATAGGTCACTAAAACCTAAACATATTAAACTATTTTCCATACTATTTGGCGTTTATGTACTCCTTGGTGCAATCTCCTTAATAGCTGTATTTCGTATGCCAATTATTGATATGATAGATATGCTAACTCTTCTATCTTTTTCAAGTATTATTGCAGTATTTCTAAGTTTAATCTCAATGGCAGTTTCTGATAGGACTAAATACTATAGATTCTATATATAAACCTCTATCTATTAGTTTTGCAGTCTATTATTTTCTTTTATCATAGAAGACTCCATCAAATTTCTCAGGTGGACTTTCTATGTACTTTTTTGAACGCTGAATATAGCGATTATAAAGAATTAAAGAATTAGCTCTATATAACTCTTCAAATATCTTTAGTGCCTCTTCAAATCTAGCAGCTCTATATTGCTCTAATGCAAATATATACTTTTTATTTTCAACTTTAAACTCATCACTAGGTACACCAATGCTCAGAACTTCAAAAAGTCTTACAGCCTCAGACTTACCCTTTACTTGTGTTAAATCTAGTTCTCGAATTACATATTGCTCTTTTAGTGCATTTTTAGTATATTCAGTTATAACTATTGCAACTGAATAAAACTTACTAAGACCCTCTATACGACTTGTTAAATTTACACTATCTCCAATAATAGTATAATCAGATCTCCCAGATGAACCCATTTCGCCGACTGTTACAACACCTGTATTTATACCAATTCCTATTTTTATCTCAACGCCATACTCATCTAATATCTTCTTATTTAAATTATTAAGAAGTTCTATCTGTTCAAGAGCACAAGTAACTGCGGCATCTGCATGATTTTCAACATCTTGAGGGGCATTCCAATATGCCATTATTGCATCACCAATAAACTTATCTACGGTACCATTTAAATCTACAATTTTTTCAACCATAGGCTCCATATACAAGTTTAAAAGATTAATAAGATCTTCTGGATCTTTTACTTTCTCAGAGATTCCAGTAAAACCACGTATATCACTAAAATAGATGCTTACCTCTTTTTTCTTTCCTGAAAAACTATGATCTGTTGATAGAAGTAAATCATCTACAACAGCAGATGAGACTTTTCTAGAAAACTTATCTCGTATAAACTTCTTTTGACGCTCTTCACTCATATAATGAAGTGATATAGATGCTACTGTAGATAGTATCAGTGTAGCAAACGGGTAGATTAAATTTAAAACTAATCCCTCACTAAATAAAAGCCAATAATAAAACGCATATAATGCACTAGAAATTATTACTACAGAGACAATCGTCCAAACTGCTGGTATAAAATAGAGAAAAACCATCAAAACAACAGTTAATAAAAATATCATCATAGTATCTGCACCAACAAAAAAGGTTGGAGAGTGAATTAAATCACCAGCTAAAATAGAATCAATAATATTTGCATGAATTTCCACTCCAGGAAGTGCTGCGTCATAAACAGTAGCACGTAAATCAACTAAACCAGTAGCTGACGTTCCCAGTAAAACAAATTTTCCACTTACATCTTTGGCATCAAAGTTGCCATTATAAACATCAACATATGAGATGTATGGAAAATGTTTTTTTGGACCACGCCAATTAAGACTTAAAAACCCAGCCTTATCCGTAGGAATAAATCCAGTTTTCAACTCAATTCCCCTTACTCCATTTTCTGATGTATGAATATCAACACTCTCTGTGGTAGAAGCTATACGAAGCATTTCAAGTGCAAGTGATGGATAAATTTTATCTTTATAACGAATGAGTAGTGGCATTTTACTAATACGTCCACTGTTACCACTTAGCGCATTAAAAAAGCCACTAGAGTATGCACTGTTTTGAATATATGGGATATTTGTAACAACACCGTTAGCTCTAACTATCCAATCATCTGATGTTTTTATAGTTTCTGTGAAATTAGCCGGAATTTGTGGTGCAGTATCTCTATTTTCACTCTCAGTTAGAAAAAAGTATCCAGCCACAACAGGAGAAGATGCTATAACTGAACCTAAAAGTTTGTCATAATCTCTGAACTCTCCATCTACACCTAAAACCTTTGCCATAGCTTTAGGAGAGGAGCGATCTGGTTCTGAAAAAACAATATCAAGACCAATTATTCCTGCACCTGCACTTGTCAAATTTGCAAGTACTTGCGCTGTTTTTTTTCTATTAAATGGCCACTGTCCCATAGCCTTTAGAGTTTTCTCATCAATATCAACAATAACAACCTTATCTGTATGATTTATCGTCCCACGTAGTAAGAACATTGTATCTCTAAGTTTTTCATCAAACTGACGGCTATAGTCCTCAAGAGTAAAATAAGAAATTAATGAAAATAAAAAAATTAATGTCGCTATTAAAAGGTGTTTTGAAATATTTTTAGGCATAATGACGAATTATATCACTTATGAGGAAATTTTAATGAAAAAGATTATACAACTGTTAACTACATTAGTTCTTTTTACTTCACTAAATGCTGAAGATAAAGTAGTAAGTAGTGGAGAAGTTTTAATTAACTCAAAACCAATTACCAACAAAATGGTAATAAGCTTAGATGATGTAATACAGACAGAAAAAGGTGCAAGTATTAGATTTAATATTGGAGCTGATGCATTTATGGCGAAAGAAAATAGCCGTTTTAGCGTTAAAAAAAGTGGCTCAGCAAAAACTCTTGATGTAATAAGTGGTGGTGTGCTTGCTGTATTTAAAGGTAAAAATCATAAAGTTAAAACACCGAACTTAACTGCTGGGATGCGTGGGACAGCCATTTATACTCTAGTTGAAGATGGAAAAAGTTATTTTTGTGACTGCTATGGTGAAGTAGATGTAGACCATATAGGCACACACAAGAAAAGAGCTTTAAAAGCTACTCACCATAATCCAATATGGGTAACTAAAAATGATATAAAGTCAGCAAACGAGATGATTGGTCATACAGATAAAGAGCTTCGTACACTAGAGGCGATGGTTGGTCGTATTCCAGATTTTGACAGATGATAGTTAGACGAAGATCAGTCCAAATAGATACTTAACTGTACGCATTCTTTTTCGTAACATAAATTTCCATTATAGTTTGAAAAGCTACGAAAGAACATAGCTTTTCATTTTTTATGGAATCATACCAAGTTATAATTAAATTCAACTTGTAAAATACGATTTTTTGTATTTTTTTGTTAAATTTACTAAAAATAGTACCTAATATTAACTGTAGCTCTTGAATGTTCACCAATTAAACTCATCATTGTTACTCTATCATTTGATGGATTTAAATATCTTAAATCCAAATCTACTAAAAATGTATCAAAAATACGACTTTTAATTTGTGCATAATAACCCTGTTCACTCCCACTATCTAAGTCTGCTATAACTCCACCAACTAACTCTGTAGAACTTGCATTATTCATAGCAATTCGCAAACCTAGAAAGAAATCATTTTGCATCAATACCATCATAGAATCAGCACTCAAATATTTTTTATCTAACCTAATCCAATTGTAATACTCTGCTAAAAAGCCGACATCTATATTTTCATAAAAGGCCGCAAGCGTATGCTCAACACCAACTCCCAAATAGATGTAATCATCCATTTTAGCCTCTTGATTTTTGTCAATGTTTGAGACTCTTGCTTCTAATTTATAGAGCGTATTTTCATATGCTAATGTATTGTAGGTAAAAGCTGTAGTTGAAAGCCATTGCTCTTGTTCTAGATTTTGCGTAAATGTACGTTGATTATCATACCCTCTAACTATTCCAAAGGCATAATCTAGAGCATAATCTTCATCTAAAGTACCCTGAGCTTTTAACATCAATGATGGATAATTTTTACCTCTTTGGCTACGAAGTTTTTTATTTAACTCAGTTCCAAAAATATTATAAGCTGATGTAGCTCCACCAAATTCATCAGCACGCTCTGTTAGAAATGCGACTAAACTAATCTGCATATCATCACTATAATAGTCATACATTGCTGTATAGGTACCAATTCTATACCTATCATCTAATGGGTCACGTCCAAAATTTTGACGGCTTATAATATCTACAGGGTTCAGTACCTCTAATGCTCCCATAAAATAGACTCGCCTACCAGCACTAAAGTCACTATTTTCAAAATGTTTAGTCAAATAAAATTCATTTAATCTAGCGTATGTTCTAGAATCTTCATCATAATCTTTTAAAAATTCAGCTGTTGATGCAAATGAGTACTCACTTGTATGATGCTTTAACTCAAACTTTGCCTCTAATGCCCTGTTGTAGTTCTGTTTTGAACTATTCTCATTATCAAAGATTCGGTACTCACCACCAATATAACCTTGAATATCAAGAGCTAACAAAAACGATGGGAATATTGATACAAATGATTTTATCATTGCTGTTTTAGATAACGCTTTGTAAAATCTTTTGCCTTAAGTCCATTTTTCAAACTCTCATCAGTCACTAAAATTATTGTGCGCTTTTTTGTTTGAAGGTTTTCCATATCTATACTACTAAAACGCCAAACATCTTTAATTTTTTTATAACCTTTAAATATTGCACGCTTTAACAGCTCTTTTTTTCTATCATAATATTCAATTTTTTGCACTAAAAAACTTTTTGCGTCTACATAAACTACCTGCTTACTATAACCTGAATATTCATCTTTTGGAACCCTACTACTAATTAGCATACTCTTCTTTTCAAGTACCTCATCTTCATAGCTGTACTTAAAGCGTTTTTGAGACGATAAATCCTCATACGAAAACTCACTTCCCATAAATGAGCCAGATTTATTTTTACTAGCAATTCTTTTTACACGCTTTAGTGCAGGTAGATATATCCACTGATCATCATCTTTATCAAAATGCTCATACGTTAAAAGTGCAGTTGATTTAATATCTGATGGTGCCTCAAAAACAATCATAGATCGATCCCCATTCTCTGCTTCAAGCCTAGACATACGCATCTTTCTTTCTGATTTAACGCCATTTGCATTAAAAAGTGTCATCGTACTAATTGATTTTGAATCAATAAAACCCTCAGTGACTGAATCTACTTTTACAGATAACTGCTCACCACTCATAGCCATTAAGCTAAACGCACTTAAAATTAAAACTACTAAACTTCTCATTTTTGTTTCCTTCTATCAAATATACTAAACATCGCTGGCAACATTAACAGGTCAGTTGCAAGTGCAATTATAAGCGCAATCGCTGTAATCATACCGAAGTTATAATTTGGCATGAAAGAGCTAAACATAAATATCGAAAATGCTAAGGCTAAAATAATTGTTGTAAAAACAATTGCACTCCCTGCGTATGTTATCATGTACTCTAGTGCTGCTTTGACATCAAGCCCCCGAGAGCGTGCATCTCTGTATTTTACTAAAAAGTGAATGGTATCATCAATTGCCACACCAATAATAATTGCTCCTGAAATTGCAACCCCAATATCTAGATTAAGACCAAACCAACCCATAAAACCAACTGACAATATAACTGGGAAAATATTTGGCAAGATGGAAATAAACATCACTTTAACACTTTTAAAGGCAATAAGCATTACTAGCGTTACAAGACCTAATGCTAAAAGTACAGACTGTATTAAAGTACGAATTACATCACCTTGCATATATGTATACATCGCATTTTGACCTTGAATTTTAACTGAATAATCAGTTTTTGCCCACCACTTCTTTATCCAAGCTAGCTTTTCAAGCCCCTCATTCGAACTTGACATATTTCCAGCCGCTGAAACTCTTAAAAGCCTCTCATTAACATCCATTCTATCGTTCATATCCATACCTTGTGGAAGAGAAAGAGAGTAAAGGAGAAGGTATTGAGCTATTAACTCCTTATTTTGTGGAACTCTATAATAGGATTCATCATCTGCATGCATTACCTTATGAAAACGTTTTATGACATCAAGAAGTGAGCGAACATGACGAACATCGTTAAACTTTTTCTGATACTCATCTGTAAATTTTTCTATCTCTTCTAAAAATTTTGGCTCCTTTATGCCACCTGCTTTTTTGGAATCCACAATAACTTCATAGGTTGCAGGTCCTGTCATATATTTTTCAACAAATGAGCTAGAATTTCTAATGTATGTTCCCTCTTTAAAATATTTTATAGCTTCACTATCTATCTGAATCTTAAAGATTCCAATAGCAAAAATAACGACCAAAATAAAACTAATACCTAAAATTGTTTTATCATTACGCATTATAAAGTTTGCATAGGTTGAAGCAAATGGTAAGATTGTATACTCATCATGTTTTACTTCAATTTTTGGATTTAAAATTGCTAAAACTGCAGGCATAAATAAAATTGACAATATAAATGCAATTACAGAAGCACTTGCTGTTGCTATTCCTAATGTTTTAATAGGAACAATTGAGCTAGGGGCAAGTGACATAAATCCTACAAAGGTAGTGATTGATGTAAGCAGTGCAGGACGAAAATTTTTATGTAACGTTTGAGCTAGCGCATCTAAGTTATTCATCCCTTTTTGACGTGAAAGTAACCATACCCAGTAGATGTGTACAGAATCCGCAATACCAATTGCAACAATGAAGACAGGAACATTTGCAGTAAAATTATTAAATTTAAATCCTAAAAGAGCCTGAAGTGCCATTACGCTCATAGCTGTAAATATTACAATTAAAGGTGGAAGTAGAGCACCACTAGCACGACGAAATACAAAGAATAACAAAATAATAGTAGCTAAAATTATTATGGGAGTAAAAATAGCATCTTTACCAGCAATTTGAGCGAACTCAGTACTTACAATAGGAAGCCCATTTAAATAGTATGTATAACCAGTTTTAGCAGCCTCACTATCTGTAATTTTCTCAATCAAACCTCTAAGTTCAATATAAACTTCACTACGTACCTTATCCTGAGGTGCCATGCGCGCGTAAATTGTAGTTGTTGTTGCATCTTCTGAAATAATTAGTCCACGAACTTGAACATCTTCAAGAGCGATAGATTTCATCTTCGAAAGTTGAGTAGAACTTAAATTTTGCGCATCTTCGTAAAAATCTTCTACTACAATATCATCTTCATCTGAGTGAATATGCTGAAAATTACTAAGGCTATCTACACGAATAATATATTTAGTTTGCCAAAGAGCTTCTGTAATTCGTGCAATTGAGCTTAAAGCCTTTTTATTAAAAATGCCATTTTCATCACGAAAGACAATCATAACCTGATCATCATTTCCAAAATTGTTTTTAAATTCAGAGTAATCTTTTAACTCTTGTGAATCTTTACCAAACCAGATACTAACATCTGCTTCAAAACCAAAATATTTTGCAGATGAAAATATAAGAACAATCGCTATAAGAGGACTTAAAAGCACAATTGGCCATCTAAACTTAACTATAAAGTCACGCAACTTTTCTACATTTTTCATACAAAACCTTTTGTTTTTCTATCTATAAAAATTTTAACAGCAGCAGCAGTTAGATATGGTTTAATCAAAAACATCATAGCTTCAATTGCTTCTTGAATCCTCTGTTCATTCATATCACCTGCAATTTCTAAAAATGTTACCCAGTAATTTGCTAATATCCATGAGTTGTGGACTAAGGCATTTAGTGTTTTACTATCCATGTATATAGCCATACCTATCTCTATTTGATGAGTAATCATCATTTCAATTTCACGGATTTTTCTAGCTTGAATAGCCCTAAACATGCCTCCTAAAACTTTATCTTTATTAAACAAAGTGATAAACTCTTTTTTAAAAAATCTATATTTCCAGTGGTATGAAAAAACCATTGTAAATAGCTGTTCATAATCTACTAAACCATTTTCAATAGTTTCTACATCCATAGCGCTATCATAATCAACAATCATTCGCTCTAGAATTCGTCTGATTATCTCTTCTTTATTTTTAAAGTAGTAGTAAATATTCCCAACACTTATACCCATTACCTCAGCAATATGTCTAGTACTAGTTTTTGAACTACCTTTTTTGTTAAAAAGCTCAATTGCAACATCAACAATTTTTTCTTTAGTCTCCCGCTTCGTCAAAACCACCCTTTAGAACATTTGTTCAATTATAGAACAAATGTTCTATAAATGTCAAGAAGGCTTATATGTTATAATTACTTTACTATTAAATGATTAATTTATAAATTTACTTATACATTTTAAAAGGAAGTTTGTACTTGAAACTCTCAAAACAAAAAGCTCACATTTTAATGCTATTAACAATCATATTAGCAGCAAGTTCTTTTCCAGTTGGAGCATCTATAACAAATGAACTACCTCCAACTATTATGATGTTTGTTAGATTTTTAGTTGCGTCAATCTTATTTGCCCCATACGTATTTATAAAAAATGGCTTCTCAATACCCTCACTAAATAAACTTTTTGTATACATTCTTATAAGTCTTCCTTTAGTAATTTTTTTCTGGGCTATGTTTGAGAGCCTTAGATATACTAGTGTATTAAATACAGGAGCTTTATACACATTAGTCCCAGCAATAACAGCAGTTTATGCACTATTTATAAACAAGGAAATCACAGGTAAGTATCGCTCATTTGGTCTGTTTATTGGCACATTAGGCGCTCTTTGGATTGTTTTCAGGGGAGATTATGAAGCATTATTATCTCTTAAACTTAATTATGGAGATTATATATTTATCTTAGGTTGTTTATCAATTGGTTTTTATAATCCACTTATAAAAAGATTTTATAGTGGTGAACCAATGGAAATTATGACATTTTGGGTTCTTTCTTTTGGAGCTATTTGGCTTTTAATAGCATCATCAGGAGCTATCTTAGATGTTAATTGGCTAAATGTAAAAGCAAATGTTTATGGTGGAATTCTTTATCTGGCTCTATTTTCTACTTTAATAACTTTCTTTTTACTTCAAATTAGTGTTGTAATTATTGGAGCAACCAACGTTGCAGCTTACAGTTTTTTAACACCAATCTTTGTAATCATTTTTAGTATATCTTTTGGAATGAACAAATTTGAAATTGTAACTCTACCAGGAATATTTTTAGTTATATTAGCAATGTTAATTATTTTAAAAGAGCCTAAAGTACAATCATCTAAAGCCTTATAATATTTAAGAACCAAATTCTAATAAAAGTTTTTCATCACGAAAGACAATTGTTTTCGATATTTAAACTAATTATCTTTGCAATATGTTTTGTACTTATTTTTACGCTAAAAGTCTTTTCTTCTATCTATAATGATGTCATCAAGAGTATTACGTTCTGTCATTAAATAAGTCTCATCACTATATCCTAAAGCAAGTACAGCATGTGGTATTAGATATTCTAGTTCAAACACTTCTGATGCTTTATTTGTATCAAACCCACCCATAGCATGTACATAAATATTACGTTTTAATGCCTCTAAAATCATATATCCCATCGCTGTTCCACTATCGAATCCATGCCAACTATTTTGTTTTTCATTTCTATTAAAAGTTGCTCTTGAACAAACCAATAATAGTTCACTAGCATTTTTTGCCCACAATGCATTTGCTTCTACTAAAATAGAAAGAAAATCCTCTTTTTTACCCAATACAAAAACCCACGGCTGTTCATTGAAACATGATGGAGCAGTTGATGCTGCTTCGATTAATGCCATTAAATCTTTTTCTTTTATCTCTTTGTCTATAAACTTTTTTGGAGAAAAACGTTCCAAAAATTGTTTATCTATATCATATTTGCTTGCTCTCATAATCACTCCTTTATCTTTTCATCATCCCAGTTTTTATCTGCATGAGAATAATCACAATATGGTTTGTTTTTTGAATATCCACAACGACATAATGAATATTTTTTTGTTGAAAAATTAGTTGGTGTAGGAAGATGTCCAAAATTTACAGCTTCAATATTATAAGGCCCGTTTTTTATAATAGTAACTTTGGCAACAGAAGAGTTGTCTAAATCTCTCTTGCCTTGAATAGTATATGATAGAGCCCCAGAGGGACAGCCATTAATTGTCTTAATTATATTTTCATTTTTATCATTATCTGGATAAATCCATTCAGAAGAGGAACCACTCTTAAATACAGTTGATAAATTGTGAACGCATTCACCAGCACCTGCACAAATAGAGCGATTAAAGATAATACTTATATCTTTACCTTTATAGTTTTGAATAACCTCTTCTGAAATCTCTCTTTTACTAGAAAAATTCATACTATTGTGTTTTCCATCACAAAAAGGTTTATTACTAGAAACCCCGCAACGACAGAGATGTACTGGACTTCCAGATTTTACTAGAACACCATCTTTATATATAATAGGTTTATCAGATTCTAATTTCAGTGGACCATCATCAAGTTCTATAATTTCATAACTCATTTTTTGTCTCCTTTTTCATTTCTACCAAAAGTAGATGTGTATTACTAACTGCTTCAACATTAAGATTTTCATCTTCTACTTCAGCTGCATCTCCCTCTTTAAATAAAATACCATTGATATTTGCACTACCTTCCATAACCTTTACATAAAGCTGACGACCACTTTTTAAATTAAAAATTAATCTCTCAGTTTTATCAATTTCACAAGCATACATAGAAGCATCTTGATAAATATTAATTTGAGCACCACTACCTTTTGGTCCAACTAAGTGCAACCACCTATTCTTACGCTCTTCTAGAGAAAATGTTTTTGAACCATACTGAGGAGTTAAACCATTTCTCTGTGGTACAATCCATGTCTGTATAAAATGTGCTTTCTCATCACTATCATTCATTTCTGAATGTGTAATTCCAGTACCGGCACTTAAATATTGAATAGATCCACGAGATAAACTTTCTCTATTACCCATACTATCTTCATGACTTAGTTTTCCACTTATTACATAAGTAATTATCTCCATATCATTATGTGCATGTTTTCCGAAACCTGATTTTGCTTGAACTATGTCATCATTCATTACACGTAATACGCCATAATTTATATTATTTGCATTATAATAATCTGCAAATGAAAAATGGAACTTACTTTTTAACCAACCATGTTCTGCTGTATAAAGTGTTTCAAATGGTATATGTTTTAACATATTTTTTCCTTATATACTCAATATAATTACTTAATTCACTTACTTGCAAATTCTATCAAATATGATGATAAAATATAACTCCCATTTTTTATAGGTAAGAGACTATCAACTTAATAAGGCAAAATATGCTCCAATGGCTTCCACTTACAATCGATAAAATTCAATCTTGTAAAAAACTAGATGACCTTAGAATGATTATGATAGAGATTCAAAAAAAACTTGAATATGACTTCATTATATACAATATACAATTTTCTAGCTCATTTAAGGAAACTTTTTTTATCTCAATTGGTACCTTTCCTAACGAGTGGATGCAGCATTATGCATCAAAAGATTATGCTAGTATAGACCCTATCGTGAAACACTGTATCTCATCTCATACTCCAATATCTTGGCATAAATTTTATAAAGATGAAAATACTAAAATAACTAACCTATTTCAAGAAGTTAGTAAATTTGGATTATTGGGTGGTGTAAGTATTGGATACCGTGTCAATAGTGGGGAAGTTGGTATTTTTAGTATCTCTAAAAAAGAACCATTAACAGAAGAAAATAGCTTATATTGTAACGCTATTTTGTATATGACATCTCTACAACCATACATCCATGATTCATTAAAAAGAGTCTCAAATAATTATAATAGCAGTAACAGTTTACCTTTAACAAAACGAGAATTAGAGTGTTTAACATGGACAGCAGATGGTAAAACATCAGGGGAGATTGCTAATGTTTTACATATATCTGAGAGTACGGTTATTTTTCATATTAAGAATAGTATCAATAAGCTAGAAGTTAGTAACCGAACACAAGCTATATCAAAAGCCATTCTTACAGGTTTAATATCCACAAATAGTGATGCAAAGAAGATTACCTATCTATCTTTATAAAAAACTATTTAACAACTTTAAAACGAACACGTTTAACACTCTCTTTGGCTACTTCAATACCTTGTATACCATCAAGTGATTGACCACTATTTGCGTAAATTTTTCCATCACTTCGCTCAATAACCTCATGCATATGAGTATGTCCAAGAACAACACATGAAACATTTAAAGAATCAAGAAGATCAAATCCATAATTTACATAACGTTGGTTCATTCCAGTTGCAGCAAATATAATTTTTGCCATAAAAAGCTCAAATTTTATTTTGCTTATTATCATACCTGTAGAGAGCATTCCGCTAAAATTATCCCACAACCAATCCATAATATGATTCCTAAAACCACCATTTCTCATCAAACGCTTATTTGAAAAACGTGGATCACCATTATTACCATGTTCTATATGTGTATCAAACTCTGGAACATATATACTCTCAAAAGTCTTAAAAGGTAGGTCTAATGCCCATCTAACTGAGAAGTCATGATTTCCTGCGATGTAATGTACATTACTTTTTGTTAGTAACTCTTCTAATCCAGGATAATCTTTTAATATATGATTTATTTTTTTAGCACGCGATTTAATTGACCATCTTATAAAACCATATTTCCATGTCTCAAAGACATCACCATTTAAAATGACATGCTCATAAATAAAGCTCTGTTCATATATTTTATCAATTAATTTATTATAAAATTTTTTATTTGATGTAAGACCAATGTGTAAATCAGAGACTATTAATACTTTATCTTTTGCATTAACAATTCCATGTGGTATAAAGTTTGTATTTTTTTTACTCTTTTTCATTCTGAAAAACATAGAGTTTGCCTCAGTAAATCGTCCCCAAGGGGACGAATATTTATACTCTTGACTCTTCGCGGCGTTGTAGATATTCCCAATTTGAATCAATTCGTTTTTGCCACTCTTCAATCAAATACTCATTCTCTTTTTTGAAAAGATGTTTAAAACGACCTTGAGCTCCCAAGTAATCACGTACTGGGATAATATTTTTAGGACGATAAGTAATGTTCCACTCTTTACCATCAATAATTTCATATAATGGAAAAACAAGTGAATCAGTCGCTAAATCACTAATATCAATTGTATCTTCAGGTGCAAATTTCCACTCAGTTGTACATGCACTCATTGCGTTAATGAATACAGGACCTTCTGTTTGAAAACCTGTCTGAATTTTTTTAATCATGTCTTTCCACTTGTTTGGAGCAACTTGTGCAACATAAGGAGAGCCATGCGCAGCCATAATAGCTAACATATCTTTTTTATTTTTCTTCTCACCATAACTTACACGACCAGCTGGTGTTGTTGTTGTGCTTGAACCAATTGGTGTAGCACTTGAACGTTGACCACCTGTATTTGCATAAACTTCATTGTCTAAAGTTACATACATCATATCATGACCACGCTCAAAACATCCAGATAACCACTGAAAACCGATGTCATAAGTTGCACCATCACCACCAAAAGCTACAAACTTTGGAGTACGCTCAGGTTGCATAAGACGACCTTTACGCTTTAAGGCTTTATACATGGCTTCAGCGCCAGCAACAGCAGTTGAACTGTTTTCAAAACCGATGTGAATCCAAGATGCATCCCAAGATGTGTAAGGATAAACAGCTGTACAAACCTCTAAACATCCAGTAGATGCAGAAATAACTAAATCGTCATTTGTAGCGTTTAATACCTCACGAACAATAATTGAGTGAGCACAACCTGGACAAAGTAAGTTTGCACCTTCAAAACGATCTGCTGAAGTAGAAAACTCTTTTAAGTTTTTAATTTTTTTAATTTCGCTCATGTTGACCTCTTAATAAAACGACAGCTTAGGTCCACGAAGACCAATAAACTGTTGTAATGGCTGTTGCAATGCACCAGCTTCTGCATTTACGATTAAATCATCGTAAATACTTCTGATATGATCCATAGTTAAATCACGTCCACCTAAACCATAAATATAGTTGTTCATAATTGGATTATCATTAGTGTTAATCAAAACACCAGATATTTCATTAAATAACATACCAACTGTTCCATTTGGAGAACTTCTATCTAGTGTAGCAATCGCCTTAACGCCAGAAAATACTTTTGCTAACTCAGTTAAAGGGAATGGGCGCAATACACGAATACCAACAACACCAGCTTTAACACCTTTTTCTCTAAGTTCATTAGCAATTATACGAACACTTTCAACAGATGTTCCCATTGCAACAATAGCAACATCAGCATCTTCCATATCGTACTCTTCAACAATTCTATATTTACGTCCAGTTAATTTCTCAAAACCATCAAAAACACTCTGAATTTGTGGGAAAACTTTTGTCATTAAATCATTATGTTGACGAGCTTTGTGCTCAAAATGCCAATCTTCTTCCGTTTGAACACCATATGAAGCTGGTTTTTCAAAGTCAAGCATTGCATTGAACGGCTGAAATTCACCAACAAAATTGTATGCAACATCATCATCAATAGTCTTTACACCTTGCGCTGTATGAGAACAGATGAAACCATCTTGATGAACCATAACAGGAAGTCTTACATTGTGGTCTTCACCAATTTTAAATGCCATTAGTGTTAAGTCATATGCTTCTTGTGGACTAAACGTATCTAACTGAATCCAACCACTATCGCGTCCTAAATACATATCAGAGTGATCACCATTGACATTTAATGGAGCAGCTAGTGCGCGGTTAACAACTTCTAAAACAATTGGTAAACGCATACCACTTGCTTGGTAAAGTACCTCTGTCATTAATGCAAAACCTTGTGAACTTGTTGCAGTTGCGACACGTCCACCAGCAGCAGATGCACCAACACATCCACTCATTGCAGCATGCTCTGATTCAACCATTACATACTCACCATCAACATAACCATCTGCTAAAAAACCAGCATAATTTTCTACAACAGGAGTAGAAGGAGTAATAGGGTAAGCAGCAACTACATCAATTTGCACTTGACGAAATGCCTGACTTGCAGCCATATTACCATCCCAAACTTCTACTTCAAGCAAATCCATTTTATCTGCCATTATTTCTCCTTACTCTCTTTTTCAGGCCAAGCCGCAAGCTCAGTCTCTTCGTCTGCTAACTCATTAAACATTAGCAATGACTTAGGATTTGTAGGACAAACTTCCACACAAATTCCACAACCTTTACAGTGATCATAATCGACACCTACCATCTTTTTGTCACGTGATAAAATAGAAATATCTGGACAATATATCCAACAAAATTGACAATCTATACAAAAGTCTTTGTTGAAAATTGGTTTTGCAACTCTCCAATCACCGACACTCGCTGTGTACGAATTTGATTTTGAATATGGGCGATCTTCTGCGTGCGTAGTAGCAATGTTGTCAACTTTATCATTGAATGAAAACAGGATTGCTCCTGCGTCAAACTGATCCCAACCATTATTTTCTGCCATAACTTATCCTTCTACCTCATCGTATGCACGTTGGATTGCCGCCATATTTGCATCGATAATTTTTTGTGGGAATTTTATAAGAACTTTTTTCATACTTTCTAAGAAAAAGTCCATCTCATACATCTTAGATACTTTCATCAATGCGCCAAGCATTGGAGTATTAGGAATTGCACGCCCAATTGTCTCTTGAGAGATTTTAATACAATCAACAACATATACTTTTTTACCCTCAAGTTTCGGTTGACTTTCAATAAGCTCATCCTTACTCATATGAGTAGTAATAATGTAAACAGTATCATCAGTTTCATTCCCTGTAATATCAGCACTATATGTAAGTGCTGGATCAATTACTAAGACGAAATCTGGATTCATATGTTTTTCATGATTCATAATAACTTTATCATCAACACGATTGTACGCTGTCATTGCCGCACCACGTTTAGCAGAACCGTAAAAAGCAAAAGCTTGTACATGTTTACCAGTAGTCGAAACAACTGTAGCAAGCCCTTTTGCACCAGTTACAGCACCTTGACCCGCACGTGAATGCCATCTAATTTCTAGCATTGAAGTCTCCCTAAATTAGTTTGTGGCTAATTCTATATAAGCTGTGCTTAGAGGAAACTTTGTTCTTCTATCGTTTTATTTACAACTTGTGTAAAATATACTCTATTGCCTCTTTGAGACTATCCTTGACGTTATTATTATGTGTGTGCATTTGTAGTATTTCTCTTGAATCGTAACCTGTGGTAACACATACACTCTCTATTCCTGCATTCTTTGCTGAGAATAGGTCTAAGCGTGTATCTCCAATCATACAACTGTTACCAATTTTCACATTCATTAAACTTAAAGCTTTTAAAATCGGCTCTGCATGAGGTTTAGGATTTTTTACATCCTCTCGTCCAATCAAAACTTCAAAATGGTGTAAAATCTCAAAATGCTCTAACAACTCTTTTGAATAACGTGCTGTTTTTGTTGTAACCACTCCTAAACGTGCATGAAGTGCTGCATACTCAATTGCATCTTTTGCGCCATCTATTAGAAAAGTTTTCTCACGCGATATTTTTCTATAATGCCTTTTGTATGAGGCAACATACTCATCAACTTCATCTTCATTCACGCCTAAAGATCGGTACATATCATCTAATGGATAACCAATTAGTGCCTTAATATCTTTATCTGCTGGTTTTTCAACATTAAACTCTTCATAACTTACAGTAAAACTCTCTAAAATCGCTTCTGTTGAATCTATAACTGTTCCATCTAAATCAAATAGTATTACTCTACTCATTCTTTATCCATTCATGTCTATTGTGCATAATTCCTATAATAGATGGCTCAATTCCCTCTATTTTACGGCTAATCGCATACAAATCTTTTGGTATATATAAAAATATATAAGCGTAATCTTTTACAATTAGTTCGTAAATTTTTTTATACATAACTGAGAGTTTTTTCTCATTAGTCTCTTTTTGTGAGCGCTCTATTAAATCATCTACATCACTGTTTTTATAACCTATTAAATTAAAACCACCAGGCTTATCATTGTCGCTGTGCCAAATAGAGTATGGATCTGGCATAAGAGAAAGACCCCAGCCAAGAAGCATAGCATCAAACTTAGCAGGAAAGATTACTGTATTTAAAAATGCTTGCCACTCCATAACACGAATGTCCATCTTTACACCTATTTTTGCCAATTGATGCTGAATAATCTGCGCGGCATATCCTCTAGTATGATTATTTGAACTTGTTACTAACTCAAAACTAAATGGATTTTTTTCACTAAAACCTGCTTCACTAAGTAGTTTTATCGCAAGTTCAGGATTGTAAGGAGTTGTAATATCTTTATTATAGGCAAAAGTTTTAGGTAAAAATGGGCCCTCGCAAACCTCAGCATGTGAAAAAAAGAGTATATCACTTAACTCTTTTCTATTAACTGCCAATGTAAGCGCACGTCTTACTCTAGCATCTTTAAATTTTTCACTCTTTAAATTAAACCCAACATAGTCATAAGCATGAGAGATTAACTCTTCTGTACTATAATAATTTTTAAACTTATCATCTAATTGGCGTTCAAGTTGCAGGGCACTAAGACCACCAATATCTAACTGCTTAGACTTAAGCATTAAAAACTTAGCATTAGAATCTGGAACAATATGATAAATTACTTTTTTAATATGAGGTTCACCTAAATGGTAGTTCTTAAATGAGTTCAAAGTAATATCACTACCAACTTCAAATGAATCAAGAGTATAAGCACCTGTTCCAATTGGATGACGATTAAACTCGCTTGTCATTAAACTCTTTTCATCTTTAAGTAGATGATATGGTAATACACCCATCATCCAAATATGAAGTGCTTTGTAATATGGATGCTTATAGCCAATTCTTAAAGAGTATGGGTTAAGAACTTCAACGAAAGAGACCGCTCTAAACTCATCTTTATATGGAGTAACAACCTCTTTTGAGTTTATTAAATCAAATGTAAATTTAACATCCCTAGCAGTAAAAGCCTCACCATCATGCCAAGTTATTCCCTCTTTTATATCTATTATAAGCGTTTTATTATCTTCAAAATAGAACCCTTTAGCCATATCTCCAACAATAGTGCCGTTTTTATCATACTTAAACAGTGAACTAAACACCCAATCGGCAATTGCACCACTTGCTGAATCAGTTGCTAGTATTGGATTAATACGAGATGGTAGATTCGATAGGCTTAAATGTAGTGTTTGTGAAAATATTAGTTGTGTTAAAAATATATATAAAAGAAGAAATCGCATTGCGTTCTCTGGCACAAAGCCAGAAAAGAATATTAACGCTTTGAGAACTGACGAGAACGACGAGCTTTACGCTTACCGAATTTCTTACGCTCAACAACACGTGAATCACGAGTCATTAAACCATGTGGTTTAAGTAGAGTTTTAAATGTTTCATCAAATGAAACTAGAGCTTTAGAGATACCATGTCTAAGCGCATCTGCTTGACCTGAAAATCCGCCACCTAAAGTTACAGCCTCAATATCAACACTCTGTTCTTGTTTTGTAATTGCAAGTGGTTGCATTACACGTTTTTTCTTAGCTTCTAAACCACCCAACCATGCGTCCATTGAAAGACCATTGATTGTAAGTTTACCAGTTCCGCTTTTCAACCAAACTTTTGCAATTGAAGTTTTTCTTTTACCTGTTGCATATACTTTTGCCATCATCTATCCTTATTTGCCGACTTGTGCTGTATGAGGGTGTTCACTACCCGCATATACTTTTAGCTTCTTAAGCATTTCTTTACCTAACTTTGTTTTTGGTAACATACCGCGAGCAGCAAGTTTAAACAATTTCTCAGGATTTTTAGTACGTAGCTCATCAGCTTTAACGCTTTTTACGCTACCAAAATAACCACTATGTGTGTGGTACTCTTTTTGAGCCATTTTACTGTTACCATTAAAAACAACTTCTGAAGCGTTTATAACAATACAGTAATCTCCACAATCTAAGTTTGGAGTAAAATATGGTTTATTTTTTCCACGTAAGTGTGTAGCTATTTGTGTAACTAAACGTCCAAAAGTTTGACCTTTAGCATCAAAAACAATCCAGTCATGCTGAATCTCTGATGGTGTTGCAATTTTTGTAAATTTCATATACATCTACCTTTCTAAATATTAGGGGGAATTATACGCATAAAAACTTTCAAATAGCTTAATTTAAGTATTTTATAAGCTAAACCTTCACTACTTCACACTTATCACTTAATAGATAACATAAAAATCCATCAACTCTTTTATTTGTAATCTTTTTCATGGCTATTATATAGTTACGTACCTGCTCTATATGTTTATCAGCATAAGATTTTGAACTTTTATAATCAATTACTCTGAAAATATCTTGCTCCTCTACAAGTAAATCTAAGTAGTAGATGTTTCCATTAAAACTAAGTGGTTGCTCTTTATGTATAGTATCACCTATTAACGAAGTAAACTGTTTCTCTTTAACCATTAAAGATATTCTGTGGTATATCTCATTTTGTTGATTTTGAGTTAATCCAAAACGACTCTGCATTGCTTCAATGGCACTAGGAAGCGATGTTATACTAAAACTATCCATCATCTCTAAAGTAAAGTGCAAAGCGCTTCCAAACTCTAAAGCCTCTATATCTCTCTCTTCTTCACTATCACGCAAAAATTCAAACTGCTGTCCATATGAAAGTGCACTATATTCAAAATCTTCTCTTGTTTTATCTTTAATGACTTCAACACTGTCAACATCTAATCTACCAATACTTTTTGTCTCTAGTTCTAGCATCTCAAAAGCTGAATTTTTCTCTTTTTTTAAGATTGTTAGACTATGTTCTGCTCTTGTAAAAGCTACATAAAGGGCATTTAAGTCATCTTCATAAGTTAATCTCTTCTCATTTTTAAGAGCTCTTGCATAATTCTCATCTAGGCTATCACGCGCCTTTTGACGAAGATATACATTTTCAAGATATATATTATTATATTCAAATATAAGCATATCTCTGTTTGGTGGGCGCTTGTTAAATCTATCTGGAACAATTAGGTGCTTAAACTCTAAACCTTTTGACTTATGTACCGTTAGAATACGAACTCCACTTACATTTGACTGCACAGTCCTAGCCTCAAATTTATCTAATGAATATATAAATTCATCTATATCTTTGATAGAGCGAATCTGTCCTATAAATCGCAATAAATTAACATCATTTGGGCTATAGAGTTTAAAGTGTTTAATAATTTTTCCAACAGCCTCAGCTAAGTCAATTTTTTTTATATCAAAATTTAAAATCTCTGTATCACTTGCAACTGCAATTTGTTGAAAATTTCTTAAGTATATAATTTCGTCAAAATAGAGATATTTCAAATACTCCACAATAGCTTCAACGCTTGAGTGCCGTAGAAGTTTTGCAGTTGCTTCTGTATATGCTTGAATGCCATTTTCATGAAGCATCTGCTCTATTTCCATCGCTTCACCATTAGTAAAACATAAAACCGCAACATCATCTAAAGAGACTTTAGCCTCTTTAAACTCATTTATAATCTTTAAAATTCCAACAAGTGGCTCATCTTCATCAATAACATTAATATAACCACCTACATTTGAAGTCGCACTCAACTGCTCAACATAACCAGTTATCTTCTCTTTAAATAATGAATTTACAAAATTAACAATATTTTCACGGCTTCTATAATTTACCTTTAAAGTGCGCATATCTATTGGGTAGCGATTTGATACTTCTGCAAACAGCTCCTTGATTCCACCGCGAAAACGGTAAATAGATTGTTTAGTATCGCCTACATAAAAGAAAGAGCCTTGATTTTTAACACCATCTCCTGAGATAATCTCTTCAATTAGTGGACGCATTATTTCAAACTGTAAAACACTTGTATCTTGAAATTCATCTAACAAGATATGCTCTAACTTTTCATCTAATCTAAAATAGAGAAAATCTCTATCAATGCGCTCACGTAAAAGATAGCTAGTCATTACACTTATGTCATCAAACCCTAACTTTGAACTCTCCCGTGAGAGCTCAAACCTTGTCTGCTTATAAAGAGTCGCCAAATTGAAAAGATTATATAGAACACTTCTCTCTTTTAATAACATGTACTCTTTAAGTCTCTTCTTTAAATCAAAAAAGGCATCATCCAACTCTTGGGTATAACATTTACTAAAAGTTCTATAGTTTAGAGTTTCACGAGATAACCATGATTTTGATATAAGCTCTTCAATATTCTGCGCCACAAATGATTTTCTAGCCGTTGCTGATGCATTTTCACATCTATTTAATATATCTTCTAATTTTTTAAGGCTATTTAAAACATTTACAGAGATTACTTCTAATGCTTCACCTGATTTTTCAATGCTTGGGAGTTCTGATTCTTTAATAAAGAGTAAATTCAACAGTCCAAATATATCACTCAAACGTTTTTCACTGATTAAACTTAATGTTTTCAGAGCCTCATAATGCCCAAGAGTACGCACTTTTGCTAAAAATCGTTCAATCAACTCATTTTCATCAACTGATTCACCAATAGAAAAGTCTGGCATCAAAGAGGCATATAGACTAAATCTACGTAAAATTTGCGTAAAAAATTTATCTATTGTCATTATACGTGTTTCTAAATGTAAAAAGTTTTTAAGAACTTCTTGACGTTTTTGAAGTAGATACTCTTCTTTTACCTCTAAAACAGAAGCAATAACACTAAGTTCACCTCTATTTTCAAGGTTTACAAGAGTCTCTATAATACGCTCTTGCATCTCATTTGCTGCTTTATTTGTAAATGTTAATGCTAAGATTTTTTCACTAGAGACTTCGCTAAAAAGTAATGAGAGGTACCGCACAACAAGGTTGAAAGTTTTTCCACTTCCTGCACTTGCTTCATATCCTACAAATTTTTCAAACATTGGCTCACCTCAAATCAAGTGAGCTATTATATTAAAAATTTTATTGCTTAAGTTGAATAAGAGTGTTAAGAAGTTGATCTGAGGTTGTAATAGTTTTAGAGTTTGCTTGGTAACCTCTTTGGATAATAATTAATTGTGTCAAACTTCTACTTAAATCAACGTTACTTGATTCTAGTGATGAAGATGCTATAAAACCACGTCCACCAGTTGCTGCTGAACCTACTACAGGATCTCCTGAGTTTGCAGATTGTGCATAAATATTATTTCCCTCAGTTACAAGACCTTCATTATTATTAAACTTTGCCATCGCAAGTTGCGCAAGACCAAAAGATCGTCCATTTGAGAAACTCCCAATAAGTTTACCAGTTTGATCAACTCTAATACCAACTAAATCTCCACCAGGAAATCCATCTTGCGAAATCCCACTTGTTGCTGATGTTGCATCAAAACTTGTAAGTCCATCAAAACCAAAAGAGCTACCTAAGTTCATTAAAATTGTCTGATTTGGTTTTGAACCATTGTTACCTGTAAATGTAAGTGATGGTGGCTGAGCACTTAAAAGTGAGCCATCATTGTTAAATGTGATTGAACCAGTAACTTCATTAAATGGATTAACTGTGTTAATGGTAGCAGGGTCAGGTACTGTAGTTGTAAATTTCCAAATAGCACCTCCTCCTGCAGTTGTAGATGCTTTTCTAAAATCCATTCTAACTGTGTGCTTACTACCTAATGAATCAAAAACATCAATACTTGATGAGTGAGTTGCCACATTAAATTCTGCTGTAATTTTTGTAGCAGTAGCCCCACCTTCTAGGACACCACTAAGTGCGGACATCGTATCAGTGAAACGATTATTTACAACTGTGTTAGCATCAGATAATGTACTTACTTTAATATTAAGATCTTGCCCTGCAGCTGACGCGCTATTATCAAACTGTATTTTACCTTGATCATTAATTGTAACAGCAGCAGCACCACCACCCAAAGAGGCATTTGCGGCTTGCTGCATTGCTGTTGCTAAATCAGCTGCAGTTTTAAAGTACATCACAGGTGCAGCAACAATTGTTACAGCTGGCGCTGGTGCTACACCAGTTGTATAACGAAACTCTGTTTGAGTTCCTCCACCATCAAAAGAGACTGTAACTCCTTGCCCTCCAGTACCAGCAGCAGTTGCAGGTTGTAGTGAAAAAGCTTCACCCTTTGAATTAAACATAACACCAAAATCATCAACAGCTTTATTATTTGGATTTGCAGCAACTGCAGCTGCTGCTTGCGCGGTTGAGTATGTAAGACTTTTATTTATAATTTTACTACTTGAATTTAAATTTGCTTTTAATGTTACACCCTCAGTTGCTGAAGCTGGTGTTGTAAGTCCAGGCTCAATATTAATTCCCTTCACTGGCTGAGTTGTATCAACAGTTCCAGTTTTATCATTACGTTTCCAACCTTGTACAATAAATCCATTATTGTCAACAAAATTTCCAACTCCATCAAATTTAAAGTCACCTGAACGTGTATACTTACTTGTCTGTCCAGCATCTTGACTAACTATAAAAAAGCCATCTCCTTGAATTGCAACATCAGTCTGTTTGTCTGTTGCTTGGATTGAACCTTGTGAAAATATTCTAGTAGTTGAACTAACCGATGTACCGAGTCCAACCTGAATAGCATTTTTCCCACCAAGTGATCCCTCTGGCGCAGTTGCTATCTGTGAAGTCTGTGCTAGGAGATCAGAAAAGTTGGCACGTGAATACTTAAAACCAACTGTATTAACGTTAGCAATGTTGTTACCCTCAACATCCATCGCTGTTTGGTGGGCTTGTAAGCCTGAAATACCTGAATAAAGTGATTTTAACATAATGATTCCTTCTATTACTCAATAAATAGCGCAAATGTTACGCCTGCTAGATTGTAAATAGAAAGCAAGAAGTATTCCAAAAAAACAGAAATTATAGAAAAAGTTATATAAATTTATATGAAGATAGTACAGAGACGAACTAGGGCTTATTTAGCCCTTTTTCGTAATGTTGGATTAAGTATTTTTTTACGTACTCGAATAGACTTTGGAGTGATTTCTAGAATTTCATCATCCTCAATCCACTCTAATGCCTTCTCTAAATTCATATCACGAGGTGGCACAAGTTTAATTGCCTCATCAGCTCCACTTGAACGAACATTTGATTGTTGCTTACCTTTAATTGGATTAACATCTAAATCATTTGAACGACTATGCTCACCAATTATCATTCCCTCATAAACTTTTGCTTGAGGATCAATAAACATTGCACCTCTATCTTGCAAGTTAAAAATAGAGTATGCAAGGGCAACACCACTTTCCATAGATATTAGTGCACCATATTGACGACTCTCAATCTGTGCATTAAATGGACGATACTCTAAAAATGAGTGATTCATTACACCCTCACCTTTAGTATCAGTCAAAAATTGTCCACGAAAACCAATTAGTCCGCGTGCTGGTATTTCAAATTCAATTCTTTGAAAACCCTCTCCCATAGGAACCATTGCACTCATTTCAGCTTTTCTTCGTCCAAGTCTTTCAATTATTGTTCCACTATAGTCTTCTGGACAGTCAATTACTAAATGCTCAAACGGCTCTAAACGTACACCATCTTCAATTTTAACAATTACTTCAGGACGAGAAATTGAGAATTCAAAATCTTCACGACGCATATTTTCAGCCAAAATTGTAATTTGAAGTTCACCACGACCACTTACCTTAAATTTACCCTCACCAACTTGCTCATACTTCATAGCAACGTTAGTCTGCATCTCTTTATCAAGTCTGGCTTGAATTTTATTAGATGTTACATGTTTACCCTCAGTCCCTGCAAGTGGAGAGTCATTAACCGCAAAGTGTACTGCAAGTGTTGGCTCTTCAATGTGCATAGGATCTAGTGGCATTGGATTAGCAGGATCTACAACGCTATCTCCAACATCAACAGTTTCAAGTCCAGCAATTGCTACAATATCTCCAGCTTCAGCTTCTTCAATTTCCATACGAGCAAGACCAAGAAAACCAATTAACTTAGTTATTCTTCCCTTAACCTTTTCACCATCAGCTTTAGCTAAAAGAACATTCTCACCCTTTTTAATTGTTCCATTAAAAATACGAGCAATTCCAATTTTCCCAACATAATTATCATAATCTAACGTAAAAACTTGAAGTTGCAGTGGATTTTCAGCGCTTCCTTTAGGTTCAGGAACTTCAGCTAAAATAGTTTCAAATAGAGGTTTAAGATCTAAACTTTCATCAGCTAAATCAAGCTTAGCAAAACCATCACGAGCAGCTGCGTAAATTACTGGAAAATCTTGTTGATCTTCAGTTGCATCCATCTGAACAAAAAGGTCAAAAATTTCATCAACAACACGATCAGGTTCAGCTGATGGTTTATCAATTTTATTAACAACTAAAATTGGCTTTATTCCACGTTCTAACATCTTCTTAACAACAAACTTAGTTTGAGGCATAACACCCTCATATGCATCAACAAGTAGTAATGCACCATCAACCATACTAAGAACACGCTCAACCTCACCACCAAAATCGGCGTGGCCTGGAGTGTCAATTATATTAATACGATGATCTTTATATTTAATAGATGTATTTTTAGAAAGAATCGTAATTCCACGCTCTTTTTCTAAATCATTACTATCCATAACTCTATCATCATGACTCTCATGTGAAGCAAATGTTCCAGACTGAGCTAAAAGCCCGTCAACTAAAGTTGTTTTACCGTGATCGACGTGAGCGATAACCGCTATATTTCTTATTTTTTGCACTTTATGAATCCAACATTACATTATAATCTTTATATATACCCGTACCTACTGGAATAGTTCGTCCAATAATTACATTCTCTTTTAAATCATCTAAGTCATCTACTTTTGCACTTACAGCAGCTTCAGTTAAAACTTTTGTAGTATCTTGGAAAGATGCAGCTGAGATAATACTATCAGCTCCAACAGCAGCTCTTGTAATACCAACTAAAATTGGTTCAGCAACTGCTGCTTCACCAGAAAGACCCATAATTTTTTCATTTTCAATCTCAAAGTTCTTTCTACTTACTAAGTCACCTGCGATAAACTTAGTATCTCCACTATCAATAATACGAACTTGTCTTAACATTTGAGTATAAACTACTTCAATATGTTTATCAGAAATTTGTACACCTTGACGGCGATAAACTTGCTGAACTTCACTAATTAAGTACTCATGTAGTGCACGAACACCTAATATTCTAAGAATCTCATGGCTTGATACAATTCCATCAGTAAGTGCTTCACCAGCGTGAACATATTCACCAGTGTGTACTAAAATTTGTGCAGTTTTGTCTGCAAAATAGTCTTTCGGTGAGCCATTATCATCTGTAATAGTAATACGTGGTTTTCCACGTAGTGGTTTGCCAAAACTAATTGTTCCGTTAATTTCGCTAATTAGCGCCTGTTCTTTTGGACGACGTGCTTCAAAAAGTTCACTTACTCGAGGAAGACCTCCAGTAATATCACGTGATTTTGCAATTGCCTTCGGAGTTTTTGCTAAGATCTCTGCTTGAGTAACTTCATGTCCATCTTGAACATAAATAGCAGTTTTTGGTTCTAGTGCGTAACGTACACCTTCTCCATCATCATATGCAACAACAAGAGTTGGTTTATGATCAGATGAAATATGCTCATTTATCATTAAACGTCGTTGTCCAGTTAGTTCATCAACTTGTTCAGTTGCAGTAAGACCTGGAATTACATCTTCAAATACAACACGTCCAACACCCTCAGCAATAATCGGATTAGCATAAGGATCCCACTCAGCAATAACAATAGATTCACCATGAGATGGCTGAGAAAGTAACGTATCTGCTTTTACTTCACTATCATCATCAATATCAATGATTGAACCACGAGAAATATAGTGACGAATTGCTTCACGGCCATCTTTGTCAGCAACAACAGCAAATAGACCTTTCTCTTCTACTGCGTATCCTTTTTTAATCTCAGCATGACGCTCTAAATAGTCACCTTTTAATAAAAAGAATTTTACAGTTCCAGATTCAAGTGCAGAAATTTTTTGAGTAACGGGTGCACCATCATCAACAGAAATTTCAGCAGCATATGGAATACGATTTGGAACATTCCAGCCATCTTTGATTACTTCAACAATACTCTCTTCAACATCTACATTATCACCACTTTTATACGGGAAATAGAGTTTACCATCTATTTTACCACTAACCCCAGCAAGTTCATTTGCCTTTGCCACATCATTTCTACGAAGTGCATAACGACATTTTTCATCTTCACCACTTAAAGTAATAATAACTTCATCATGAATTGTTTGAATTTCTAAGGTTCCAGCAAATGGTGCTTTAATTTTTGGCTCAACTAGTAAAATACCAGCATTACGTCTATTTGCAACCACATTTTTACCATCTTTTCTACGATAAGCTTTCAGATTGTAATATCTAATAAAACCCTCTTTATCAGCAGTAATTTTACGCTCTTCTTGTGTTCTTGAAGCTGTACCACCAACGTGGAAAGTTCTTAGTGTAAGTTGAGTTCCAGGCTCACCAATAGATTGTGCAGCAATAATTCCAATCGCTTCGCCTCTTTTTACTAATCCACCTTGACCAAGGTTAAGACCATAACACTTAGAACATACACCCTCTTCAGATTTACATGTAGTGGGAGTTCTAATTACAACTGATTTAACACCAGCTTCAGCAATAACTTTTGCTCTCTCTTCATCAATTAGTGTACCTTCACTAAAAAGTACTTCACTAGAAATTGGATCAATAACATCTTCAATTAGTACACGGCCGTAAACACGATCTTCTAGTGGTTCAATCATCTCATTACCAATTGAAATATCTGAAATTTCAATTCCCTCATGAGTTCCACAATCTTCTGTTACAACTTTAACATTTTGTGCAACATCAATCAATTTACGAGTTAAATATCCAGCGTTGGCAGTCTTTAGTGCAGTATCCGCCAAACCTTTACGAGCACCGTGAGTTGAAATAAAGTATTCAAGTACGTTAAGACCCTCTTTAAAGTTAGAGATAATTGGAGTTTCAATAATATCTCCACTTGGTTTTGCCATAAGTCCACGCATACCAGCAAGCTGTCTAATTTGAGCAGCAGATCCACGAGCACCCGAATCAGCCATCATATAGATTGAGTTGAAACCACCCTTATCTTCTTCTGTTAATTTCATCATCATGCCTGCAACTGTATTATTTGTATCAGTCCAAACATCGATAATTTTATTGTAACGCTCTTGTTCAGTTAACAGACCAGCATCATACTGCTTTTGAATCTCTATTACTTTATTTTTTGATGTTTCAATTAACGCATACTTTTCTTCTGGAATAATAATATCATCAATAGATATTGAAACACCAGCTGCAGTTGCAGTGCTAAAACCTAAATCTTTTAAATTATCTAAAAATTCAGCCGTAACTTCAAGTCCACCAAACTTATGAATATAATCTACAAGTGCAGATATATTTTTCTTTTTCATGATTCTATTCCACAATGGTTGTGGTACATCAATAGGCAAGATATTAAAAATCATCAATCGTCCAACAGTTGTATGGATAATTCTTCTATCTATTCTTGTTCTAATTTTTGCATTAATATCTAGTTTATGGTGCTCACGAGCAATTAATACTTCATCAATATTTGCAAAAAGTTTATTTGAACCAATTACATCATTTTTCTCTAAACTAAGGAAATATAGTCCAAGAACCATATCTTGTGATGGAACTGCAATCGCCTTACCTGAAGCTGGTAAAAGTACATTCATAGAACTTAACATCAGTACTTTTGCTTCAGCAATCGCTTCACTACCAAGAGGAACGTGAACAGCCATCTGATCACCATCAAAATCGGCGTTAAATGCCGCACAAACTAAAGGGTGAAGCTGAATAGCTTTTCCATCAATTAGTTGAGGGTGAAACGCTTGAATAGAGAGTTTATGTAGTGTTGGTGCACGGTTAAGTAGTACTGGGTGACCATTAACAATATCCTGTAAACATTCCCAAACCTCATTTGTTTGACGTTCAATTAGCTTTTTAGCTGATTTTACAGTCGTTGCATAACCTCTCTCTTCAAGTGCTGCGATTAAATGTGGTTTGAAAAGTTCTAGTGCCATTTTCTTAGGAAGTCCACACTGATCCATCTTTAAGTTTGGTCCAACAACAATTACAGAACGTCCAGAGAAGTCAACACGTTTTCCAAGTAAATTCTGACGGAAACGTCCTTGCTTACCTTTAATAACTTCACTTAGAGATTTTAAAGGACGCTTATTTGCACCCTTAACAGCATTTGCACGACGACCATTGTCAAATAGTGCATCAACTGATTCTTGAAGCATACGTTTTTCGTTTCTTACAATAATTTCAGGAGCATCAAGTTCAACTAAACGTTTCAAGCGTTGATTACGGTTAATTACACGACGATATAAATCATTTACATCTGATACTGCAAATTTACCACCATCTAGTGCAACCAATGGACGTAAATCAGGTGGAAGAACTGGAAGTTGAGAAAGCATCATCCATTCAGGACGATTCCCTGAATTTAAAAATGACTCAAGTACTTTAAGACGCTTAACTAATACTTTACGTTTAGCTTCAGATCCAGTTGCTGCCATATCCTCTTTTAGTTTATTAAAAAGTTCAACTAAATCAATTTCTGAAAGCATATCATGGACAACTTGACCACCCATACGAGCATCAAAACCACTTTCAGAAAAACGTTGCATCAAAATTTGATACTGCTCTTCATTTAAAACATCAAATTTATTAACTCTGTTTTTCGCTTCATTATCATAAAAAGCGTCACCATTTTCATAAACAATATATGCTTCATAATAAAGAACACGTTCAAGATCTTTCATCTTAACGCCCATTAGCGTACCAATTCTACTTGGAAGTGAAGATACATACCAAATATGTGCAACAGGCGTAACTAAATCGATGTGACCCATTCTATTACGACGAACTTTACTAGCTGTTACTTCAACACCACACTTCTCACAAACAACACCTTTATAACGCATCTTCTTATATTTACCACAAAGACATTCATAATCACGTACAGGACCGAAAATTTTTGCACAAAAAAGACCATCACGCTCAGGTTTGAGAGTACGATAGTTAATTGTTTCAGGCTTTTTAACTTCACCATGACTCCAAGATAGTACTTTCTCAGGACTAGCAAGACTAAACTTGATTTGTTCAATATCTTTTGGACGTTGCATTTCATTTAAGTCAATTGGAACTAATTTCATTGAATATCCCCTTTATCTTCTTGTAAAATCTCTACATCTAATGCTAGGGCTTGAAGCTCTTTAGTAAGTACAAATAGAGTCTCTGGAATACCAGAACGCGGAATTGGTTCACCCTTTGTTATCGCTTTATAAGCTTCAACACGACCATCAACGTCATCAGACTTAATTGTAAGCATCTCTTTAAGTACAGCAGAAGCACCATATGCTTCAAGTGCCCAAACTTCCATCTCTCCAAAACGCTGACCACCAAATAGTGCTTTACCACCAACTGGTTGTTGCGTTACTAATGAGTATGGTCCAGTACTACGAGCATGAACTTTTTCATCAACTAAGTGATGAAGTTTAAGAACATACATATATCCAACGTTTACACGCTCACTAATTCTCTCACCTGTTTTACCATCGAAAAGAACAGTTTTACCATCTTTGTCCATTTTTGCTAACTCAAAAAGTTTTTCAAATTCAGTAGCATTTGTACCCTCAAAAATTGTTGTAGCAAACTTAACACCTTTTGCCCAATCTTTAGCATACTCTAGTAGTTCCCTATCATTAAGGCCTTCTAAAAAGTTTTTACCATTCATAAGTTTTGCGACATCCGCAATTTGCGCCATCTTGTTTCTTAAATCATTTGCAAAATCAGCACTTCTATTATCAAACATATCTTGAATCTGGTAGCCTAACTTCTTACCTACCATTCCAAGGTGCATCTCTAAAACTTGTCCAATATTCATACGACTTGGAACACCAAGTGGATTTAAAATTACATCAACTGGTGTACCATCTTCTTGATATGGCATATCAGTCTCAGGTACGATAATAGATACAATACCCTTATTACCGTGACGTCCAGCCATCTTATCACCAACTTTTAACTTACGTTTAGTTGCTACATAAACCATGACTTTTTTAACAACGCCATTTGGTAAAATGTCATCTTTTTCTAAAATATCAAGCTTTTCCTCATGCTCATCACGTAACTTCTTTTTCTGATTTTGAAAATATTTTTTCATCTTTTCATATTCAGCACTAATAGAGGGGCTAAATGCATCAACAATTGGACCAAGTGCAAAACGGTTAACACCTTTTAAATCATCTGAACTTACCATATCACCAGCGTTATAACTTGTACCGCCAACCACACAGTTACTAATTAATGCTTCTCTTGTAAGTAAAGCGTTAATACGTAGCATCTCCTCTTTATCAATCATTAAGAGTCTATCGTAATGTTCACGCTCAATTACATCTTTTTGAACTTGTTCAGCTTCAAGGGCACGTGGATCTTTTTCATAACCCTTTTTAGTAAAGATTTTAACATCAATAATTACACCTTCCATTGATGGAGGGCAGTACAGAGATTTATTTACAACATGACCAGCTTTTTCACCAAAAATTGCACGAAGCAGTCTCTCTTCAGGAGTTGGTTTAACTTCACCTTTTGGAGAGACCTTACCAACTAAAATCATTCCACCCTTAACATAAGTTCCAATTTTTACGATTCCGCTCTCATCTAGATGCATAAGATCGTCTTCACGTACATTTGGAATATCTCTTGTTACCTCTTCAACACCATGTTTAAGTTCACGAGCTTCAACCTCTTTTTCATAAACGTGTACAGAAGTAAAAGTGTCTTCACGAATTAAACGTTCACTAATAATAATCGCATCTTCATAGTTATAACCATTCCATGGCATGAAAGCAACTAATGCATTCTTACCAACAGCAAGTTCGCCTTTATCCATATTCGGACCATCAACAAGAACTTCGCCTTTATCAACTTTTTGACCAATTTTTACAACCGCACGTTGACTAAATGTAGTATTTTGATTTGTACGAATATTTTTTTGAATGCTATAATAATCAATAAATGGACCATTTTCATCTTCACCCATTACATATACATGTCCAGCATCTACTTTTTCAATAACACCACCACGTTCAGCTTTAATTGCTTCCCATGAATCACGAGCAACAAGTTTTTCAACACCAGTTCCAACCATTGGAGCTTCAGATTTTAAAAGTGGTACACCTTGACGTTGCATGTTTGAACCCATTAGTGCACGATTCGCATCATCATGTTCCAAAAATGGAATAAGACTAGCTGCAACACCAACAACCATGTGTGGAGAAAGGTCAATGTAATCTACTTTAGATTTTTCACCAAGTAAAATTTCACCATCCATTCTAACTTGAACTAACTCTTCAGTCATTTGACCATTATCATCTAACTTATTAGATGATGCTGCAATCATTTTACCCTCTTCTTGAGTGGCCGTTAAATAGACGATTTCATCTTGAACAAGACCATCTTTTACAATTTTATATGGTGCTTCAATGAAACCAAGCTCATTAACTTTTGAATAAGTTGAAAGTGTATTAATAAGACCAATATTTTGACCCTCAGGAGTCTCAATTGGACAAATTCTACCATAGTGAGTTGGGTGAACATCACGCACTTCAAAACCAGCACGCTCTTTTACAAGACCACCCTCACCAAGAGCTGAAAGACGACGTTTATGTGTAACTTCAGAAAGTGGATTAGTCTGATCCATAAATTGTGACAACTGTCCACTTGAGAAGAACTCTAAAATTGTTGTAGTAATCATTTTAGAATTTACTAAATCATGAGGCATAAGCTCACTAAGTTGTCCACTCATTGTGCTAAGCTTATCTTTGATAGCTTTTTGCATCTTAATTAGACCCTTGTGAACCTCATTACCAAGTAATTCACCAATTGAACGAATACGTCTGTTACCTAAGTGATCTCTATCATCAATATGACCTTGACCATTTTTAACTTTGATTACATATTTTACAGTGTTAATTATATCTTCATGAGTTAAAACTGTAATATATTCAGGAACTGTAATTCCAAGTTTATGATTCATCTTCATACGACCAACGCGAGTTAAATCATAACGCTCAGGGTCAAAGAAAAGTTGATGTAAAAAATTATGTGCAGCATCTTTTGTAACTGGTTCACCTGGGCGCATAACTTTATAGATACGAATAGCAGCTAAATCATTTTCATCTTCAATCTCTTCAGTCTGCTTAAGAAGTTTCAGACTATCTTCATCTGCAATAAATGATTTAATTACAGAACTATCAACTCCATCAGCTAAATCATTAGCAATTTCAAAGTTCTCAAGCCCTGATTCAATAATTTTCTTTAATTTTGTCTCATCTAAAGATGTCATTGTGTCATATAGTACTTCACCGCTCTCAGAATCAATTATTGGAGTCGCTATGTGTCTATCCATTAATACTTCAGATGGATATTCAACAAACTTAACACCAGAATCTACAAATTTTTGAGCACGTTTTACTGTTAGACGCTTACCTGCAACCATTAAGGTGTTACCATCTGAATCTTTTAAATCAAATTCAAGACGTCCTGTAAAATCCTCAGCAGTAAATGGAACTAAAAATTTATTATCTTTAACAATAATATTAACAAGTGGATAAAATAGTCTTAAAATGTCAAGTTTACTATAACCCATAGCACGGAAAATTATAGTTACTGGAACTTTACGGCGCTTATTAATACGCATATATAATACATCTTTTGAATCATATTCAAAATACAACCATGATCCGCGATCTGGAATAATTTGCGCAGTATGTATTAAAGCATTACCAGCAGTCGTAGATGTCTCTTCTTTAAAAATAACCCCAGGACTTCTATGAAGCTGATTAACAACAACTCTCTCAACACCATTAATTACAAATGATGTTCTCTCTGTCATTAAAGGAATGTCACGGATGAAAACAGTCTGCTCTTTAATATCTTTTACACCTGTTTTTTCTCTAGTATTCTCATCTCTATCCCAAAGGACAAGACGAATTTTCATTTTAAGTGATACTGAATACGTTAAACTACGTTCCATACATTCACGAACAGTATATTTAGGCTTTCCTACTTCAGAGCCTAAGTACTCTAAAGTTAAACGGTTCTGTGAATCATGAATTGGAAAAATTGAGCGAAAGACTCTTTCAATACCGCTTTCAGTGCGGTCTTTTTTATCAAGCATTAAAAAGTTATCATAACTGCTTTGCTGTAATTGCAATAGGTTAGGAACTTCAATCTCTTGAGGTGTTTTTGAAAAGTCAACACGCAACCTGTTACCTGATTTAAGTGTATTTAGCATTGGTTACCTCGTTAGTAAGTTTTTGAATGATTAAGTGTGATGGTACTCATCCTAAGAAGCATAAATGTGCTACCTAGGATGAGTACATGCGGTATCGCGCGAGGAAATCCCCGCACAAAATTATTTAACTTCGACAGAAGCTCCAGCTTCTTCAAGAGCTTTTTTAGCCTCTTCTGCATCATCTTTAGAAACACCCTCTTTAATTGTGAATGGTGTACCCTCAACTGCAGCTTTAGCCTCTTTAAGACCAAGACCAGTAATCGCACGTACTGCTTTAATAGCGTTAATTTTCTTTTCACCAGCGCCTGTTAAAATAACATCAAACTCAGTTTTCTCTTCAGCAGCAGCACCACCAGCAGCAGCGCCACCAGCAACAGCAACAGGAGTAGCAGATACTCCAAATTTTTCTTCAAATTCTTTTACAAGCTCAGAAAGCTCAAGAACTGATAGACCTGAAATAAATTCTAATACATCTTCTTTAGTTACAGCCATAATTTAATTCCTATATATTTATTAATAAACCAAACAGGACAGAACCTATTTAGCTCGCACGCAGATAAACTGCGCTTTTAGAAATTGCATATATTATGCAGTTTCCTCTTCTTGTTTTTTATCACGCAATGCGCCAAGTCCAACAGTAAAGTTTCGTACAGGTGCTTGCCAAACTGAAAGTAGCATACCAAGTAGCTCTTCTCTGTTAGGTAATTTAGCAAATGCTTCAACTCTAGCAGCATCACTTATTTCACCATCAATATAAGCAGCTTTTATAGAAAAAGTTTTATTACTCTCAGCAAACTTAGATACCGACTTTGAAGTATCAATTGCATCATCACCCCAAACAAAGATATTCATATCTTTTAGTTCTAAACCTTCTATATTTGCATTTTTAAGTGCAATAGAAGCTAATGAGTTTTTTGCTACTTGTACATTACTGTTATTCTCACGTGCGCTTTTACGAAGACCTTCAAGTGCGCTTACACCTAAACCTTTATAATCACATACGATTACAGCATTAGAACTTTCAAAACCAGCAGATAATTTCTCAACAATCTCGCTTTTTTGTTCTCTAGTCATAGTTCCTCCTTTCCGACTTAACTTCAAGCTGGATTAGATTCATAAGAATCTAAATTAAGCATTAGCTCCAAACTATCTTTAGTCTAAGATATAAAAATATTACTATTTATAATCAATAAGTGACATTACATCAAGTGATACAGCTGGACTCATTGTTAGAGATGCTGTTGCACTTTTGATATAACGACCCTTTGCAGATGCTGGTTTTTGTTTATTAATTGCAGTAACAAAAGAGATTATATTTTCTTCAATTTTTGCAACATCAAAACTAACTTTACCAACACCAGCGTGAACATTTCCTTTTTTATCAACACGGAAATTTACCTGTCCCGACTTTAAGTTACCAATCGCTTTTGTAACATCCATAGTTACTGTTCCTGTTTTAGGATTTGGCATAAGACCTTTTGGCCCTAAAATTCTACCAATTTGACCTATAACACCCATCATATCAGGAGTTGCAACTAAAACATCAAAATTAAATATACCAGCTTTAATATCTGCAACTAAATCATCAGCACCAACAATATCAGCTCCAGCAGCTTTAGCTTCATCAGCTTTAGCACCACGAGCAAATACTGCAACTCTTACAGTTTTACCGGTACCATTAGGAAGTACTAATGCACCTCTAATCATTTGATCAGCATGACGAGGATCAACACCTAGATTAAATGCTAGTTCAACTGTTTCGTCAAATTTTGCTGATTTTAAATCTTTTAAAAGGGTACAAGCTTCATTTACTGTATAAGCTTTGTTTTCATCAACTTTGTCTACAAGTTGTTTAAATCTTTTACTTTGCTTTGCCATTATTTATTATCTCCGCATAATTTTTTGCTGCCGCTTATATTTACATCCCAGCGGTCGAAGATGTCAATCTAAAAGACTATTTAAATATAGTCTTTTAAATCTAGTCTACTAAATCAACACCCATTGAACGAGCAGAACCAGCAATAATATTTGCTGCCATCTCTTTATCATCAGTATTTAAATCAGAAATCTTTTGATCTACAATTTCCATCAATTGAGCACGTGTTAATTTACCTACTTTGTTTTTCAATGGATTGTCTGAACCGCTTTTAAGTCCAGCAGCCTTTTTAATAAGTGCACTAGCTGGTGGTTGTTTAGTGATAAAAGTAAAACTTTTGTCACTATAAACTGTAATAACAACAGGAACTTTAAATCCCATCTTGTCTTTAGTTTTTTCATTAAATGATTTACAAAACTCCATAATGTTAATACCACGTTGACCAAGTGCTGGTCCTACTGGTGGAGATGGGTTTGCTTTTCCGGCTTCAATTTGAAGTTTTAAATATCCGCTAATTTTTTTTGCCATAATAATACCTTTCTAAAAATTTAAACTATTTTTTCAACTTGCATGTATGAAATATCTACAGGCGTACTTCTTCCAAAAATTGAAACATTAAGTTTCAACATTCCGTGCTCTAAATCAAATTCTTCAACAACACCATTAAAGTTTGCAAAAGGACCCTCTGTTATTCTAACTGTCTCACCTGAGTCAAAGCCTACACGAGGACGAGCAGGTGCACGATTTTGGACTCTTTCTAAGATAGCATTAATATCTTTTTCACTAAGTGGAGTTGGGTTTTTTGATTCACCAATAAAACCAGATACTCTTGAAAGTGATTGTATCTTATGCCAAAGCTCAGTAGTAAGATTAATATTTATAAAAACATAACCAGAATATAGTGAACGTTCACTAATTTTCTTCTTTCCATTTTTAACTTCAATAACATCTTCAGTAGGAACGATAACTTCTTTTATCTCTTCTTGCAAAGAAAAATCTTCTATCATTTGGAGTATAGCTGTTCTAACGCTACGTTCACTCCCAGCATAAGTCTGAATAGAATACCATTTATGTGCCAAAGTTACTCCTTAGATTATTGTTGAGAGCGCACTAGACATGATCAAATCAATTAGTGCTAGAAAAAGCGAAACAAATGTCACAACTAAAAAAACTGAAAAGAAAGCGTTTTTCACTTGTGGCTTTGTTGGGAATATTACCTTTGCCAATTCAAGCTTTGAATTTCTAAAGTAAGTTGCTAATTTATTCATCATTGTCCTTAAAAAGTGGCAGGGCAGGAGGGACTCGAACCCACAACAAGCGGTTTTGGAGACCGCTGCTCTACCAATTGGAGCTACTACCCTACATTAAATTTCCCCAAAGGGAAATTAATTATAATTTTGCTTCTTTGTGTTCAGTGTGCGCACGGCACCATTTACAAAACTTTTTTGCGCTGAACTTTTCAGCATGAATCTTTTTATTCTTCGTTGTGTGATAATTACGACGTGCGCATTTATCACATGCTAAGTGTATAATATCTCTCATCTAATTACTTAGTGATTTTAGATACAACACCAGCACCAACAGTACGTCCACCTTCACGAATAGCGAAACGAGTTCCCTCTTCCATCGCAATTGGTGCAATTAGCTCAGCTGTAATTTTAACGTTGTCACCTGGCATAACCATTTCTGTACCTTCTGGTAAAGTAATTGATCCAGTAACATCTGTTGTACGAACATAAAATTGTGGACGGTAACCATTAAAGAATGGAGTATGACGACCACCCTCATCTTTACTGAGAACATAAATCTCAGCTTCGAATGTAGTATGAGGAGTAATTGAACCTGGCTTACAAAGAACTTGTCCACGCTCAACATCTTCTTTAGCTGTACCACGTAATAAAACACCACAGTTATCTCCAGCTTCACCCTGATCCATCTCTTTACGGAACATCTCAACACCTGTTACAGTTGTTGTTTGAGTGTCACTAATACCAACGATTTCAATAGTATCACCAACTTTTACAATTCCACGCTCAATTCTTCCAGTTACAACTGTACCACGACCAGAGATTGAGAAAACATCCTCAACTGGCATTAAGAAATCTTTGTCAGTTTCACGAGTTGGTTCAGGAATATAAGCATCAACTTCTGCCATCAATTTAAGAATTTTATCTGACCATTCACCTAATGTACCAGTTTTAGCCTCTTCAAGTGCTTGAAGTGCAGAACCAGCTACGATTGGAGTATCGTCACCTGGGAATTCGTATTGATCAAGAAGTTCACGAATTTCCATTTCAACTAATTCCATTAACTCTTCATCATCAACCATATCTTCTTTGTTCATGAAAACAACGATATATGGAACACCAACTTGGCGAGAAAGAAGAATGTGCTCACGAGTTTGAGGCATTGGGCCATCTGCTGCAGATACAACAAGAATTGCACCATCCATTTGAGCAGCACCAGTAATCATGTTCTTAACATAATCAGCGTGACCAGGACAGTCAACGTGTGCATAGTGACGACCATCAGTTTCATACTCTACGTGTGATGTTGCAATAGTGATACCACGTTCGCGCTCTTCAGGAGCGTTATCAATCGCATCATAATCCATTAACTTTGCACCATTAGTTACAGCAAGTACAGCTGTGATTGCTGCTGTTAAAGTAGTTTTACCATGATCTACGTGACCAATAGTTCCAATGTTAACATGCGGTTTATTACGTTCAAATTTTTCTTTTGCCATGTGTGTTCCTTCGTTTTGATTTGAAATCTTTTTTTAATATAGCTATTTCGTACAATTAGCTCAATTGTTTTGATGAGCTCCATAATTATTATGGAGCCCATAAGCGGAATTGAACCGCTGACCTCTTCCTTACCAAGGAAGTGCTCTGCCTCTGAGCTATATGGGCACATTTATGTGTACTAGAAATTAACTATAAATTGTTTAGGGAAGCTTTATTAAAGTAGAATATAATGCACACTGCTTAAAATTATTACATTAAAAGAGATGTTAAAAATTTATATTCAGCTCCCAGACAACGTTTTAGTTTTACTTTTAAATAAATGGAGCGGGAAACGAGACTCGAACTCGCGACCCTCAGCTTGGAAGGCTGACGCTCTAGCCAACTGAGCTATTCCCGCATCTATTTATGGTGGTGAGAGAAGGATTCGAACCTTCGAAGGTAAAAACCAGCAGATTTACAGTCTGCCCTCGTTGGCCGCTTGAGTATCTCACCATATTCTGGTCTAACACTGATAAAATCATTTTCAATTGTCTTAATTTATGGAGCTGGTTATAGGGATCGAACCTACGACCTGCTGATTACAAATCAGCTGCTCTACCATCTGAGCTAAACCAGCAAACTTTTTAAAAAAGCTTTTTGAAAATGAGCTGGAAGTATACAAAAAAGTTTGTTATATGTCAATAGTTTTTTAAAAGAAATTTATTTCATTTACAAAACATTGATTTTTCTAATATAAAATTTTTAAACCAATTCAAGGAGAATCTTCTACTATGTTTAAAACAAGCCTATTATTGATGCCTATTTTGGCAATTACACTTACAGCCAATACTCTTCCAAACTTCAAGGAAGATTTCTCCACTAAAGTAAGAAGAACTATTCCCAATAGCGCAAAAGAGCTTTTTTCATTTGCAACCATTGTAAAAAATGCCACTCCATCAGTTGTAAATATATCAACTGAGAAGAATATTAGAGTTGCTCAAGAGAATCCTCTTAATCAACTTTTTAATGATCCTTTCTTTAATGAGCTATTTGGGATGCGTCAATATAAAAATATTCCAAAGGAGAGGAAATCAAAATCTTTGGGTAGTGGAGTAATAATTTCAGCTAATGGTTATATACTTACTAATAATCATGTAGTTCTTGGAGCCGATAAAATTTTAGTAAATACTGAAAATGGTAAAAGCTATCATGCAAAGATTATTGGAACAGATGAAAAAACTGATATTGCAATAATTAAAATAGATGGAGATAATCTCCCTGCTATTACATTTGCAAACAGTGATGGTGTTGATGTTGGTGATATAGTTTTAGCTATAGGGAACCCTTTTGGAATTGGAACAACCGTTACTCAAGGAATTGTCTCAGCACTTGGTAGGAATCATGTAGGAATTAACGATTATGAAGATTTCATTCAAACAGATGCGGCTATTAATCCTGGAAACTCTGGTGGTGCTCTAATTGATAGCAGAGGATTTTTAGTTGGAATTAATTCAGCAATCATTTCAAAAAGTGGTGGAAATAATGGTATAGGTTTTGCAATTCCATCAAACATGGCAAAACATATCACAATCTCTTTAATAAAGAGCGGTCATGTTATTAGAGGTTACCTTGGTGTATCAATAAAAGATATTGACACCAAGTATAGTAAACTTTATGGTGTAGAGAGTGGTGCTTTTGTGGTTGAAGTTAGCAAAAATTCAGCAGCAAAGAGAGCTGGTCTTAAATCTGGAGATATTATCGTTAAAATTGATAATAAAGATATAAAAAATAGTGCAGACCTTCGTAACTACATATCATTACAATCAAATGGAACTAAAATACGTATTAGAATCTACCGTGATGGTGAATTTACCAATCTATCCACCACGCTTTCGCAACGAGAAGAGCAGAATGTTGCACTAAATGATGTACAATCTTTGAAAGGACTAAAGCTTTCACTAAATAGTGCTTCATTAACCCAAAAATATAGATTAAGTGTCAATAATGGAATAGTAGTAACTTCCGTTGAGAAAAAAAGTAATGCTCAAATACATGGATTTAGAGAGGGTGATGTTATTATTGCAGCTAAAACTGTAAAAACAAGAAAGTTTATCCCGTTAAAATCGATTGAAGAGTTTAAAAAGTTACTAGATTCAGGAGATGGTAGCGCACTAATTAGATTAGTAAGAGGAGATATTGTAATTACCACTACTCTATATTAAATTATTTGGAGAAAATCTTCTCCGCCCACTCTGTAATTGGCCCACGTAAAACCTTTTTCAAGCGTAGGGCAAAAACATTCACACCCTCATAATCTTCATAAGCTGACTTTAGTAACGTTGTTAGCGCATTAGTATGTTTGTTGATGTAAAAATTATCTATCTGCTTATTGCTACCTACTATTATGACTTTACAGCTATCATCAAGACGAGAGAGTACCATTTGCATTGTCTTATTTGACATATTTTGAGCTTCATCAATGATAACAACAGCATCAGAAATAGTTCTACCCCTCATTTCACCTACCCACATCGTCTCAATTGCGTATTTTTGTTTTGCAATTTGAACACGTTGGGCTATCTGCTCCTCATCTGGTTCATTTTGACCTGAATAACTGCTTTTTGCACTTTTACGTTTAAACTCCAATCTTACAATGTAATCTAACGAATCCATTAATGGATGGTTATAAATACGAAACTTCTCTTCAAAGCCTGGTAGATAACCAACATCTTCACCCTTATCTAAACTCTCAATAGAGTTACGAATATATAAAATCTTACGATAATCTTTTTGAGAGATTAATTTCATAGCTCCACTAAGAGCTAAAAGTGTTTTACCGCTACCAGCTTTTGCCTCTACAATTACAATTTTATAATGATGCTCTGCAATTGCGTGCGCGAAAAATAGCTGTTCTTTGTTCATAGGAGTAATTGATTGTTTACGTAACTCCTCTTCATCTAAGGGAACAACTCTACCATTTTCAACTGTAGCCAAAACAATTTGGTCGCTGTGTCTTACTTTAAAAAGGTAACTATAGTTATGTGCAGCATGTTCTAGATGGAGATCATAAATATCTCTATGAGACAAACTCTCTAGATCATTAAAGTCTATCTCAATTTCTGTTTCAAAAACAAAGTTTTTATCTGTCTCATTTGCACCACCTTGCAAACTTTGAGTTGGTATATTCATACTAATTGAACGCATTCTAGCCATCATATCCATAGATAAAAATATGACTTCACTATAATTCTGTTTTGCAAATTTTGCTATTTCTAATATTTTACGATCATTTAATATATTAGCAGATTGAGAACTGCTCTTTACATCATAAACATCTTTAGATATGAAATCTATAACACAACTATCTTTAAGGCTCATTCGTATTATTTGATGACCCTCAACAACAGTTGATTTAACAATACTAAAATCTTCTAAGATTCTGGCAAATTCGCGAGCTTGGAAATTAATCTCTTCAAACCCACTCTTCTTTGCATCTATCTCATCTAGGACAGTTTCAGGGACAACAACTAAATTTTGTGCATTTTGCGAAATTGTTAATATATTAGCTGCATTTTCTAAGATAATATTTGTATCAACCACATAACATTTATCAAATGTTTGCATAATTATTTATCTGATTTCAAATATTTGAAGATATTTATCTTGTCAAAAAACTCACCAATTGTAATTTTGTCATTTTCATTACTTGACTGCGTTGGTGTAATAGTTTCAGAAAGTGGTAAACTAACTGTTGTTGTTGCAGCTTCTACTTGAAGATTTTTAGGGACAGTATAATGGTTATGTTTAGGGACTTGCATCTCAAACATACGTTTTTCATTAGCGAAAGAGTCATAAACATTAATAATATAAAAAGAGCTAGAACGTCTAATGTTAGTTACAAGTAACTCTTTTTCTCTATAATCTGAGTGATCATAAATACGAACATATGATTGACCATCTTTTGAATATGTTGATTGCAACGTAATATAAGAACTATTGCTAGCATCATAACCCTCCCATGCCATCAAATATAGACTTAAACTCAACAATAATGCAACAATTTTTTTCAATCTTTTGCCTTTTCCATGAATTAGCAGAAATTATACTACAAAAAAATTGCACTTAGGATTTAAATTTTCTCAATCCTTAAAGCTCTCTTTAAAAACTTATGATTGCTATAGTTTTACAAGAAATATATTATTTAATTAGTTGCTATAAAGTTATTATCAGAATTCAGAGGGTACAATTGTGTCTCTAAAATTATAAAAGGATCGATTAATGAAAAAAATCGCAATTGCACTACTTTTCGCAGGTGTATCTACTTTAATGGCATCTGATGGTGCTGCATTATATAAAAAATGTGCTGGATGCCATGGTGCAAAAGGTGAGAAAAAAGCTTTAGGTAAAAGTAAAGTCATCTCTGCAATGTCACACACTGAATTAGTAGGCGCACTAAAAGGTTACAAAGATGGTTCATATGGTGGACCAATGAAAGGCCTTATGAAAGGTCAAGTTGCAGCTCTTGATGATGCAAAAATCGAAGCACTAGCTACTTTCATAGCAAGTCACTAATTATATAACTTCGTGGGTTTTCCCACGAAAACTACCTCCTACTTCAAGGCTCCATATGAGCGATGAACCAATAAAAATTATTATGATTGAAGATGATGAAGACATCACAAGTCTTCTTACACAGAATTTAGAGCGTTATAATATGAACGTAACTGGATTTGAACTACCGCTAGATGCACTTCATCATCTAGAAACTAATAGATATGATCTTTTAATTCTTGACTTATCTCTTCCGCAAATGGATGGAATGGAGGTATTCAAAAATGTAAGAGCACAGTCTGACATGCCTGTAATCATCTCATCTGCAAGAAGTGATTTAAACGACAAAGTAAATGCCCTAGAGCTTGGTGCTGATGATTATCTTCCAAAACCATACGATCCAAGAGAGTTAGTAGCACGTATTAAAACTGTACTAAGAAGAAAAAAAGCTACAAGTGATGAGAAATCTATTGGACTATTTAGTGTTGATGAAGCGCAGATGCAGATAAGCTTTAAAGACTCACCACTACAACTAACTCCAGCTGAATACTCAATTTTACTTTTAATGATACAAAACACAAACAAAGTTGTCTCACGAGAAATGATAATAGACGGTGCTGATTCTATAAGTTATGACAGTTCAGATAGAAGTATAGATGTAATAATAAGCAGATTACGTCATAAAATTGAAGTAGATACAAAAAAACCAGAATTTATTAAATCTGTGCGTGGAATTGGATATAAACTAATAACGTGAGACGCCACTCTATTTTTCTAACAATGAATCTTGTCTTTATAATTACAGTGAGTGCAATTGTTGGAGTATATTGGCTATTTATAAAATTCGATACTGCTCATAAGCAACAGACACTATACTCTAAAAGTATTGGTGTCTTTAAAACAGTTATCTTTTTTGCAAAACAGAAAGAATTTAAGAGACTTCATACAATTTTACACAATCAAAACCTCAAGATGATTGAAGGGTATAGAGCAAAAGAGATTGTAGAAAACTCTATCCCAAAAGATGTGTATGATAATAAAAATAGAGTGTATAAATATGTAAAACATTTAACATTCCAAGGTCTAAAATACTACTTTATTAAAACTAAATTTTACCGTCTTTTAATACGTGACAATACAATAGAAAAACCATATAGAAATTATGTGACAGCTGCACTTATTGGTCTTCTTGCAATTTTAAGTTTTCTTTATACACTACTTTTTAAAAGCTTGATGCCACTTAAAAAATTAGAAAAAGAGATTAAAAAATTTGGTAATGGATCACTTGATATAAATACAAAAAGTGAACGAGATGATGAGATTGCAACAGTAGCAAATGAGTTTCACAGGGCAGTAAGACGTATTAAGTTACTGCAGCAAACAAGAACTCTTTTTATGAGAAATATCATGCACGAACTAAAGACCCCAATTACAAAAGGGCGTTTAGTTACTGCTCTTCTAGATGAAAATGCAAATAAAAAAATCTTAGACAACCTGTTCGATCGTCAAGAGACACTAGTTAGTGAGATGGCAGATATTGAACACTTAAGCACACAAGACTTAAAACTTGATATTCAATTTACACCATTAAACGATGTAATAGTTCATGCAATGGATTTACTGTTTTTAAATAGTGTACAAATATGTAACAATATATCTCAAACAAATATAAAAGTAGATTTTAACTTCTTCTCAATAGCTATAAAAAACCTACTTGATAATGCTATTAAATACTCATATGACAAACATGTAAATATCTCATTTAATACTGGTTCATTATATATTTCAAATCTTGGAAAACCATTAGAAGGTCCACTAGAACACTATATAGAGCCATTTATCAGAGGAGAACATCGCGCAAATGGTTTTGGATTAGGTCTTTATATTACTAGTGAAATTGTAAAGAAACATAACCTAACACTAGGATATAAGTATCAAGACGGTACTAGTTTCTTTATAATCCATGGGTTTAAATGATATAATTATAAAAAGTCTTCTTATTAAAACTAATAGTAACTATTAGAAACTAAAATAGACTAAAAATAAAATGTAAGGTTTTTTATGGAAGATCAAAACAATCTTGAAACTACACAAGAGAGTACAATATCAAATTGGGCATGGGTAAGTGCACTTTTATTTATAATAATTTTAGTTGCCTCTATCGCTGTTTATCAGTACGCCCATTTTGATGGCGTTGATGCCAAAACTTTGCGTGCAAACTATATTAAGAAAACTAATATTAACTTTAGTGACTTAAAATATGATGAGCAAAAAGAGTATGTTCAAAGTTCATCAGTTGACTCTCAAAAAGATAAATTTGAAAAACTTCAAAAAGATCTATCTTCTGAAGTGACTCAATGTAAAGAGAACCTAATAATTGCTAAAAATTCTCTACAAGAGACTCTGTCAAAAGTAAAAGACACAACTTCAAAAATATTATTAGAAGAGCGCTTACAATGTGATGATACTGAAGTTGGGAGTTACCATCTAAGCCAAACTTGTAAAGAGAGAGTAAAAAAACTTGTCTCTGGTTTAGATAGCGACATTACTATTGAACTTATTCCTCTTGTAGACAAACATGACTTTGCAGTACTAGAAGCACTCGCTGATATTGGAAATTCTGCATATATGAAGAGTCAAAGTGGCGCTCAAATGTTATGTACTATGGTAAATTCAATGGGGCTTAATGTAAATGATTGCGCAGATTCATGGCTTGATTCTCTTCACTTGAGTAAATCTGAACTAGAGCGCCTATCATTCATTGCAAATACAGGACTTGGTAAACTTCGCTCAAACGAAGCTGGTTGGTACATCTCAACACTTACTAAAAATGATATTCAACCAGTAAACTACCATATTACAACAGAAAATAAGCGTGGCTTTATTTTACGTCTGTATCGTTAAAAAATTGTTTAGAAAACTATTTGCTCTATCTTTAATAACAGTAATTTTTACGGGATGCCAGACATCCCAAAGAGCTTTAAATGATGTATTAAATATCATTCAAACAAAAAATCTCATAAAAAACATAGTTCCTACCTCAAATCAACATCTAAATAAAATAATTCAAATGGCAGTACTTCACTTAGCCAAAGAGGCAGTTAAAGAGTGGGGTAAAAATCCAAAACAGTCTACTACATATGAATATGTTAAATATCTAAATAGTTATAAAAGTCGTGCAAGTATTGATTATTCAAAAAGAAGCATCACAGTTGAGACAAATTTAAAACATAAAAGTGAGTTACAAAAAGCGATAGTAACAACACTTTTAGCTCCATACAACCCTACTCTTTCAGAACTTTATAGTGCAAATGAGCCAAAAGTTGGAGATACACCATTTCTTTACGAAGATGTAGTAGATAACAATAACAAACCCATACGTTGGGAATGGAGAGCAAATGAGTATGCTAAATACCTTCTAAAAAATAGAAGAAAAACAAAGTTTGTTAACAAAAAAGAGGTGCAATACGTCACATTCTCTATGATTCCTAAAAAGAATGCGACTATTAAATATCATAACAAATATTCAAAATTAGTAAATACTGAAGCTAAAAAATATAATTTAAGCCCAGCACTAATTATGGCTATAATTGAGACAGAGAGTAACTTTAATCCTTACGCAATAAGCTCTGTACCAGCTTATGGACTCATGCAGATAGTTCCAAGTACAGCTGGACGTGACTCATGGCGTTATTTGCATAATCAAGATAAATCACCAAGTAAGCAGTACCTTTTTAATACCAATAATAATATCCGCATGGGGAGTGCCTATTTGTATCTTCTTCATAACCGCTATTTAAAAGATGTCAAACATCCACTTTCTCGTCAGTACTGTGCAATAGCTGCATATAATACTGGTGCATCAAATGTATACCGAGCATTTAATGGTAAAAAAGCACTAGCCTTGCGCATGATTAACCATCTTAAACCAAAAGAGGTTTATCAAAGACTAAGGCAGAAACTTCCATATAAAGAGACTAGACGATATATTCAAAAAGTAATAACAGCAAAACGAAATTACACTTAAGGAGAAAATTATGATTCTAGATATACTTGAAAATTCAGACCGTTATACATCTTTACATAAAGGCTTTAAAAAAGCCTTTGAATTTCTTAACCGAACAGATTTAAAAGAGTTGCCGATAGGAACATATGAGATAGATTCAAACCTCATCTATGCCATGATTTCTATTGAGCAAGGAAGATCAATTGAAAAGGCTAAACTTGAAACTCATGAGAGATATATCGATATTCAGTTTGTAATTAATGGTACTGATACTATGGGGTGGAAAGCAAAAAAACTATGTACTAACTCTAGTGGCGATTACAATCAAAACAATGATGTGCAATTCTTTGAAGATGCCCCTGCATCTTTTATAGCTACAAGAAGCAACTCGTTTGCAATATTTTTTCCAGAAGATGCTCATATGCCACTAATTTCAGATGAAGAGCTTCACAAAGTTGTTATAAAAGTAAAAGTTTAGACTGTGCTAGAGAGATTAATTGCTATTACAAAAGAGGCAGGAAAAATTATAAAAGATGGTTTTAACGAATCTAAAGAAATTACACACAAAGGCAGTATTGATTTAGTCACTCAATATGATGTAAAAGTTGAAAAGTTTTTATTAGAAAAACTATCACTACTTTTCCCAGACTATATGCTAATTGCTGAAGAGAGTTATAAAAATGAAAAACCTACTAAAGATAGAATATATATAGATCCAATTGATGGCACTACAAACTTTGTTCACTCAATCCCATTTGTAGCAATCTCAATCGGAGTTGTAAAGAATAATGAGTTATATTTAGCCGTTGTATACAATCCTATTTTAGATGAGTGTTATAGCGCGCAAAAATCAATGGGAGCTATGCTAAATGGAGCGCATATTTATGTAAATAGTACAAATCATACTATTTTAAACTCTCTAATTGCGACAGGCTTTCCATACGCTATCTCAAGCCAAGATAGAGAAAAGTCACAAAATGCTGTAAATTGGGTAATGCCTAAAGTTGAGAAAATATTAACATCAAGCCAAGGGATAAGACGTCTAGGTTCTGCCGCACTTGACTTATGTTACGTGGCGCGTGGCTCGTTTGAGGGCTACTATGAAGCATTTTTATTGCCATGGGATGTCTCAGCTGGTATATTAATTGTTCAAGAGGCTGGTGGAGTTGTTACAACGCAGAAAAATGAAAATTATAATTTAGATAAAGATAACATTGTCATTGCCACAAATGGACATATTCATAAAGAATTATTAGATCTCTTATAGCATAAGAAACATTTTTTTGTGTAAGATTGCCACTCTTTTAATCTCTGAGAGCTATTTTAGTTTTCCAGTCTATTAATTAATGCTACAAAATTTTTCTTTTGAATTACTGATAATCTTAAGAAGCATTGCCCTAAAAATGTATTTATGTATGAAATAAAGAGAATACCAATAGAGTTTCCCATGAGTACCTCTTGGTTTAAAGTAAGCAGTTATTGTAAAACTTTTTTCATCATTATCATTTAAAAGTGTAAACTCTAACCATGAGTCTCCAGGACTGTACATCCTAGCTTTAAGCCTTAGTTGTTTCATTATATCAGTATTGACAACTTTTGAGACAATCCAAAAATCTATTCTCTCTCCCACTCTTATCTCTTTTCTGTATGTTCTTCTTCCACCATGAAGTCCTGGTCCACCTTGTAATTTATCTACAAAACCTCTAATTTTCCACATCCAACTAGGTGACCAATAACCATGTTTACCGCCTATATTTAGAATTTCATTAAAAATATTTTCAAAATTATCTACATCTATCTTTTGCCTATAAATCTCTTTTTTTATATCACTATCTTTTAAAATTGCCTCTTCACTAGCACTACTTAAGACTTGATTTTCTGATGGAATGCCCCAAAAGCTCTCAACTTCGCCACGTTTTTCTTTCGCATATGCTTTTCTCATCATATGTGGTATATCATTTAGTCTTGGTGCATTTGGATCAATTTTCCTATAGTGCCAATCATAAGATAGTGCGTCAGCTGAGGCACCATCTATTAGTGGCCTTATAATGCTATATGGCGCAGAACTTAAAAATACGACAATATGACTTACTATTTTTGCAGTCAATATCTTCTCTAAAAAACCAATCTCTACTATTGGCATATCGACTTTAGGTATTGTTCTAGAGTATAGTGTAATTAGATTGTTGTAACTAATCTGCTCACCACCAAGCTCTACTATTGAATTGTAATAACGTGAATTATTTGCAGCCCGTATTAAAAAAGTAAGGACATCATCAACATCTATTGGTTGAGTTAAACCACCTGTAATTTTTAGCTTTGGCAAAAATGGTAACTTCTTAGCAAGCACACGTATAATCTCAAAAGAGAGAGAACCAGCACCAATTATAATAGCCGTTCTAAGCTCTGTAACATTTTGTCCATCATGACGTAACATATCAGCAGTACTATGGCGACTACTTAAATGCACAGATAGCGAGTCAGAACGTGCACCAAGCGCACCTAAGAATATAATCTGTCCGACTTTTGCGAGTTTTGATGCTTTAGAGACTATCATTGCAAGTTCATAATCTTTATCAGCAAAGTTCTCATCTGAAGATGTAGTAGAGTGAATTAAATAATATAATACATTAACACCCTCTAGTGCAGATGCTATAGGTACTATATTTTCCTCTTTTAACTCATAATCATAAGCTTTTATGTTGTCGCTTTTTTTAATATATAACAGACGTTTTTTATTTCGTACAAAAAGTCTAATCTCTGTTTCACTCTGTATTAACTCATTGGTAAGAAGCATACCAATATAACCAGTAGCTCCAAATATCGCAATGCGCCCTAGGTTCAAACATGCCCTTTTTCATGTAAAATCATCTTTACAAATAGTACAGGTAATACAAATAAATCTGTAAGAAGTGATAGACCTACTAAAATTGCACTATAGAGTCCAATTAAAGCTACAGTGTCAATAGAGACTAACATCATCAATAAAAATACAAGTCCTAAAATAGAATTACCTAATCCTAGTGGAGTCCCAACATATAAAAATGAGCGTTCTAGTGCCATCTGCGCAGTATGATTTTTCTTTCGATGGAAATGGTAATGGTGAATAAAATGGATTGTAGCATCACTAGCAAGTGCAACAGCTATTATCATTGCTACTAATATTTCAGTAGATAGTGCAACATCTAGTAATTTTACAAAAAGGAAAAACCAAGATATTGGAGTAATATTTACAATTATCGCAATTACTACAAATCTTAAATCGCCTGTCATTACCCATACAATTAATGTTATAAGTAAAATTACAAAAGCAACAACATAAAACATAACATTTATGGAATCAAACTTTGCCGCATTTAAGAGGCTATCAGTATCTGTTATAAGTAATCTATCAGCATTATCAAAATTACGCAACCACTGAATTATTTTACTTTTTTGAGCGCTATCTTTTTGTAAAAAAATCTCTATAGAGGTAAATCCATCATTTATCATATTTGGACTTCCCCCATACAAATCAAGCATAAATGTAAAGTGATCTAAATCTGATGTAAGAGCATTAAATGGTAAATGTTCAGCTTTTGCAATTTTTTCTATCTCAGAATATATCGATTTTGTTCTAATATCTGATCCAAACTCACAACCAATCTCACTATGAAGCTTCTCTAAGTAGACTAAATCAGCATTTTTAAGTTCATCTGTTTTCAGGGCCAGTTTTACAATTTTACTTTTTTCATTTGTTGCAATTGTTACAGGTTTAGTATAAAAGTCATACACATTATATATAAATGTCAAAGCTGTTGTTACTAAAAAAACATTTAATAAAGTACTATGAAAATGTACCTCTTTTATAGCAAAATAGTGTGAACTCTTTTCTGTAACACTAAATGGATTCTTTGTTTTAGTAAATGAGAGTAGTGCCAAAAGCCATGTAAAACTAAGTACAAAACCACTTAAAGACGAAAGGATAATATTTAGTCCTATAGAGTTTAATATTAAAGAATCAGCAAATACTAATGTCCCTAAACCAAAAACTGAGATAACACTTGTCCAAAATATAGGACGTAGTGTTGTTGCAAAAGCTCGAAGAAGTGCCTCTAGTGGTGCATGTTTTTTCTGAAATAGATGCCATTTATAGTAAATATATATAAAATCCATCAAAGAGACTGTTAATGCTATCAACAAAATAGAGACGTGCGCATATGCATTTGGACTTATATATGTAAACAAACTAACTGTTATTACAGTTGTTGGTATAATAAAAAGCAGCGCCATAAGAGAAGATAGTGTTGTCTTAAATGCTATAGCAAAGAGTATAAACACAATAGCTAATAATATTCCAATAAGCATCAAATCATCATAAAAACCAGTTGTAATATTAGAATGTATTAGTTCAGCTTTAGCAGGAATGTTTTTTAAATGTAACATCTCTTTAGAAACAATAAAGAAACTAATTTTTTCATCTTCTAAAAAGAACTTAAAATACTCACTATTTGCATCAATATATGCTTTAGCATCTTTACTACTAGCGTCTAAGAGTGTAGAGATACTTAACATATGTGAATCTTCACCATCTTCTAACATATTTGGTTTAAGATGAGAAAATGGTGAAACTACTTGTAAAATAGCTGGATTTTCTTGCAGTGATGAATGTAAATTTTGAAGTATTTTAATATCTGCAACACTATCTTCATATGGCATTCTAAGTTGAGTAATTATAGATTTTGGATGACGCTCATGTAAAATACGATTATACTCTTGGCTACCATCAAGCCATAACTTTACATCATCATGAAGAAGTGGTTTATTCATATTAAAAAATAGAAAAATAGTTAAAATACTTATACCAGCAACTATAAACACACGAAGTTTTACGAGCAGATTAAGATACTTTTGCATCATAGACGTTTCATTTTGCATCAATATGCCTTTCCATTTATAACTATATATGGGCGCTTATGCACTCCTATTTTTTTAGCCAACTTATAAATTCTTTTTACTTTTTCACCTGTCTCTTTTGTTGGTACCTCTGGAAGTTTTTCGCCATTTACCATTATCGACTTTATCATATGTTGGGGATCTTTTGATTTATAAATTGTAGAAATCATATCAGCTGAATGTTTACGAGGCAACTCAAACAAAAAAAGATATGTACTATATTTTGGAAACATTCTTTTTTCACTTTTGTACAATGATTTAATGTAAGCTTGTGAAACTGGGCAATATGGATCAATAAAAGCATAAATCTTCTTTTTTCCATACCCAAGTATAATAGCATCACCCTCAGCAGCTTCAACTAAATGTGCTGTTTCATTGACATCAAGCAACTGTTTTGCATCAGCAAGCAAAGAGAGTTGTAATAATAAAATTATCATTAAATGCTTCATGAAAAATATTGTATCTCAATTTTATTGCTAAATGGTACCCTTTTTGCTTAATTTTTAACAAATTCAAGGAAAAGGGTATAAATGAAAATAATTCTTCAGTCAAAAATGATTGTTTTACAAGTAGATCACCGTGCTGACTATTTTTCATGGATTAGCAACTTTATCCTCGACTACAGTGGTGACTTGCTATATCTTCCAAAAGCAATTTTAATGTTTCATGACCCCAAAAAGTCCTCTTTGCGTAAAAAATTCTTAGAAAGAGCATCAAAATATTTTGCTCGTTCTCATGAAATATCTTATAACTTTTATCTTCGTTCTATTCTAAGACAAGGTACAGTGCCTATAAAAATAGAGCTAGTTAAAATGCACAGCTCAAGTACTATGTCTAGAATTAGGTTGCAAGCAACAGCTACTGGGCGTGTTGGGATTACGCTTAGTAGGCAAAACCATCTTTTAGTGGCATTTTTACGAACAGAACTCGAACCATATGTATCAGCATGGCACCCATCAGGCCTTGTTCTAAATATACATGAACATGAAGCAAAAGAAAAATTAAAAAAACTCTTTACTAGAAAATGGGTACTATATTATCGTCTTAGATTCGTTTATGATGAGGAGTTTTTAGATACATTAGATGGTAGAAGTCATCAAAAAGAGCGCTATAAACGAAATGTACACAATACTATTAGTGAAGGAATTGGAAAATATTATCGTGTATTAGAGCTATCTACAAATGCATCAGCTGATGCCATAAAGAAAAGCTATAAGAAACTTGCTAAACGTTACCATCCTGATAGAGTCTTTACACATGATGCTACGACAGTATCACAATATACACAACGTTTTCAGATGTTACAAGAGGCGTACACTGTATTAATGGAAAACAGAAAAGTTTGTTAAAGAACTAATTTAATTTTTAAGTAATATATAGGCTATTTATTTGCTATAATTTATTTATAGTTATTAAATAAAATGAGGGATTAGCTATGCGCTATATTTCATTACGTCTAAAAGTTCTTCTTATAACAACACTCTTTTTAATTATTACACCACTTTTAGTTGGTGTAAGTTTTCAAGAAAAAATTATCTCTATTATTTTACTCATATTAGCTCAGTGGGCTATTATATTCTCTATTTTTTCTCCTTTGCAAAACCTATCTTACGCATTAAGAAAATTTAATCAAAAAGAGATAATTCAATTTTCATCTGAAGATAATAAAGATGATGAAGTGGGACTCATTAAAAAAACAATATACTCAATTTCATTACAAAATGAAGACTATACCAAAAACTTAGCGCTTTTAAATACACAGTTAGAAGATAAAATACATCAACGAACACAAGAGCTACTTACAAAAAATGAGCATTTGCAAAAAGAGATAATCTCTAGAAAAGAGAAAGAGAGATTACTTATTCAACAGTCAAAGATGGCAGCTATGGGAGAGATGATAAGTGCAATATCACACCAATGGAAGCAACCTCTTAATATGTTGGCACTACAACTACAAGATGTCTACTTCAAATCACAATTAGGACAGCTAACACCTGAACATATGGTTGATGCTAACGAAAAAGCTAATTCGTTGATTCAATTTATGTCTCATACAATTGATGATTTTCGAAACTTTTTTACACCAGAAAAGAAGTATGAGCTTTTTGACATAAGAACAGCAATTGATGAAACACTCTTTTTGGTTCAATCAATCTTAAAAAGTAGCAATATTGATGTACATATAAGTGGTGAGAACATGAAAGTATCTGGTTTGCAAAATGAGTTTAAACAAGTGATGTTAAACCTTTTTAATAACTCAAGGGATGCTATAGTTGAACAAAATAGTAATAATGCAGCTATAGATATTAAGATAGAAGATGATGGTTCATTCTACTCTATACACTTCATAGATACTGGTGGTGGGATTAAAGAGAACCTTTTAGATAAAATTTATGAACCATATTTTACGACTAAAGAGGAAGGCAAGGGCACTGGAATTGGGCTATACATGTCAAAAATGATAATTGAAGAGAATATGAATGGCAAAATCAATGTTAATGTTTTAAGTGCAGATAAAAGCCCTTTAAAAAGTAGAGGAACAGAATTTGTTATACAACTAGCTAAAGATTAATAAGGAAAAAAATGTCATACCCAAAATTTTATGATGATGTTAAAACAATAAAGACATATGATCCAATCGCAGATATTTTAGGTGCATTTGAAGATGGCTTAGTTAAGTTTCGCTACATTCAAATAGTAAAAGCAGCAGGTCATAGCTGTCCTACTGTTGCAGGTGCATACTTGATGGCGATGAAAGCTCTTGATGCATTATACATAGATGAGTTACCACTTCGTGGCGGAGTTGAAATCTATTTTAAAGAGAGCATGGATGATGGTGTAGCTGGAGTAATTGGAAATGTTGTAGCTCAAATTACTGGTGCTACTGTAAAAAGTGGATTTAAAGGACTAAATGGTAAGTTTGCAAGAGACAATTTAATGTTCTTTAACTCCAATATTAAATCAAATGCTAGATTTACACGCGCTGATTCAGGAAAAAGTGTAGATGTTTACTATAATCCAAATATCGTGGAAGCAAATCCAAAAATAGGTGAATTAATGCCTAAAATACTATCTGGTGATGCTAAACTAAGTGAAAAAAAAGAGTTTGGTAAGCTTTGGCAAGCACGTGTTAAAAGAATTTTAATTGATGAGCTTGATAATGAAGAACTTATCCGTGTAGAAACTATTTAAAGTTTGAAGAAAGTTTACAGGCAAAAGCCTGTAAATTAACACTAATTAAAGTGGTGTAACGTTTTCAGCCTGTGGACCTTTTTGGCCTTCACCTACTTCGAAAGTTACTCTTTGACCTTCTGCTAGAGACACACGTCCTTGACCTGTTCTGTTAACTTGACGGAAGTGTACGAATACATCACTACCACCATCTTCTTGTTGGATAAATCCATAACCTTTTTCGTCGTTGAACCATTTTACAGTTCCGTTTTTTAAATCTGCCATTGTAATACCTCTAGTATAAAATACACTTCCTAAGAAGTGGAATCAAAATCGGGGAGTCTTTCGGTCTAGCGAAGTTTTATAACGTCATACCTCAAGATGAACTCGAGCCTCATCTTTCATCACACACATTATAGCCTTTTTATAATAATTTGCAACTAAAATTGTAATAAATTGTAAAATTTACCTAAATTTATTCTAATTTTGTATAATTTCGAAAAATAAAGTCAACAAATTGAAAATATTCATAGATAAAATTCTCTTTAGTATAGTGTTTACCACTCTATTTGTATTTAGTGGATGTGCCACAAAAAGCTTTACACACACAGATAGTGCTTTTATTGTTTTTAAAACACCAAATTTCAAATTTGCAGATACTAGTTTCGTTAGATACTACAAATCAACTGTTACTTTAGAGCTTTATGAGGCATCAAATGCTATAACATCTTTAGAAATTAGTAAAAAAAATATTTGTCAGGGTGAGTTTAAATGTATGAATGCGCAAGAATTTAATAAAAAGTATCTACACGAAAGCTACCCAGATGATACATTATATAGAATAATAACTGGGGCAAAGCTTCCCAAAACGTTACAAAAAAATGGTATTGTATACAATGTAGATAGAGACACTATTCGTTTTTCAGATAAAGAAAACAGTATATTAATTAAAATAAGGAAATTATAGATGAAATATGTTGGAGCACATGTAAGTGCAAGTGGTGGTGTATTTAATGCTCCACTTAATGCTAAGGAGCTTGGTGCACGTGCATTTGCACTATTTGTAAAAAATCAGCGTCAATGGACAGCAAAAGAGTTAGATACAAAAACTATTGATAAGTTTGTAAAAAATTTACAAGATAGCGGTATAGATGCATCACAAGTTCTACCTCACGATAGTTACCTCATAAACCTAGGTCATCCAGAAGAGGAAAAACGTGAAAAGTCTTTAAATGCTTTTATAGATGAGATAGAACGCTGTGAGCAACTAGGGTTAGATAAACTAAATTTCCATCCAGGTAGTCATCTGCGTAAAATCAGTGAAGAGGTATGTCTAGATAGAATATCTGAGAGTATGAATAGAGCACTTGAAAAAACTAATCGAATAAAACTTGTCATAGAAAATACAGCTGGACAAGGTAGTAATTTAGGTTATAAATTTGAACATCTAGCGCACTTAATAGAAAAAACTGAAGATAAATCTCGCGTTGGTGTCTGTTTAGATACCTGCCACACTTTTACTGCTGGTTATGATTTACGTACAAAAGAGGCATATGAAGCGACAATGGCAGAGTTTGAAAAAGTTGTTGGATTTAAATACCTTCATGCTATGCATATAAATGATTCAAAACCTGATTTAGGAAGCCATGTAGACCGCCATCATAGTATTGGTGAGGGTAAAATTGGTCTTGATGCTTTTAAATTTATTATGAATGATGACAGAATGGATAATATTCCACTTGTGCTTGAAACAATTGATGATAGCATCTGGGCGCAAGAAATAGCGTTACTATATTCAATGGTTGAGAAATAGATGAATAGCATTGTTGAATTTTTAGATGCAAAATCAATAGAAAAAAGTAAAATATTTCCACAGCTTGGTTGTAACGCTGATGAGGCTCTGCTTTTACAAGTAATGTCTCGTGCTTATGTTAGCGGACAGAGTGATTTAAGTGCTGCTGAGGCACTTTTAAATATTTATGACGCTAAAAAGTTAGATCATTTAGAACACCTAAAAGATATTAAACATCTACTAGAGCTTGGTTGGATTACCCAACAATCGTACCATCATCTAAACGATATAACAGAACTACAACTTTTAAATAGTCAAATGACGCTAAGTTCATCTTTTCTAAAACTACTTCAAGGTGGTGACTTTGAGCCAATTTTACCTGAGATTAAACCATATGGTGACCATTTAGAGTACCTTCAAGATCAATTTTTTAGAATAGAGCTTTATCAAAAACTACTACAAGAGCGTCAAATTACAGGAGAGACTAGTCCAAACTCTACTCGTATTAGAAGTAAATTAGAAATCTTTGAGCGTCGTATTGTGGAGCGTTTGGAGTCTTCTACTAGTCCAATTGCTCTAGAGACTTTTTTCAAACAAAAACACCTAGAAAAAAAAGAGTGCATAATATTTTTAGCGCTCTTAAAAGAAGAGTATGCAGCGGCTGAGACTAGTATGAGAGAGATGAATACACTAATTGATCTTATCAGTTTTGATGAGTATGAACGTATCAAAAATCGTGCCCTGCTAGAAGATGGTTCTCGTCTTTTAGGTGACATAATTGATTATGATGAGATTCTTAACCCTTTTGGTGGAATAAGTAGAGCATTTTTCATTGTAGATGATGTACTGCAAAATATAATTCATCCACAAAAAAAGAAAAAAGCTACAAAACTAAAACTAGATATGTTAATAAAAGAGCAAGAACTTTTTGAATTAATTGATCCAAAAAGTGATCTTCAAAATGTAGTTTTATCTAATGAGACAAGAAAAACATTAGATCTAATTTTAAGACAGATGGATAAAACAGTAATAGCTCGTCTTCACCAATGGGGCATAAAAGATAAAAAGCGTGGAGTAGATGCACGTATACTTTTTTATGGACCTCCTGGAACTGGTAAAACTATGACAGCAGCCTCTTTAGCAAAGTCATTAAAAAGGCAAGTCCTATCTTTTGATTGTTCTAAGATTCTATCTATGTATGTAGGAGAGAGCGAAAAGAATGTACGAAATATATTTGATACATATAATGATTTAACAAAAAAGAGTAAAACAGAACCTGTACTTTTACTAAACGAAGCAGACCAGTTTTTGAGCGCTAGGCTTCAAGGTACAGGTAATTCAGCGGAACAGAGCCATAACCAAATGCAAAATATTTTTCTAGAACAGATGGAAAAATTCGAAGGTGTACTAATAGCTACAACAAATCTATTAGAAAATATTGACAAAGCATTTTCACGTCGTTTTGAGTATAAAATTGAGTTTAAAAAACCTACTGAGGATGAGCGCAAATTATTATGGGATATGTACCTGCCAAAAGATGCCCCTTATGATGAGGAGTTCTCTATTGATAAATTGGCTACTCACAGCTTAAGTGGTGCTCAGATTAAACTCGTAATAAATAATACAGCTCACAATGTTGCAACACAAGATGATCCAATATTTAAAACAGCTAATTTTATTACTCAAATTGAGCGTGAAAAAAGTGGTTCATTTGAAAATGAAAAAACAATGGGATTCTTAAAATAAATTGACCTATTCACTTACAAATCAAGCACTTATAAATAGTTTTGGAAGTAAAACATTCTATAAAGGTGTGACCTATTCCAAAGAGGGTAAAGTACGCCATATAGATGCACAAGAGTATCCAGACTTAATGATTAAACTACATGCTTCAGTTTTAGGCAAAGGAAGTGTGTATGAGACAAATGCGCTATTTAGCTACACAAATGGAAATATTAGATCCTCTTGCAGCTGTCCAGTTGGTACAAATTGTAAACACTCAGTAGCGCTACTTTATGAGTATATTAATAAAAAAGATGAAAAACCAAATGCACTATTGAACTGGTTACATGATATTAAAGAGAATAAAAGTGTATTAGATGAAAAAAGCAAACAAGAGTTTCTAATATATAGAATGTACTATGATAGTGCGGAAAAAAACTTTTATGTAAACTTTCGTATTGCTAAGTATCAAAAAAACAGTAAATTTAGTAAAGGTCGTTCAATTGAACACTACAAAATTGCCAATGATTACTATTCTACTGCAAAAGTATTAGATGAGAGTGACAAAAAAATTATAAGTCTACTATCTGTATCACTAATTGACTCCTATGGCAGTGACTCATGGCTAGATGGTGAGCTAGGATATATGGCAATGAAAAAGTTAACTCAAACTGATAGACTTTTTCATTTAGATTCACACATCCCAATAAAGTTCAGTAACACACCTATAGATATTGAACCAAAATGGGTAAATAAAGATGGTAAATCAACTCTTGAACTATTACCACATGGTCAATCTTTCATCTTCACTGAACCATTATGTGTAATTAATCCTAGAAGACACATAATATCTGAAGTAAAAAGTTTAAATTTAACCAATAAAGAGCTAAAAAACACACTAAATATGCCGGCCATTGATGATTCTGAGATTATTAAAACAGCTCCAATGTTACTAGATGTACCAATGTTTGCAAACTTACCACTTCCTCCACAATTAGAAGCTTCACTTGTAAAAGATGTAGAACCAAAATGTTTTTTACAATTAGAAGGCTTTCATGATGGGGATGTTTATTATCCATATATGAAGATAAAATTTAAATATTTAGATCAAATAGTTGATGGGCTTGATAGTAAAAAGATAGAGACAATAAAATCAGAAAACTCTCTTGTAAGAGTTTATAGAAATTTACAAATTGAGAAAGAAGAGATACTTAAAATTGTAGATTTAGGTTTTAATATCTTACAAGATAAAAAACATTTTTCAAGTTCAACAAACCCAAATATTGCGACAGCCATTGAGAGATGGAGAAATTTTTTAGATATTGAAATAGAAAATTTGCGTTCTTGTGGTTGGCAAATTGAGATTGATGAATCTTTTAAATTAGAGTTTCATGAAATCGATAATATTGATGCAACATTTGATGAACAAAGCAACTGGTTTGATATGCAACTAGATGTTGAGATTGATGGTAAAAAAACTGCCCTTCTTCCAATGCTAGCTGGTATACTTGACCAAGTAGATGACTTAAAACAACTTCCACCAACTCTTAGTCTGCCCGTTAATGATGATGGTGTGTATGCGACCATTGAAGCAAAAATAGTTGCTCCTATTATAAAAGTTATTTTAGAACTCTTTGATAAGAAGAGCGGTTCTCTTAACTTAAAAGCATATGATGCCAATAGCCTAAACCTTTTAGAAGATACACTAGGAGAGAAACTACGTATAAGTGGTGGGCAAAAGTTACTAGAAATTGCAAAAAAATTAAAGTCATTTAAGAAGATAGAGAAAGTTTCTACACCTAATGGTTTACAAACGACTCTGCGTAAATATCAACATGATGGACTAAATTGGCTTAACTTTTTACGTGAATTTAATTTTGGTGGTATCTTAGCTGATGATATGGGGCTTGGAAAAACTGTCCAAACATTAGCTTTTTTACTATATGAAAAAGAGCAGAATAGATTACATTCACCAGTACTTGTAATTGCACCAACATCATTAATGGGAAATTGGAGAAGAGAGGCTACAAAATTTGCACCATCACTAAAAGTTGTAACATATCATGGATTAGAGCGTCACAAAAAAGAGGAAGCTCTCAAAAGAAGCAATATTGTTATAACAACATATGCATTAGCCCAAAGAGATAGGGAACTTCTAGGTGCATACAAATGGTATTATATTATTTTAGATGAAGCACAAGCTATAAAAAATTCGAAATCAAAAATAGCAACTGCCCTAAAGCATTATAAAGCGGATAATAGACTCTGCCTCACAGGTACACCTATGGAGAATCATTTAGGCGAGTTGTGGTCAATATATGACTTTTTAATGCCAGGTTTTTTAAGTTCTGAAAAATCATTTAAAGAGCACTACAGAGACCCTATAGAAAAAGATGGCGATAATAAGATAAAAAATGTTTTAACTAAGAGAATCAGTCCATTTATGCTAAGACGTAAAAAGAGCGAAGTAGTAAAAGAGCTTCCTGCAAAAACAGAGATGATACGTTCAACAACATTTGGTGATGAGCAAGCTAAACTGTATGAGACTATCCGTGTAACAATGGAAAAAAGAGTACGTGATATGATTGCTCAAAAAGGTATGGGACAGAGTCATATTACAATGCTTGATGCACTACTTAAATTACGCCAAGTCTGTTGTGATCCACGACTTTTAAATATGGATGAAGCGAAAAAGATAGGTCAATCTGCAAAACTTGATATGGCTATGGAGCTAATTGATGAACTACTTGAAGAGAATAGAAGAATATTACTATTTTCTCAATTTACATCAATGTTAAAACTGATAGAAGAGCGTTTAAATGAAAAAAGTCTTAAATATACAAAACTTACTGGACAGACAAGAAAAAGAGACGAAGTTATAGAAAAATTCCAAAATGGTGATGTTGACATATTTTTAATAAGCCTTAAAGCTGGAGGAGTTGGACTTAACTTAACACAAGCAGATACAGTAATCCACTATGACCCATGGTGGAATCCAGCTGTAGAGAATCAAGCAACAGACAGAGCGCATAGAATAGGACAAGATAGAAGGGTATTTGTCTATAAGCTCATTATTGAAGGTAGTGTTGAAGAGAAAATCCTAGAGCTTCAAGGTAAAAAACAGGCACTACAAGACGCAGTGTTAAGTGACAAGTCAGGTGTAACTGGCTTAAATGGCGACGATATTGCCAAACTTTTAGAGTAATTATGGAATGGAATTTAGAAAACTTTTTACTAGCTAATACTATTTTAATTATCAGCTCAATTTTACAAAGAGTTACTGGTGTTAGCGTTGGAATGGTTATTGTTCCATTTTTAGCACTCATTAGCTATTCACTAATTCCTGTACCAATTGTATTTGCCAGTTTGACGCTTACTATAATGATGGCCACACAAGGAAAAGAGCATATCGATTTTAAAGGTAGTATTAAAATTATAATTGGAATGGTTGCAGGAATCCTTGCTTCTGTTTTTATTCTTTCGCATATTGAGTTTGAACATTTAGGTCTGATATTTGGAGTATTCATTCTTCTATCAGTATTAATAAGCTTAAAAGTAAAAAGTTTCAAACTTAAAAATAGTGCTATCTACTTTGGTGGACTTGTAGCTGGTATTATGGGTACAATGGCAGCTGTTGGTGGCCAGATATTAGCTCTGATTTATCAAAACCATCCACTACCTGTTATAAAAGCTACGTTAGCTTTTTTATACACAATATTTTCAATTGTAATGCTAACAATATTCTATTTTTATAATCAATTTAACTACTCTCAATTTATATCTGGACTACTTTTAATGCCTGGATTTATTATCGGTTTTTTTATCTCGCCAATATTTACAAAATATTTTAATCCAAAATACTCAAAAGTTGTTGTACTCTCAACGGCAACATTTGGGGCATTAACACTTATTTATCAATCACTACCCTAAAACTTTCATCCATATTATAATAATCTTGCAGTGAGTTACATATTTTTGCATTAGATTTTATATATTCATCTTTAGAAAAACTCTTATAGTATCTACTCTCGTACATTACATCAACCCTACATATATCTGGTCTTGTCTCATAAATATTACATGATTTTAAATTATGATTATAATGTCTGCAAGTACCATTTCCTAAATCAAACTCTTTTAATTCAGGAACTTTAAAAATATGTTGACAACAGAGCCCACAACCTGTACAAATATTCATTATTATTTTTTTACAATTTTTTCACCACTACGTTTTACAGTTTCTTCTAGTGAAAGGATATAAGAAACCACTTTTTTTATATCTTCATGACTAAGGTTTTTTATCTGTTTATTCATTAACATCTCTGTAGTTAAAGTCAGCTCTTTACTATTTTTATAGTAAGAAATTCTATTATACAAATCATTTTCTGTCAATGTTCTAAGTGGCCTAGCCCTATGAAAAGCACTTTTTTCTGCTTTATAACCATGACATCCAACACACTGATTGTAATAAATTGCAGACTTACTATCATAGCCCTCTTCGTGAGAACTTTTTGCAAACAAACCAGAACTCAAAATAAAAAAGGCCAAAGCTGTTAAACCAATCATATTTATTTTATTATTTAATGTTTTCATTTAGTTTAATCCATTTATTAATTTTTAATAGTAGAATTTTAGCTAAATTAAAATTATATTTTTCTTACTTTTAAATTATTTACACGATTATTCCACATTTGAATATTACTATTACGAAAAAGGAGTCTATTATGAAAGTTTTTCTTTATATTATAATTTCTACTACAATGTTGTTTGCTTCATCTATTACAATTGAACTTCCAGTTACTCATAGTGAACCAATTTATAGAACTGTGACAAAAAGAGTTCCTTATCAAGAGTGTTATAATAAAACTGAACAAGTTAGAATCTCTTGTGGCGATGAAAATGATAGAAATATGATTGGTATAGATACACTGATTGGTATTACTGCTGGTGTTGTACTAGGTAATCGAATTGGTAAAGGCAATGGAAGAAGTGCTGCAAAAGTTTTGGGTGGAATTGCTGGAGGATTAGTCTCAAATAGTATGAGAGATAATCATAATGGTTCATGTTACGAAGAGAGAACTAGAAGAGCATGTGAAACACACTACGAACAGTCAACTTCACAAAGACAAATTGGATATAAATTATGTGCACAAATTGACGGCAAAGAGATATGTGCCAATTCAAAGAGTAAACTTTCAACATTTAGTGTCTATATAAGCACTAATTAAATTTTTAGACAGATATATTAGAAACTCCTAAGTGTGAAAAAAAGTAACTTCTTTTATACTCAAACATAAGAATAATAGCACTATATGGTACATTGTTTCAGATGGTAACACAGAACAAAGAAAATTTAAAATAACTTTTGATATAGTTGCGCATATTTCTATCCTGAGGATTTTTAAATGGAGCATATGAACGTAGCTCACCCATATTTTGGTGCGTTTGTACTTATGATTATCACCTTTGCAATGTTTATTGCAACTACTGCAGCATCTCGCTGGGTAGGCAAAAAACTAGCTGCAGCTGATACTGAAAAGTTAAAACTAAGTATTTATGAGTGTGGTCCACAACCTACAAAACAGCCAAACAAGATGTCTGCACAGTTTTATCTGTTTGCCCTACTTTTTATTTTATTTGATGTGGAGATTATCTTTATGTTTCCATGGGCAATTGACTTTAAACTATTAGGTTGGTTCGGATTTGTTGAGATGCTTCTATTTATCTTACTATTAACAATCGGATTTATCTACGCGTGGAAAAAAGGAGCCTTAGAATGGCACAGCATAAAGTAAATTATACTGAAAATGGTGGTTTGCCAGTTGCACTTACAACTGTAGACAAGCTTGTTAACTGGGGACGTAGTAACTCACTTTGGGCACTAACTTATGGACTTGCTTGTTGTGGTATTGAGATGATGGCAACGGGGGCTAGTCGTTATGACTTTGACCGTTTTGGTACTATCTTTAGAGCATCACCTCGTCAAGCAGAAGTTATGGTAGTTGCTGGAACTCTAACTAAAAAGCACGCTGAATTTATCCGTCGTTTGTATGATCAGATGGCTGAGCCTAAATGGGTAATTAGCATGGGAAGTTGTGCGAATACTGGTGGTATGTTTAACACTTATGCAACAGTTCAAGGTGCTGACCGTGTTATACCAGTTGATCTCTATCTTCCAGGTTGTGCACCACGTCCTGAGACTCTTCAATACGCGCTTATGATGTTACAAAAGAAGATAAGAAGCGAGAAAGCTGATAAGTCTCAACGTCCAAAAAGGCTTGTATAATGATGAGAGAATATAAAGACAAGCAAAATGTACAAGCAAAATCTTACTACAATGATAGATATTGGGTAGCTCCTCGTGTTCCTACATTTGAGCCATCTTCTGATGCGCAATTTAATTCAGACTTAGAGAGCCTTAAAGAGAAATTTACTGTAAATGAAGCATATATTCAACTAATGCATTTAGTTATTTATATTAATCCAGAAGATAATAAACAAGTTTTAGAGTACCTTTATAAAGAGTTAGGTTATGGAAGGCTAATGGAACTTAGCGCTATGGATTGGCTTGCTAAGAGTGGTGAGTTTGAAGTTTTTTACGAAATGCTAAACATTGATACTGCAAAACGTATTCGTGTTAAATGTTTTATTAAAGAGACCCAAGCAATTGAGAGTGTTCAAGATATTTTCCGCCTTGCTAACTTTGCCGAACGTGAGATGTATGACATGTTAGGTGTTAAAGTGAATAACCACCCATTCATGAAACGTATCTTAATGCCTGATGACTGGCATGGTCACCCACTTCGTAAAACTTACCCTCTTCAAGGTGATGAGGCTGCTTCATGGTATGAAGTAGATAAAATCTTTGGTAAAGAGGCTCGTGATATTATAGGACCAGAAATTAGAGATGGTGCTGCAATTGATCGTTACGATACAGAACGTTTTGCGCGTCTTGGTTATGAAGTAAAGTTTGGTGAAGAGTATAGTTCTGAAAAAACTGAACAAAATTATCAAGAAGATGAGGGTGTATTCTTAGTAAAAAAATTACATAAAGATGACACTAAAACGATTACAGATAGGGACAGGTAGCTAATATGCAATATACAAACAGGTTAGAGCCATTTTTTGAGAACTTAGAGTTTGAACGCGACGACAACCATATGATTATCAACTTTGGACCACAACACCCATCATCACATGGGCAACTTCGTCTGATAATGGAACTCGATGGTGAACAAGTTGTAAAGGCTACTCCAGATATTGGATACTTGCACCGTGGTATGGAAAAGATGGGTGAGAATATGATTTATAATGAATTCTTACCTACAACTGACCGTATGGACTACATAGCATCATCATCTAACAATTATGCATTTGCATTATCTGTTGAAAGATTATTAGATGTTACAGTTCCACGACGTGCACAAGTAATTCGTACAATTATGTTAGAGCTTAACCGTCTTGCTTCACACCTTTTTTGGTTAGCAACACACGCGCTAGACGTTGGTGCGATGAGTATTTTCTTATACGCATTTAGAGAACGTGAATATATACTCGATTTAATCGAAGATTATTGTGGTGCACGTTTAACTCACTCAGCTATTAGAATCGGTGGTGTTCCACTAGATATTCCAGATGGTTGGATGAATGACTTAAATAAATTCTTAAAAAAATTCCCAACTGACATCAAAGATTACGAAGCTATCCTAGATCAAAACCGTATCTGGAAAATGCGTCTTGAAGACGTTGGTGTTGTAAGTCCTGAAATGGCAAGATCATGGGGAACAAGTGGAATTATGCTTAGAGGTTCTGGAATTAACTGGGATATTCGTAAAGAAGAGCCATATGAATTATATGATGAATTAGATTTTGACATTCCAGTAAGCCATACAAATGATAGTTATGGACGTTATAAATTATATATGGAAGAGATGCGTCAATCTACTAGAATCATGGAACAATTAATTCCGATGTATGATGAGACAGATCGCGCTATTATGGCAGATGCTCCTCAATATATTTCTGCTCCAAAAGAGCAAATTATGACTCAAAACTACTCTTTAATGCAACACTTTGTTTTAGTTACACAAGGTATGCGTCCGCCTGTAGGTGAAGCATATGTTCCAACAGAGAGTCCAAAAGGTGAACTAGCGTTTTACCTAAATTCACAAGGTGATCCATATCCTTATAGAATGAAAATACGCGCACCAAGCTTTTTCCATACTGGAATCTTACAAGACCTATTACCAGGTTATTACATTGCTGACGTTGTTACGATTATTGGTACTACCAATATCGTATTCGGCGAAGTTGATAGATAGGATAGCTGATGAGAAGATATGACTTAAGACACCTACACGATAATTTTTATGACCGTATGAGTGAAATTATGCAAAATGAGGCGCAAAAAGATGAAGTAATTATCTTTTTGTTTGAAATTGGTGATTTTACTCCAATCCAAAAGAGTGCTGACTTAATTAAAGAGGGTGGATATGAACTTATGAACTCTCTAAAGTTTAATGAAGCTGACTGGACTATTGTGGTCAAAAAAGGCTAATCAGATGGCTACTGTCTATTTCTCCACATGGAGAGGTGAGCGAATTGACAATCGTGGTAAACCTCAAGATGAATGGAGCGAGTCTGAGTACAAGCTACCAGAACAATATGATGTTCATAGAGATTCAAAAGCATTTATTGGATGGGATGGTTTAGCACTATTTTCACCTGATGTTGATGTTGTAAAACTTGCTGTTGAGTATGCTGCTCAATACCAAGTATATTCAGAAGCTTGTGGACGATGTGCTCCTGGGCGCTGGGGTGGTAGAATTCTTTATGATATTTTTGACAAAATTGCCCGCGGTGAGGGTGAAATGTCTGATTTAGCACATTTAAAAGAGGTATGTTCAACAATGGCACTTACAAGTAAGTGTGAAATTGGTAAAACAGTTCCAACACCACTGTTGAACATCATGGAGTTCTTTGAAGATGAAATCTTAACTCTTATTAATGAGAAGAAAAAATCTCCTCATTATGATATGGATGAACTTTCTTACATGGCAAAAATAACTGCCCCTTGTACAGATGCATGTCCAGCGCACGTTGATATTCCTGCATATATTGAAGGTGTTCGTGATTTACGTATGGATGATAGTCTAACAGCTACTAAGCAGACAATGCCACTTGCTCACGTTTGTGGTCGTGTTTGTCCTCACCCATGTGAAGATGAGTGTCGCCGTACAAACCTTGATAGCCCTATTTCAATTATGGAACTTAAACGTCTTGGTGCAGATTATGAGACAGATCATGGACTAAACTTTTTATACCCAACTGAACAAAAACCTTATGGTGATAAAAAAGCTGCAATCATTGGTGCAGGACCTGCTGGGCTTACCGCTGCTTTTTATCTTGCATTAGAGGGAATCCATTGTGATGTTTATGAGGAGCTTCCAGTTCTTGGTGGTGAAGTTGCTGTTGGTGTTCCTGAATATAGAATGCCGATAGATAAATATAACAAAGATATTGAAGCAGTTCGAAACTTAGGTGTTAATTTCATAACAAACACAAGAGTTGATGATGATATGATGCGTCGTTTTGAAACTGAATATGACACAACACTTATTGGAACAGGTACTAGAATCTCAAAAAAGGTGCGTTGTGAGAATGAGCGTCCTGAGATTAAAGGCTACTGGAGTGCAATAGAGTTTTTAGACCAAATAAACCTATATGACAAGTATGGCATTGGTGAACCTGTTGATTTAACTGGTAAGACTGTTGTTTGTGTTGGTGGTGGATTTACATCTATGGATGTTGTGCGCTGTTCAATTCGAGCTAACGCTAAAAGAGTTGTTATGATTTATCGTCGTGATGAGAAGACAATCATCCGTAATACAACTTATGAAGAGTATCACGAAGCTGTTGAAGAGGGTGTTGAATTTATATTCCACTCAGCTGTCGAAGAGATGGTAGACGTTGAAGATGAGCTAAAAACACTTAAAATAAATATGTTTGAGATGCAACCAGATCCTGATGGTGGTCGTCCAAAGTTAGTAAAGATAGAAGGTGCTGATTTTGATATTGAATCAGACTACTTAATTCCTGCTGTTAGTCAAAGTGCAGATTTAAAACTACTTCCTGATGAATGGGAATTAGATATGACAAGTTGGGGCACTATTAAAACTAATGGTAAAGATTATATGACTTCACGCAAAGGTATTTTTGCAGCTGGTGATTGTGAATATGGTCCTATGACGATTGTAAATGCTGTTGGTCAAGCAAAACGCGCTGCATCTGTAATGAGTAGATATGTACACACTGGGGAAATCACTTTAACAGATGATGAAATCATGGAAGATCATCTTCGTAAAATGAGAGTATACGATAAAAAAGAGGAAGTAACTGGTTGGCTTTCAGGTCTTCCAAGACAAGAGAGCGAAAAACTACATGTTGATGAACGCCGTGATAATGATCGTGAAGTAAACTTAGGTTTTACAGCCGAAGAAGCAAGTGCAGAGGCAGATAGATGTATGCGCTGTTACTATATAGCTATGGCGGCGGTTTAATATGAGTGAAATTAAATTTTCCATTAACGGCAAAACTGTAACTGCTAGTAATGGTGAGACTATATTAAATGTAGCACGCAGAGAAGATATTTACATTCCTACGATGTGTTACATTAAAAAAACAAACCCTATAGCATCTTGTCGTCTATGTGTTGTTGAAGTAGATGAGACTGAGGGTTTTGTCCTTAGTTGCCAGACTCCTGTTAAAGATGGAATCTCAGTTAACACAGAATCTAAAGAACTTTACAATCACCGTCAAAATATTATGCGTTTTTATGATGTTAACCACCCATTAGAATGTGGAGTATGTGATAAAAGTGGTGCATGTGAACTTCAAAATAAGACTTTAGAATTTAATATAGGTTCACAAAAGTTTTCTGCAAAAGAGCAGAGCAGAAAAATAGAACAATGGGGATTAATAAATTATGATCCAAACCTTTGTATCATGTGTGAGCGTTGTGTTCATGTCTGCAATGAAGTAATTGGTGATGATGCAATTGATCTTAAGTTTGGTGGATATAATTCATCTGTAATTCCTAAAAATAGCGATACATTAGATTGTACATTTTGTGGAGAGTGCGTCTCTGTATGTCCTGTTGGCGCACTTGTAAGTTCAGACTTTCAATATAACGCTAATGCTTGGGAGCTAGATCAGGTTCCCTCAGCTTGTACACATTGTAGTGCTGGATGTGCCCTAGAGTATGAAAGAAGACATACATCAACTTTTGAGAATAATCAAAATATTATCCAAAGAGTTGTAAATGACTTTGAAAATACAACACTATGTGGAGCTGGACGTTTTGGTTTTGATTACGATAACAAAAATGTTCAAAAAGATGAAGCTAAACTAAATAGTGCAAGAGAGGCAATTAAAAAAGCATCTACAATCGCTTTCAACTCGATTATTACAAATGAAGAGGCTCTAATACTACAACGTTTAAAAGAGAAAACTGGTGTAAAACTTTACAATCCAGAAAGCTTCAACTACAAAAAGTTTTTAAACTCATTTAGTAAAAAAAGTTCTCAAAGCCTATATACTGCAACTCTAGATTCTATAGAAAAGAGTGACGCTGTAATCGTTTTTGGCACAAGAATTGGAACTGATAATCCAGCAATTAGATACAAATTAACAAGTGCAGCAAGACATAGAAAATCTTACATTGCATATCTTCACCCAATGCATGAAGAGCTTATAAACAATGTAGCTCGTGAATTTATAAATTATGAAGTTGGTAGTGAAGAGGGAGTTATGGCTCTTTTACTTCGTTCAATTTTAAAAGATTTAGACAATACTGAGATAACTTCATATGTAAACTCTCTTGATGAGGGTTATTTGAGTGCTGAGTCTAATGTTGGTGAAGAAGAGCTTGAAGGATTATTTAAATCATTTGAAAAACGTGCCAATAAAATACTAATTTTGGGTGAAGATTTATTAGCACATGAACGCTCTGAAAACATTGCAGCAATGGCTGGTTTAATTGAGAGATTTAGTGACTATAAAGTTCTAATTGTTCCACCAGCTGCAAATACATTAGGTGTTTCACTAATTTGTGACTTAGATGAAAAGAAAGATGGGTATACAATTGGGTACAACGTGAAAGCTGATTACACATTAAGCGCATTAGGAGATGGAGATATTGATATGCCATCACTTAATCAGCAAGAGGGAACAATTACAAACTTAGATAAAAGAGTTGTTCCCATAAATGTTGCAGCCCCTTATGGTGGTTACACTCTAGCAGATATAGCTACAATAAGTGAAAAGTACACAATTGAACTAACTAAAAAACTACCTATTGAGAGTGGCTTTTTAGCTATTGAGTTTGATACTCTTCATGTCCGAGTAGATTCTACTGGTGAAGATTTAAGAGGTTATGCCTTAGAGTCTAAAAGTGTATCAGCAGATGAAAAACTTGAAGATATAAATGACTTAGACTCATACAATGGAACAATTGTATACAGAGCTAATCCTGTACTACAATTTAATGCATTTACTGCTGTAACTGAGCAACTAGGTAGTGAAAATATTCTTGAAGGCTCAATGCAATTTGCAAAAGCTGCAAGAATCCAAAATGGTGATCTAATAGAGATTAATTCAAGTGAATTTAAAAATAACAAAGTATTTAAAGTTAATCCTGAGCTTAAAGGAACAATCGCACTTCTTCCGACTTTTGAAGAGGGATTAAGTAGTGATTGGGTATCCTCACGCTACCGATTTTTTAAAGTTCAAATTACTAAAGTGGAACAGACAATATGAGCGAAATAACAATAACTATCGACGGAAAGGAGTGCAAAACCCAAGAGGGAGAATTTGTACTCAATATAGCCCGCCAAAACGACATCTTTATTCCAGCAATTTGCTACATTTCACGTTGTAGTCCAACTCTTGCTTGTAGAATTTGTTTAGTAGAAGCAGATGGTAAACAAGCTTATGCATGTAATGCAAAAGCAAAAGATGGAATGAGTGTATCTACGACAACAGAAAATATAGAAGAAGAACGCCGTGCGATTATGGAGGTTTATGATGTAAACCATCCGCTAGAGTGTGGAGTATGTGATCAAAGTGGTGAGTGTGAGTTACAAAACTATACACTTGAAATTGGAGTAGATAAACAGAACTATTCAATTGCTGATAGCCATAAAACTGTAGAGCACTGGGGCTTAATTAATTATGATCCTGCTTTATGTATTGTTTGTGAACGCTGTGTAACAACTTGTAAAGATATGATTGGAGATGGGGCACTTAAGACTATTCCACGTGGAACTGAAGCACTAAGCAAAGAGTTAAAAGATGAAATGCCAAAAGATGCTTATGCGATGTGGAACAAACTAAATAAATCACTAATTGGACCAACGGCTGGTGATACACTAGATTGTACTGATTGTGGAGAGTGTGTTGCTGTTTGTCCAGTTGGCGCACTTGTTAGTTCAGACTTCCAATATACAACAAATGCTTGGGAACTTAATCAAATTCCAGCAGCTTGTGCACACTGTAGTGCGGGATGTCAAATTGAGTACGATGTAAAACATACAAGTACTGAAAATGCTGAAGACAAAATCTACCGTGTTAAAAATGAGTGGAACTATACTTCACTATGTGGTGCAGGACGTTACGGTTATGATTATGAAAACGCTAATGTTACTAAAGATGAAAATGCTTTTGCTTCAGCAATTGAAGCTTTCAAAAAAGCTGACACTATAAGCTTTGATAGTTTCATAACAAACGAAGAGGCACTAATTCTACAACGAATTAAAGAAAAACTTGGTACTAAACTTTACAATAAAGAGGCATCTGCGTATGCTAACTTTATGAAAAACTATTCACTAACAAGTGGAAAAAGTTTAGATAGTTCAACTTTAAAAACTGTTCATGACTCAAACTTTGTAGTAAGTGTTGGAAGTGCTTTAAAAACTGACAATCCACGTGCTCGTTATGCTATGAATAATGCATTAGCTATGAATAAAGGTGCAGGATTATACTTTCACCCGCTAGGTGATCCAGTTATTGCTGGAATGTCAAAAAGTGTTATGCAAATTGAACACGCTCCACTTGATGAAGAGGCTGTAATGTATCTTCTTCTTGACCTATTCGCTAGAAAAGATGAGTTAAGTAGTGAACTTCAAAGCTACCTTGCATCTTTTCACTCAACTAAAACTATTACCGTTGAAGAGACAATTAAAGAAAAAGTTGTTGAGATGGTAAAAGACGCTGAGACTGGTGAAGAGAAAGAAGTTTCTAAAATGGTACCCAAGAAGGTGAGTAAAGAGGTAGAAGTTGATGTTAACGCTCTTCTATCACTTGTTGGTGCAGCTGATGGTTTCAATGACAATATGGAGAAATTCTTAAAGAAAAAAGACACTTTCTCTTTAATTGTTGGTGAAGATTTCTTTAATCACCCAAATAGTGCAAATTTAGCTACTTTAGTTGCACTATTTGAAAAACATAGTGATTTTGATGTATTGATTGTTCCAACATCGACAAATACTCTTGGGGTATCTCTAATTTGTGATTTAGACGTAACTAATGATGGTTATACAGTTGGATTAAATGTTAAAGGTGACTTTACTCTAGGCAGTAATGGCAATGCAGGCCTTGATATGCCATCACTTAATCAACAAGAGGGAACGTTTACAAATATTGACAAGCGTGTAATTCCTACAAATGCAGCTCTTGGTTATGGTGGTTATACTCTTAATGATATAGCAACTGCTTTAGGTATTAACAGTAAAAAATATACTATTGATTACACTAGTGAGCTTCCTAATAGTAAAGGATTTAGTGGAACAGCTTTTGATTCTTTAAAAAATGAGTTTACAAATAGTGGTGAAGAGTTACGTGGATACAGAGTTAATTCTCAAGATGTAGATGTTGATTTATCAATTAATCCAGCTCAAATTGCTAATAACAGATGGGGCGATGATGAGATTACAATCTACCAAGTTAACCCAGTTATGCAATTTAATGATGCTACGAAAAGATCGCACCAACTAAATGACAGTGCAGCACTTTATGTTAGCAAAGCTTTTATGGATAAGCATGAACTCAAAGAGAACCAAAGTGTACGTATTAAGACAAAAAATACTATGTTAGATATTGATGTTAAACTTGACAGTAAAATTAGTGGGCATATTGCATGTGTTCCTACTTTTGATGACAAGATTGATGCAGAGTCGCTATTTGATAGCTACAGATTTAACAAAGCCACATTGACAAAGGTATAAAAGATGCAAGAAGCACCAGTTATTATTGAAACACTTGTTAAAGTTGTTGCGATACTGTTGGTTTTTTCCGCACTTGCGGGGTTTACCACTTATGTAGAACGTAAAGTTTTAGCATTTATGCAACGTCGTTTAGGGCCAATGAATGTTGGTCCCTATGGATTGCTGCAAATTGCAGCTGATGGTATTAAACTCTTTACAAAAGAGGATATTATCCCATCTAAAGCTGTAAAACCAGTTTTTATGATTGCTCCTATTATTACAGCAGCAACGGCGTTCATAGCAATGGCAGCTATTCCATTCTTACCACAGTTTGATATGTTTGGATATACAGTTCATCCAATTGTTGCAGATGTAAATGTTGGTATTTTATTTGTTCTTGGAGTAATGGCAACTGGAATGTATGGTCCACTTCTAGCTGGTATGAGTTCAGCTAACAAATGGTCACTTCTAGGTGGTGCTCGTACTGTTATTCAGCTTCTAAGTTTTGAAGTCGTAACAGGGCTTTCAATCTTACCTCCATTAATGCTTGTTGGTTCTCTTTCACTTGTTGATATTAATAACTACCAAGCTGGTGGTTTTAGTGACTGGTTAATTTGGCAACAACCTGTTGCATTTGTACTATTTTTAATTGCTGCATTTGCTGAAGTTAACAGAACTCCATTTGACCTCCTTGAGCATGAGGCAGAGATAGTATCTGGTTACGCTACTGAGTACTCTGGAATGCGTTGGGGTATGTTCTTTATAGGTGAGTATGCAAATATGTTTACTGTTGCTTTCATGGTAAGTATCGTCTTTTTAGGCGGATTTGGTGATGGTGGATTATTAGGTGGGCTTGCTATTTTTGCAAAAGCGTTCTTTTTTATATTTTTCTTTCTTTGGACACGCGCTGCTTGGCCACACATTAGACCAGATCAGCTAATGTGGTTCACATGGAAAGTTCTTATGCCAATTGCAATAATCAACATAGTCATTACTGGCTTTGTAATGATGTTCTAAGGAGAGATGATGAGTTTAGAGCAATTTAAAAATAGAAATGTAGGAACACAAAATTATGTTCCAGTTGACCTTGATATGCCTCCACAAGAGCCATGGGATAAATTCACACAAGTAGTTAAGCGTACCTTTAAAGGTGAGCTTTTTGTAGGGCTATGGATTGTATTTCGTGAAATGATTAAATTTGATATTCACACTGTACAGTATCCACAAGAGAAGCTTCCAATAGGCCCACGTTACCGTGCTGTTCATAAACTACTTCTTTTATTAGAGAGTGGCTATGAGCGTTGTATTGGTTGCGGGTTATGTGAAAAAATCTGTATTTCAGACTGTATACGTATGGATACTAAAATTGATGAAAATAGTCGTAAAGAAGTTACTGAATATTCAATTAACCTTGGTCGTTGTATCTTTTGTGGATATTGTGCTGAAGTTTGTCCAGAGCTCGCTATTGTTCATGGTGGACGTTATGAGAATGCTTCAGAACAGCGCGCGCACTACGTTATTAAAGATGACATGCTAACTCCACTTGACTTTCTAAAAGATCAAGAGGAGTATCCTGGATTTGGTGCATTAATTCCAGGTAGCGATGCAGATGTCAAAAAAACGCCGACGGCATATTAGGGAAAGGGGAATTAATGTTTGAATCTATTGCGTTTTATATCTTTTCAGTGTTAACAATTACTTCTTTTGTAGTAGTTGTTACAACGAAAAATGCGCTTTATGCGCTAAGTTCACTGGCTGCTGGAATGATTTTAATTTCTGGTTTCTTTTTTCTACTAAATGCAGATTTCCTAGGTGTTGTGCAAATTGTAGTATACACAGGTGCTGTAATGGCTCTATATGCATTTGGGATGATGTTTTTTGACACAACAGAAACACTTAGAGAGTCACATGCCAATCCACGTGTTGTGTTTGCACTTAGCGGAATGATTGCAATAATACTTGTTGTAATGCTAGTAGCTCCAATTGCAAGTACTCATGTAAGTGCGCTTTACCCAATGGTAGAGGGCGTTGGAAACTCAGAAGCTGTTGGAATGGTACTTTTTACAAAATATCTAATTCCTTTTGAAGTAGCTGCTGTAATGCTTTTAGTCGCAATGATTGGTGGAATCGTATTAGCTGGTAAGAAAATGGATGAAAGCTTAACTACAAGTGAACAAGGAGAGGTTAAATGATTACACTAAATCATTATTTAGTTCTAAGTGGACTACTTTTTAGCATTGGACTTGTAGGTGTTATTAAACGTAAAAACCTACTGATGCTATTTTTTGCAACAGAAATTATGCTTAATGCTGTAAATGTAGGTTTTGCTGCAATATCAAACCATTATGGTGACTTAAGCGGTCAAATGTTTGCTTTTTTCATTATAGCAATTGCAGCTAGTGAGGTAGCTGTTGGTCTTGGACTACTTATTCTCATGTATAAACGTAAATCTAGCGTTGATCTTGATACATTAACAACGATGAAGGGCTAAAAGAATGGAAAATTATTTATATATCGCACTTTTTGCTCCACTTTTAGGTTCATTAACCGCTGCTCTATTTGGTGCTCGTCCTAAGACACTATTTACTGGACTTTGGACATCAGGACTACTTGCAGTATCTTGGATTAGTTCAATACTACTTTTCTTGCATGTTTATGCAGATCCATCTACAAATGTAGTTCATGTAAAAATGATGGACTGGATAAGTGCGGGGAATCTAAGTATTCCATTTGGTTTTGTAGTTGATCAAGTCTCTGCGACAATGATGATTGTTGTAACAACAGTATCTACTATGGTACATGTGTATGCAATCGGTTATATGTCACATGACAAAGGTTTTAACCGTTTCTTCTCATGGCTTTCAGCATTTGTATTTTCAATGATGATACTTGTTATGAGTGACAACTTTGCTGGTTTATTTATCGGTTGGGAAGGTGTTGGTCTATGTTCTTGGGGTCTAATTGGATTTTGGTACCACAAGCAGAGCGCAACATGGGCTGCTAATGAAGCTTTTATTATGAATAGAATAGCCGACCTTGGTATGTTAATTGGTATTTTCTTAATTTATTGGAATACTGGAACACTTCAATATGATGAAGCATTCGCAGCAATGCCTAATTTAGAGCATACTCTACTAATAACAATTGGAGCTTTTCTTTTCGTTGGTGCAATGGGTAAATCAGCTCAGTTTCCACTTCATACTTGGCTTGCTGATGCGATGGAGGGTCCAACACCAGTTTCTGCACTAATTCATGCAGCGACTATGGTTACTGCTGGTGTATATCTTGTAATTCGTGCTAATCCACTATATGATTTAATTCCTGAGGTTGGTTATGTTATCGCTTCTCTTGGAGCATTTGTTGCAATGTTTGCAGCAACTATGGCTCTAGTTAACCGTGATATTAAAAGAATTATCGCATACTCTACACTTTCACAACTAGGTTATATGTTTGTGGCTGCTGGACTTGGTGCTTATTGGGTTGCACTTTTTCACCTTATGACTCACGCATTCTTTAAAGCACTTCTTTTCTTAGGTGCGGGTAACGTAATGCACGCTATGGATGATGAGCTAGATCCATTTAAAATGGGTGGACTTTATAAAGTAATGAAACCTACTGCAATTTTAATGATTTTAGCTTCAGTTGCACTTGCAGGTATCTATCCGTTTGCTGGTTTCTTCTCAAAAGACAAGATTTTAGAAGTTGCATTTAGCGGAGATCACTATATTTTATGGGGTGTGTTATGGGTAACTGCAGGTCTAACTGCATTTTATAGTTTCCGTCTTATCATGCTTACATTCTTTGGTGATGAGCGTTATAAAAAACTCGGGTTTCATCCACATGAAGCATATCCATATATGCTATGGGCAATGGCACCACTTGCAGTATTAGCTGCAATTGCTGGTTTCTTTGAACATGCATTTGTTGATTTTGTGACAACATTACTTCCATCATATGAGTTCCATACTCACCATGTAGAGATGATTTTAATCGCAGTAACATCTACGATTGCAATCTTAGGCATTGCAACTGCTGTTATTATTTACAAAAATGGTATGTTACACCCTAAATGGATGGAGCGTCCATGCTACAAACTATTTACAAACCAATACTACATTCCACAATTTTATGACGCGGTATTTAGTAAACCATACAAAGAGCTTTCAATAATTTTCTGGAAACAGATTGATATGAAAATTGTGGATGCAACAGTTGATTTAATTGCAAATACATTCTTTAATATTGGTGAAAATACAAGAGGTGTTCAAAGCGGAAACCTCTCAATTATGCTTCGTTGGATGGCATTAGGTGTAACGATGTTACTAACTTTTGGTTTAATTTTTGTAGCTGCTGCTACGCTTTTAGGTTAAGGAGAGCAGATGAGTGAACATATTCTTTCGATTTTAGTATTCTTTCCCCTAGTAGCAGGACTACTTGGGATTTTAGTAGATAAGGATAGTATCCGTCCTTACGCAATTACAGTAGCGGGAATAGAATTTCTTCTATCTTTATGGCTCTGGAGTGAATTTGATATGAACTTTGCTGGTATGCAGTTCATTGAATCAGTTCCATTAATTGAACAGTTTGGAATTAGCTATACACTTGGAGTTGATGGTATCTCTCTATTTTTAATTATTATGACTACACTTGTAACATTTATATCACTTGGAAGTCTTACAGTTACTAATCGTGTTAAAGAGCTTATGATTACAGTTCTAGTTCTAGAACTTACAATGGTAGGTGTATTTGTTGCACTAGATGCAATTTTGTTTTACCTATTTTGGGAGCTATCTCTTGTTCCAATGCTTTATATCATTGGTGTTTGGGGTGGACCAAAAAGACTTTACGCTGGTATTAAATTCTTTTTATATACATTTACAGGTTCACTAATTATGCTTGTTGGTATGCTTTATATGGCTTACCTATACTATCAAGCAACTGGTACATGGAGTTTTTCACTGTTAGAGTGGTATAGACTTCAACTTCCGTATGATTTGCAACTTTGGCTATTTGGTGCATTCTTTTTAGGTTTTGCAATCAAAGTTCCGATGTTTCCATTTCATACATGGTTACCATATGCTCACGGTCAAGCACCAACTATCGGTTCAGTGATACTTGCAGCAGTTTTACTTAAAATGGGGACATATGGTTTTGTAAGATTTTCATTACCACTATTTCCTGATGCTTCAGTTGCCTTTATGGTTCCAATAGCAGTACTTGCCATAATTATGATTATATATACCGCCATGGTTGCATATGCCCAAGAGGATATTAAGCAGGTTGTTGCATATAGTTCAGTTTCTCACATGGGTGTAATTATTCTTGGAACATTCGCACTAAATGTAGAAGGCATCACAGGTTCAATCTTTTTAATGATTTCTCACGGTATCGTAAGTGGGGCTTTGTTCATGCTTGTTGGAGTAATTTATGATAGACGTCACACTAAACTAATGAGTGAGTTTGGTGGTCTTGCTCATGTAATGCCAAGATTTGCTACAATCTTTGGAATTATGATGATGGCTTCTGTTGGACTTCCACTTACAATTGGTTTTGTTGGAGAGTTTTTAAGTCTACTTGGGTTTTATGAACAGTCTCATATGTTAACTCTAGTAGCGGGAACTGCTATTATAGTTGGTGCAATCTACATGTTAAGTGCTTATAAAAAGGCATTTTTTGGTGAAGTTACTAATGAGAAAAATAGAAACTTACCCGATGTAAATAGAGTTGAGCTTTTTGCGCTTGTACCATTAACTGCTTTGGTAGTAATTTTAGGTGTTTATCCAAAACCTATATTAGAGCCAGTAGATAGAAGTGTTACTGCAATGGTTAAATTAATGCATGCTAAAGCTGTAACAGATGAGGGCAAAAATAGAATTGCCGATGTACTAGTTACTAAGGAGGCAAAATAATGTTAGCTCCTATTAATGTATCTTTAGATTCACTTCATATTGAGACACTAATACCAATGCTTATTGCTATTGGTGGTGCTCTTACAATTTTAGTTGCTGATTTAGCTAAGAAAAATTTAGACAAGTCACTCTATATTATGATGACAGTTGTATTTTTACTACTTGATTTAGGTGCACTGTTTCAAACTGACTTAAATCAGCGTGGTTTCTTTGATGTAATGTTAGTTGATGGTTTAGCAGTACTTGGACAACTTATCGTCATTCTTGGCTCACTTCTTTTTGTAATGCTTTCATTTAGTAAAAAAAGTTTTCATGAGTATCTATATGCTGAGTATTTTGCCTTCTACCTTTTCATGGTAGCAGGTTTTCAGTTTATGGTAGCGACTGATAACTTAATTTTAATTTTTGTTGGACTTGAAACATCATCACTTGCACTATATACCATGATTGCAATGCACAACCGTGCGACAGCTCTAGAAGCTGCAGTTAAATACTTTACAATGGGTGCACTATCTGCTGGAATGTTTGCTTTTGGATCTATGATTCTTTATGCACTTAGTGGATCTGTTGAAATTAGTAAAATTGCAGAGGTTATGACAGCTAGTGGATTTGAACCGATGGCACTTGTAATAGTAGCAACTGCTTTCATGATTGGTGCATTTGGATTTAAAATGGCTCTTGTACCATTTCATACTTGGGTTCCTGATGTTTATGAGGGTTCAACTGCGGCACTTGCAGGTTTCATGTCAATTGTACCAAAAATTGCAGGCCTTGTAGTAACAATACGTCTATTTGAATTTTTACTTCAAAGTGGTATTGTTTGGGTTGAGATAATTATTTATGCTTTAGTTGTTCTTACAATGACATTAGCAAATATCTGGGCACTTGTTCAAAATGATGTTAAAAGAATGCTTGCATATAGTTCAATATCGCACGCTGGTTTTGTAATGGCAGCTGTGTTAATTGGAACAACACACTCAAATAGTGCTCTATTTATCTATTGGTTTCTATTTTTATTTACAAACTTAGGCGCATTTGCAATGTTATGGTCATCTCGTTCTAAAACGAATGAGGGAAGATATGATCATACATTTGAAAAATTCTCTGGCCTCATTAAAACTATGCCACTAGCTGCATTTTTAATTGCAATATTTATGCTAAGTCTTGCAGGTGTTCCACCATTTTCAATGTTCTTTGGTAAAATGTATATGATTAGCTCAGCAGTTACAAGTGGGTACATGACACTTGCAATAATTATGGCACTAAATAGTGCAATAGCTGCTTACTATTACTTAAAAATAATTTTCTATATGTTCTTTAAAGAACCACTGGCAAATGCAGAAGTAGACCCTATGGGTAATGCTACACTTAGTGTAAAAAGTGTAATAGGTATTGCTGCATTTTTTGCAATTTTTGGAATTTTCTTTGTAAATCCAATTATGGAAATGGTTACATACTTCGTATATACTAGCGGATACTAGATCTTGAGAGCGCTAATAATTGCAGCACTAATTGCTGCAAGCGCTCATGCTCTATCTATAAATATAACAGGGGCTAAACTAGATGGCTCCTTTTTCTCAACTGCACACATTAGACATAACGAATTATTTTCTTGTCAAGCTAAAATTGATGATTTTAAAAAAGTAACTAAAGTATTCTGCTCATTTTCAAAACGACCAAATAAAACATTTCAACCAATTAGTGATAGATTCTTTCACATGAAAAGCTTCCAAAGAAATAACAGGTTTTATATTGAGATTACCCCTGTTCATCTTGCATACCTAGAACCAGTTTGTGATAATGTTATAAAAATAGAAAATATGAGAGTAGAGCAATGTAATAAAAGTACACATTGGATAGTTTTAGGATATAAATCAAAGCGTCCACTAATTGAAAAAGACATTGTTCCAACACTTGGATTAAACTTTCCAATTAAGATTACAACTCATCAATTCCCAAGTGTTGGATCATTGGATATTGCAGGAAAACCTATATACTTTGAAGAGGTAAAAGATGTTAGCGATTATGTTGCTATTAAAAAATTATTTGACGGTGAAGAGTATTATGATGTTATAAGTGATGTTGATTCGACGTTAAAAAAGCACCCCAACTCTCTATTTAAGTCAGAGATGTGGTTATATAAAATGCGTGCACAATTTAAACTAGAAAACTATACAGATTTAAATGAGTTATCAAAACAGTTTTTACGTGTTTTTTCATCAGATAAGAGTGTTGATGAAGTTTTATACTTAAGTGCAAAAGCAAATGAGATGAGTGGTCTTGCTAACAACGCTGATTATTTTTATTCAAGACTACTTGATGAACACCCCAACACTGCATTTGCCTCATATGGTTTAATCGCTCTTGGCGAACAAAAACAGCGTGGTGGAGAGGGTGAGAGAGCTGAGAAATTGTATAAAAGAGCATTATATGAAACAAAAGATTTAGATGCAGCGTCTGTAGCGTCAGAACATCTTTACAAGTTATATTCATCAAAAACAAAACCTATAAAAGCTGCTGAATATATGCAAAAAATCATTAATGCAAATGCAAGTTACATAACAAGCAGACCAATAGAATCATTTGAAAATGCAAATGATTTGGCAGACAAAGAGCAATTTAGTACAGCCGCAAAGATTGCTTCATTGCTATTAGATACTACAAAGCCAATTAGTGAAGAGTATGAAAAATACTATAGACATAAAGTTATCTGGACAGACAAAGCAGGAGAGAAAAGAGAAGCTTTTAATCTCTATAATGCATACCTAAAAAAGTATGAATATGGTCAATATGAGCAAGATATGAAACAAAGAAGAGATCAGCTCTTTTTTTCATTAAAAGAGACCAATGTAAGTAAACGTCTAGCTAGATATGATGAGCTAATAGAGAAATATACAGATGATGAAATTGCCAATAAAGCACTATATAAAAAAGCTTTTTTACTCTATGATCAGAAAAAATATGCAGATGTATTGGGCTTGCAAACAGCATTAAATTCACTTGATAAAAGTCTTTATGCAAATATTGACACTATAATAAAAGGTTCAGCGATAGAACTCGCACAAGTTGCTCTTCAAAACAAAGAGTGTCTATCTGGAATTGAACTTATGCAATCACATGATGTAAATATAAGTAGTAGATTCGATGATTATCTTTTTGAATGCATGATAGACAGTGGAAAATATAGCGCTGCTCAACAAATAGCAAAACAACATCTAAATGATTCTTCAACAAAAAAACGTTTAAGATGGTTACATGGATACATGAAAACATTAAAACACTCTAGAGAATATGCCCAAATGGCAGATGTAGCTAAAGATGTTTTAACACTAGCAGAAGTTGAAAATATAAGCTCTTATAAAAATGTTTGGTATGAACTATTTGATGCATACTCAAAACTAAATGACCAAGAGAGGATGTTAAAAACAGCCCAGAAAATAGAGCAAAAATTAAAAGGCAAATTTGAAAACTGCGAACCATACATGCAAATTGTGAAAATGGCAAGAAGCAAAAAAGACAATACATTAATAAGCACATATGCGCAAAAAATCATATCTCTACAAAATGTCAATAAAAGTTTTACATACTCACCATCTATTGAATTTATGCTAACACAGGCACTAATGAGTCAAAAAAGTAATCAAAAAGCAATTGATGTATTAGATGAACTATTGCAACAAACTTTAAAACCTAAACAACTTTCACGTGCTTACTACCTAAAAGGTACGCTATATCAGAGTTTAAATAAACAAGATAAAGCTAAAGAGGCATTCACAAAAAGTACAAAAAGTAGCACTGAATCTGCATGGGGAAAATTAAGTGCAGATGCGTTAAAACTTATTAATTAAGTATTTAAAATAATAGCCGATTAAATAGTTATAAGATAAAATACTCCGACTATATTAGGATTTTAAAATGCAACTATCTCGTTTGGCAATTATTACTGTTATAACTGTACTTTTTGCAACAGATAGTTATGCCTATGTTGCAAAAATAATTCGCATCAGTGGCGACGTTAATATCATACACTCAAATAAAACATCAAATAAAGCAACCGTTGATACCCAACTAAATAATGGCGATACAATTAAAGTAGAACCAAAGTCACGTATGCAGATGCGTTTTGATGATGGAACAGTCATAACACTAGGCAGAGACTCAATATTTTCAATCAATGATTACCTATTTGATACTACAAAAAAATCTAAAGCAGAATTTAGTATTAAAAAAGGAAGTTTTAAATTTTTAACAGGAAATATTGGAAAAATTGCACCTGAGCACTTTAAATTAAAAGCAAAAACAGCAACAATGGGAATACGAGGCACTTATGTCGCTGGTAATTTTAAAGAAAATGTTTTAGGTGTGCTTTACCTTGGAATTGGAAATGGTGTTTATGTAGAGAATGAATACGGACGTAGTGATTTAACACAGATTGGAGAGGGTGTATTTGTGGGACTAAATGAAGTTCCTAAAACTCCATCATTTTGGAGTAGAAGTCAAAGCAGTGACCTCTTAAAGGAGTTAAGTTTTGAGAGAGAGGATGCCCTTCCTAAAGAGAATAAAGAGTACTTAAATAAGTCTTCAATCGACGGTAACCTAGCACTTTACACATTTACTAATCATAATGATAATGCAGATATTGATACAGCTGGCACAACAGTAGAGCTAGGATTTACAACACCGACTTACAATAATTTTAGTGCAGATGTTGGCTTTTTTGCACAAATCCCACTTGGAATAATGAAAGATACAACTCCTACAGCTTTTTCAAGAAATCTTACCAGTATACATAGTGCATCAATTGCATGGAAACCATCAAATAGCATTGTACGAGTAGGACGTCAAAAATTATCAACTCCACTTAGTGATTCGTCGAACTTAAGAGGACGACCATCATTAGAACTAAGAAACCATTGGTATGAGCAAAAGGCTAAAAATGATTGGTGGTGGTCAACACCTAGCGCTTTTGAAGCAATATCAGCAGAACTTTATGAAATTGAAGATCTAAAAATTGTTGCATCTGCATCACAAAAATTTAAACGTTCATCATTAGATAAGTTTAGTAGCACTCTACCATCAGTAAATGACTTTGGTAATATCTACCTAGCTGGATTAGAGTATAAATTTGGTCCTACGAAACTTCAACTTTATGACCTCTATGCAGATGAATTTATAAATACAGCATATCTACAAGCTGATTTGCTCAAAGATTATGAGAAGTGGGGATATTTTGGTGCAGCGCAATATATACATCAACGCGATGTTCAAGACTTTTCACAAAATGTGCGCTCATCTCTATGGGGACTTAAAGCTGGTGCTTACTACAAAGGTTGGCAACTATGGACTGCACTTAGTCAAACTCAAAAGAATAGAGCTTCAGAGATAAATGCTCTACTTACGCCATTTGATGGGATGAACGCATTTACAAACTCTTACGCTCTTAGAAATGTATTAGCACCTACGTACAACACTCCGCTTAGTTCAGACGGGGCATATGCTGGTGGGACTTTTGGACAAAAAATAGCAGTTGAATATGATGGTCATTACGATAAACTAAGCCCATTTAGCGCTATGGTCTCAGTTGCACAATATGATCAAAAAAGCGCTCAAAGTAAAGCGACGGCATTTGATTTAGATTTAAGCTACAAGTTTGAAAAAAAGCTTCAAGGGCTAAGCATGAGTCTAAAAGCGTCAAAAGTTAAGAACAGTGACTTTATAAAGGCAGATGAGAATATTGCCCAATTTATGACACGCTATAGTTTTTAACACAATCTAATCTTAATATTAATAAGGTATGATTGAAAAAAAACTGGATACACATGCCAAAACTGCCCCTTACCATAATATTTATTCTCTTTATTTCAATTAATGCTTACGGGTCTATCGCTAAAGTAGTACGGATAGTTGGTAACGTGAACGTATTACACGAAAATGGTACATCAAATAAACTTACAATAAATTCCAAAATAGAGATAAAAGATACAATAAATGTTAACTCTAAATCAAAAGTACAGATTCGTTTTCAAGATAATACATTAATCACATTAGGTAGAGATTCTATTTTTTCAGTAGAGGAGTATCTTTTTGATTCATCAAAAAATTCTAAAGCTAAATTTCAAGTAATAAAAGGAAGTTTGAAATTTTTAACAGGGACAATAGGAAAAATTGCACCTGAACATTTTAAAATAAGAACGAAAACTGCGACTATGGGAGTTAGAGGGACTTATGTAGCAGTATCTTTTAGCAATAACATTCTTGGTGTTTTATATCTTGGTGAGGGCAAGGGAGTTTATGTTCAAAATGAATTTGGACGCACAGATTTAACGGAAATTGGACAAGGTGTTTTTATTGCTTTAAATGAGACTCCAAAAAAGCCATCTTTTTGGACTAGAGCACAAAGCAATAACCTCTTAAAAGGTTTAAGCTTTGATGAAAATGACGCGCTACCAAAAGTGAATAAAAATTACTTAAACGAATCCTCAATACACGCTAATTTATCACTTTATACATTTACGAATCATACAGACAATGCAGATGCAGATACAGCAGGTTCAACTATAGAGCTTGACTATACAACCCCTACATATTATAACTTTAATGCTAATGTAGCATTTTTTTCACAAAGTCCTTTTGGGTTTATGAAAGATGGGGTTGCTAGAGCGTTTGCTCAAAAACAGAGCATAATGCACAAAGCTTCAATTGCATGGCACCCATCAAATAGCATAGTAAGAGTTGGTAGACAAAATATTTTAACTCCTTTAACAAATTCTACAACATTAAGAGGTTTGCCATCCCTTAGCTTAAAAGAGCACTGGTATAAAAATAAAACTGCACAAGATTGGTGGTGGACAACTCCTGACTCTTTTGAAGCTATAACTTCTGAATATAATGAAATTGATGATTTAAAAATAGTTGTATCCATAGCAAGTAAATTTAAAAGATCTACCTCAAAAACATTCACTAGCTCTTTACCGGCAGTAAATGATTTTGGAAGAATCTATTTAGCTGGGATAGAGCACAAGACAGATAAACTAAAAGTACAATTTTATGACCTTTATGCAGATGAGTTTACAAATACAGCATTTTTGCAAGCAGATTTATTAAATGATTATGATTACTGGGGTTACTTTACTTCTGCTCAATATATCCATCAAAGAGATACTGGTAGCTACAATCAAAAAGTAAAATCTTCTCTTTGGGGCTTAAAAGTAGGCGGATACTATAAAGGCTTACATTTATGGACAGCCCTTAGCCAAACATATAAAAATAAAGCAGGTGAAATAAACTCTGTGTTAACACCTTTTAATGGTTTAAATGCTTTTACAAATTCATTTGCCCTAAGAAATGTTTTTTCAAGAACTTATGATTCAGGGTTAAGTTCAGATGGTGCTTACGCAGCAGATACTACAGGTAAAAAGATTGCTTTAGAGTATTATGGAAATTATGATAAATTAAGCCAGTTTAGTGCAATGCTCTCTTATTCTATCTTTGACCAAAGCTATTCACCAAATAAAGCAAAAGCTTATGACCTAGACTTAAATTACGACTTTGACAAAACACTTCAAGGTTTAAACTCTAGTATAAAAGCTTCAAAAGTAAATAATAGCAACTTCGTAAGTGCAAATGAAAATATAGTTCGACTTATGGTTCGTTACAGTTTTTAAAATAACTTGACTAAGGAACCATAGGGTAGAGTTTTCATAAATTGTTCTTCTATTGCAGTCTTATTTTTATGTGCTAATATTATGTTAATTACTCCTAAATGAGTGATTAATAATATTTTTTTCTCCCTTGAAGAGATTATTTTTTTATAAAAGTTAAGTACTCTAGCTTTAAATTCAACTAAGCTCTCGCCATCAAATAAAGAGAGCCATTGTTCAAAGTTTTCATATACAAAACCAAGCTTTTCAAGTTCATCATAACTTAAACCCTCATGTCTTCCCCAACTCATTTCACGTAAATCTTCTGTTACAGAAGCTTCTTTTTCCTGCGTTAGACCATTTAACATAAAACTAGCACGCAAAAGGTCTGATGAATATATAGCATCAAACTTTATAGCATTTAGTTTTTTAGTTATTATTTTTGAGCGAACCTTACCTTTTAGGGAGAGCTTTACATCCAAATGCCCATAATAACGATTTCTATATTTTTTCTCAACCTCTTCATGCCTTAGAAGATAAATCTGTTTCATATTAACAAAACTACATGAAACATTATTAGCTCACTTAGTAAAATAATTGCTCCTAAAATATCCCCATTAATCCCACCATAACGATGCTTAAAAAATCTTGCCACACTTTGAGCAACTAAAAAGCCAAAAAACAGAACTATCAATAGCGAAATATTAGAAAATATGCTCATAGCCACTAAACCTATAAATGGTACTATTATATGAGCCTTATTAATTTCATCTTTTATTTTAGTAGCTATTCCATTTTGACTTATGTAGTCACATCTAAATAGAAAGAATGTAGCAAAAAACCTACTCATCATTAAAACAGCAATAACTAATGACATATCTTTAATCTGTGCAAATGCCGATAGCGTTAAAATTAAGCCTAAAAATGAGAAAAGAAGCCCCATTGTTCCAGCATGTGGATCTTTCATTACATCTAATGCACGCTCCTTCTGCACAAACAGACCATCTACTGTGTCACTTAGTCCATCAAAATGCAACCCCCCATACAGGACAATCAAAAGAGCGAATAAAATTATATTCACATGAACCTGCTCAAAATAGCCTAAAAGTATTGGTTGCATTAAAAATAGAATTACACCCAAAATAAAACCAACTACAGGATAATACGCAGAGCTTAAACCACTCAAATTCTTATCAAAACTATAGCGCCCACCTGGTAAAATAGTTAAAAGCGCTAATGCACTCCTAAAAGCTTCTAAATGTCTTTTCATTTGATTCTTCTTTGTATCCCAGCAATAACGTGATAAACCTCATCACATTTAGAAGCGATTATTTGCGATGCTTTTCCGCTCAAATCTACAAAACGCCTTGCTAGTGCATTGTCAGGAATCACGCCTGAGCCTACATCATTCAAAACAAAAACCATCTCTTTATCTAGATTCATAATGGTCTCTAATTCAGCCAAAATAACCTTATCACTCACTCCATAATAAATCAGATTATTTAACCACATAGTTATACACTCAACTAAAACTGCCTGAGAAGCTGATTCTAATGTAGTTAACAGATAACGTGCTTCTTCAATGGTCTCAAACTTATCTGCTCTTTGTTTAATGTGAGCATCAACACGAATGCGCATCTCATCATCTAAAATCTCTGTTGTTGCCAAATAGATGGGTGAATTAGAGTGTTCAAGAACATACTTTTCAGCCAAAACCGACTTGCCGCTTTTAATACCGCCAATAAATAGTGTCTTCATCTTGAAATTCTACCACTATTTTTAAAAACAGCTCTTTATAAAAACTATTTTAACGCTATAGTCTTTAAAACAAAATTTCTTAACATTCGCAATAGATTCCTAAAATTAAATGAACAAAGTGTGTTTTTATCCAATTTTTTAACAAATCAACGAACACATTGTTGAAATAACGAACTAAAAAGCATTAAATAAACATCTATTTTATTAACAATTTTAGCAGTTACCATAAAATAATTAAAATATATGACAATTTGTAATATTATTAAAATTAAATATTCATTATTTATCTATTATTATTTTCTAATAACCTGTGAAGTTATGTATAATGTTCGTTGAATAAATAGTTGTTCGAACGCTTCGCATTCGAACAACGGGGGCGCGGGTTAAACACCCGCTTATTGCCCGATGCACAGCATCGAACAACAAGCGTGAGGAGCAAGCACCCAAATGAAAAATTAAAATTTTTAATTCGGGCGTCGCTCACCCGCGCCCCCGTTAATTTCACAAAGGAGAAATATGTATGCACATACAAAGTCATTCAAAATACTAAAAGATCAAACACAAGAAATTCTAAATTTCGCCGTGTTAATTACTAATTCCGTACCACTACTTAAAATGACAATCAAAAATATTGAAAAAAAAGTAGATGGAATTCATTTAGCAAATCCAGATTTTTTTAAAAAAGCTCCTGATAATGAACAATTAAAAGATTATTCACAAGAATATAAAAATAATTTGAGCAAATATATTTTACTTAGTAATTTTAGTTATTTTGAGGCATATGTAATTAATTCTATTGAAGAAATTTTTAAATTTCATGGTGGTTTTGATAAGATGCTTGCAGAATCTCAATTACGTTGTAACCAGCATATTGATTCTGGAGATGAAACTGTTAAAGAGAATAAGAGAAAACTCCAAGATTCGTATGATGCTAAGAAAAAAGAAAAATATGAGAAACACACTATCGAATTAAAACAAGTTAATTATAAATTTCCATCTGAGTTACTTTCATCTTATGGAATTATCAAATTAAAAGAAGAATTAAAAAATTTAAAAAGTGTTGGCATACCAGATATTTTAGCAAATGGTTTACATATGTTTATTAGCGATGATGACATTAAAGAGTTTCATAGAATTAGAGATATTAGGAATAGTATTGCTCATGGAAGGAATCAGGGTTTTGATATAAAATCATCTATGAACTGTAATACATTTTTACGTAATTTATCTGTTAAAATTGATAAACATATTGTAAATAATTACTTTGTGATTGAACGTTTTTCATAGAATTTTACATTTATATAAAATTAACAAGTACGAGGAACGCAATAATTTACCCTAGCGGGAAAATTATCGCTCACGACAAACGTTGGACGTCAAAAGGAAATAATCATGATTGAATCGATTTTTGTAGGATTAGTATTGGCTACAGTGTCTGGTATTACATTAATTGCCTACAAACATCCAGACGGTTTTCAAAGAATATATACAAACGCTTTAGGATTGGTAACTATGATATTGATATCTTTTATTATATTTCAAATATTAAATATTATTAGTGCTGCTGGAGTTATAAAACACCTTGCAACTGAAATGTCAACACAGCCACTGTCCTCAATTAAAGAGCGAATAGATATTTTATCACAATCCCTTTGGCACATTGGTTGGGCAGTTTCAATTTTTACTGCTATTTTTGCATACTTATTTTTTCTTCGGAAACTACCATATATTCTGAATGATAAGCCTTCCAACAAAATATAGTAGTCAATAAGTTACCTAGCGGCAACTTATTGACTATATTCGACCGTTGTATCTCTATTTCAAATTATGTAATAAAGGAATAAAAATATATGAATACTAATGGTTCTTACTTATTAAAAGATATATTAAAAATTCCAATAGCTTATATAAAATATGTATGGAATCTCTTAACAACTAAACAAATTATAGATTTAAAGCAAAAAATTTCTGATAATGACATTGGCTATTTTTTTATTAGCATTATAATGATTGAGATATTTTTATTTTTTTATATGAATATCTATCCACATGAAATACAAATAGATCCAATTAAGTTCTTTAATAAAGTCTATGTATTTGTATTTTTCACAGTAAACGCAATACCATTAGCTATATTGTTTTCTTTTATAACAATGATATTTATTAAAACATATACAAAAAATATATTTTTATTATTATCAAACCAAGTTATAAAGTTCTTTGCAATTGTTAATATTATCATAGCTATAGTCATGATTTTGGGAATAAATGAACTTATTACTAATAATAGAAACATGTTGATAGAAAATGAGTTTAAACTTATTTATAATGACCATATCTTACTGTTATCATTAACCTTACTAGCGTTGCCAATAATATTCTATAAAATATTATTAGCACCTTTATATAGATTGCTATACAAAAATTCAAAAATAAAAACACTTACTCTAACAATAATAATTTTTATATTTACTGTAATATTCAATCAATTATCATATCATTTTTTAAAATTTTATCCTAAAGTAAATATTGAAAATTTAATAGATAAGAAACAATTTTGTAAGCAAGTTCTAAATTATAATATTGATACCAATAGAACGATAGAGGAAAGCATAACCTTTCAGAACTATAATAAAATATGCAAAAACATTTAATAAATATATATATGTTGAATATAAATAAGAATATGAGGAGTATTTGTTGACGCCATCAGAATTTTACAGACAAAGTAGACCTGAGGTTTTCTCTGATTCAGAAATAGTTACACAAGTTACATTACCAAGAGAAGTATTAGCTTATGAATTAAGTAAAATTTCTACAAATCAAAAACAGGATGAATTTGAAACTTTATGTAGAAGATTAGCAGAAAAATTTATTTCACCAAATTTAATACCACAAGTTGGACCAACAGGTGGAGGAGATGGAAAAACTGATTCAGAAACTTATCCAGTCTCTAAAAGTATTTCGAGTAGATGGTTCACTCCAGAAAATGGTTGGAATAAAGATGAAAATTGGGCTTTTGCAATTAGTGCAAAAGAAGAGTGGAAAGGGAAAGCTAAAGGTGATGTAAAAAAGATTGTTGAAACTCATCGAGGATATACACGTGTATATTTTGTGTCAAACCAATTAATCTCCAGCAAAAAGAAAAAAGATGCACAAGATGAATTTATTAAAGAATTTGAAATAGATGTAGTTATTCTTGATGGTGAATGGATTTTAGAAAAAATATATAACAACAATCTAATTGATTTAGTAGTTGACTCTTTAAACTTATCTTCTGTTTATAAAAATAAAGAAACCAAATTAGGTAGCAATGATATGAAGAGACTAGATGAACTTAAAGAACTAGAAGAAAATATTAATAATCCAAATAGATACTCTGAATATGATTTTCAATTAACAGAAGATGCTTTAAGAAGTGCGATATTATCAAGAATGTTAGAAAAACCAAGAGATGAAATTGAAGGTAAATTTGATAGGGCATTTCGTTTTGGTAGTAACTTAAAAAATAGAAGACAGTTAATGAGAATATATTACCAAAAAGCTTGGACTTATATGAATTGGTATGATGACTATGCTTTGTTTGTAGAAAATTTTAATAACTATAAATCTTTTATTTCAAAAGAATCAAATTTATCTGAAATAGAAGATTACTGCACTTTATTCACATCATTATATAATTTGAAAGGATTAGAAAAAAGTATTCTTGATAGTCTCAAAATTGACATAGAAATTGAAAACAAAGAAATAACTAATCTACTAGAAAATATTGCTAGCGATTCTGATAGACCAACATCCTCTCTATTTGCTAAAACACAGTTGCTATTTTTTAAATTATTACAACAAAAAATGGATATATCTCAAATCTTTAATGAATTATCAATAATTATTGAACAAAGTAAAAGTCATTTAGACTATCCTTTTGATTCAACACGTAAAATTATAGAAGAGATATTTAGTGAAATATTTTTTGACAACGATGAATTTGATAATTTAATTGATGTATTAGCCTCAATATCGGCTGAAAGAAATTCAGAGTTAGAAGCCGGACAAATATTTTTAAGAAGAGCATTAAAAAAACTTCAATCAGAAAATTATAAAGATAGTATTATATATTTTGGGAAATCTATCAAAAAATTAGCAAAAGAAGAAACACAAAGTGAAATGTATTTTGCATTAATTGGATTAGCTATTGCATATAAAAATTTAGGTTTAATTTGGGCTTCCAATAATTGCTATATAACGGCATGTAATTTTTCATTTAAACTATCTGATGAGAAAGGTACTATTTCAGAGAAAACATATAGAGCAGTAAAAGAAATTTTAACAAATGAACTTTTTATTGGGAGAATACCTTATCTTTTAACTTGGCATGAAATGTTTTTAATTTTTCAAAGAACTTTAACAATAGATGAAAGTAAAGATGAAATTGCATTTGATTCTTTGTGTGATGGTACATTTGCAGTTAGATTAATCCATACTAAAAGTGCTTTTGATGATGACTTGAAATATCTACCAGATATGCTTGCAAAACAAGAATTATGGTTATCTCAAGACACCGCTTTGTATAAACAAGGATATACAGAGATATGTATGCAAGATCATGAAGATATTACAAAAGAAGAAAAACTTGATGAATATTATAAAATGGTGGCAAACCAACCTTTTGTAGAACAAATATTATATGATACAAATTATATGTCAGAAGATAAAGTATCTTTATATTCTAATATATTAGGTTGCCAATTTCAAATTAATTTTACTAAAGATATTGAAATGCTTTTAGTATCAGAAACTTTACTTGCTTATCTTGAAAGCTTTGTTGGAACTTCTTTATCAAATATTCATGCACATAGAGAAAAAATCATAATTAATGTCTTCTATAATGCAGAGAACACTGATATATATTTCACATATGATGAGGATACTTATGAATATAATTTTTATATCAAAAGTTTCAATATACAAGAAAAGGAGCATAGTTTAGTTTGGAATAAAATGATTGAATTTACTGTTGATATATTATTTAAGAATTTTATAATAAGTGATGCACAAAATCATTTTAAAAAACTTTTTGAAAAAGATGAAGTTCACGAACGATTAGCTCTTATTTTTGGGCACAGAAATAGTGTTTTAAATATTTTAGGAGATAGTCCAAAACTATTTTTAGATGATTGGATTAATTACTATAAACCAAAACAATATATTATGAAACGAAAAAAGCCTCTTTCATTTACATATGAAAAAGCACAAGATGAAAATCATCAAAAATATACAAAAGAAGATATGGAAAAAATTAGTCATAATAAAATTAAAACACATACTATCATTAATATGGCATTATGGGATAGAGCTAAATGGAAAGTGTTTGGTTTTACATTTGATCCACAAAATGGAATTGGTGTGTTTTTTGCATTTGAAAATTCTAATAATGCAAAAAAAATATTTGACGAATGGAGAAACAAAGTTGGAGATGTTGATAAAGAGGAACTTATAAGTATTACAATTATCAAAGGTATAAATAAAGAACATCCATACTGGTACAAAGTAGTAGTAAGTATAAATGAAAAGGTGATACAAATATCTACAACTGATAAATTTTTTCAAATCCCATCAAGATTTCTTCAAATGACCCCACAAACACCAGAAAATTTAAATAATTTAATTTTTGGATTTAAGGGGCTAAAAAAATATAAACTTTTTCCTGCATCAATGGACAGCAATGGAAAAGTTGAACCTTTTTTTGATAAAGGGATATTAAAAACATCATTGACAATAAAGGATGCTTGGGAAATTGGAGAAAATGATTTGGAAAGAGCTGTAATTCAAAAAAATGACAACCCCATTATTCCAGATGAATACAAGGATAATGCCCCGATTTTAGCTATATTAAAAGCAAATAGATGAAAGATACAACAAAACTTAGCACCGAACAGCTAAACCTGTCGGTGAAGTCAAACGTTGTTCGAACGCTTCGCATTCGAACAACGGGGGCGCGGGTTAAACACCCGCTTATTGCCCGATGCACAGCATCGAACAACAAGCGTGAGGAGCAAGCACCCAAATGAAAAATTAAAATTTTTAATTCGGGCGTCGCTCACCCGCGCCCCCGTTAAATGAAGGAAAACAATGAACTTTAAAAGAATAATTTTGCTAACTAGTTTTATACTTAGTCTAGCCCTTGCTGAAGACAACGATTTAACAAATATTTTTGATAGAAGTAAGTTAAACGGTACAATAGTTATATCCGCATTAAATGATGATATAAAATATATATATAATGAGCAAAGGGCTGTTAAAAGTTATATACCTGCTTCAACATTTAAAATAATTAATACACTTATTGCCTTAGAAGAAAAAGTTATAAAAGATGAAAATGAAATTATAAAGTGGGATGGAAAAGTTCGGTCATACACGCCTTGGAATAAAGACCAAACTTTACAAAGTGCTATTTCAATTTCATGTATATGGTGCTATCAAAAATTTGCAAAAGAGATAGGCAATGATAAGTATTTAGCTTATCTTAAAAATATAAACTATGGTAATCATAAAACAGGTTCCAAGGTCACAACATTTTGGTTAGATGGCGATATAAAGATATCAGCTATGGAGCAAATAGAATTTTTAAAAAAATTATATAGAAATGAACTACCATTTAAGCAACGCTATATTGATATCACCAAAAAAATATTAACAGTTGAAAAAACAGAAAATTATATTATTAAAGCAAAAAGTGGATTTTCTGGAAAAATTGGTTGGTATGTTGGCTATGTAGAAACAAAAAATGGAGTTTGGTTTTTCTCACTAAATGCTGATATAACAAAAGATAAACTAAAATATAGAAAACAGATTGTAATGGAAGCTTTAAAAATTAAAAATATCATATAACAAGTACTCATATAATAACAAATAGCAATTGAGCTATCATTAACCTAGAGAGTTAAGTACAAATAACATATCGGACAAAACCTAAAACAGCTAATTTTCTTAAATGAGAAGATTAGTTAGTTTCACTCCTAGT
>Ga0316204_10000654_pt1 | contig 119768 bp, 109 predicted proteins | sample 6monrhotite_MG_2_FD_205661 | JGI IMG/M metagenome (GOLD analysis project Ga0316204, IMG submission 205661) | Microbial mat bacterial communities from mineral coupon in-situ incubated in ocean water Damariscotta River, Maine, United States -... | ecosystem: Environmental > Aquatic > Marine >...
ATGCTTGCAGCGTCTGAACTGATACTTCTCAGCCGACTGCGTAAAGGAGCGTGACCCGCACAGTGACGAACCCAGTTTTTTTTAGTTAACTATGGATGCTTGACTGTTCCGCCCGATTAAAGGAGCGAATATTCGGGCATAACTTCCAAAATCATAACCACAGGCAAGATTCCTTGAGTAATAAACGACCACCTTGAATCATAACAGGTGGCTAACTTCACCTAAATACACATTCAGGGAGAAAATACAGAATTGGTCAATTCATAGGGTAGGTAAGTGATTCAAAGGGTTGAGAAAGAAGGTTTGTGGCAGTATGCCTATAATAAGACGTTAGTTACTGCACAAAACCTGTGCTGCTTGCATTGGGTCTTTAGCATCTAAAATGCCGCCCATCGTAGCGAGACCTATACCTTTGAGTTGATGTTTATTGTTTTTATCAATGCCACCAAGTGCAACCACAGGAATAGTTACTTTTTGAGCAAGGGAGAGGAACTTCTCAGCGCCTAAGCTGGGAGCACCAGGATGACTTTGGGTTGGGAAAACAGGCGATAATAAAACAAAATCAGCGTCTTGATGTTCTGCCTGCGTAAGCTCTTTTTCATTATGGCAAGATGCTGACAATAACATATCATTGTTAAGCCAACCTTTTATTTTTCTGATTTCTGCGATGGAGGATGAATCAAGATGTACACCATCGGCATTCACTGCTTGAGCGATATCAGCTTGGCTATGAATCATTAATTTTGCACCGTATTGCTGGGTTAAAAGGCGAACATGGGAAGCTAATGCTAGAAGTTTTGCGGAATCAAGTGCTTTTTCGCGGAGCAAAATGGTGTCAACACCACCCTGCAGTCCTTGCTCTAACACCTTGAGCATGGCTTGGTTGTTTTCAAACCGTTTGCTGTCGGTGATGAGAAGCAGTTTAATGGTAGGTGGTGTCATGGTTAAAATACGAGAACTTTAAAATCTTTTGATAATCCACATCGGAGCAGTAGGGATTTTATTGCCCAGAATACGGCGTTGGAAAGTACCATTACCTTCATCATCGTAGAGGTAGTAGGCGGGAAAATTTCCAGAAGGTTGAACTTTGATCATCCACACTTTCCCAGCAGTTTTATACTCGGTAATGCTTGCACCATCTTGATGTTTGTAAGAGCGCACTTCGACTTGCTCATCACTGATTTTAGGCGAAAGCTCTTTTTTTAGGTCAATATCAGGTGTAGATTTTTCTGCAAAAACCGTCGTGGCAAAGAAGAGTGAAAACAGGGTGATGGTTAAAAGTTTAAACTTCATAATCAACAACTTTACGTGAAGATGTCATGCTTTGCATCATTGGGATGACAGCTTGATGTTCTGGATGGGCGATGTATGCCATTAAAGCATCTTGATTTGCAAAGGTGGAATACAAAACTACATCAGCTGATGCATCAGTGTTGCTATGATCAATGCCTACTTCGATCTCAATAATAGAAGGAACTTTATCTTTTAATGCTTCTAAAGTGTGTTTGACTTTAAGCGCATCGTTTTTATCGTGTAATGTCCACATTACGATATGTTTAACCATGTGTTGCTCCTGTTTTAGCTGTAAATTTCATACATGGCTCTCCTGATGAACGAAAAACATCCAAGGATGGCGTGGTTTTTGATTTGAAACCAAAAGCCTTACAACCATACGGGAATTTACGATCCCAAGTTACATAATAGTATGCACATTTTCTGCAAGCCACTTTTTTATGAGGCATTAAATCTTTAGATATCAATGTCCACCTGAATCATGCCAGCATCAATACGTACAGGGAAAACGTCAATGTCTTCATAAGCAGGAGCCGTGAGTGCTTTGCCGTTACGCAGGCAAAAGCGGGCCCCGTGTCGAGGACAAATAATTTCGTCATCTTCACATAAACCACTGGCAAGCTCACCACCATCATGAGAACAACGGTCTTCAATGGCATAAAAACCTTGGCTCAAATGAAAAATGGCAATTTTTCCAGCATCGGTATCAATCACTAATCGTTGTCCAGCAGGACAAGATTCTTCTGCCCCAACATCAATCCACTCAGCCATTTATAAAGCTCCATCTAAAAATATAAAGTCTTCCCAAATTGCAGTAGGGTTACCTTCAACATCGCGAAAGCGTAAACGCAGTTGTTTAGGTACCATACGTGTAGCTCGACCATAACAATCATCTTGTACATCTTCATCAGAGCGAGAGGATAAAATAAGCATATCTTCATCGGCAAGGATATCAGTGATTTCATAATCATTGTCGATGTATCGAACTTTGCGACCCACCAAAGCGCGAAGGTCATCAAGATTAGAAAAGAGTGCTTGCAATTGTTGATGACTCATACGTATTCTCCTTGGTAAATCTATGCCTGAGTGTAAGAAGCATGGTAGAGTGCGTCAAATGATTGGAGTAGAACATGATTGATTTTTCACAATTATCTGCGTGGATGGATGAAAGCGCATGGCTGCGTTGGGCTTTGGCTGGGTTATTACTATTTGTAACTGTTGTTGCACATCGTTATATCTTGCAATGGCTACAAAGCTTTACGCGAGGTTTAGCTGAGCGAACACAAACCACACTTGATGACACCTTACTAAAAGCAGCAGAAAAACCTTTGGGCTGGCTGATATTATTATTAGGTATTTGGGGTTCTGTGATGGTGATTCGACCATCTTCAGAGATACTACCTCTGGTTACAATTGCTGAAAATATTGGGCGAATTATTAGTATTATATTGGTAGGCTGGTTTTTGTGGCGGATGATTGATGGTTTCTCCGTGTATATTATGTCCCAAGCGAAAAAAACAGACTCTTCACTGGATGACCAACTCGTACCATTCATTTCTAAAACATTAAAATTATTTTTGGTAGTGACTGGCGTACTTGTTGGAGCGCAGAATTTAGGCTATTCGATTTCAGGGTTAATTGCTTCGCTGGGTATTGGGGGCATTGCCGTTGCGATGGCAGCCAAAGACACCATTGCAAACTTATTTGGCTCCGTGATGTTGTTGGTGGATAGACCCTTTGCTATAGGGGACTGGATTAAGACGAATCAATTTGAAGGTGTGGTTGAAGAAATAGGGTTTCGTTCGACGCGTATTCGCACCTTTGAGCGTACATTGGTGAATGTGCCGAATTCTATGTTGGCCAACATGGTGATTGATAATATTGATGCGCGCTCAAAGCGACGTATTAAAATGCGCATTGGTGTCACTTATGGAACATCGCCTGAGAAAATGAAATATGCCATTGAAGGTATTGAAAGAATCTTGCGTGAACATTCTGGCGTAGATCAAGAGTTTTCGTTGGTGAAATTTGATAATTTTGAAGACTCAGCTCTTTCCATCTTTTTGTATTATTTTAGTCAAAGCAAGGAATGGGCTTCATATTTGCAGGTGCGCCAAGAGATAAATATGCAGATCATGCAGCTGCTTGAATCGTTGGATATAGACTTTGCATTTCCTAGTCGGACGTTATACATCGAGGGAGATAAAGAACAATTATGTCAGTGATGTTATTTAAACTGCGCGGGGTAAAGGAGGATGAGGCTGAAGAAGTTCGCGCTTTATTGACTGAACGTGACATTGATTTTTATGAAACAACCAATGGCCGTTGGGGGTTAGGTTTCGCAGCTATTTGGCTGCATGATGATGCCTGTTTTGAACAAGCAAAATCATTGCTTGAGGACTATCAACAGCAGCGTTTTGAACAGGCCCGTGCGGCTTACAATCAATTGTGTTTAGAGGGGCAAGAACCAACACTCTGGCACAGGCTAAAAACGCATCCTTCGCAAGTCATCTTTGTGTTGCTTGCGGTTTGTATTGTTGCTTTATTCATGCTGGCACCATTTCTTTTTTTGTGAGGGGAATATGAAAGATAGTATCGTTGTTATCGTTAAACCTGAATATATGCCGGAACAATCTGAGCTGGGGAACTATATTTTTGTCTACCATGTGCACATTCGTAATATGAGTGAGCAGCCGGTTCAGCTGTTGGCAAGAAAATGGTTAATTACAGATGCGGATGGGCATACAACAGAAGTGCAAGGTGAGGGTGTGATTGGGGAACAGCCTATTATTCAGCCCCAGGCGGAGCATAGATATAGCAGCTTTTCTGTGTTAAAAACACCAGTTGGGTGCATGCAAGGTTCATATCAAATGCAAGCCGAAGATGGGACACTATTTGATGCTGTTATCCCGACATTTACACTGGCAGTTACAGGCATGCTGCAATAATTAATCGCCCTTTTCTAAAGGCCAAGTATATAAACCAAATTTGTAATAACCGCGAACATTATGCAGCCTGTAGTCTAAGTCTTGTTCAATGGGAATGACGACACCTTCAAGCTCTGATTTAATGTAAGGAGCCAAAACTGCACCACCACCACCAGTAATCATAATCGCATCAATATCCCAATCGTCAGCCCAGACCTGATTAGCATCTGCTGCAATAATTGAAGCAAGTTGCTTAAAAGCATGATCAGTGATTTTTTTCAAATCATAGGATTTTCCACGCACTTTAATGCTGCCTGTATCAACGGCTTCAAATAAACGATAAATTTCAATCTCGATACCACAAGCATCTTTGAGTTTGTTACCAATTTTGGTGAATGCGCGTGAAATGCCATTGCGCGTGGTTAAACTACCACGTTCAGAATAACGACCTTTGTCAGAAATAGTGTAATCAGTTGTACGAAACCCGACATCAATAATACCAATTTTATCTGTGGCAAAACGTTTGTTGGCAGGTATACCATCGCGGCTTAATAAACGGTCCATGACTGTGCCGATAGGTTGAGGTAAAACACGCACATCACTGACTTCAATACTAAGCGTGGTTGCTTCACCAGCAGCATTGATAGTTTTAAACTCGTGGGTGGCGAGCAGCATCTTAGCAAGTTCATCTTTATATTGTTTATAATGACCAATAGGTAAACCTACTACCAATTTCACTGGTTTTGAGGGATCTTTTATAAGTTTGCTTAGTGTTGCAAGCGCAAGAATTTTACTTGAAGAAGATATAAATTGTGTTTGGTCGAGTGTAAAGGTTCGGCTGGAGCTTTGGCGCTCAGCAAGTTCGCCAACAAAATAAGAAGTGTCATTGATTTCAATCTGTAAATGTTCATCATCAGTCTTGGTATCAAGCAGGTTTTCTTTGATTTGAAAGTCAACAGCTTCGCCAAAAATGGACTTGAAAATAAGGAAATCTTGCCCATCTGTAGCTTTCGTGAAACCAAAGCCGATATCAATCCCGATAATGTTTTCTGTCATACTTACCCCAGTAGAGTGAGCCGTTATTATAGCTCTTCAATATAGCAGAGGTTAGAAATGCTGTGTCTCTTGTCAATCTTCATCATCAAAAAAGCCAATGAAATTCAACAAATTAGACCAAGAAATGAGCGGAAAAGTTGATGGCAGGCACAAAAAAGGCACCAAGATTTTCATCTTGATGCCTGAGTAAAAATGATAGTATTGCTTAGCTTGTGATATTGTTTATATTTTGAAGAAAGATACCTGCGAATAAAAAACTAGCGACTAACATTGGTCCATCGCGGTAAAGTACTTTTCCAATTTTCTTTGTCATCTGACGCATTAGACACCTCTCTCATCTTGAATTAACGAAAAGTATATGCAGCTAAGATTATATTGATGTGATACTTATCATAAATATTATTCATACTTTCTTAATGTTTCTAAACGCTTGGCTTCAACTGTGAGCAGTGTTTTCGCTTCTTCGCGGTCTTGCGCTGAGAGTGGAAGTTGGTTTGAAGCATCTTGTAAAGCATTTTGAAGCTCTAGAATAGCATCATGCGCCTTCTGGTGTGATTCATGATTTTGATTTAAGTGGTGAATGGCATCTTCAAGTATTTGTAGGGTTTCTTCAAGGTTTGTTTTTTTAACATGGGTGGTTTCACTTGAAGTATCTTGAGGGTTATTGGTGTTTTCAACACCTTCTTCAATTTGTGCGGATAACAAGTCGTCAAATGCAGTTGTGGTTGCTTTATTGCTGGCATGTTTTTTACTGATGGGTTTAGAAATGTTAGGTTGAATTTTCATGGTAGACCTCATGCGACGGACGCTATTGTCACGCCACTCTGATATTCTTTAAGTTTATTACGCAAGGTGCGGATACTGATGCCAAGAAGTTTTGCAGCCTCAGTACGATTACCTTGAACATGCTCGAGAGTTTGTTCGATAAGCGCGCGCTCCATATTCCGAATGCTCATGCCAGCTTGCACATCCGAAGAATTACTTTTTTCTTCTGTTTGTGCGTTATTTTGCGCGCTATTTTGGGCTTTAAAACCCTCTAAGCCGAGATGTTCGGGTAAAATAGTACCATCTAGAGACATTAAAAAAGAGCGGTGCATACAGTTTTCTAGCTCGCGCACATTGCCTTCCCAAGCATGTTGCTTGAGCTTTGTTAAACCTAAATCGCTTAGTATGGGTGCTTCACGGTTATACATTTGTGCAAAGTGTTGCAAAAAATGTGTAGCTAAGGGTTTGATGTCATTAAGTCTTGAACGTAGTGGTGGTAAAACTACTGTGACCACATTGAGGCGATAATATAAATCTTGGCGAAATTTTCCTTCGGCCACTGTTTGTTCAAGATTACGGTTACTTGTTGCGATAATACGAACATCAACTTTGATGGGTTTATTGCCGCCAAGTCGATCAACTTCGCCTTCTTGTAATACGCGCAAAAGTTTAGCTTGAAGGTGAAGAGGCATTTCAGTGATTTCATCAAGAAGCAGGGTGCCTTGGTGGGCAATTTCAAATTTCCCTGGTTTGGTTTTATCCGCGCCTGTAAAAGCACCTTTTTCAAAACCAAACAACTCTGCTTCTAACATATTTTCGGGAATAGCAGCGCAATTGATGGCAACAAAGGCATTGTTTTTACGTCCAGAACATTGATAAATGTAGCGTGACATCCGCTCTTTGCCTGTGCCCGACTCTCCAACAACAAATACTGAAGCATTACTTGGGGCAACCAAGGCTACTTGATCAAGCAACCGACGTGTTTCAATATCTTCGGTGACAAAAATATCAGAGCCTTGTTGTTGCTGCTTAGCAGCAGTGTTTAATGCCGATTGATGCCCTGATTTGCGCACATAAATCTCTAAAACTTCATCGGGGCAGGGTAATGTTCGGTAGTCCATGATGCCCATACCCATCAAATCTTCGGCTCGGCTTGCATGACCATGTTCTGATAAAACAACAATACTTGCTTGTGGGTGTTGGTTAAAAATACGATGCACTAAACTGATGATGGTGACATCATCCCAAATGAAAAATAGGCTAAATTGATGAATCATGTCCTCATGCAATTGCATCACAACTTCTACAGGCGTGTCTGGAAGTAGGGTGCCCAATTGAATCTGTACATCTGAGATGAGGTGCATGGGAAAACCAACAATGGCAATATGATGCTTATTGTTCATGGATTCTCCTTGATAAGGCGGTCGGCTTCACGCTCGGCAAGTGTTAGCGAAGCCATAGAGGCATAAATACCTGCATTGGGATTTGCTTTGAGTTGTTCTAGGCGGGCAATGGCTTGCGTCCACTTTCCGCTTTTAAGTTGACAAATACTGTAGCGGTATTGCCACGCAGGATTTTGCAGTGCTGTTGGGGTTTGATTATAAAGTTGCTCAGCGCGTAAAAAGGCTTTTCCTTTAAACAAAGCATTGGCTTCATTGAGATGTGATTGTTCAATATCTACGGAGCTTTGCTTGGCATAGGTGCGCCAAGCACGTGCAGCGACATGCCACCGGGATAAGGCTTCGGCTGTAAGTGCTTGAGCCAACCAATACTCTGCGCGTGTATCCTTAGCAAGGTCTTCGGGTAAAACAAATTCTAAAGTATTGGAAGCGGCAGAGGCATTTTTTGCTTGCAGCTGCATATGGGCGACAATGACAAGCATTTCTGGGCGATAGAGGGTGTATTCATGTTTGTCTAACCATTGCAGCACTTTTTTCACGCCTTTTTTATCATTGCGATCAAGCCACAAACGGGCGCGTTCTAGCATGACTTTTTCACCCCAGACACTATCGTTAGCTTGTATATGTAGTTGTTTAAGAAGGGTTTCAGCTTGCTCATATTCCATCAACAGGCGTAACCCTCGTGCAACATCAAAACGCAGTTGGGTAGAGTTTCGTAAAGGCGGACGGAAGTTTGGAAAACGCTCCCATAGTGTTATGGCAGATAGCCATTCCTTTTGTTGTATCAGCGCATGCATTTGCCGTTTGAAAGCTTTTTCACCATCACGCTTAGCTTGTTGGGCGATATCTGGATTGATAGATGCGCTAGAGCGTGTAAATAACTGTAAGGCAGCACTTATGGCACTTTTCGGACTATGTTTAGGGTCTTGATGAGCCGATTTTTCCCAGAGGCGAGCTTCATGTAAAAAGGCTTCATCTTCAATTTCTGACATTTGATTTTGATTGGCAATACGTTTGAGCGCAATGATTGCTGGCTTAATATTACGATAGCTTTTTTCATCCTGAATCTGAAGCATCATTTTACGCATAAAGGCTTGACGCCCTATCACGGTGTCCGCCTCTTGATCAGCAAGCAATTCATAGGCGCGTACGATTGCCTTTGTATCGGGCTTGGGTAACGTCAGCATTAAATCGGCATGTAATAAACGAATGGCAGGAGAATGCATGCTTTCCTTATAGTTTTTAAGAAAATTCTTGGCATGTTTTAAAGCGCTTCTTTTTTCTTCTTGGATACTAAGCAAGGTGATATATCGTGCATAAATACTGTCGTTGGTTGTGATGAGGTCAGGTTGTTGGTTAAAAATTTCAGTCAAAGCCTGTCTAGCTTGCGGGTAGCGATGTTCTTCATAATCAATCAGTGCAGTCCATATTCTGACATCTCTGCCTTGCACAGAGTCTCTAGGTACATTCAGTGCAAAGCGTAAAAATGCACTTCGTGCTTTAGCATAATGTCCATTTATAAAGTGAATTTTACCAAGTGTTAACCAGCTTCGCTCGGCTTCTTTCGAGCTGGGAAAGCGGTTTTGTAAGTTTAAAATCGCAGACTGGGCTTCTTCAGTATTATTTTGATTCCAGTATAAGGTGATAATACGTTCATTGAGCTCAGCTTGATTGACCTGAGCAGGGAACTCCTTGATGATTGTTTCAATGGCTTCAACGGCAGAAGTAACGTCTTCATAGTGTCTTGCTTTGGCGATGATAACTTCTGCATCTGCGATAAGTTCAAGCAGTTTCTTTCGTTCGCCTTCTTCTAGCTGGTTGTTGGCGAGTAGTTGCTGTGATGTTAAAATAGCTTTGTCAGGCGCACCGCTTTTTAGAAGGGATTGTGCATGCGATAAGTTATTGCTTTCAGCATAAGCAGCTTGTGCCATGAACAAGGAAGCGAGAATTAAACATGAAAAAATCTTGGGCATGCTCGAGATAATGCAAGAGTGATGCCGATTATTTAAAGGTGTAACTGCATCATCATAAAAGAAGGAAGTTAAGCGGAGGGGGCTAACCCTTTTTTCTTAATTTTTTCTACAAGGGTAGTGCGGTTCATGGATAGAAATTGTGCCGCGCGATTTTTGTTCCAGTTGAAACGTTCCAAGGCACTTGTAATGAGGTGACTTTCAAATTCATCTACAATACCTTTGAAGTCTATGGAATCATGTTGTTTTACATCAAGACTAAAGCCTTGAATCGTGCGTTCAGCAGCATCGAGCATACGGGAAGGAAGGTCTTCGATGTCAATTTCGCCGCTGCGTTTGAGGGTGGTTACACGTTCGATGAGGTTTTGAAGTTCACGGACATTTCCAGGCCAATTGTAGCGTGTCATTACTTCTTGAGCTGCTTCAGAAACACCATCAATTTTACTGTTTTTCATGGGGTTGAAGCTATTCAGGAAGTGATTCGTCAAAAGAATGACATCATCTTCACGCTCCCGCAGGGAGGGTAACGTAAGTGGGATGACATTTAAACGATAAAACAAATCTTGGCGAAAACGACCATTCTGTATTTCTTCTTCGAGATCACGATGGGTTGCTGCAACGACACGCACATCAATATGGATACTTTGATGACTTCCAACGGGCTCAAAAGAACGTTCTTGCAATACGCGCAATAATTTTACTTGTAATTTAGGGCTCATATCACCAATTTCATCCAAAAAGATGGTGCCACCATGGGCGACTTCAAAACGACCAGCTCTTGCACGTATTGCACCTGTAAATGCGCCTTTCACGTGGCCAAACAATTCTGATTCAAGTAGTTCTTCCGGAATTGCGCCACAGTTTATGGAGACAAAAGGTTTATCAGCACGATTACCAGCTTGGTGTAGCATATTGGCGAGAACTTCTTTGCCTGTGCCAGATTCACCAGTGATTAATACTGTGCTATCGGAGTCACCAAGAAGCTGTGCTGTTTCGCGGATGCGTTTGATTGCGTTGCATTGCCCTATCAGACCATGTTGGCTTTGATTGGAGCGAATTTCTAGTTTTAACTTTTTGTTTTCACGTTTTAATGTGCGTTTTTTCAACAGTTCTTTAATGCGAACCAAAAGCTCATCAGGCTCAAAGGGTTTTTTGAGAAAGTCATCTGCACCTAACTCAATGGCTTGAATCGCTGAATCTACTTCAGAATAACCAGTGATTAAAATGACACCCATATCAGGGTCGCTTTCTTTAAATAATTTAAGCAAATCAAGCCCGCTGCCATCGGGTAAACGAATATCAAGGATGGCGACATCAAACTTACCATTCTCTACAGCATCTTTCGCACGCATAGCATTGCTAGCTGTCATCACGTGGTAATTTGCGAGTTCTAGTGTCTCTTGCAGACTGGAGCGAAGTTCTTCTTCGTCATCAACCAATAACATATATGCTGATTGCTTCATTTCCCCTCCAGGATACGCACAGTGAATGTCACGTTAGGTCAAAATAATGACGCAAGACTTTTATTTGGCAAGAACTACTTTTATTTTGACACTTTAGGGTATTTGGGGGTGATTTCGAATGCGAATAAACTAAGTGATAATATCAATCACCAAGATAACATGAAAGCATTTAAAGCTGATAATACCTAGTCATGCTAACGTTTTTTGGGTTATCACTAGATCATGCATGACTTTTTTCTTGAGAGACAAAAAAAACCGCCTCCAAAAGGAGACGGTTTAGAGTTTTATATTTTTAAGCTACTTAGAAGGAAAATATTACTTGATTTCAGATAAAAGATCATGGTTTTTAACAAGGTTTCTTACACCGTGAGCATGGTCTTCATCAAAGATATTACCCTTACACCATTTGCCTACACTATCGACATTCACTTTAGCAACTTGAGGCCGAACACTCCAAGAAACTTGGAAAGGCGAACCTTGTTCATTGTAACTGGGGCCAGTAGTAGAGCCTTCATATTGAACAGGTTTACCTGTATTGTTAGGGATATCTACAGCTTGATATAAGCCACCTTTTTTACCTACCTTGGTGACATCAGCAAAATCTAATGCATGTTTGTCATTAACCAACACATATACTTGTGTTTCCACACGCAATTGTGGGTTACCAATGGCTTTGCTTAGGCAGGAACCAAGTGTTGGGCCAGGCTCTACTTGTGCAGTTGTGTGTACATAATGTACTTCAATGGTATCGCCAGACTGAAGATCACCATGTGCGCTTGGGCAAATTTCGTGAGCAGCAGGTGCGAGTTCGCGATTGTTGAGATGACCTGAATATTGATAACCGCTTAAATAACCATGACCATCACCGTTGCCTGCATAGGTAGAGAAATTTTTCCCTTTATGCTCAGCATTTTTGTGAAAATGTATGTTACATAGGTTCATCTCTGTATATGCTGGTGCAGCATTGAAAGTACGTGCGTTTGATCCTTCAATGGCATCAATGTCACGAGGAGATTGAGGGCCAAAACCTTTGCCTTTGGTGTTTTTTGCAAGCTCTTTACGTTGGCTAGCAATGATTTTATCTGCGACTACTCTATCTGTTGATGCGTAATCTTGGTGCGCTGCTTTCGCATGTTCACTCGCTATTGCTGGTGTTGCAAGTAGCGAAGTTACTGCCAATGCGATGATCGTGTTTTTCATGAGTTTATTTCCTCCCAGAAATTTTAAAAAACCAGCGCTGAAGCTGGAGAAGGTGAAAGATGATTAATCTTTATTTAATCTTCAAGTTATTTTTTTACAGAGGAAAAAAATTGCGTTTAAGACGTATACAAGCGGGTAAACCTTAGTGGTTATAAGGACTTATGAAATATGATTTTTAAATTGCTGGATTTTTCGACGGTCACGCTTGTCTGGTCGTTTATCTGGCGCAGGGGAATGGAGCATTTTTAATTTGTGTTGCTCTGCAGAAATTTGACGTTGTTTTACGCTGTTTTCAGTCTCTTGATATAGTGTTTGAGCGTGTGTTGCAGAACCTCTTTTGCTCGCAAGGCCAGTCACATGGATAGTAAAGTGCTCATTTCCCTTTTGAATCTGGATTTCATCATTGATGCTGACGAATTTGGATGGTTTGCAGCGCACACCATTGATTAAAACATGTCCACCTTTAGTGGCATCCGTGGCAAGGCTGCGAACTTTAAAGAAACGCGCCGCCCATAACCACTTATCAATACGGATATTTTGGTTCACCCTTAAGAATCGTTTTCAAATGCAAGCAGTTTTTGTTTCCAAGGTAAACCAAAAGCGAACCCACCCAAGCCGTTAAGTGAAAGAATACGGTGACAAGGAACCATGATTAAAAATGGGTTGGCACCAAGAGCTTGGCCGAGTGCACGTGGAGAAGTTTTTAATATTTTGGCAAATTCGCCGTAAGTTGAGGTTGAACCTAGCTTGATGGTTATGAGTTCATCACGCATCCTTTTTTGAAAGGCTGTTTTTGCTGTTGCAAGCTTAGGTAAGCTTAAAACGTCACCTTGAAAATAGGCTTGGAACCATTGTGAAACATCATCGCGTTGTGAAGTTGTTGCTCTATCATCAAGCCAAATGCGGTGACAGGTGTGCCCATCCCAATCATAAGAAATAGGACCTAAAGGTGAATTGAATAGATACAACATACTACGGAATATAGAAGAATATTATTCAGATGTAAAAAAAATGTCACCAAAGTAGGTGGTGGCCTGCAATCCGCTATCATCAGTATCAGTCATAATGGCAATAGCATCAATAAATTTAATATTTTTACCCAATAAAATTTTCAGGTCTTGTTGTATGTTACGCTTATAATGTCGCCACACGCCTAAGTTCGTTTCACCAGCTTCGACGGCAAACATGGTGGCATTGGATGTATAAGGGTTAGCCCACTGTTCACCCTTTTGGTGCGATGATGACCAGACATAATTTAAAGCAAGCGTTTTCCAAAAGAAAAAACCACCATCAACGACGACATAAATGCGCGCTACAAAGTCATCGCCTGCTTTACTGTTTTCATTGATATTTTTGAATGAAGAGCTGGTTTTCCAAGACCAATTTAACCAAGGCGTTTTTAGGAGGTTAATACGTTGCTCGCGAAACAAACCTGAAGCCCCATCTACACTGGTTGCTTTGAGGGCCTTTTTCTTGTTATGCGTATCAATAACCAATTCATACTGGGTGGTACCATCAAAATCTTTCGTCTCCCAGCCAAGAAGATCACCAGTTGAAAATTCAGCTACAGGTAAGATGGTCTCATTTGCCATGGCCCAATGTGGAAACAGAAGTAGTAAGCTGGTCACGGCAAGTAATGATTTAAACATGAATTATCCTTTGGGTTGCGTAATATTAAATCAGTCGTGCGAAGGTGTTAAAGCTTACACATGAACATTATAATTTAATGCAATTTCATCACCATGTTGTCCGCGAAAGCCCCAGTTGTGTGCAGGGCTTTCGATGATAGAAATCTCTATATCTTGAAAACTGATGCCCAGCTCTGCTTGCACCTTTTCAAAAAGCAGTCGGATGAGTCGTTTTTTTGTTTCAACAGTTCGGCCTGCAATCATCGAAATTTCAATGATAGTGTATGCGTCTGTTCGACCCGAAGGATAGAACATATTTTCTTTCTCAAGCGGAAAAAATCGGTGAGCCCTTTTATCAACTGGGAATTGAAGTGCTTCAACAATACAACTATGAATAACATCAGATAGTTGTTTCTTGATAGGGTTGAGATACTCTTTTATGCCATAAATTTTAATCTGAGACATTATGTTACTCCTTTGATTTACCTAATATAAAAATACCACCCAAGACCAAAGCAGCACCAAACAACTGCATACTTGAAACAGGCTCATTTAAAAAAACTACAGCCATCGCAATCGTAGCAACAGGCCCTAAAGAGCCTATGATTGATGTACGGCTAGCACCAATACGCGCGATTGCGGCTGCCAATAAAAACGCTGGAATGACGGTAGAAAAGATAGCCATAGCTAAACCGTAGCCATAAATAGCAGTAGGTTGATTCAAAGCACTCAGATTACGTGTCACAATAAATTGCACAAACACGGCAAGACATGAAACAATCATAGCATAAGCTGTAAAACGCCGAGCACCTACCTTAGGAATTAATTCGCCACTACCGATTAAAAAAAGTGAATACGTTAATGTAGAAGCAAGAATGAATGCTGAGCCAAATAAAACATGATTACCTGTAAATTGTACATCATGAACCATTGCCAAGGCAATACCAGCATAGCTAAGAGCTAGAGCAAAGAATGCTTCCTTACGTATACGCTGGTTAAAAAATAATGCGGATAAAAGCACAACCATGGTTGGATAAATAAAAAGAATGAGGCGCTCCAATCCAGCACTTACGTATTGTAAGCCGATAAAATCAAATAAACTGGAAAGGTAATAACCAATCAATCCCATGATGATAATGAAGGACATATTTTTCCGACTGATTTTTTTTGTGGTTTTACGCTCTTCGAAAAAAGCAATTGCGATAAAGAACGGGAAGGCAAACATCATACGGAACATTAATAAGGTGACGGCATCAACGTTATAAGTATAAGCCAGCTTCACAAAAATAGCTTTGGCGGAAAAACCCAATGCAGCACCGGAAGCTAATAATAGGCCGATAATGACTTGTGAGTTTAAGGTGTTGCGGAAGGTTTTTGTGTGCATCTTGCACTCCCATGGTGTTAAAACATTAAAGAGGAGGGAAAGGCAGACACAGATTGTAAGGTATTGATGCGAGTAGTGAGCAAGAAGGGTTCACGAGCAACAACGCAGTACATTCTGCGTGTGCTTGGTGAAGATTACGTGTACGTAAACGTCAGACAGTAGCAATCGCAGCCGATGGCAAAGATAAGAGTAGCCATGGCCAAGAAGCGCGATTGATGTTGTTTTGAAATGTTTTGTTTTGCATAAGGTCGCGAACTATGATGCTTGGAAAAGGAATGTCTAGCCCTGTTGAACGAGTTCTTTTGCGGACTCTTGTGCGATATAGTGCTGCTTGGTTATGTCATAAAGTTGTCACCAGAAAATGGCATTGTTGTCGGATGATAAACATTGAGAACCTTATAGATTATAGATTTCCAAAATTTCGCCAGCGTGCGTCTCTTATTAGTAAACCTATTGTTTCAGCGCTTCGGATGTTATTTCACGAGAAAGAACTGCAACGCTTTTCAGAGCGTTACCCTCACAAACAGGGTTTAGATTTTGTCGACCAAATGCTGGAACACTTTTCATTCAGCTATAGCTTGAAAAACCATGATATTGAAAGAATTCCGACCCAAGGCCGTGTGATGATTATTGCAAATCATCCTATTGGTACACTAGACAGCGCTGTTTTATTGAAGCTTGTTGGCGAAGTGCGCTCGGATGTTAAAACTGTAACCAATGAAGTGATGTCTGACATCAGCCAGTTGCAGAGCTTGATTCTTCCTGTAAATAATATGAGTGGCGGTTCATCGAAAGAGCAATTAAAAGCTGTTTATAAATATTTAGAAAATGAAGGTGTTGTGATTATTTTTCCTGCAGGAGAAGTTTCTCGCATGGGTCCTACGGGTGTAAAAGATGGGCGCTGGAATTCTGGGTTCCTTAGGATTGCGACAGCAACACGCGCTCCTATTCTGCCCGTGTTTGTTGATGGGCGAAATTCTATATTCTTTTATGCTTTGTCACTGATTGCCAAGCCGCTTTCAACCTTGTGGTTGGTGCGCGAAATGTTCAAGCAAGCCAAGCGTTCAGTTGCCGTATCTATTGGCGATTTGGTGACATATGAATCATACCAAAAAGTGAATATGCCCTTGAACTCAACAGTCAAAATGTTCCAGCGCCATCTTTATCGTATTGGTAAGCAAAAAAGCCCATTGTTTGAAACCAGCACAGCTATTGCTCACCCTGAAAAACGTCAGGTTTTACGCGAGGAGATCAAAGGTTGTGAGCTGTTAGGACAAACATGGGATAATAAAAACATTTACCTTTTTACCTACCAGCCAGACTGCGCAATCATGCGAGAAATCGGCCGCCTGCGCGAACTCTCTTTTCGTGCTGTAGGTGAAGGCACGGGCTCTCGCCGCGATACCGATGCTTACGATCAATACTGCAATGAAATTTTACTGTGGGATGATGAAGCGTTAGAGATTGTTGGGGCTTATCGTTTAAGTTCATCTAAATCAGTAAAAGAAAAACATGGCTTGGATGGCATCTATACTCATAGTCTTTTTTCGTTTAATGAAACAATGGACCCTATTCTTGAGCAAGGTTTGGAGCTTGGACGTAGTTTTGTGCAGCCTAAATACTGGGGTAAACGCAGCTTAGACTACCTTTGGTTTGGCATTGGTGCTTATTTGCGCAAATACCCAGATTTCCGTTATTTGTATGGCCCAGTGAGTATCAGTGGCACTTATCCGCCTGCAGCAAAGGACTTTCTTGTATATTTCTTTAGTATGTATTTTGGTTCTAAAGATGCAGAAGCCAGTGCAAAAATGCCGTACCGCATAGAGAACGCCAAACAGGCTGAGTTAGCAGAACAGTTTGTGGGTAATGATTACAAAACTGACTTTAGACATTTGAAAGCAAGTATGAAACATATGGGCTGCACGGTTCCTACGTTGTTTAAGCAGTACAGCGAGCTTTGTGAAGAAGGCGGGGTACGATTCATTGATTTTAACATCGACCCAGATTTTGCAAATTGTGTGGATGGTTTGGTTGTGGTTGATATATCCAAACTTTTGTACACCAAACGTCAGCGCTATATTGGTGAAAGCTAAACGTTTATTTTGAATGCTAGCCTAGATTCTAGCTGTTACTCTTGATCCAAAGGGGTGATGTAACCCTTTGGTCGGATAGCTACAGTATTGGTGATTTGGGTGCAGACCTTTCCATCTTCTCTGACAAGAGTCATAGTAAAGGTAGGGGTGGAGCGACCACGCTCGGCGAGATCGTTTTCAATCGTTTGTTTGAGCTGATCATCAAAATCGAAATGCAGTGTAAGATTGGAGTTGCCGACAAGTAAAAAGTTGACGGCTAAACTCTTGGTTGCAACACGATAACCAGGAAATAATTTCAGGCATGCCAGAGCTGGAATGGGATCCGCAAGACTGGCTTGATAGCCACCAAACATATTACCTGCGGCATTTGCAGACCGCCAATTTAAAGGCAATTTAATGCGGATATGATTCCAGTTGTCGCCTAAGTCTAATACTTTAATCCGCATGAGAAAAAAAGGTGGAAAATATTCGAGCTTTTTTTTATCTGAAATGAAGTTTACACGACTCAAACCATGAAGGCTGCGATGCATTAAACCCATAGAACACCTCTTAGGCCATTTTACTTTAAAAACATAAACTAGCATGACTTATGAGCGCATGTGAAGTTTAAGCTACCCTAATATTTTAATTTGACTGGGATTATGAGCATAATCAAGAGCATAGAACAGATGGTATAAGAAATGCTTAACTTCTTAGGCTAAGTTAAGTAAAGAAGAAGTTAATGCTTGGCTTGTTCTTTTTAGCCATTCAGTATCAGCGGGATTACCCTTGATACGCTGAAAGACCACTGCAACAAAGGATTCTTATGTCAGATGAACAAAAATACGAAGTGATTGATACCATTATTGCCCCAGATGACCGCCTAGAGTTGCTTTCCAAGTTAGAAGTAGGGCAATTGCTTAATAGTAGTAGTTCAGGTGGCTTGTATGAAGTGTTTCGGAATTGTTCTTTGGCGGTGCTTAATTGTGATGCAGACCTTGATGATGGGCGTGTATTACTTGATAGGTACAAAAGTTTCCAGATTTATGTCAGACAAGTTGAGCGTGGTATCAAGCTTGAACTGATCAATGCGCCTTCCAGTGCTTTTGTTGATGGTGAAATGATTAAAGGGATTCATGAGCATTTGTTTTCTGTGTTGCGTGATATTGTATTTATCCACGACGAAATCCTTAACAATGCCAATGTTGATTTGGAAAGTTCTGAAGGCATAACCAACGCTGTTTTTTATATTCTACGTAATGCAGGTGTGCTTAATTTGGTACGTGAGCCCAAGCTTGTTGTCTGCTGGGGTGGGCATGCGATTACACGCCATGAATATGATTTCTCAAAAAAATTGGGTTATGAAATGGGATTGCGTGGGTTAGATATTTGCACGGGGTGTGGTCCTGGAGCGATGAAAGGGCCTATGAAAGGCGCAACCATTGCCCATGCCAAACAACGCATTCAAAACGGCCTCTACCTTGGTATCACAGAGCCAGGTATTATTGCTGCAGAAGCACCGAACCCCATTGTAAACAACCTGACAATTATGCCAGACATTGAAAAACGACTGGAAGCATTTGTACGAACAGGCCATGGGGTGGTTGTTTTTGCTGGTGGCGTGGGTACGGCAGAAGAAATATTATATCTTTTGGGCATTTTGTTGCATCCAGACAATAAAGATATGCCTTTCCCCCTAATTTTTACAGGACCAGAGTCTGCGAGGCTTTATTTTGAGCATATTAATCAATTTATTGCTGAAACACTGGGCATTGAAGCGCAACAAAAGTATCAAATTATCATCAATGACCCTGCCTCAGTGGCGCATCATATGCGCGCAGGTGTTGACCAAGTGCGGGAACACAGGAAAAAAGTGGGAGATGCTTATTATTTTAATTGGACACTAAAAATTGACCACGAATTTCAGAAACCTTTTGCACCCACGCACGAAAATGTACGGAATTTGGCCTTGCATAAGGAACAACCCATCTATTTATTGGCTGCGAACATGCGACGTGTGTTTTCAGCGCTGGTTGCGGGCAATGTGAAAGATGAGGGAATTCGCGCGATTGAAGAGTTTGGCGATTTTGAAATCCATGGCGATGTCAGCATCATGGAGCCTGTAGATAAATTACTCACAGCATTTGTTGAACAGGGCAGAATGAAAATGACAGCCGATGACTATCGTCCTTGTTATAAAATTGTGAAGTAACCTAACTAACGTAGCACTGGTTCTTTTGAACGAGTTTTTAAAGCTTTACCAAAGGTAACTAATACTGATGCCTGCGGGCTATATGTTGAGTGACCAAGTGTGGTTCAGATGGACTTAGCGATACCGCCTTCTAAAGTGAAAAATGTACTTTTATCTGCAATCATGATGTTGATGCCGATTAATGCACCATCGATTTTGTTTGTTCGGTTTTTTTGAAGTAAAACGGAATTACCGCTGCTGATTGTGCCAGTGACATCACTCTTGGAATGAAAGATGTTGATATACAAAAGTGCAAATGAATTAAATCGGTAGCCAGTATTGAGTGACAAATCATAGGATGTACCACTGGCTGCAACGTTTGCTTCGGATTTAGGACCGAAAAAATCAGTGTTTGAGGTGCTTGCATAATCACCAACACCTGCCGCCAAGGATAGCTTCCAGCCTTCTTCTTTGGCAATTCTAGGCGAACCTAAAAGCTGAACTTTAAGACCAAATATACCCTCAGAAAAATTGAAAAAATCGAGATTATCAAGGATACCAAGTTTTATTCCTAAGCTGCCAGAGTCTTGTTGGCTGGCTGTTTCAGAGGTATCTACGCTATTTGCGTTAGTAAAAAAAGTATTTGTCGTATGGCTGCCAAATACATATTCGGGCGTAGAGTATTTTATGTTAACTGTAACATCACCAGAAAGCAGTTTTCCTGTTGTCTCTGGCGTATCAAAATGAAGAATTGCTGGCGTAAACATTAGTGTTTTGGTTGAGGAGCAGGCAGATAAAAAAAGAAAAGAAAAAAGGATGCAGGCATAACTTATATTTTTATAGGGCAATGATTGCCTCCTTTTGTTTTATATAAACAAGTACTTTATAGCTGAAGCATTTCACTTGCGCAAATTAGATCATGCTACATTTGGTGATCAAATTTATGGGGTATTTTTTCTTGACTAAACAGCATTATAAGCGTATAAAGCAAATGGGTATTAAGGCATAACTTGATGCTGAAATAATGCTACAAAGGAGGTGTGTAATGGGATTAATTCGATGGAGTCCATGGCAAGAACTTGAGAGCTTAAATCATAGATTAACCCACATGTTAGGTGACCCATCTAACGATGCGGTTTCTGAGTATGGCAATTGGCTACCAGATGTTGATATTCATGAAACAGATAAGATGGTCACTGTCTCAGCGGATTTGCCAGGCATTGATAAAAAAGATGTCAAAGTTGAAGTTGAGAACGGCGTGTTGGTGATTTCTGGTGAGCGTAAATCTGAGAAAGAAGAAAAAGATGAAAACTCTCACCGCATTGAACGTTCGTTTGGGCGCTTTATGCGTAGTTTCTCCTTACCATCTAGTGTGGATGGCACAAGTGTGAAAGCTAAAATGGATAAAGGCGTGCTCAAAGTTGAACTTGCTAAAAAAGAAGGTGCTAAACCTAAAAGTATTACTGTTGAGTAATAGGTGCATTTAAAAGTAAAAAGAGCCAAGTTGTTTTGACTTGGCTCTTTTTTGTTTTGATGAAAATTGTATTAGTTGATGATTTCGCGCCAATGTTTTTCTAACCGCTTGACTGAGACGGGCTCGGAAGTTTTTAGGCTTTGGGCGAAGAGGGAGACTCTTAATTCTTCGATTAACCAACGGTATGGGATGAGGTTTTCGGTCTTTTCATGATGTTGTATGCGTTGCTTTTGCTCTGTTTGGTATGCTGACCATAGATTTTGGATAATTTTGGTGTTTTGTTGATCTTGATTGAGATTTGGGCCAGCCCGACTTAAACGCATGTCTGCTGCTTGCAGGAAGCGGGGAAGATGTTGCAGCCATTGCGTGGGGGTAGTGGCGATAAAACCAGCATAGATAAGCTGAGACAGCTGGGCTTGGATGTCTTCAACTACGGGTTTTAGCGCAGCTGCGCGTACGTTATTGATGTTTTGTTGCAGAGCAGCATAAGCTTGCAGGGTGGCTAAAGTGTGGTTGGCAATAAGATTGCCTTGTTTGACCACTTTGGCGCGGCCTGAATCCAAGAGTTTTTGAAAATCTTGGCTGGTGCGTGGCAAATCTTGTTGTTCATCATGGGCTAAAAATAAGCTATCAAATGTGTGTGTGATGATATCTTCGCGCAAGTCTTCGCTTTTTCCAATGCTCATATAAAGCAAGGCCATCTCACGTTGATGAGGCATATTTTTACGCAACAGTTCGACTTGTTGATGCAGTGATAACATCAGCAAACGGCGCACGCCATCAAACATCGCGGCATGGGCAGCTTGTGCACTTTCAAACATTTCAATACATACAGATGTTTGTTGATCCACCAGTGCCGGAAACAACGATACCTGCATGCCATGTTTATTTTGGCTGATGCTTAAAGGCAAATCATCACATTGCCAACGGGTGAAACTTTGCTTGGTTGGGAGAGATGTTGTGTTCACTTGCTGCACACCAGCGCGGGCGAGGTGGGCGTATTGTTGTTGCAGCTTAGGTAAGTCGCTACCTGAATCTTTGGTTTTTCCTTGTTCATCCAAAACAGTGAACTTCATATGCAGATGGGCAGGAAGGGATGTTAAGTCCCAATCTTTGCTTGAAAGATGGATGCCTGTCATGTTTTTAAGCTGACGCGATAAAGCGAGCATGAGCGAACCTTCAGCAAAAGGCATGTTTTCAACGCAAGCTTTGGCGAATTGTGGTGCGGGCACAAAGTTTTTACGCAATGCTTTGGGCAAACCTTTAATCAAAGCGGCTATTTTTTCTTCTAATAAACCAGGAACCAACCATTCAAATCGATGGGAATCGAGCTGCCCTAAAGCAATCATAGGCACAAACACAGTGATGCCATCGGCATGCTGGCTGGGGTCAAAATGGTAGACCAATTTAAGGTTTAAACCATTGATTTTTATGGTGTTAGGAAACAAGCTGGCATCTACAGCATGATCTTCATCCTGCAATAAAAGCGCTTTGCTTAAAAAGAGAATTTCTGGCTGTTTTTGCTCAGCCTTTTTGCGCCATTGTTCGAATAATTTACCACTGAAAATAGCTTCTGGAAGCAACGCATCAAAAAAATCAAATCGTGTTTGTTCATCGCTCATCAAATCACGACGCCGACTTTTGGCTTCTAAAGCTTCAATATCGGCCAATAGATTTTTATTATGCTTAAACCATCTGCCAAAACTTTGAATTTCTTGAAAGACAAGCGCATGGCGAATGAAAATTTCACGCGATATTTCAGGCTCAATCGGGCCGAAATGCACATTGCGTTTACTGATGATAGGCAGGCCATACAAGGTAAGTGTTTCAAAAGCAGATACTTGCGCGCGTTTCTTCGACCAATGCGGTTCGCTGTAGGTGCGTTTGATTAAGGCAGGTGCAAGTGATTCCAACCAAGCTGGATCAATGGGAGCAATGCATCGGGCAAATAGGCGGGAAGTTTCAACCAGTGATGCAGCCATAAACCATTTGGGTGGTTTTTTGCTTAATGGTGAGCCAGGAAATATTGCAATTTGTAAGTTGCGTGCGCCCAAAAACCCTTTGTCATGCTTTTTTGCATCTTCATGGCGCACAGCAATGTGGCTTAACAAACCAGAGAGCACAGCTTTATGCACTTCATCGGGTTTTGCGGGTTCTTGATTGGGTAGCATTTTTAATTCACGCACAATGCCCAGCAGTTGGCCATGCAAATCATGCCATTCGCGCATTCTTAAATAAGAAATAAAGTGTGTTTGGCAAAGTTTGCGCAATTTAGCATTGCTAAGGTGAAGCGCTTGCTCGTGATACCAATCCCAAAGCTTGACCCATGATAAAAAGTCAGACGTTTTATCTGTGAAAATACTATGTTTTTCATCGGCTTTTTGCCCTGCATCAGCGGGTCTTATTTTAGAGTCTTGCACAGACAAAGCCGAAGCAATGATGAGCACTTCGTGTAATGCACGCTCTTTGTTGGCTTGAATGACCATGCGCCCCAAACGCGGGTCTAGTGGCAGGCGAATCAATTGCTTGCCAATGGCTGTTAGTTTGCCCTCACCATCAATGCTTTGCAGCTCTTCTAATAACTTATAACCATCTTGAATGCTGCGATTTTCAGGCGGCTGCATGAAGGGGAAAACATGGATATCACCCAAACCCAAACTAATCATTTGTAAAATCACATGGGCTAGATTGGTGCGCAGGATTTCAGGGTCGGTATGTTCTGGCCTATGCTTAAAATTTTCTTCGCTGTACAAGCGAAAACAAACACCTGCTGCCACACGACCACAGCGACCAGCGCGCTGATTGGCAGAAGCTTGTGAAATCGCTTCGATAGGCAGCTGCTGCACTTTGCTTTTGGGGCTGTATCTGCTGATGCGTGCAAGCCCTGCATCAATGACAAAACGAATGCCAGGCACTGTGAGTGATGTTTCTGCCACGTTGGTCGCCAAAACAATGCGGCGGCCAGCGTGGGTTTTGAATATCTTATCTTGTTCGGCAGGTGAAAGCCTAGAAAATAAGGGTAAAATTTCAGTGTTGCGCATCTCGTGTTGATGCAAGGCATGGCTGACATCCCTGATTTCACGCTCACCGGGCAAAAAGATTAAAATATCACCCATCGCATCATAAATAGCCGCTTCATCAACGGCATGGATGATGGCTTGTTGTAATGATTTATCATCATTTTCATCGGTTTCACTGAGTGGGCGGTATTCAATATCCACGGGAAAACTGCGCCCTGACACTTCAATGATGGGGGCATCATTAAAATATTTGGAGAAACGTGCGGTATTGATGGTGGCAGATGTAATAATGACCTTTAAATCAGGACGTTTGGGCAAAATATTTTTCAGATAGCCCAATAAAAAATCGATATTTAAACTGCGTTCATGGGCTTCATCAATGATGATGGTGTCGTAGCGCAACAACCTTGAATCATGTTGAATTTCAGCCAGTAAAATACCATCAGTCATCAATTTGATGTAAGTATCTTTTTGCGTGTGGTCGGAGAACCTGACCTTATAGCCCACATCCTTACCCAGTGGTGATTTTAATTCTTCGGCAATGCGTGTGGCCACACTTCGCGCGGCAATGCGTCGAGGCTGGGTATGGCCAATCAAGCCAGCGATACCTAAACCCAATTCAAGGCATATTTTTGGGATTTGTGTTGTTTTTCCTGAGCCCGTTTCACCCGCAATGATGGTGACTTGGTTGTTTTGTATGGCTTGTGCAATCACTTCACGCTTTTGACTGATAGGTAAATCTTCGGGGTAGCTGACTTTGGGTAAGTTTTCTTTGCGTAATAGCAACTGAGTATTCGATTTTTCGATATCTTTGCTTAATTGGGCAAAGGCTGAGCTTATATCTTTATGTTGTTGAGCAAGGCGACGTAGCTTTCGTAAACGATGAGCAAAAGAGCGGCGTTGCAGCAGCATGCATGTATTTATTTCATTGGTCAGTTGCGACCAATTCTGTTTAGCGTTCATGGTATGATTGTTTCACCTTATGTTGTTTGCGGGCATGAACCCATCTGCGATACAAAAGCAAGCAAAGGTCATGTTTATTTTTTCTGCATGGTTCCACATCCGCCAAGCTTAACAAAGGGGTGTGTGAATAACTATGTATAACCCCTGATATCCTTTGCACCCATTGATGAAGAACGGCGTAACAACACCGCTCTAGAAGTTATGCATAAAGTAGTGTGTTAACCAAACATGGCGTTTGCTCGGGTTTGCATTTCGGCAAAGGAGACATCTTCTTTGTGGGTCATGATTGTCCATTTATGACCAAATGGGTCGGTTAAGCTTCCTGTACGATCGCCGTAGAATTGATCTTTGACTTCCATACCGTCTGCAACCGTTGCGCCTGCAGCCAATGCTTGAGCAAACACTGCATCCACATCTTCAACATACAAACATAAACTTACAGGCGAACCACCCAATGTTTGAGGGCTTTTATTGCCCCATTGTTCAGATTCTTCGGCAAGCATGATTTTAGAGTCACCAAGTTGGAGCTCGGCGTGGGCAATACTGCCATCGGGCATCGTAATACGCCCAACTTCTTTGGCATCAAAGGCTGATTTGTAAAATGAAATTGCTGTTTTGGCATCTTTAATATTGATGTATGCGGTGATGTTATGCCAACCATTCGGGATGGGTTGTGTTGTCATGTGGAGGCTCCTTTAAAGCATTTATGGTGTGTTGTCATGATAAACTAAGCATCTCTGCGTAGAAGGTTTTACAGATAGTCGCAACTTGTTTTGGGGCTTCAACCATAGGTGTGTGACCTATATTCTCGAGTATAATTTTACGGCTATTGGGGAGCTGTTGGTGTAAAAATGTTGCATCATCAACATGCAGGATTCTATCCTCAGCCCCCCAGATGATAAGGGATGGCACTGTAATGTTTTTAAGATGTGTTGTTTGATCCAAATCTTGGGCAATAGCGGCAATGATTTTTTGGTTGATGGGCTTTCGCTTGAGGTAAGCCCTCGTGAGTGAAGCAAGAATAAAACTCGGAATATAGGGCTGAGATTGCATGATGATGCGCAACATTTTGCGGTATTCCGTCGTGTTATTCACTTCAATAATTGGGTTACAACCAGTCTTAGTGATGTGTTGTTGAAGCCAGCTTGGGCTTGATTCAATACCTGCTGCATCCATCAACACGAGGGATGCAACGAGGTTGGGGTTAGCGGCTGCGAAATGGATTGCAATTGCACCACCCATAGAATTGCCAATAAGATGAACACGGTGAATACCAAGTGTGGCAAGCAATGTTTTAAGGTGTTCTGATTGCCCTTGAATGCTGTAGTCTAAATGGGTGTTCGCAATACTCTTGCCGTGGCCGGGTAGATCAGGAATGACCAGCGGAAGTTTGCTGTCCAAATGCTTGGCAAAACGAGGCCAAGATGTTCTATCTGAGGTTGCACCATGCAGCATAACAATGGCTTCGGAAAGATGTGTGTTTGCATCTTTGCTGTGTAAGTATTCAACATGGCCAATGGGTAGCTGAGCCGAAGCCACAACTAAACCTGCTTGGCGGCACTCTGAGACTAAAGCTTTTGCCAAAAGGAAATCGCCAAGCCGCTGTAGAAATTTACCCATAGATTTCGCCTCCACGACTGCTGAAACCTTAATCACCATGCTTTTCCATCATCCATGACTTGATGCTAGAGATGTTTGTGCGACAAAAGACTTTGCCGCTATAAATCAGTCAGGTCAAATGTTTAGATGAAATCGATGGGCGAAAATTTCTAGTGTGAAGGTTATGTTTGATGGATACGCTGAGAGAAATGCTAAGGCTGTTGTGTTTGCCACACAATACAAGATATTGAATGGATGATGCCATCTTTTTTAGTTGACCAAAGGTTTGTTTTTCTTGATGCTGACAATTGTAACTTGCACATATAAGCAGGGGGCATCATGTTTCAATGGTTAATCAATTATGCGTGCTGAAAGTCGTGTTTTAAGCTTGTGGCAACGCTTTGGCAGCTCGGGCCTAGGTCGTAGGTTTTATAGCTGTGTGTTGACTTTTGTGGCACCTTATACAGGCAGTATTCGGCCACTGGTTTTACAACTTGAACCAGGGTTTTGTTTGGTTGAACTTCGCGATCGCCGCGCTTTGCGTAATCATCTCAACTGCATCCATGCGATTGCTTTGTCCAATCTGGGTGAGCTGGCAAGTGCTTTGGCTATGCTTGCAGGATTACCCAAACATACAAAAGCCATTGTGGTTAAACTTGAAATTGAATTTCTAAAAAAAGTGCGCGGCAGGCTTTTGGCCGAAGGCCATGCGGAGGTTTTGGATATGGTGACAGTGCCCATGACGCAAATTGTGTTTGCCGAAATCAAGGATGAAGCAGGTGATGTGGTTGCGCAAATGAAAGTACATTGGCAATTGAAGCCTAAGGAGATCTCAGCATGAAAGACTCTTCTCTTCGGACAGCTTTTACCCAACATGCAGGGGTAGAAGTGCCACTGATTTGCGGGCCGATGTATCCATGTTCTAATCCTGAGCTGGTGGCTGCGGTTTCTGAGGCAGGGGGATTGGGGGTGGTGCAACCTGTATCGCTCACTTTTGTCCATGGTTTTGATTTTCGTGAAGGGCTTAGATTGATTCGCCAACTTACCGATAAACCCATTGCTATGAATGCACTGATTGAGAAATCATCTCAGCGCTATCATCAACAAATGCAAAAATGGGTGGCTATTGCGCTTGAAGAAGGCGTACGTTTTTTTATCACTTCCTTGGGTAATCCAGGCTGGGTTGTTGATGCTGTGAAGCCGTATGGTGGCATTGTTTATCATGATGCCACGGAGCGGAAGTGGGCTTTAAAGGCATTGGATAATGGTGTGGATGGTTTGATTGCAGTGAATGATAGCGCAGGTGGTCATGCAGGTGGATTATCGGCACAGCAATTGTTTGATGCTTTGTCTGATTTGAATGTGCCACTGATTTGTGCAGGTGGTATTGGTGATGAAAAACAATATGTACAAGCTATGCAGTTGGGTTATGCCGGCTGCCAATTGGGGACACGTTTTATTGCCACCAACGAATGTAGAGCTGCACAACCTTACAAACAAGCCATTGTGGATGCGCAAGCTTCAGACATTGTATTAAGTGAGCGTATTACCGGTGTGCCAGTGGCTTTGATCAATACGCCACATGTGACACGCATGGGATTAAAAGCAGGAGTCTTTGCGCGCTGGATGTTGCGCGGCAACAAACGTAAACATTGGATGCGAATGCTGTATACCATTCGCGCAGCTTTTCAGCTTAAACGCGCATCGTTGGATGAGAGTGGGAAAGAAGATTTTTGGCAGGCAGGTCAAAGTGTGTCAGGTATTCATAGTATTGAACCAGCAGGACAAATTGTAACCCGCTTCAAAACATCATTATTGCAAGATAAGGGTGGTTAAGCCAGTACAGGGAATAAACCTTTGAGGCCATTGGCAATGAATTCCACAGCGATGGCAGCCAAAATCAAACCCATAATACGTGTGCCCACATTGATGCCAGTTGCACTGGTATGTTTTGAAATCCATGGCGACAAATGAAGCGTAACCCAGATAATCAAACTAAGTAGCAATACGCATACAGCAATTACACCATAATGAGCGATAGAATCTGATTTGTGTGCAGCAAGAATTACAGCACTGATTGCACCAGGCCCTGCAAGCAGAGGCATAGCCAGAGGCACCACAGCTACGGATTCTTTCTCCGTTGATTCATCGGCTTCTTCGCTGGTTTGGCGGACAGGGCTTTGTTTGGCGTGCAACATGGAAATCGCCATCAATAAAATCAAGATGCCACCACCAACACGAAATGAATCAATGGTAATGCCAAAAAATGATAAAATGCCATCGCCTAAAAATAAAGCACAAAGTAAAATAGTAGCCACACTAACGGCAACCAAATGGATGGTTTTTTTAAGTTCAGGTGGTTTTTGATCATGCGTCATGCTGATGAAAATAGGCACCACACCAAAGGGGTTGAGCACCGCCAAAAGACCTATAAATATTTTAAGATAATCTGCGTAATCCAACATGGCGCAGAGCGTAACAAAGGCTTGTGTGAATAACCATGTTTAACATGATGCATGGGTGATTTATAGACCCATGTTATCTAAGACAGCCTCTTTTATTCATTCATGTTTGAAAGAAAGAAAAAGTGTGCGGCAGTTGATTAAGATACTTTATAAGCGTTATTGTACGACATGGACAAATTAGAACGCGCGCAAAAACTACACCGTTTATTACAGTCACATGGAAGCAGACCTGTAGATATATCGCATTTATGTGGCGTGTTAGAGTGTGGTGAAAAAACTGTGCGACGTTTAATTTATGATATGCGTCTTTACCTTGATGCCCCAATCTTAAACATACCTCAGCAGGGGTATTTTTATGCTAAAAACGCAACGTTTGAACTTCCAGGTGTTTGGTTCTCAAATGCCGAGTTACAAGCATTACTTACCATTCAACAATTTACCGCCAATTTATCGGGCGGTTTCTTTGATGATCAAATTCAAACTATTCAAGGCAAGGTAGAGAGGCTGCTACATAAAAATTTGCCGCTCAAGGATAATATTAGTCGTATTCGCGTTTTAGGAACGGGTTCTAGAGGGGAAAAAATACCGATGTTTCCATTGGTGGCTACAGCTTTATTGAAGCGTCAACGTTTAGTTCTTAAATATTATAGTCGTCAAAATGATGCTTGGAGCAAGCGCGAGGTGTCACCACAACACCTGGTATTTTATAAAGGGAATTGGTATTTAGATGCATGGTGCCATAACACGGATGCCATAAAATCTTTTGCCGTAGAAAAAATTAGCAAAGCTTCGTTGAAGTCTAGTATCTGTAAGGAATTACCACCTGATGAGTTGGATAAGCTATTTACAAAATCGTTTGGTATTTTTTCAGGTGAGCCAATAGCAACGGCTATTTTACATTTTACTGAAAAAGCAGCGCGATGGGTAGAAGATGAACAATGGTTTCCGGATGAAATGGGAAAATGGCTAGATGATGGAATCTTTGAATTACGTATACCATATTCTGATCCCACAGAATTAATCATGGAAATTTGCAAGCATGGCGCTGATGTTAAAGTCATAGAGCCACCCGAATTATGTAGACAAGTCGCAGAGCGTTTACGAAAAGCTGGAGACCAATACAGCTAAGGACAATATATGTCCACGCCATCTGAAATCATACGCAAATGGTTTAAGGAGTGGCTATGAATAGACGTAATGTTATTAAATTTTTGGCTAAAGGCGGATTATGTTTGCCGCTTGTGCCATCTGTAGCGTTAGGCACGCCAAGCAGAAAAATTATTGTCCAAGAGTCTCCCATTGCAGGGTTTCAGTATTATGCAGGCGATGAAGTGTTTCCTGATTTATGGGTAGATACACCACTGCTTTTGGTTCGTGACCCCGAAAATAAATATGATAAAAATGCGGTGGCAGTGCACTACAAGCAATACCAGCTTGGTTTTGTGCCGCGCGCCGATAACACCGCGGTAGCACAGATGTTAGACAGAGGCGAGCGGCTATCGGCTAAAGTGGTTGAGCTTGCCATGTCGAAAAAGCCTTGGGAAAGAATACGTTTTGAGGTCGCGCTTGATGGATAACCTTGCGCCTTCATCACTCAAATCAATTCTGCATTCAAAGCGCGCCAACATTTATTACATTGAAATGTGCAGGGTGATGCAAAAGAATGGCAGGGTTCTTTATTTAACCGAAGAAACCAAAGAAAAACAGTATTGGAATATCCCTATTGCCAATACCACCTGTATTTTATTAGGCACGGGCACATCCATCACTCAAGCAGCCATGCGTATGTTGGCATCGGCGGGTGTGTTGGTTGGTTTTAGTGGTGGCGGTGGCACTCCACTTATTGCTGCAAATGCAATAGAATGGCTATCTCCGCAGAGTGAGTATCGACCAACAGAATATGTGCAAGGTTGGATGTCTTGGTGGTTTGATGATGAACAACGCTTGAAGGTTGCTAAACAATTTCAGTTGCAACGTATTGCATATATGCAAAAGGTTTGGGGTAAGGATAAAGATTTAAAGTTGGAAGGGTTTAATGTGGATGATGCGGATATTAGCCAAGCATTGTCTGGCTTTTCATCGCAAATTGAACAATGCATAGATGTGACCACACTCCTGCTTACTGAAGCTCTGCTTACCAAAAAACTGTATAAAATTGCCGCGCAACGCACAAAAATAGAAAAATTTGTTCGAGATCACGATAATACAGATCATGCCAATGCATTTTTAAGCCACGGTAACTATCTTGCCTATGGTCTTGCAGCGACCACGCTTTGGGTACTTGGCATTCCGCATGGATTTGCTGTGATGCATGGCAAAACAAGGCGGGGAGCTTTGGTATTTGATGTCGCGGATTTAATTAAAGACACGCTAATTTTGCCATGGGCGTTTATTTGTGCTAAAGAAAGAGCAACGGAACAAGAGTTTCGCCAGCAATGTCTATTGAATTTCAGTCAGCATAAAGCCCTAGATTTTATGTTTGATACTGTCAAAGAAATGAGTCAGCAAGGCTCACGTATATGATGGTCACCTTTGTTTCGCAATGCGAAAAGAAATCATTAGCTAAAAGCCGAAGAGTCCTAGATGCTTTTGCTAACCGCATTGGCGACAACACTTGGCAAACGGTGATTACACTTGAGGGGTTGGATGCGGTAAAAGTATTACTACGCAGCACAGCGTCCAAAAATACTGCGGTTTCTTGCCATTGGCTGCGCAGCCGTAGCCGCAGTGAATTGCTTTGGGTTGTTGGGAATAAGGGGAAGTTTAATGCTCAAGGCATCGTGCCAGTCAATTATACAACTCAAGAAAACATACTGAAAATGGATGGCACTGAAATGAATATCAAAAATTATTATGCCAACACGAAAAAACAACCGCTGGATCAGCATTTATTCGCTGTGGGTTATATTTCCTATTTGCTGTGCAAGAAGCTTATAGATGATGAGAAACTGGCAAAGGCGATTTTCGTTGCTGGTTGCTGGCATGATATGGGGAAAATAGACCCTAGCTTTCAACAATGGATACTGGATAAAACCAAGAAAAAATTAATTGATGAAATTCCAGAAGATGGACAGCATATTGATAAAGCAGGGAAGTTTTCATTTGAAAAGCACCCGAGACATAATGAAATATCCTTGTTGCTCTTTGCCTTGCTTGATGATGATAGAGATAAGTCAATTAACGGAAAAAATAGAGATTTAATTAGGCATAGCATCTATTGGCACCATGCCAAGCCCAATCGAAAAGAAGATATTAAGAAGCTTGATGGGGTGTTTAACAAGCTTACTGCACAACAGGTTGGAAATATCATACCTGTCACACATGGTCTATTAAGCGAAATAAAAAAAATATCCGCTGCTTATGGCGTTGATTTGAAGTTGACTGATTGTGTGAAGAAACCAAGCGATGACAAACTTTATGACGTTAAAAAAGAGTTGTTAACTGCATACAAGGTTTATGGAGAAAATGAACATATTGAAAACTTCAAAGATGATGTGCAGTTCAATGCTCGAAATAACATTGCTCGGACAGTTTTAATATCAGCAGATAGGTTGGTTTCAGCATTGAGTGCTGAAGCTTTGAATATACACATCGAAGAGGGCACTCTTCATACCTTATTAGATAATGTTTTGTTGCAAGAAAGAGGGTTAGTTCCAGAAATTCAAGCTTGCTTGCAAGGCTTTGAAGATCAGCACCCTGCAAGTGAAAGAAATAAACAGCAAAGCCAAGCAGTTGAAAATGTGAATGATGGTGAGGCCAGTGTGTCTGTTCTACAAGGTCCTGCTGGTTGTGGTAAAACTAAAATTGCTTTGGAATGGGCAGCAAGCAACTCTGCAAAGAAAATTATCTGGATTTGCCCTAGGGTACAAGTCTGCCAAGGCTTGGTGAACGACCTAAAAACTAAGGAATATTTACCCCACACAAAAATAGAGATCTGCACGGGTGAATTTAAGTCGATTTATCAGCATGGCAAAAAAACACCAACCGAAGAAAATGCGGAGTTTTCAGGAGATATTGTCCTTACCACAATTGATCAGGTGATTAACACCATTACCACGCACACAAAAGTTACAGGTTTGGTGCAATATATGAATGCCCATGTTGTATTCGATGAATACCATGAATACATTCCGATGGCAGGTTTTAATTTGTTGTTTGCAGAGTTGGTAGCGTGTAAACAGCTGCAAGATAAGGCTCTAAATACTTTGCTGGTTTCAGCAACACCCAATTATGCGTTTGTTCAAGAATTGTTGGGTATAAATAAAGACGATATTATAAGTATCAGCAGTTTTAACCAAAGCAAATATCATATTGAGCTTCAACGCTTTGATGATAAGCAGGAAGATGCAAGCAATCCACTGTATCAACTTCAGCCTGAAAATACTTTTGTTATCAGCAATACGGCGATTACAGCGCAAAGAAGTTTCATTCAAAATCAAGATGAGGAAGAGGCTATCTTGATACATTCAAAATTTAAGCCTACAGATAGAAAAGTATTGTTTGATAACGTTTTTAATGCTTTCAAACAGGGAGGTAATAAAAACTTTGATATATTGCGGGCAGGGCCGATTGTACAAGCGTCATTGAATATCACTTGCAGCAAAATGATTACCGAAATGACCAATGCCGAAAACTGGTTACAGCGTATGGGAAGATTAGATCGTTTCGGTGAATATGATGTGCCGAGCATTTATATTTCTGCTGTTTCAGAGCATGTTCAAAATGGCAAATGTTTGGGGAATGCTAAGTTTTTAAATGGGCTATACAGCCTGCAAAGTAGCAAGGCATGGCTAATTTTTTTAGAGAAAAAGTTACCAGAAAACAAAACTGTTACAGTTGATGAAATCTATAAAATTTACCAAGATTTTTATGAGGATGAAAGCAGTTTGAATGCTATTCGGCAAGATTTGTTAGCTGCATTAAAGGATAGTGCGAAGTTGATAGACGCAAAAATCATAGACCCCATTTCTTTCCCAAACAAGAAAAGAGAAAAAACTGATAAAGTAAAAATAAAGAGTAATTCGCTGCGTGGGAATAGTCGTTTTGTTCAAATGGCAGTGATGAATGTTGGCAGCGATTTAGATGTGTTTCCAAACCAGTACGCATGTGATGATGAAAGCTTCACGCTTTCTGTGGAGTTGATTAAAGGCTACGGAGAAAGTGAAAGAGATCTTTTAGCCTTTATGGCAAAAAAACATCATAACATTAAAGAAGATTCTAATTACGGTGTGAAAAGCACAACGAAATACAAAGACAGTGCATATTTGAAAAAATCTAAAGAAGAAGAAACGCCCATCTTTTTAAGCTATACACTTGAGGATTTGAGTCGTGTGGGAGCAGAGCAGCATCCTTATGCCATGTATTATGCCATAGGTCGTAAACAGCCTATCGGTTCAATTGCAGCCAATAAATTATTGCAACAAAAAGGAGAAGAGGAATGAAAAAAGTAGAAGGCATTAAAAGTGTGGATTTTAAAATCACGGCGTTGGGTCATGGGGTAGTCAACTGGAATGGCCCAACAACTTTAACAGGTAATGAAGGAAAAACTGTAGATAATCATACGTTGCCAAAATTGCGTGGTTATACCAATTTAACTGGTAAAGTAAAAGATGAAACAGGTTACAAATACAAAAAAGAAGCAACGGATATTGATTTTAAAGCAACGCCTTTATACATCAGTCAGAATTGTATTCGTCACCACCTATTTCGCTCACAAGCCTTCGATATTCACTATGCAAAGAAAAGTAACTTGCAAAATGTTTTAGCTTCTGTAACTGGTTTGATTCGTGGCTATGTGGTGCCAGCAAGCCAAAATAAACGTACAAGCCCACTTTTGCTTGAAGACTTCGTGGATCAACTGGGTAATGGTAACTTTGAACAGTTTGGACAAGCAGGTGAACGTGATAGCTCTTCATTCTTTTCAAAAACCACATTTGGCGATACTAAATATGTATCCTATGGCTCAATTAGCATTGAGCAACTTCAATTCATTTCGTTGGACAAAAAGTTTGATCGCGAAGCAATGGAAATCAAAGAAGGTCAGGGCGAAATCGTTGCACAGGAAGTTCAAGATTTTATCCAATCATTGAATGCTGATTTAAAGCCAGTGGCAACATTTCATGCTAATTATGTGCGTAATGGAACCATCTTTGAAGAAGGTGAAGCAGGTATCTTGCTGAATAATGATGCGATTCAAGCCTTGATTGGATATACCTTGGAACTCATCTCTAACCTCTCTATTCGCCAAGCAAAGTCGTATGTGTATGTGGATGAAATCACCGTCGATTATAATGACAGCAAAAAAATGATGCGCATTAAACGAAGTGAAGGGGATATTTCAGAGCAGCCTGAGTCAGCATATGCGACTTATTTCTATGCGAAATGAGGTGAGTTATGAAAATCACAATTGAATACGAAGCTTCTTGGCGAAATTCTTTTTTAGATGGCAGTAATAATGAGCCATTGCCTAAAAAAGGTCGAAAGTTTATTGCTTCGATGACTAACTTAAAAAAGCCTGAAAATTTTATTCAACGTCAAGTTACTTTGGATACGGTGATGGGTATTCTGAATCGGCTTGTTGGAGACCAAAGGAAGCTTTATCAATCTAGAAATGATGAAAAATATGCATTCAAAGAAATTGAGCCTTTGGTGACTTACAGTGATATGCCTAAATATGTAAACAGTGAAATGACCTATATTCGGAATATTACAGGAAGCACAGACCAAAATTCTTATACAGGAATGGTTAAAGTGAGTGATCCCATGTTTTCATCTGATTATTCAACTGAACTTTGGGGTGTGCTCGCCTTAGATGTTGATGAACTTTTTGCGTTTATTATTAAAAATACTCTCGTTGATGCAGAAATTAATAAAGATCCTCTAACTCTAATTTCAAGGTTGGAAGAACTTGATAAATTGAAATCAATTCCGAATGATGGCGTTGCACTTCAAGCTATGAGTGAGCTAAAAAAAGTATATCCAGATATTGAATACCTTAATAAAAAAGAAGAAATTATACCCATTAGTTTGTACTGCTCTGCTTTATATTTGCAGCTTGAACGGTTATGCAGTCGTTATGATATGGGCACAGCAAAAACAAAGGCTGGTGGTATTAGTGGCATATCAAAACGAGGGTTTACAAAAAAAGATTTTATGAGCCGATTTACAACAGGCGACAAAAAGAAAATATGGGGAAACCCTTATATCCATGAAGAGTTTGTCAAAGGTGTGGGAAAAACCAAACATTTGATGACAAAAGCAAGTGGCACCCTTGAGATTAGTCTTGATGTTGAACGGGCTAAAGCCAAAGAAATAGAGTCTATGATTGAAAATGCTGGGGTCTCAAGTTTTTACCTTGGTAAAAAAGGTTTGGCTTATGTTTCTTCAATCAGCACAAGGGAGACGAAATAATGATTTTTTTTGCTGAGATAACATTAAAGCCTGATGCGGAAATACGCGAAAATGTGTTGCTTAATAAGGTTTATTCAAAACTTCATAAAGCCTTATCAACTCTCGGATCAACAGATATTGGGGTAAGTTTTCCTAAATATCGTGTGAAGCTAGGTGATGTGCTTCGCATTCATGGTGACGCAGAACGGTTAGCAGAATTGCAGGCTATGAACTGGCTTGGTGGATTGTTGGGATATTGTGTTGTAAGCGATGTTTCACAAATCCCTGATGATGTTCAGTATCGAATATTATCTCGCATTCAAAGCACGATGACTGAAGCGAAACTAAGGCGTTTGATTAAACGTGGAAGCATTTCTTCGAGTGAAGTTAAGCAGTACAAAGCTAAAATGTTTCAGAAAAGCCTCGACCAACCCTATTTGGAATTAGAAAGTGTTTCCAATGGACATAAGCATCGCCGCTATATCAATTTTGGTGAGGTACAAGATGCGCCAGTAAATGGTGAATTTGATCATTTCGGTTTAAGTAAAAAAGCCACCATACCTTGGTTTTGACCAATAATTTTATCGCTCTTTAAAATTCGTTAAATTACAGTGACTTACAAGCCCCTCTATTTTCATTGGTAAAACGGTGGGAAAGAGGGGTATTTTGTTGTTTTATATTATTTTTTCTTGGATACAGTTGCGTTCACTGCCGCACAGGCAGCTTAGAAATCCTCATATATTACCCATTCATCATTTTCATTGTTCACTGCCGCACAGGCAGCTTAGAAAGTGAAGCTATGGGGCTGGCTTCAGGTGAAAAAGTTCACTGCCGCACAGGCAGCTTAGAAAAATCATATAAATAATTTCAATTAAATCTGCAAGTTCACTGCCGCACAGGCAGCTTAGAAAATTAGTTCTTCAAGCATATCAGATACTCATGCGTTCACTGCCGCACAGGCAGCTTAGAAAAGTTGATACGCCAGTTTCAGCATATAGTAAGAGTTCACTGCCGCACAGGCAGCTTAGAAAAAGCTTTAGTGATGGAAACCTCTTTTCCAAAAGTTCACTGCCGCACAGGCAGCTTAGAAAACAAATCACTATATAGATAGCACAATACATTAGTTCACTGCCGCACAGGCAGCTTAGAAATGTAATGGTAACCGGTGTCTCAAAAATTGCAAGTTCACTGCCGCACAGGCAGCTTAGAAATTTCTCACTTTCTTTAGGTTGCATCATGATAAGTTCACTGCCGCACAGGCAGCTTAGAAAAAAAAAGTCTTTATCAACATTGGCAGGTGATTGTTCACTGCCGCACAGGCAGCTTAGAAAACAGTTGTCTTTACGTGTGCAGCGAATGCCATGTTCACTGCCGCACAGGCAGCTTAGAAATGTGAAATGGTCAGTAAGCACAGCACGAATCAGTTCACTGCCGCACAGGCAGCTTAGAAACGGGGAATAACGACGATTAAACCGCATACTTGGTTCACTGCCGCACAGGCAGCTTAGAAACCACAAAGGTTCATTTCTGCTGAGGTATATGAGTTCACTGCCGCACAGGCAGCTTAGAAACAAAGCATCTAAAAACTCAAGAAAACCACTGTGTTCACTGCCGCACAGGCAGCTTAGAAAGCTATTTCCACATGTTGGGCAACCAATTATCAGTTCACTGCCGCACAGGCAGCTTAGAAAGCATTTCGTGCGCCACTTTAAGCGGGCGTGTAGTTCACTGCCGCACAGGCAGCTTAGAAAAAATTAATAATTACACTCGGAGCGCATACTGAGTTCACTGCCGCACAGGCAGCTTAGAAATTCGACATGGCTTCTTTACCCAACTGCATTGCGTTCACTGCCGCACAGGCAGCTTAGAAAAATCATGGCAAAGCCTTCATTGTAGCCTCAGCGTTCACTGCCGCACAGGCAGCTTAGAAAAACTAACACTCGTCGGCATGTAAACATATACAGTTCACTGCCGCACAGGCAGCTTAGAAATAATTTATAAGAAGGTGGTTAAATAATGCCTAGTTCACTGCCGCACAGGCAGCTTAGAAATGCTGGTGAGCTAGGTGCCGAACCACCGCCACGTTCACTGCCGCACAGGCAGCTTAGAAAAGTCGTATCCTTGGATTACGCCGCCACAATATGTTCACTGCCGCACAGGCAGCTTAGAAAACAAGCATTGCAGTGGGTGATTCCCATCCATTGTTCACTGCCGCACAGGCAGCTTAGAAATGTCAGTGATAGCATGAGGGTTTACTGTCACTGTTCACTGCCGCACAGGCAGCTTAGAAAGTTAATATATACTCTATTGCCAACCATTGAAAGTTCACTGCCGCACAGGCAGCTTAGAAAAGCACCAAAGGCACCAATAATCCATGGCAACAGTTCACTGCCGCACAGGCAGCTTAGAAAGTACTTAGGCACAAACTGGTCCCCAGCATCCAGTTCACTGCCGCACAGGCAGCTTAGAAAAGAGGTTGCATTTGATTTTTGGGTCGGTGCCCGTTCACTGCCGCACAGGCAGCTTAGAAAGTCACTGGATTTACAATGTTACTAATTGCCGAGTTCACTGCCGCACAGGCAGCTTAGAAATTGGAGGTGATTTAAAGCGCCCGTCCCGTAACGTTCACTGCCGCACAGGCAGCTTAGAAAAAGAAGAACATCAGCAACTACGTCTTGTGTACGTTCACTGCCGCACAGGCAGCTTAGAAAACAAAAGTAATTATCATGATGTTTCACCATCGGTTCACTGCCGCACAGGCAGCTTAGAAACTAATAGAATTGCCTACCTGCGTTGCACAAATGCCCAATCTCGCCATCAAAGCCTTTATCGTCTGATACGAAGTATTTATATGTTTACAAAACTTGAAAATCCTTTTTTTTATTGTTAAGCCACATGATCAACCTGTTTTTTTGTGCAACAACGGCTCTTAAACTTCTATTTATTTTGTTATCATCGAGTTGAAGCCTTTCTGGTTGAGCAATATCTAAATGTTTGTCTGATGTCTCATGTTTTACAGTAACCGCATGTAGCTCCATCCATGCTTCGATATGCTTATGATTACCATAATAAGTTTGCCAGCCCTGATTGTTTTCTAAACGAAGTAACAAGACCGCATCATCGGGATTTGGCGCTACAATTTCATTGAGCAACTCTGCTGTACCAGAAGCCGCTTTCCCCTCGCCATTTTCTCTTCCATCAAACCAATCACCTTCTTTGAAAAGTGCAAAATACTTGCTGTTATATGGATAAGTTGCGTAGAGATAAAAAAAACCTTCGAAAGCCCATAAGGGTAGGATCAAACTTCCTTTTTCAATTCCATATTTCTCTGGCTGTTGTGCCGTCCACATTGGACCACGCCTAAAACCCACGAACCTTGAAGTCGTATTCTTGTTATGATAACCATATTGAACTTGCTCTGTATTCAAGACCTTCCCCCTCCGCAAAAGTGCTTTTTTAATATAACATCGATTTGAATCAGATTCAATCAATAAATCCGAGGCTTGCCTGACCTTTATTTTCTTCTAAAGTAAACAAAGAACTCATGAATAACGTTAGCTAATGGCAGTTAAATGATCGTACGAGCGCATATGAAAAAAACTTATGATTTTGTTATAAAGCACAAAGGCATGAAAACATTTCTTATGTCTGCACAGATAAACAGCACAGCAAAAGGTGAAGGATATATTGTCAAAAACAACATCGTTTACCCCGCATATTTCCATCAACTAAAGCTCATTGATTGCAGCAAGGGATAACACTGCTTACATCAAATAACCCCAGATAGCATCAATGATGCAATAATTTTATCTGCATCCCAAAGTGAGACGCGACTACCAATCTTTAAAGGTTTTGGAATCTTACCGATTGCTGACCAGCGCCAGATTGTTGATCTGTCTACACTTAATATATCGGCTAATTCCTGAGCTCGCACAAGATTTGGCATTTTGTCTCCTTTGTTATCAAGTCTTTACAAGTCCATAACAAGTACAAATGGAGAAGTCAATCTTTTATTTCCCCTTTACATTATCTAAATAATCAGCCCATTCTTGCATCATTTTTGTGCGTTCAGGCATATGCCTTGCATGATTGTATGCGGCTTTAATCGCGTTACCTTCTTTATGAGCAAGTTGCCTTTCAATCACATCCGTGTTGTAACCTAGTTCATGTAAAAGTGTTGAAGCAGTACCACGGAATCCATGGGCGCAATGTTCTTTTTCTGTATCATAACCTAAGCGTCGAAGTGCTGCGTTGATTGCCCCATCGCTCATGGGTCTGAGGTTTGTTCGTGCGCCTGGGAAAACATAATTATACCTTCCAGTTAGATGCTGAATGTCTTTAAGTATATCTATAGCCTGATTGGACAAAGGAACAATATGTGTTTCTTTCATTTTCATTTTAGGGGCTGGAATTGTAATCGTTTTAGCTTCGAAACAGATTTCCCTCCATTCTAAAGTTCTCAGTTCGACGGGTCTCAGAAAAATTAGTGGGGAGAGCTTAAGCGCTGAATGTACAATCAGTGTTCCCCTATGGCCATCAATAACCCTCAAGAGAGCACCAACTTGTTTGGGTTCTTTTAAGCAGGGGCGGTGCGTTGTAGAGACGGGTGTTAGCGCTCCCTTTAAATCACGTGTGATGTCATACTTTACTCTGCCTGTTGCAACTCCAAAGCGTAAGACCTGACTACAAGCCATCATTACTCGGTGAGCTTGCTCATTATAACCACGGGATTCTAATTTTTGACAAACACTCAGAATATCATAGGGCTTTATCTCATCGGCCTTCATGTCACCAACCCAGGGGAAGACATGATTGTGTAACTCTGCGCTCTTATGCTTAAACGTAGTATTTTTCCATTGCCCAGATTTTTTCTTTAACCATTCTTCAGCAATGTGTTTGAAGTTCGTCATTTGAGAATCGATGAGAAGCTGTTTCTTAATATCTTTTTTTGATTTCATAGGATCAATGTTGTGCTCAAGAAGTTTTTTAGCGTCTGCTGATTTAAGCCTTGCCTCTTTGAGTGATGTTTGAGGGTATACACCCAAAGCGATTGTCTTTTGTTTATCTGCAAAGCGATAGTTCATTCTCCAGTATTTTCCAGACTTAGTAATATGTAAGTATAAGGCAGAGCCATCACTAAGTCGCATCTGTTTTTTTCCGTTTTCTAAACGGGCAGCTTTCACACGTGCATCATTTAATTTCATGCGACTCTCCACTTGATGGTATTTTTTTCGACACAAAGCTTACAAGTAGAAAAGTACCATCAAAAGTACCAACAGAATGATAGTACTTTATGAGTTTACATGAGACTGAATAAGAGAGGTAAAATAAAAAAAGCCTGCCAACACAAGGGCTGACAGGCTTTTATAAGTCTTCTTAAGACTATGAGATGGTACCCGAGGGCGGATTCGAACCGCCACGCCGTGAGGCAAGGGATTTTGAATCCCCCAAGTCTACCAGTTCCATCACTCGGGCATGTTGTAAATGAAATATTGCTAGTAAAGACGGCGCGAAGTGTTGCGAGGGCATGGAAAAGTGTCAAGTAAGAAAATGATTAAGGAGATTTCATGTGTTTTGTAAGTGGAAGAGTTGAGGGAAAAAGGATGTTGAACATGTTAAATACAAATAGCTTGTACAAGTGGAAAAAATTAGAGAAAGTCGCATGATGAAATATTTTTCTTTTATACTCACAGCATTATTTACACTCTTATTTTACGTTAACCCCAGCTTTGCTGAAGATAGTGGCTTAGAGCTTAGTGAAGGCTGGACTGCTGAAATTATTACCGAATGTGGTGATGATTTACCAGATATGTTGATGTTGTCAGCGGATGGAAAAAGTTTATATCAAAGCTGTGAAACCAAAGAAAATATGCTCTCACCTTCCTTGGCGCGCATCAATATTGCTACAGGTAAACGAGAAATCCTGCTTTATGGTTTAGGACGTGCTGATGGTATGCGTTTTGCTGAAGATGGTTCAATTTGGTTAGGCGAAGAGCAGAAAGATGGTTTAATTTGGCGCATTGAAAGCCCTGATACCTTGCCGCCTGAGCAGCGCGCAGATCGTAACCGTTTAAAAACCAGTAGTAAGCAAATTCAAGTAATGACCCAAGCAGGAACATTTTCACATGAAGGTTTAACCTTTTCAGCCGATGGTACATATTTATATTTGGCGGATGAGTGGAAGGAAGGTTGTCTTTACCGCTTACATGTGAAAAACAAAATGCTTCAAGTTTTCCATGCCAAAAAAGGCTGGTTAACTATTACCAAACCCAGCCAAGCGCGCCAACAGGCCGAACAACTACACGGCACGTGGTATAATCGTTTAGAAGATATGGAACTTATGCCTGATGGTCGTATCCTTATCACGGAAACAGGCACGGGTAGAATTCTTGTGTTGGATGATAAAAATAACAAACCTGAAGTTTCTTTATTTTTACAGCATCCAGACATTGAACACCCAGACAATTTAGAGTGGGATGCCAGCCGTGGCTGGTTGTGGGTTTCTGATGACAGTAATGATTCCCAATTATGGGCTTGGGATGGTAAAACTTTCACATTGATTGCTAACCACACTTCAGCTGAAATTACAGGCATTGAAAGTGGAGCTGATGGCACGATTTATTTTAATTTACAACATCGTCGGTTTGCACCTGATTTAACCATGCGTTTATTCCAAAAGTAACATTGCTTGGCGCTTGATTGTTATTCGGGCACAAGCCAGCCGAAATGCTTTGTGCTGTTGTTGTTTGAAAGCTTATGATTAATCCAATCGATATTTGAGTTCATGCTCTGCTGAGCATGCCAAGGTGGATTGATAATGAGCAAACCTGAACCATGCATTTGCAAGTCAGGGAATGTATCTTTGTGATCTAACTCAACGCGAAAAATCTTTCGGATCCCTGATTGTTTTAGTGTTTTGAAGAGCATGAGGTGACGCTCTGCGGGAAGCAGTGGGTACCAAATTACATACACGCCTGTGGCAAAGCGGCGATAGGCTTGCGCAACGACTTTGCCTACTTGTTCATATTCTTCCTTGATTTCATAGGAAGGGTCGATAAAAATAAGACCACGTTTTTCTTTGGGTGGAACCAATGCTTTGATGGCTTCAAAAGCATCACGCTTAAGAAGACTGCAATTGCGATGATTTTGAAAAGACTGACGTAAACCATCAAACTCCTGTGGGTGTAAATCGCAGGCAACCAAACGATCTTGTTGGCGCTGCATTGCGAGTAGCAGAGCTGTAGAACCTGGGAATTGCTGAGTGCCACCTTCAGGGTTAAAGGTGGCGATTAGGTTAAACCAATGATGTATTCCTTTAGGGGAGCGCTCATGGCGCAAAGGCCAAAGTTTTCCAATACCAGTCTCAAACTCGCGGGTCTTTAAAGCCTCTTCAGATTGAAGATTGTATACGCCACGGCTGGCGAAGGCATCAAGTAGAAACAGTGGTTTCTCTTTGCGTTGTAAACCGGCTAGTACATCGCCAAGGATGATATGTTTTAAAACATCGGCAAAATTGCCTGCATGATAAGTGTGTTGGTAGCTAAGCATGCAGCATCATGAATGGTTGATTAGCATTTGCACAGATTTTATGTGATTTTGATGTATGAATGCTTTTAAAATGAAGGTATACATATTTAAGGGGAGGTATGATAACGATGGAAGAATGGTTTACACATATCATACGGCAACTGATGCTTTATAGCTTACCACTGCTGATTACGCTGACATCAGTTGCTCTTTTTGAGCATCATTTTTTTAACAAATCAAATCGTATTACTTTCAATATCGGTAGCATTACAGTTTGGTTGCCTTTGATGGCAAGTATATTATTTAGTCGCGCTATTATTTTTGCACTTCCTCAGCAAACAGGAAATGGTGTTCGTTTTGCCTTGGTTCGTTTGCTAGCGCACACTTTACTCTGTGGTACGGGTTTAATTTTGTATATTTGGGCATCAGCACATTCACCAGCTTTTGGATTACCACCACTACACTTTTGGTGGGCGAAAGTATTGATGTATTTAAACCTTTGTTTGATGGCTTTGCATTTGCTGCCATTGCCGCATTTTGTATTGGGTGAACTGATTTTAAAGGTTTATAGGCGCTCTTTTGTTGCAGACATGTTGCGAAATTTCCCTCATATCACTGTGGTTTCCCTATCCATCATTGCAGCAAGCCCACTATTGGATATGTTTTTGGGAGCAGCAGTTATATTCCCAATTTACGAGCAACTGGCATCGTTTGCTGAATAAATAAAAGTGACGTTAGCGTATGATACGAGCCACTTTTTTCGGTTGATGACTTTGATTCCATTTTTGTAGCCAGTCTGTAAACGTTTGACCGTCCAATGGTCTGCTGATGTAAAAACCTTGAATGAAATCACAACCTAAACTTCTTAAATGTGCCATTGTTTTAGCATCTTCTACGCCTTCAGCCACAGTGCGAAGTGAGAGGCTGTGTGCCAAGGCAATAATCGCTTGAATGATTTTTGCATTTCGCTGGTTTTGATTCATACCGATGATAAAAGACCGGTCGATTTTAATTTCATCAATAGGTAAGCTACTTAAATATGACAAAGAAGAGTAACCAGTACCAAAGTCATCAATTGAAGTGGGTATGCCCATTGTCGCGAGTCGGGTGATGGTTTCTAAAGTTAAGGCTTGTTTTTCTATCAGTGTACTTTCAGTAATCTCAAATTTTAAAACGTCACTGTTGAGCTGGTATTGGGCTAATTTTTTAGCAACCATTTCAGGTAAATCGGCTTCGAGTAAATCAAATGATGTTAAATTTAGTGCGATCCTCAAATGAATGTGTTTGGCAGACCATGCTTTGGCTTGAGCAAGTGCTAAAGATAAAATTCGGTGTAGCAGTTCCCCATTTAAACGTTTGCGTACAATCATAGGAATAAAAGTGTCAGGGGGAATTAACCCTTGTTGAGGGTGTTGCCAACGCACCAAAGCTTCAACTTCATGCACCTGATTATTAGCATCAAGTTTGGGTTGATAATGCAGGCATAATTCATTGTTGCCAAACGCACGATTGATTTCAGCTCTTAATATCAAATCATTGATATCATGGGCATTGAGGCTGGGGTTGTAAAAGGCGTAGTCTGAAACCTGCTTTTTGCAGGCATACATTGCAATTTCTGCATGTTGTAATAAATCTTTAGCTAGGTTGCCATGCTGAGGGTATATACTAATACCAATGCTCACTTCAATCATCAGCGGTACTTTGTGAATATGAAAGGGGGACTTAAACGCTTCTCTAATTGTAGTGACGATTTTTATGGCTCGTGACTCATTGCAGTTGCTAACAGCGAGGGCAAAATCATCGCCGCCTACACGAGCAATAAAGATTTCGGGATTTGTCAGGGTGGATTTTAACCGTACACCTACTTTTTTAAGCAGCGTATCCCCATGATGTGAACCTAAGGTGTTGTTGATGGCTTTGAAGTTATCAATATCAAGAAGAATGACACTGAAAAAAGGCGATTCGTTACTCATCAAACCACTGATGGTTTCAAGGAAAGAACTTTGATCGTGGTGTTGCGTGCTGCTAAGGATGCATTGTTCTAAATGACCCATAAACTGACTGGAGTTGGGTAATTGGGTTAAGGTGTCTTGCTGGCTTTCAAGTTTTATTTTCTTTCGTAGCTCTTGTGTTTTTTGCCATAAATCGCTGGTTTGCGCAACAATCATAGTATCAGCTTCTTCCACGATAGCGGTATGCATCTGTTGCCCCCAAAGCATAAATAAAAAAGGCATGATATCGAGCATCCATAGCGCTACGTTGTTTTGTTGGGTGAGCATGATGCTATCAAAGGTGATATGGTTATAGGTTACATATGCGGAGGCGAGGGTAGCAATCACAATCGCGACCAATGCAATGATGCTTCCCTGAATTGCTGGCTTCGTGGCTTTTTTGCTTAAAATACCCTTGATGTTCATCATCTATGCCACCAAATATGTCTTGTTTTATGCGATTATGCCGAGTTCTTTCGAACCACTTTTACACAAAGAAGCACTCTTAAAATCTATCGGAAAGAAACGGGCGAACTTTAATGTTAAATACTGGTGAGAAGCGTGAAAATGTTTGCTTTTGGTTTGGTTGTAAGAAGACGAACAGCTGAGCTTTTAGACCTCAATCATAGAGCGTACATTTTGACTAAGTATATCGAAAGAAAAGGGCTTAGAGAGTACCATGGTATGATGATTAAGTTTGCTAAGCATTTCATGTTGGTTTTTATCATAACCAGTCATCAAAATGATAGGTAGGTTGATGTTGTATCCGCGCATTTGCTCAACAGCATCTATACCACCAAGCTTTGGCATGACGATATCAGAAATGACTAAAGCTATATCATGCTGTTTTTCTTTAAAAAGGTTTAAGGCTTCTTGCCCATCACTTGCTTCAATCACTTGGTAACCCATCGTTCTAATCACTTCACCAATGGTTTCGCGCATAGATACCTCATCATCAACCAAAAGAATCATTTCTTGGTTTCCAGATACAGGATTGACTTGAACGTCTTGTTGCGCACGAATCTCAGCGTTGATAAGAGGTAAGTAAACGTGAAAGGAAGTGCCTTCACCGAGTTTGGTGTCCACTTCAATCGTACCACCATGTGTTCGGATTGAACCATATGCCATGGCTAGCCCTAACCCAGTACCTTCACCGACTTCCTTGGTTGTAAAAAAAGGTTCAAATATTTTATTTAAGTAAGCGTCATTGATACCGCAACCATTATCCTGCACGGTAATTTTTGCAAAATGCGTTCCTGAAACATGGTCGTGGGTTTGTAAAAAATGGTTGGTAGCGGTGAAGACATCTAAACTACACTTCACTTTTGGGGACTCTACCTTGCTGACTGCATGACCAGCGTTGTTGAAAAGGTTAAGTAGAAGCTGTTGTAATTGCGTCACGTCACCACGAATAACAAGTTTTTCATGGCATGTGTCAAATGTAGATTCAATATTTTCAGGCAGAATATTGGTTGTTAGCTTTAAGCTATCATCCAAAAATGCATTGAGAGAAAGGGCTTTCATAGTGACAATACCTTTTCGGGCAAAGGTCAGTAATTGACTTACCATGTCTGCGGCACGGTTACTAAGCTGGTCTACGTTTTGTAGCGTATTCATGATGGCGTTTTTGTTGTCTAAGGAGCGTTTGGCCAGATAAACACTGCCCTGCATAGCAGCAAGGATATTATTGAAATCATGGGCGATGCCGCCTACGAGCGTACCAATTGCTTCCATTTTTTGTGATTGCATAAGCTGTTCTTCTAGCTGCTTATGTTTTGTGATATCCATGATTGTACCACGAATTTGGCCACAATCATTTTGTGCGGTGCCTGATGGCTGCACATTGGTCTGAACCCAACGAATATCCTTGCTCTCCGTAAGTACGCGAAATTCAGTTTCAAAACTCTCCCCTCGCTCAAGGGTTTTAGCCACAGTATTCATAAAGTTGGCTCTATCTTTGGGGTAAATGCATTGTAAAAATCTAGAATATGAGGGTGTTAGTGAAGTGTAGTTAGTCAGCCCGAAAATTCGAATACAACCATCAGACCATTCGCCTTCATCTTTAGTGATATCAAAATGCCAGTTACCGAGGCCTGCAAGACGCTGTGCATCAAGTAGGGTGAGATAGGTCGTTTCTAATTCGCGAGATGCTAGTTCTTGTGAACGTCGGAGAAGATAACGCTCTTGATCGGCTTCAGTATAAGCACGGCTAACTGCATTTAAAACATCGTGATATGCCTCCATTGAGGTCGGAAGATGTTCGGGCTCACATTCTGCGCGTTCTAATTGGCGAAGAAGCATGGGGTGTAGTGGCACGTTAAGTTTCCTCGAAAGTCGTAAGCATCATGGTTTGATTGTGAAAATCACAAGAGCCAGAAGAATAGGGTGAAATTCCACCATAGCCATAAAAACCAATTTGTTTGGAGCCCTCAGGTAGGTATTTAAGCATGGCTTCAGTTTCATCTTCTACATGCTCACCTAAGACTAAACGGCGACCGACACAGCTTACGGCAACGGCAAAGAGAGGATTATGCTCAATGTTTTTGTCATGTGCAAGTTGTGCTGATTTTTTGGCGCCACCCACAAGATGATCAAAATCAGCACGCATGAGTTTGGCTAAATAATCTTTAGGCATGTCGCCAGCAAAAATCAAAGCTTGGTTTTCTTCATCCACACCCAAAATCGTCCGAACTAAACATTTACTATCATTTTTGTCTTGGCGTATGGCTAAAGGAAATTTAAGCGCAGATGAAGGAAGGTCTGCGGCTAGCTCGCCTAGATAATCTTTATAAAGTGCTAGAGCAGGTTTTCCATCAAGTTCATAGAGAATATTATCTTTTGAGCGTGTTACCCGGCGTTCAGGTCCAAAGGTTTCCCAGCCACCACGGGCGCCGTGGGTCATATGAAAGTTGTCGCCGTAAAACCCAATGGCGCAGGCTATTCCTGTGGCTAACCGACCTTGGTCTAATACCCATGTGCTTTGAAACTGTGTGCCATCGGCAGCCATGCCACCTGTCACTGGAATATGTTCAGGGATAAGCCCTAAACCGCTAACCAGCTGACTGCCGTTTACCTCAAGCCCATCGGCAAGCACAAACACACCTTGTAAACCTGTATTGGAAAGTTGTTTAGCTAGGTATTGCCCTGCTTCAAATGAATTTTGATGTTCTTGAATACTTGTTTTCACCAGCTTAAGTGTCGTTGACTCAAACTGCAAAATTGCCACGGAAAGACTAGAATCATTGACATGAGCGCCAGAAATCTCGCCTGCTGTTGAGCAGCCCATAATTTTTGAATTGGGATAGGCTTTATAGATCTCTTCAATTGGTTCAGAGTGTTCTAAAAATGAAGGTGCAGCGAAGATGAGGATAAATGTTTGCTCAGAATCGACGTCGGGGAACTGCGCAATAGACCAGCCTTGATTGGTTTTATAAGTGAAAGTGTTGGTAAGCATGTTGCAAGCCTCTTTACGATTAACATTGATTTCCATATGGTTATATACGGGCGGCCAAATGCCAAAATAACAACCTTTTATATAACTGGTTTATGGTAGAAGCAAATAAGCTGCCATAGTTTAACAGGCTGTGAATCGCAGCACTTGAATTTGGCGGCTCGTGACCTTATTACTAAAAGAACGAAAATATGTTATAAAAATTTGAATGGGGTGAAATATGGATACTAGCCGTTTTACGCAAAAAGTTGCCGAAGCTATGCAGGCTTCTCAAGCCTTGGCTGTGCGTTTATCGCATCAAGAAGTGGATGTGCCGCATGTATTGTATGAGCTTTTAGCGCAAGAGCGTGGTTTGGCAACGCAGCTTTTAAATCGTGCTGATGTGGATATTGAAGGTCTGAAACAAAAAGTGCAGTTGATTTTGGGTAAACGCGCCAAAGTTTCAGGTGGTAGTGAAGCGGGTAAAGTGTTTGTTACCCAAGAATTGAATCAATTACTCATTAAAGCCATGGATAAAATGCAAGCCATGGGTGATGCTTATATGTCGGTTGAACATGTGTTATGGGCTATTCTTAAGGATGATAAAAGTGCTTCGGCGAAAGTGTTGATTGAGTCTGGTTTGGATATGCCAGCCTTTGAAAAAGCATTAGAAGCGGTGCGTGGCAATCAACGTGTGACCACTGATTCGCCTGAATCTCAATATGAAGCATTGGAAAAATATGGCACAGATTTGGTTGAAATGGCCAGAGCTGGCAAGCTTGACCCTGTGATTGGGCGCGATAGCGAAATTCGGGCGGTGATTCGTATTTTATCGCGCAAAACCAAAAATAATCCTGTGCTGATTGGTGAACCAGGCGTTGGTAAAACAGCTATCGCTGAAGGTTTGGCGCAACGCATAGTGTCTGGAGATGTGCCGGAAGGGCTTAAACACCGCACCATCTTTTCTTTGGATATGACATCTTTGATGGCAGGCGCGAAATATCGCGGTGAGTTTGAAGAGCGTTTGCAGGCAGTGCTCAATGAAATTAAAGCTTCTGAAGGCAAAGTGATTTTGTTTATTGATGAATTACACACCATTGTTGGTGCGGGCAAAACTGAAGGTTCTGCTGATGCAGGCAATATGCTCAAGCCAATGTTGGCGCGTGGAGAATTGCATTGTATTGGTGCCACGACATTAAACGAACATCGTTTGTACATCGAAAAAGATGCGGCATTAGAGCGCAGGTTTCAGCCAGTGTTGGTGCAGGCTCCAAGTGTTGAAGATACGATTTCAATTTTACGTGGGTTGCGTGAGCGCTTTGAATTGCATCATGGGGTGCGGATTCAAGATGCAGCGATTGTGGCAGCAGCAACGATGTCGGATAGATATATTGCAGATCGCTTTTTACCCGATAAAGCCATTGACTTGATTGATGAAGCATGTGCTTCCATTCGCACTGAAATTGATTCTATGCCAGCAGAGCTTGATGAAGTCACGCGCAAAACTATGCGTTTGGAAATTGAAGAAACGGCGCTGAAAAAAGAAACAGATGTGGCAAGTGTGGAGCGTTTGGCATCTTTGCGTAAAGAACTTGCTGATTTGAAAGCACAACGTGATGTGATGCGCTCGCAATGGGATCATGAAAAAGAAGCGCATGGCGAATTGCAGGGTTTGCGCGAGCAGTTGGATCAAACCCGCTTAGCGATCGTAGAAGCAGAGCGCAATTATCAATTGGAGAAGGTTGCTGAACTTAGATATGGCAAGTTACCTGAGTTGGAAAAACGCTTAGCCGAGCTTGAAGCCCATGAAAGCGATGCAGATGGGCATTTGCTGCAAGAAGAAGTCACCGATGATGAAATCGCAGCAGTAGTTGCGCGTTGGACAAACATCCCTGTGACGCGATTGTTGGAAGGCGAACGCGATAAAATTCTGCGCCTTGAATCGGAGTTACATGAGCGTGTGATTGGTCAGGATAAAGCTGTTACAGCGGTTTCTGATGCCATTCTTCGTGCCAAGGCAGGCATTCAAGACCCCAATAGACCTATGGGTTCGTTTATCTTCTTAGGCCCTACTGGTGTGGGTAAAACTGAGCTTGCACGCGCACTTGCAGACGCATTATTTGATAGTGAAGAGCATATGATTCGATTGGACATGTCGGAGTATATGGAAAAACACAGTGTCTCACGTTTGGTTGGTGCGCCTCCGGGTTATGTGGGTTTTGATGAAGGTGGTCAGCTTACTGAAGCAGTGCGCCGTCAGCCTTATGCGGTGTTGCTCTTTGATGAAATTGAAAAAGCACATCCCGATGTGTTTAATCTTTTATTGCAATTGCTTGATGATGGGCGGTTGACTGATTCACATGGTCGTACTGTTGATTTCAGAAACACTATTGTATTGATGACCAGCAATTTGGGGAGTGAAGAAATGCTTGAGGGCATTACACCTGAAGTGGAAAAACGTGTGCAACAACGCTTGCATGCACACTTCCGTCCAGAATTTTTGAATCGGGTGGATGATGTGGTGTTGTTTGCAGCACTCACTGAAAACGATTTAATTCATATTGTTGAGTTATTGGTCATTGCATTGCAACAACGCCTCAAATTACAGGGTTATGTTTTGAACATCAACGATGGTGCCAAAGCATGGTTAGCTCGCGAAGGTTATGATCCCGTGTTTGGTGCTCGCCCACTCAAACGTTTTATTCAGCAAGCCGTAGAAACACCCCTAGCGCGTTTTCTGATTGCTGGCGAAGCTGTGGCAGGTGATACGATTACTGTTGATTATGATAAAACCAAGGGTTTGAGTATCGCTAAAGCGATAAGGCATTAAATATGTAAGCGTCTAAAAAAGAGGCGCAATATTGCGTCTCTTTTTATGCTTGCAGGTTAGCTTTATGCAAACGTTTGAGTGCTGCAACTTCTTTGGATGTAAGATTGCGCCAACTGCCTACGGGCATGCCTTCTTCAAGTTTGAGTGGGCCAAAGCGGACCCGCATTAATCTGCGAACCAAGTGACCTACAGCATCCAAAGTGCGACGCACTTCGCGCCATCGTCCGCGTTTGATGGTCACCGTAATCCAACTATGCCCACCTTCGGTATCAATGGATAAATCCCAAGGGTCGCTTATCTCGCCACGACCCAAATCAATGCCACCATTGCGTAGTTTTTCCATGGCTTCCATGCTTAATGAGCCTGTGATTTTCACACGGTAGCGGCGAGGAAGTGCGGTGGAGGGTGCAATCATGGTTTGCAATAAGGCACCATTGCTAGTGAGCAATAACAAACCTTCGCTATCCATATCCAACCGCCCGACAGATTGCACATTGGCAGGGATGTCGAGGTGATCATAAATAAGGGGGCGGCCTTTATCATCTTTGCGCGAACACAATAAACCACGCGGTTTGTTGTATAAAATATAAACCTGATCTTCATTGGTAGACACAGGTTTATCATCAACCAATACGATATCGTTTTTTTGAATTTTAAGGCCAGGTTTTTCAACTGTTTCACCGTTTACTTTGATGCGTCCAGCTTCAATCATACGATCAGCTTCGCGGCGTGAACAAATGCCGCAATGTGCTAAATAGCGATTGATGCGTTCACCAGCTTGGTCACTGGCTTCTTTTGTTGCTGGCTGGTTATTTTTTATATGCTGTGTCATGCAATGTCTCCACTGGATGTTCGTTTAATTTTGCTAACTTGTAAATATGCCGCGCAGTTTAAAGGTTATAATCAATTTTGTACGATTTACGCACTTTATCCATAGTTTTTCGTGCCTCACGGCGTGCTTTCTCGTTGCCAGCTTGGATAATATCGCGGACATCATCAGGGCGTTTGGCAAAGTCTTCACGGCGATCACGAATGGGTTGTAACTCATCATTGAGGTGAGTGAGAAGTATTTTTTTACAATCCAAACAACCGATACCAGCCGTAGTGCATCCCTCACGAATTTCATCGCGCTCAATTTCAGTGGAATAGACTTGATGAAAACCCCAAACTGGGCATTTTTCAGGTGTACCAGGGTCTTCGCGGCGCACACGCGCAGGATCAGTGGGCATGGTTTTGACTTTTTTCTCTGTATCTTTCCAAGGCTCACAAAGCGTGATGGCATTGCCATACGACTTGCTCATTTTACGCCCATCTAGGCCGGGTAGTTTGGAGGTTGGCATCAACAAAGCTTGGCATTCTGGAAACAGCTCAGGTTTGCCTTGGCGGTATAAAAAGTTGAAACGACGGGCAATTTCACGGGTAAGCTCAATATGCGGCACTTGGTCTTCACCCACGGGTACTGCATCAGCGCGATACATCATAATATCAGCAGATTGTAGTAGCGGATAACCTAAAAACCCGTAGGTGCCCAAGTCTTTCTCACGAAGTTGAGTGATTTGGTCTTTATAGGTTGGTACACGTTCCAGCCATGAAAGCGGTGTCATGAAGGAAAGTAAAAGATGAAGCTCTGCATGTTCAGGCACTTGCGATTGGATGAAAATAGTCGATTTTTCAGGGTCTATGCCAACCGCTAACCAGTCCATCAACATATCCCAAATACCAGCCTTGACCACTTCAGGGTTGGCGTATTCTGTGGTTAAACCATGCCAGTCGGCAGCAAAGAAAAAACATTCTTTTTCATCTTGCAACTTCAACCAGTTTTCCAACACACCCTTGTAGTGACCAAGATGTAGTTTTCCTGATGAACGCATACCCGATACGATACGGTTGATTTCTTTTTCTTGTGATACTGGTTCTGACACGTTGATTCCCCAAACTATAAAAGTGAAGCGAAAGGGTGGGGCTGTTGGGGCTTTAAAGCAATGTTTTTATGCTATAAAGCAATTTACAACGGCTAGTTATAATGCACCACCACAACTTGAGCCTTGCCCTGCGGTGCAGGCGTAACAATGGTCCATGATGGTGATAGGCTGGCCTACTAAACCTTGATCAAGTGTTTGTTGCAATTCTTCTTGGGCAATGAGCTGGGCAATGTGTAATTTTTCTACGCCTTCGATGGGGGCTGGAAGCCCAAGCATTTGATTAAAATCACAATCATACACATAACCTTGCCAATCAATGCTAATGAGTGTTCTACACATCACACCTTTAACATTTGCTTGTTGAAAATTGGCTTTAAGTAAGTCCATGTAGGTATCAAATTGACCATTGGTGACAAGGGTGCTGCCAAAGCGTTGGATGGGTTGATTGGTGATGGTGAAAAGTTCATTGAAATGGATGGCGTAGCGTTCAAACAATTCTTTTTTATATGAAGCCTCAAGTTCTGCTTGTGATGGTGGCAAGTTAATACCTTGTGGATTATACACGAGATTAAGTGTGAGCTTGCTGTCTTCCAAACCATAACCAAGCGCATTTAATTTTTTGATGCCTGCAATACTTGCTTGAAACACCCCGTCACCACGTTGGTTGTCGACATTATCTTCCAAATAACAGGGCAATGATGCCGCGACTTCCACGTTGTTGACCGCTAAAAAATCAACCAGCCATTCATATCCAGGCTCTTCAAGAATAGTGAGGTTGCAGCGGTCTATGACATGAATATTTAATTTGCGCGCAGCCAATACAAGCTTGCGAAAGTGAGGGTTCATTTCAGGCGCGCCACCTGTTAAATCTAGGATTTTGATGCTTGATATTTTCATGAGTTGAATCAATAAACTAATGTTTGAGGAATCCATTAATTCTTTGCGGTTGGGTCCGGCATTCACATGGCAGTGGAAACAGGTTTGGTTGCATAAATAACCCAGATTTACTTGTAGTGTATTCATCCGTGCACGGCGAATTGCAGGAAAATCGGTTTTTTTAAGCAAAGGTAACATGTCTCTCATGAGTGAACTCCAGCTTTCTTTGACGCTAAGTCGTTCGGCAACATCGAATATTACAGAAAAATTGTCAACGATATGGAGAATGGGTTTTATACTAAAAACAGAGCCTAAAACTACTGCTTAAAACATTATGGTTGCTTTATGAAGCGTTGCCGCTATAATTCGCCGCGCTTTAGTGCATTGTCACGTTAAATGACACATTAACGCGGGGTGGAGCAGTGGTAGCTCGTCGGGCTCATAACCCGAAGGTCGTCGGTTCAAGTCCGGCCCCCGCAACCAAACATAAGCCCCTGAAAACATTGAGTTTTCAGGGGCTATTTTTTTGCCCAAAAATCCTGTGACCAAAGCCCTGTGGCTAATCTGTGACCACGTAGATTTTCACTTACTTGTAACCATTTAAGAAAATTTAAGAAATTGGATAGTCTCTGTGACTATCTTTTTTTCGTGTTTTTTAGTTTTTAGCCCGAAGGTCATCCATTTTTGTACAATTTAAAGAGTGTGCTGAAATAATTTATTTTGACCTTCGGTCTCAAATTCTTGTTGATTATGTAGGGGCTGTAATTTCTCTTTTTATGGCTGTGAGATTATATCGCTGACAGGCGACAAACGGCCCAGAGCGACCGAGACCGTTCAGACTTATCTATCAATAGCTATTGTGTCGAGAAAAAACAGGCGCAATTCAATATGAATGGAATGATTGTCTTGCTGCCTTTACTGAGCAATGGATTCCTGAATAGCTTGCAGTAAATTGTTTAGTGATGCGGGTTTGTGAAGCACGGTGCATTCAGTTTTGTCTAATTCTATAAGCTTTTCTGGTGCAGTATCTCCAGTAAGCAAAATGGCGGGAGTATTATGATTGATGTTGCTGCGCAATGATTTGATGGTAGCTAAGCCATTATCAAAGCCAAGGAGTCGATAATCAACAATCATGACGTCTGGAACATGCTGCCTTAATATTTGAATGGCTTCATTGCGATTCGCAGCAGTGTGAACAATAATACCAAAAGTTTGTAGCGATGCTTTCAGGGCTTCACGGATTGTTTGATCATCATCAATGGCTAGAGCGGTCAGTCCAGCCAACGCAGTGAAGCTGGATGCTGTTTCAACATCCCTGATGATGGACCCTTCCCATATCGGAATCTCGATAGCAAACACTGACCCTTTTCCGGGGCGAGAGGTAAGCGAGAGCGGATATGTCAGCAATTGGCAGAGGCGCTGCACAATCGACAGCCCTAAACCCAAGCCCTTACTTCGATCGCGGGCGGCGTTGTCTAGCTGACGGAATTCCTCAAAAATATCCTGCTGTTGATGGATAGGAATGCCAATGCCGCTGTCACGCACTTCAATTCGCCACCGCTGCCCGCGTTGGCGCGCGGCAAGCATCACGCTTCCCGTGTGGGTATACCGAATCGCATTATTAAGCAGATTGAGCAAAATTCGATCAAGCAAACTGGGGTCACAATGCACCAGAGCGTCATTCGGCGGCCAGTGCAGATGAAATCGAAGCCCCTTGCTTTCAGCTAGCGGAGTAAAGTCGGCTTGAAGTCGGATAAACAAAGCGAAGAGAGAAACCGCACTTAAATTCGGAGCGACAATGCCTGCATCCAGTCGAGAAATATCCAGCAGTTCATCAAGCATCATTTGCATGGCATGTTGTGATTCAATGAGTTTGGAGCTCAATTGACTAAGCTCGGTCTGATGAGCCCGCGTTTTGATTGCCTCGGCAAACAGGCGCTGTGCCTGCAAGGGCTGCCGCAAATCATGGCTGGCTGCCGCTAAAAAACGGGTCTTGGCTCGACTGGCTTTTTCCACTTGTTCTTTTTCATGACGGAGAGACTCAGCAAGCAGTTCATTCTCGTAGCGTGCTGCATATACCGCAAACATCATCCGATGAATTTGATGCGTCATCCAAGTCAAAAAAATTAAAAACAACACCGTTGCAGCCGCAATAATATACATACCTTCCCAAAAAACGATGCCACTGTAGCACAGTAAGACAGGCACAAAAAAAAGATGGAACAAAGGTGGGACGATAGAAAGAAAATATGCAGAGGCGCTCAACACGCCCAGTATCAACACACTAAAGGTAACCAGATTGCCCATGTCGGATAGGTTCATAAACAAGGCAGGAGCCGCTCCCCAGAGCAATCCGAAAGCTAACGAGCTGTATATTCGCCTGCGCACCCAACGCGCGGGGCTGTATTTCTCTTCATGTTTTTTGAAGCATAATCCAAGCCACAAAGCATGCATGACAATGATAAAATTCAGCCCCAGCCAGATCATCAACGCCGTTCGAAGTGCAACCTCATGCCAGCTGATTTGCACAATCACAACAACAAACAGTAGATAGCCAAACAACAATACGGGTTCGTATTTTGAGTAGATACGAAGCAAGGTATACCGAACCCGTTGATCAATAGCCTTGGCTTTATGCAAATCAGGGTTGGATTGGATGGGGTTACCCTCCATGTTTATAACACAACTTTTAGCTTACCATTGCAGGGAAGCATGCGGTTAAAAGCATCACTTGAGCAGCCCAAGGCGCAAAGATTTTTGCACTGCTGAAAGGCGGCTATTCACACCCAGTTGCTGGAAAAGGTCGCGGCAATGCACTTTTACCGTGGCAGCCGAGACATTCAGGGTGATGGCAATTTCATGGTTGCGTTTGCCTTCATGGATTAATCGCAACACCTGCATTTGACGCGCAGTAATACCGTTCCCTTGTTTGATTTCTTGAGCAACTAGCGATGTCTGCCCTTGTAAGTTTTTTGGTATATGAAGCTGCCCTTTAAGAATTGTATGAATGGCTTCCACCATTGTTTTACTGTCTTCGGTTTTATTCACAAAACCGTTGGCACCTAACTCCAAACACCGCTGAATATCATGCATGCTCTCAGATGCGCTAAGAACCAGAATAGGGATGTCTGCCCATAGACTACGAATCGCGTTAACCGCTTCTATTCCACCTATTCCAGGCAAAGAAAGATCGAGTAGAATCAAATCCGTCTTATTCTGCTTTAAATGGCTTAAAGCATCTTCAGCGGTTGCACATTCAAAGCATTGGACTTGCGGAAAAGATGCGGCCAACAAAGAAGCGATACTGGATCGAAACATGGGATGATCCTCAATAATCAATACGTTCATCGTATCTCTCCTTAAGTTACTCGCCGTAAGGTATGAAAAAAATGCATAAGTTCAATTTATCTCAATATACTTTTAGTCAGCATGAACATGACATGTGGTAAAAGCTAGCCAGCTAAACGCGGGTTTTTGCTGTCCAAGTAACATTTATTTTCATTTCTACCACCAAAGTGGTATGTACAGATGAATTTGCCCGTCTAAAATTCGCCTTTCGGATGGGTGTTGTTTCAACATGTTCATCTTATTAAAAGTTAAACCAAGGACTTATTTATGGCAATGCATTCTCACATCCCAACAGCTAATTTCGCCAGAAGCATGGTATTGTCATGCCTATGGCTTGCCTGGCTGCTGCCGATGCAAGCTGAGGCTGTGTCGATGTTTGCTGGGCAACAGATTAAAACGGGTTCAGCTCCTGTTTCCATTGCTACGGGTGATTTTAATGGTGATGGTTTTGCCGATATGGTCACAGCAAATAACAACTCCAATGATGTGAGTGTGTTGTTGGGGCTGGGCAATGGGCTTTACAATACAGCTACAAACTATGCGGTAGGCACATTTCCAAGCTCTCTCACCACTGGCGATTTGAATGGTGATGGTTATGCAGATTTGGCAGTGGCAAATAACAATTCTAATAATGTCAGTGTGTTGTTGGGTGTGGGTAATGGCACCTTCGCTGCAGCAGTCAACTATGCTGTAGGATCATTCCCTTCCTCAGTGACCACTGGCGACTTCAATGGTGATGGTGCTCTTGATTTGGTTGTGGCGAATGTTGGTTCAGTGAATATCAGTGTTTTGTTGGGTGTGGGTAATGGTACTTTCGCTGCGGCAGTAAACTACAATCCTTTAAGTTTTTCAGGTTTAGGTTCAGTCACCACCAAGGATTTCAATGGCGACGGAATTCTTGATTTGGCGTTGACATCTCAGGGATCAGCTAGTGTCAGCCTTTTGTTGGGTGTAGGCGATGGCACATTTGTTGCAGGAGTATCCCCTATTGGTGCGGGAGCAAACATTTACTCAGTAACCACAGGCGACTTGAATGGTGATGCATATGCCGATTTGCTGATGGCTGGCGGAGGTGGAGTCACTTTTTTATTAGGCATAGGAAACGGTGCCTTCAATCCGTTTGTAGCGATTGGATCAAGACTGGCAAACTATGTATCCGTTGCCACTGCTGATTTGAATGCTGATGGTTATGCCGATTTGGTCGCGGCTGGGGGTGCAAAGCATGTCACCGTTTTATTGGGCTTGGGTAATGGCAGCTTCAATGCGCCTGTAGCATATGCAGCAGGACATGGTGCCAGTTCCGTTGATATACGCGATTTGAATGGGGATGGTGTTCTTGATTTGGCAGTGGCAAATCAATTCTCAAATGATGTCAGTGTTTTGTTGGGTGTGGGTAATGGCACCTTCAGCGAGCCGCCCTTTATTGCTGCAGGTTCATCGCCTGCTGCCGTTGCAAGCCTTGATTTGAATGCTGATGGTTATACCGATTTGGTGGTCGCCAATACGCTATCCAATGATGTCAGTGTTTTGTTGGGCATGGGCAATGGCACCTTCGCTGCGGCAGTGAATTATGCTGCGGGCACATTGCCTGTAGCTCTGACCACCACTGATTTTAACGGTGATGGTAGGGTTGATTTGGCTGTCAGAGGCGCTGGAGTGGTGAATATATTATTGGGTGTGGGGAATGGCACCTTTAATGCAGCCGTGGCTTATGCTGTGAATGGTGCCGTGGAATCGATTGCGACAGGTGATTTGAATGCGGATGGTTATGCCGATTTGCTGGTGGCAGCGGGTTTTAGTAAAGCCTATACCTTATTGGGCGTAGGCGATGGCACCTTCAATGCGGCGGTGCAATTCCCAGGTGTGGGCCTTTCTTACGCAGTGGCGACGGGCGATTTTAATCGGGATGGTTATGCTGATATCGTTTCGAAAAATAGAGGACCCATCAATGTGTCGTTGGGCAATAACCCTTTCAACGCAGTCATCACCTATGGCACAACCAGCTCAGGCCGAGGTCAAATCATCACCCGTGATTTGAATGGTGATGGTTTTCTTGATTTGGTAGTGGCAAACGACTTAAGTCATACTGTGGATGTTTTGTTGGGCGTGGGTAATGGCGGATTTGCTGCGGCAACCGCTTATGCAACGAGCAGGCGCACCATATCAGTCACCACTGCCGACTTTAACCATGATGGCATCATTGATTTGGCAACGGGTAATCTTTCATCAAATAATGTGAGTATTTTGTTGGGTGTGGGTAATGGCACCTTCAATTCGGCAGTGAATTATCATGCGGGTGCATCACCTACTTCAATTGCAGCTGGTGATTTTGATGGTAATGGTGCTATCGATATTGCCGTAGTGAATAGCGGGGGTAATCGGGTGAGCCTTTTGATGAATCAGACGGATGTTGTTGCACCTACAGGAAGCATCAGCATCAATCAGGGGAATGTGGTCACCAATGCAACATCTGCAACATTGACGCTTGCTTGCACGGATAATATCGCTTGCGCCCAAATGCAATTTTCCAACGATAATACAACATGGAGCGCCTTGATTCCCAATGCTACTACTGCTGCCTGGACGATGGCTGCAGGCATTGATGGTACACGCACTGTGTATGCCCGCTTTACCGATGCTACGGGAAATCTCTCTGCTGTGGTGAGTGATACGATTGCGTTGGATGCGACTGCACCTGTTGTGGTTGCCCCAGCCAATTTGAGCGCTGCCGCAACTTCACGGATTGGCATTGCCAAAACTGATGCAGCGATTGCGACTGTTTTAGCCAGCGCAACCGCCACGGATAATGTGGGGGTTACTACAAGCATTACAAACAATGCACCTGCCATATTTCCTGTGGGTGTTACAAGCGTGACCTACACTGCTTCAGATGCAGCAGGTAATGTGGGCACGGCGATACAAACTGTGACCGTGACTGTTGCCGATGCCGATGCCGATGGACTGCCCGATGTTTGGGAAATGCTCAACTTTGGCAACTTATCCACTGCCAATGCGCTGACCGATAGCGATGGGGACGGGATAAGTGATGTGAATGAATTTGCTGCAGGCACCGACCCTAGAGCTGCTGAAAACAAACGCCTTGAAGCGCAGCGCAGATTGCCGCCCATGGTTGACACGCTAACCATGCCTGAGGATATGTATGCCAACACCACCTATGCTTTGAGCTGGCAGGTGGTGGGCTATGATGCTTCCTACAACACCACGATAGCTGTGTTTGATTGTACTGGGATTGTTGATGGCAGTTGTGGTAACAATTTCACCGATGCCAATCGTATTTATTCAGCCACGGTTAGCCCAACAAGCGTTGTGCCTGCGCCATGGGCATATGCTGGCGAAGTGGCAGATTATTTCCAATACACACACAGCTTTACCGTACCCGCCACCCGCGCAGCAGGCGCTGCCTGGGCAGGCAACACACCTGTCGTGGTGCGATTTTATCAAACCACATCACTGGATGCAGCGGCGGGAAATGCTGCGATTTCATTGCTGGTGCCGGGCGGTGTGACTGCAACCTATTACGATGCTACAGGCAGAAGGGTGCTGAAAAATGTTAAGCCATAAAATTACAAAGCTTCATGGGTTTTGGTAAGCAGTATGATTTTGTGCGATAGAAAATTAGGGAGGGAACATGACATGAAGTTCAAATACCGTCATGGATAAGCTTCATCCATCAACTATGCCTCCCTTTGCCTACACCACTTCACCCGAGTTTCCCGAATTGCTTGATCAGCTTAATATTTCTTTGGTGATTTCCACTTATCAGGCAGGCAAGCTGTTATTCATTTCTTCTGATGGTCAGCAAGTGAAGCTTTTGCCGCGCAATATGGATCAGCCCATGGGTTTGGCGTTCAAGGGTAATCAGCTCGCTGTGGCATGTATGCACGACACCTTTGTGTTGGCTCATGATAAACGTTTGGGCGTGAATTACCCAAGACAAGCCGGTGTTTACGACACCATGTTTGTGCCACGCCGCCAATATTTCACCAGCACACTGCTCATGCATGATATTGGCTGGCAAACTTCCGCGAATGGCGAAGACACTCTGATTGGTGTTAACACGCTTTTCTCTTGTTTGTGTCGCATCGATGGTGAACACAGCTTTGAACCCATTTGGACACCACCTTTTATCACCGAGCTTGCCCCCGAAGACCGTTGCCATCTCAATGGCATGGCGATGGTGGATGGTAAACCCAAATATGTCACTGCCTTTGGTGCCACCAACAGCAAAGATGATTGGCGCGAACATAAATATGAAGCTGGCATCATCATGGATGTGGAAAGCAATGAAATCATCGCCAGTGGTTTGCCCATGCCCCACACCCCACGCGTATTTAATGGTCAGCTGTATGTTTTGCTTTCTGCCACGGGTGAGTTGGCAAAGGTTGATGCCAACACTGGCACCTATGAGGTGGTGAAGAAGTTTAATGGTTATGTGCGTGGCATGGATATCGTGGGTGATTATTTATTTGTCTGCCTATCCAAAATCCGCCAAAGCCATACCTTCAATGATTCAGATTATGCCAAACGCCGCGATTATCAGGCTGGCTTTGAAATGATTCATCTGCCCACAGGCGCAACCATCAGCACCTTAAAATTCGCGCGAAGCTGCGATGAAATTTATGACATTTGCGTACTGCCCAATATCAAGCGCCCTGGCATGGTGGGGGTGCTTGATGGCAATTATCGCAATGCTTTAACGACGGCAGATGGCGTGTTTTGGTCTGAGCCGATAGGGCAGTCCAATGAAGCTTAGTGAAATGAAAAGAAATGAACCATCAAGCGTTCGCATAACCATGGAGGGATGGGAGCGTATCAATCGAGGAGGAATGATGAATAATCTTCCGAACAAGTCATTGCAGGAAAAAATGGAGCAAAAGCGGAGCTTGCGCGCGCTTTGCAGACAGGCAGTTGCCCAGCAAATTCAGGCTGGCAATGCCGAAGCCACACATCTGCGCAATCGCAAAAGGCATCTTGCCAAGCAAGTCTTGAAAAAGGTTCCATTGGCAGCGCAACGCAGCCCACGCAGGCTTTTGCAAGCAGCGGCGATGGTGTTGGCGATGTGGGGTTTTGTCGGTTTATCCGCACCAACCATGGCAGAGGCAGCACCAGCCTTTCACAGTTTCAACTTAAACGGGATTAATGTGGGTAGTTACGCAGCCCCCGCCTTTGCCGATATCGATGGTGATGGCGATTTGGATGCGTTTATTGGCGAAAGAAACGGTACGGTGAAGTATTATCGTAATACAAAAGTCGATGCTAATCCTGCCGTGCAAGGTACGGGATTTGTCGCTGATGTCGCGGGCAACGCGCTAGCAGCTGTTGCTGTGGCTGGTTACGCAACCCCCACTTTTGCTGATATTGATGGCGATGGCGATTTGGATGCGTTTGTGGGCGATTACTACGGCAAGGTGAAATACTATCGCAATACGAAGGTTGATGCTGTTGCCCCAGGCACGGGATTTGTGGCTGATGTCGCGGGCAACCCGCTAGCAGCTGTTTATGTGGGTGGTTACGCAGCCCCCACCTTTGCTGATATTGATGGCGATGGCGATTTGGATGCGTTTGTAGGGAATAATAGGGGCTATGTGAAGTATTATCGCAATACGCAATTTGATGGTGGTTTCCCAAATATAGGGTTTGTTGCTGATGTCGCGGGTAACCCGCTAGCAGCTGTTTATGTGGGTGGTTACGCAACCCCCACCTTTGCCGATATTGATGGTGATGGCGATTTGGATGCGTTTGTAGGGAATAATAGAGGCACGGTGAAGTATTATCGCAATACGGTCATCGATGGTGCTTTACCAATCCCAGGATTTGTCGCGGACGTGGCGGGTAACCCGCTTGTTGCTGTTGCCGTGGGTTATAAAATAACCCCCACCTTTGCCGATATTGATGGTGATGGCGATTTGGATGCGTTTGTGGGGAATAATGCGGGCTCGGTGAAGTATTATCGCAATACGAAAGTTGACGTTGTTGCCCCTGGCACAGGATTTGTCGCGGATGTCGCGGGAGACCCGTTTGCTGCTGCTGTTGCTGTGAGTCGTTACGCAGCCCCCACCTTTGCCGATATCGATAACGATGGCGATTTGGACGCGTTTGTGGGTGAGCGAACAGGTAAGGTGAAGTATTATCGAAACACACAATTCGATGCTGTTGCCCCTGGCACAGGGTTTGTCGCTGATGCGGCGGGTAACCCGCTTGTTGCTGTTGCCGTGACTTCTAACGCAACCCCCGCCTTTGCCGATATTGATGGTGATGGGGATTTGGATGCGTTTGTGGGTGAGAGATACGGTACGGTGAAGTATTATCGTAACACACAATTCGATGCTGTTGCCCCAGGCACGGGATTTGTGACTGATGTGGCGGGTAACCCGCTTGTTGCTGTTGCTGTGGGTCGTCAGGCAGTCCCCACTTTTGCCGATATTGATGGTGATGGCGATTTGGATGCGTTTGTAGGAAATACTACTGCGGGCACAGTGAAGTATTATCGCAATACGAAGGTTGATGCTGTTGCCCCAGGCACAGGATTTGTGGCTGATGTCGCGGGTAACCCGCTTGTTGCTGTTGCTGTGGGTCGTAACTCAGCCCCCACCTTTGCTGATATCGATAGCGATGGCGATTTGGATGCGTTTGTGGGGGATAGTGCGGGTGCAATGAAGTATTATCGCAATACGAAGATTGATGCTGTTGCGCCAGGCACGGGATTTGTGACTGATGTCGCGGGTAATCCGCTCGCAGGCTTTGGCGTGGGTCGTTACGCAGTACCCACCTTTGCCGATATTGATGGTGATGGCGATTTGGATGCGTTTGTGGGAAATAACGTGGGTGGAGTAAATTATTTTAAAAACTTTGATCCAAGCCCAGTCACAAGTCCCGATGCTTTAGTGGCTGTTTCAGGCGCATCAGCAACCACCGTGGATGTGACGCTTAATGATACATTTAAAGTGGAAGGTCCCAAAGCAGGCTTTACCATCACCGCATTTGACGCTGCAAGCGCCAATGGTGGCACAGTAACCAGCAATGGTAACAACAGCTTTAAATATATCTCAGCCGCAGGTTTTTTAGGCGCAGATAGCTTCACTTATACATTAAGTGATGGCGCAGCTAACACTGCTGTGGGAACGGTGAATGTGACCATCATAGCAGATACAATTCCACCGGTGATTACCATCAATGGCACTTCCCCTGTGGCAGTGGAAGCTGGCGCAACTTATGCCGATGCCTTGGCAACGGTGACCGATAATGTTGATGCCCCTAACACAGCATTAATCGGTGTGAGTACAGTGAACACAGCAGCTCTGGGCACTTATACGGTAACCTACAATGCCACCGATGCTGCGGGCAATGCTGCTACCCAAGTTGTGCGTACTGTAAATGTGGTAGACACAACCGCACCAGTTATAACAGCGCCCGCCAATTTGACTGTGACCGCAACTTTACTGATTGGTGTTGCCAAAACTGATGCAGCGATTGCTACAGTATTAGCCAGCGCAACAGCTACGGATAATGTGGGGGTTACTACAAGCATTACAAACAATGCACCTGCCATATTTCCTGTGGGTGTGACAACCGTGACCTACACTGCTTCAGATGCAGCAGGTAATGTGGGCACGGCGATACAAACTGTAACAGTGGCTATTGACGACACAGATGCGGATGGCTTGCCCGATGCGTGGGAGAATTATCAGTTTGGTAATTTAACGACTGCCACTTCGACTTCGGATAGTGATGGCGATGGGTTTACCGATGTTGTGGAGTTTACTAGAGGTAGTGACCCTCAGGTTGCTGAAGCTGTGCGCGTTCAAGCCCAGCGTCGCATACCTCCGATGCTTGAAACGCTGACCATGCCTGAAGATATGTATGCAGGCAGCACGTATACCCTTGATTGGAAAATCATGGGTTACGACAGCGCTTATACCACCTTTGTGGCGATGTTTGATTGCACGGGTATTGTCGCAGGTGCTTGCGGCAATAACTATGGAGATAGTAATCGCTTTTATAGCGCAACTGTGGCATCCAGTGGCACATTGACTGCGCCGTGGAACTATGGTGTTGAAGTTGCTAACTATTTCAGTTATTCGCATAGCTTTACAGTGCCAGCAGCGCGGGCGGATACCACGGCTTGGCCAGCAGCGGGCACACCGATTGTGGTTCGCTTTTATCAGAAGAGCAGCAACCTCAGTGATACGACCAAACCGAGTATTTCATTGCTAATGCCCGGTGGAATCACCAACACATATTACGACAACACAGGCCGAAGAATTCAGAAACGCATTTGCCCTGTCGGCGGCTGCATTTAGGAGATGAAGATGAATAAATTTATAACCATGATGTTTGGGGTTTGCTTACTCGCGGGCTGCTCACAAAATGTTTCCGACACTGGACCAACACAAGTGTCCGATACATTAGGAAGCAACCCGACTTCAAGCCCCTCTTCAAGCATAACCATAACGCAGAAGTCATTGTCGATTACCTTGCAAGCGGGCAACCATGCCCAGCTGCAGTGGTCTAGCAGCAGCCCAGCCCCAGCTTATTATGATTTGCTGGTGAACGGGGGTAATGGCTTCAGCAACAGCATACGTTTGGCAGGCACGGTCGTTAGTTATGTGGACAGCAACCTCACTGCCAATGTGACGTACCAATATCAGCTCAATGGCTACGATCAGCAGGGTAACCTTGTGAACGCTTATCAAAATACTGCGCGTATCAATGTGTTTTCCACTGTTGCTAGCGATACAGTTTTATAATTAAAAGAAAGAAAAAAGGATAATATGATGCATCATAAATCTAAAATTAACGAAGAAAAACTTGCTCCAGGTGAAACTGAAGAAGCATTAACCGAAGCCAACGAGCGCCGCCGCGATTTCATCAAGAAATTTGGCGCTTATGGCGCAACGGCTCCATTGGCAATGTATGTGTTGATGTCGCCTACTCGCTCCGCAGCAGCGGCTTCGGATACAGGGCCGCGGTTCTAATTCGGGGCGCACTTGATGTTGCCCTTGCACATCACAGCAATGAACGCTGCATGGCAGCGATTGCCCAGCAACAACCCGTATATCGCCTTATTCATCTCTGATGGCGGTCTGGCGGTGTATGCTAAAAAAAGTGATACGCTCTATGGCTTTGAGGAGCATGCTGCATCCCTTTTTTTGCGGTTGGAGCAGGGCGAAGATGCTGCGGATATTTTGTCGGATTTTACAGGTGAAACACAGCAAGATGTCGCGTTACTGTTGGAGCAATGTCAACTGCTTTTGTCGGGTCAGCAAACTGAAAAACATATGGCTTATGCCCCAGCGTTGGACTATCCAACGTCTATCCCCACTTACCCAAACTCAGGAAAAATTTACCAACTTCTCAATACAAACTTCTTGATTCACGCGGACTCTCCAGCATATCAGGAACTGTTACAAAGCCATTTGGCACATCTTGAAGTTTCAGAACATCCATCCAAGCCAGATATTGTGTTTGCGTTACACCAGCAAGGTGATTGCATTATCCCTTTGATGAATGGCAAGCAAATTCATGCAGGTTTAACGTCGCAACGCCTTTACCCTTTCATGCAGGATTGGATGCGTGTTACTGCTTATCAACGTGTACCCTATCTGCTGACATTGCATGCGGCAGCACTGTATAAAGATGACAAATGTATTCTGCTCCCAGGTGTTTCTGGAGCAGGAAAAAGCACACTCACTGCGGCTTTACTTAGCAAGGGTTACCAGCTTCTCACGGATGAAACGGCAGTGATTGATTTGTTTGATTTTGGCATCTACCCAGTGCCTATGCCGCTGGGCTTAAAAGAGGGAAGTTGGCAGTTGCTTGAGCATCTATACCCAACCTTAATGTCATTGCCAGCGCATCGGCGGTTTGATCAAAAACCTGTGCGCTATCTTCCGCCGCCTGAGATTCAGGATGTTACATTAGCGCGCATCTCTGCAACCCATATCATTTTCCCTCAAGTTTCTGATGGCGAAACCGGAGACCTTTTATCGATATCACTATTGCAAGCCTTGGCGAAACTCGATGAAACTGGGTATCAAGTTCAGGATAAACTGGGGGAAGAAAAAGCGGAATCCATGCTTTTTTGGTTAGCAGGATTACAGGCCTATGAAGTGCACTATCAACATTTTAATCAAGCAGTGGAGGTCATTGAGACGTTATGAAGCAAAATGTTGATTATGGGCCAAGTATTCGTTTTTTATGTCTTGCTCTGAGTACACGGGCCAGTGCTGATGATATACGCACTCAGCTGCCAACATCTGAGGTTGAATGGCAGCATGTGTTACGGCTTGCCAATCAGCATCTGTTGGCTCCAGCCTTGTATTTATCCCTACGGAACAATGGATTGTTAGAGAGTATCGATGCCAAACTGGCAGGGTTTTTAAAAGAAGTTTATGTACACAATGCAACGAGAAATGAACAGTTGTTGAAGCAGATGCAGGAAGTAGCTGAACTGCTCAATCATCAAGGCATTCAGCCTGTATTGCTCAAGGGTGTTGGTGCTTTGGTTGAGGGTTTATTCGGTGATATTGGTTCTCGGGGCATGTTGGATATTGATATTCTTGTTGCTGAGGATGAGGTGCACCGGGCATATGAAAGCCTAATAGCAGCTGGCTTTTATAGCACATATGAGAACCAAAGTGAGGCTTCACAACATCTTCCAAGATTATTTCAAAAAAACATGCCTGCAGGCTTGGAGCTGCATGATAAGTTGCAGCATGAGATGTTTGCTCAGACTCTCTCAACATCATCTGTGATTGCACAATCAAGACCTTGCCAGCCATGGGGTGATCAAGGTGCGATAGTACGCTTGATGTGCCCTGAGCATCAGATTATTCATAACTTCTTACACAGTCAGGTTGGTCATAGTAACCATGACCATTTCCGGCTCGATTTAAGACAGATGTTTCATTTTTCAGCCCTTGCGCTGAAATATAAACATGATCTTGACTGGATGGCGGTTGAAGCCGCTATGGAGACAAGTGGCCATCAACACAAATATGCAATTTACCAAGCGAGTGTTGCTTCATTGTTTGAAGACAGTCAAGCATCAACCAAAAATGACTCACGATACCTGAATGTGGCTATCCAGATGATTGGAAAAAGACTTCCTTTTTGGGTGCTTGTAAAGTTAGAAATCACAGCCTTAAAGCGCGCTTTTTCGCCCTCACATATCAGAATGCGATTTGGGGCAAAGAATTCGTTTGAAGTCATATCTTTTGCGCTGAAACACCTTTTTCATCTTGTTAAAAAGAACATAAATCCAAACAAAATTAAGGCAAGGCTGATGAAATATAATCGATGACATGTGTCTGCACTGATGCCGTTGTGTCATCTGAGGTTTGCCAGTTATGCGCAGTAGGCATCCCCAGGGTTGATTTTGAACCATACGTGATTGTGATTATTGGTTTGCTCTAAACCCACAAACTCATTGCTGAAAATAGAAGGATAATTGTGATATTTTCTGCACCCACTTCTGCACGAAAAATGGCTGTTAAGTGATTGTGTTTCAGGTCTTAAAAGTTGTTAAATTGCAAAGGCTGAAAAAAGCCCTAGAGTCATCTATATCCTTATAAAATAAGGTAAAAACATATAGGGTCAGTTAAGGGGATAGGTGGATTCAAACTCATAACCCGAAGGTCGTCGGTTCAAGTCCGGCCCCCGCAACCAAATAGTAAGCCCTTGAAAACATAACGTTTTCAAGGGCTTTTTTTGTATCCGAAAATCTATTTCCTTATCAGTCTGACGTAGTGTTTATTCAATAGAGAGTGGTAAAATTAACCCCCGCATAGCTTAAAAGAGAAGACTGCAACTTGTAGTTTAATGACAAGTAATCATCAAAAATTTACGGCATGTTACTTGCTCAATAGCCCCTCACAGCGGAGGGTTTTATGCATATCGGTTTTGGCACTTCAAAAAAGTTCTTATTTGTACCATTTATATTGTCTTTAACGTGCCTATCTCCTCAGCTTCAGGCACTTGAGGATAGCAAATATCTTAATATGTCGCTGCAAGATTTATTGAATGTTGAAGTAAGTTCAGTGTCAAAAAAAATGGAGTTATTACGAAACGCTGGCGCTGCAGTTTTTGTGATTTCAAACGATGATCTTAGGCGCTCAGGAGCAACAAGTATTCCTGAAGCATTACGCATGGCACCTGGATTGAATGTGGCGCGGATTAATGCCAGCTCGTGGGCCGTAAGCGCGCGAGGTTTTAATGGTCGTTTTGCCAATAAATTATTGGTGCTGATGGATGGGCGTTCTGTTTATGAATCTTCATTTTCAGGTGTGTATTGGGATGTTCAAGATACAATGATTGAAGATATTGAGCGCATTGAGGTTATTCGTGGACCAGGGGCAACATTATGGGGAAGTAATGCCGTAAATGGTATTATCAACATCATTAGTAAACACTCGATAGATGCACAAGGTGGAAGGGCAACTGTTGCTGTGGGTAGTCATGAAAAAATCGGGTCTTTTCGCTACGGAGGTTCACTTAGTGATAATGTATATGGCAGAACATATTTAAAGTATAAAAAACAGAAAAATCTTGTGGATACCCTCCACGACACTAATGCAGGCGATGATTGGGCAAGTTTGCGGGGTGGGTTTCGGATTGATGGTGAGTTGGGAGGGGTAAATAAGCTCACCTTGCAGGGAGATACTTACCAAAATAAAGAAAACCAGATTGTTCAGCTTTGGCAGCCTACGGCACCTTATCAAGGCAATGTGAAAGATGCATTTAGCGTATCGGGTTGGAATACTTTAATGCGATGGGAACATGTTTTAGATAATGATAGTGCAACAACTTTACAAGTTTACTACGACCATACTAAGCGTGATGAGGTATATGCTGGACAGCAGCATGATACGTTTGATGTTGATTTTCAGCATAATTTTAACCTTGGGCAGTCGCAACATGTTGTTTGGGGATTGGGCTATCGAAATATTAAAGAAATCATGCGTAACTCCTTTTCAACAAGTCTAATTAACAATAAACCAGAAAACGTTTTGTTAAGCGGCTTTTTGCAAGATGATATTAAGCTTTTTTCGGATGATTTGCGTTTGGTTTTAGGTTCCAAATTTGAGCGTAATGAGTATACGGGGTGGGAGGTACAACCAAATATTCGGTTAACTTGGGCGCTGGCAGAAAATCAAACCCTTTGGGCATCTGTATCTAAGGCTGTGCGTACACCTTCGCGATTTGAAGCGTATGCCCAAGCAGTTGCTTATGTGATGCCGCCCAACCCTCCTTTTGTGCCTGTGCCGATTACTGTACATGTTGTCGGCAACCCTAATTTTGAATCCGAAAGACTTACTGCTTATGAAATGGGTTATAGAGCCCAAGCTTTGGATAATGTGAATATCGACATTGCTGTTTTTAATAATGTGTATGACAAGCTACGTAGTTATGAGCGGTCGCAAGTGCAACCTCGTGTTTTGGTTGATAATCAAATGAAGGGCTGTATTCATGGCTTTGAAGTGACTGCCAATTGGCAAGCATACTCTTGGTGGCAGCTACATTTGGCGTATTCTAACCAAAGAAACAAACTTGAGTTGCTGCCTAACAGCACGGACAGGGGCAGCCTTTTAGCTGCTCAAGGTTCTAGTCCAAAACACCAAGTGTCTTTACGTTCGAACATGTCACTTTCATCTAATATCGAGTTGGATATATGGGGTCGATATAATGGTGGTTTGTCAAATACGAGCCCGAATCCAGCAGAACCTTCAATTAATACAGTAAAGGCTTATACCGAATTAGATGTACGTCTTGGCTGGAAATTAAGTGAAAGTGCTGAGTTGTCTCTTGTTGGGAAAAATTTATTGCAGGCAAATCATCTTGAATTTATTCAAGAGTCATTCATTCGGGCGACTTCTGTTGAACGTTCTATTTCTGGCAACATTACGTTGACGTTTTAACCATATAAAACATGAGATTTAAGCCAATAATTTTTGGGACTGAAGGTAAGTCGTGGAGGCAGCGGTTAAGCACCGTTGTTGCAACGATGGCTATCTTTTGGGCGGCATTAACTTACCCATCCATATCCAGCCATGCTCTAGAATCTGATGATGAATATGCAGTCAAGGCAGCACTTCTTTATAAACTTAGCCGATTTGTAGCATGGCCTGCTGGCTTAACAGCAGAGAAAGGTGAGGGCGAAATATTAATTTGTGTAGTAGGAAAAAATCCATTTGCAGAGCATTTGGACAAACTCAGTGCACAGATGTCAAAGAAACGAATAATTTCGGTTCAATATTTCACTAAAAGAACAGTGAATTTGGAGAACTGCCAAATTGCTTTTATAAGCAAATCAGAAGTTGGAAAGTATGAGAAGAGCTTGAATCGTATTGCTTCGAAACCTGTGTTAACCATTAGCGATATGCACGGTTTTGCCAAAGCAGGGGGTACGATAGAAATTATGCGTCGAAATAACCGGCTGGGTTTTATTTTTAATATGAAAAGTATTGAAAAATCAGGGCTAAGTGTTGCAGCGCCATTGCTGCAGATGTCAACATTGATCAATGAGAAGAAAAAGCCATGAATCAACCTCAAAAGCACTTTGTTTCGCTTGATTATAGTTTTGCACACAAAATAAGACGCATGGTGATGTTGGTAAGTGGTTTGGTTCTTGTGCTTACTGCTATTGTGTACAGTAGTTATAATGCAATTGGTTATTATGATGCGCTTAACCTTCGTTTAAGCAGCATGGCAACGATTGTTGGTGTAAACAGTTCGGCGGCTTTGAGCTTTGAGGACCCTACTACAGCAGAGCAACTGTTATCATCATTGAAAGACGAAAAAGATATTTAATATGCAGTCATTTTTGATAAGCAGCATAAGTTATTTGCGCAATATATGAGAAGTAGCTCGAAGCAAATCGCGTATAAAGCATTAGATGCTTATATTGCTGAGGGAGGCGAGGGCTTTAATAAGCTCGCTTCATTCGAAAGCATTTTACTCACATCAGCCATTACATTTGATGAAAACACGATTGGTTACATTCAAATTTCTACAAATTTGAAATCGTTATATGAAAACATTGCCAGCATGCTGTTATTATCTTTGTTATTGATGTGCATGGGTTTTATGGCTGTTTACTGGCTGGCTAAAAAACTAGAGAGAAAATTTTCTGATCCAGTGAATGCGCTAGTAGCTGGAATGCAGCAGGTGTCAGAAACACAGAATTATGAGCAAAAACTGACCATGGATAGGCAAGATGAATTTGGTCTGCTTAAAGATGGCTTTAATGAGATGTTAACGCAGCTAAAAAAACGTGATGATGCATTAAAAAGTTACCATACGGAACTAGAATTAAAGGTTAAAGACCGTACACATGAGTTGCAGAAAAAAACTGAAGAAGCTCAGCAACTGGCAGCAAAAGCTGAACAAGCCAATCAAGCAAAATCACGCTTTTTAGCCAATATGAGCCATGAAATACGCACACCACTTAATGGCATCATTGGATTGCAACGACGTTTGGCGAAATTGCTAGTGCAATCTGAGTCGATTACTTATCTTAACAATGCTCAACAGGCTTCTAATGATTTATTAGCTTTATTAAACGATATTCTTGATTTCAGTAAGATGGAAGCTGACTCACTGCAATTAGAAAGTGCTACCATTCATATGGAATCCTTCGTTCAATCATCGTTGGTATCATTGGCTCCCCAAGTGGAAGAAAAGTGCATTGGTTTGGAAGTTGAGCTTTCAGCGGCACCAACCAAATTTATCAGTGATCCACTTCGATTGCGCCAAATTCTTATTAATTTGGTAGGCAATGCAGTCAAATTTACCAATCGAGGTGGGGTAACTGTATTTATTCAGTCTTGTGGCGACCCTTATGGGAATGGTGAGTGTTGGCTTGAAATTAGGGTGGCTGATACTGGTGTTGGTATGAACAATAATCAGCTTGAAAAAATATTTACTGCTTTCACGCAAGCTGATGAATCGACCACTCGAAAATATGGCGGTACGGGGTTGGGCTTGAATATAGCCAAACGCTTGATTGAAATTATGGGTGGTTCATTGCAAGTGAAAAGTGAGTTGAACCAAGGCTCTGAATTCTCTTTTAGAATACCCGTGGGCGCGCACCCAGATGCATTGATTACGAGTCGATTTTTTGACTTTAGTGATATCAGTGTTCAAACACTTCAGCCGACTATTTCAAGTATTCGCTTTCATGGGGAAAGGGTTCTTTTGGCTGAAGACAATATGATTAATCAACTGATTGCCCGTGAAGAATTAGAAGATATGGGGCTAAATGTAGAGGTTGTGGAGAATGGTAAGCTGGCAGTAGAACGATGGCAGCAGGATGATTTTGATCTTATCTTGATGGATGTACACATGCCAGAAATGGATGGCTTAGAGGCGACACGAAGGATACGCGATTTAGAGAAAAACCATGCCCGTGTGACACCAATTGTAACATTGACGGCCAATGCAATGAAAGAGGACTTTAAACGCTGTTTGGATGCAGGCATGAATGATTATGTGACCAAGCCATTTTTGCCGCATCAGTTAGCATCTAAACTGAAATCTTATCTTGATGGTCAGTATACGCTCGAAGGTATCGCAAGAGATGTTGGGCAACAAACATCAGATATGACTTCTGGAGCACACCAAAATGAAACTGAAATCATTGTGCCATCTAAGCCATATATTGATGAGCTTCGAATTAAAAAATTTAGAAATAGTGCAATCATGCTATTAAAGCAATTGCGTGATGGAACTGTGCGAGAGTTCGAACTCTTGGAACAGGCAACGCTAAGAAGTGATTGGGATGAGTATGCTTTGATTGCACATAAGTTGATTGGCAGTTGCATGCTGATTCAACAGCAAGAGTTACCTGCATTATTGCGCGCCATGCAAATAGCTGGAGAGGCGAAAGACGAAAAAGCATGTCGTGATAAGTTAGAGGTGCTTAGGCACTGTATCCATGATATTTCTACAGAAGCAGCTGTACATCTTGAACGCTTAACTTGAGTGAGGGCTTTCACAGCGAAGTTCTCAAGTGAGGCAAGCTTTGAAAGATGATTATAAATGGCACTCCTATTGCTTAATGGTTTTAATGTTTGTTAATATGCCCTGACAAACGTTGACTTCTTAATCATCGCGCATGACCAGGAGAATGTTTTGCAAGAGCCACTTCTACCGTATGATGAAAACCTTCGACTTTCTACTTTGCATGATTTAAATATTCTAGACACGCCCGCAGAAGAGCGCTTTGATAGGTTAACACGCCTTGCGCAACAGCTATTGGGCATGCCAATTGCTTTGGTATCGTTGGTTGACCAGCATCGTCAGTGGTTTAAATCTTGTCAGGGTTTAGAAGCGAGTGAAACTCCGCGTAGCGTGTCCTTTTGCGGTCATGCGATTCTTGATGATAAGTTATTTATTGTTCAAAATACTTTAGAAGATTCACGTTTTGCAGATAATCCATTGGTGACAGAAGCACCGCATATTCGCTTTTACGCAGGGCAACCGCTTAAAGGAAATAATGGACAGCGCATGGGTACATTATGTGTGATTGATAGTAAACCGCGTGACCTTAATCAAACAGAGCGAGAATGCTTGAAAGACTTGGCTATTTTGGTTGAAAATGAACTGAATAGTTTGGAGCGTGATGGTGCTGTAAAAGCATTAAAAAACATGGAAAGTCGATTGAATGGGGTGATTGACCATGTGCGCGATGCTATCATTACAATCAGTGAAAATGGGGCAATCTATGCGTTTAATAAATCAGCAGAGAAAATTTTTGGTTACTCTACATCTGAATCGGCTGGGTTGTATGCGCACGATTTGATTCCTTCACTAGGTAAGCATGAAAATTATGTGGAAAGCTTTCTCGCATTCAATCAGAAAAAAACACTTGGTTCTGAATCTGAGGTGTTAGGGCAACGCAAAAATGGAAGCGCTTTTCCCATGGAATTGTCAGTTACACATGTGGAAATAGATGATGCAAAATATTTTATAACGATTATTCGAGACATCAGCCAGAGGAAAGTGTTTGAACAACAAATTGTTGATGAAAAACAACAGCTTTCAGCCGTGATTGATCATGTCGTTGATGGCATTATTAGTATTAGCGCACGTGGTATGATTGAATCTTTTAATCCCGCAGCACGCAACATTTTTGGTTATAGCAATGAAGAAGTGATTGGTCAGAATGTAAAAATGCTGATGCCTGAACCTTACCATAGTGAGCATGATGGTTACCTTCACAATCATGTGACCACGGGTGAGAAAAAAGTGATTGGTATTGGCAGAGAAGTGACAGGTAGACGCAAAGATGGCTCAACTTTTCCCATGGAGTTGGCGGTTAGCGAAGTGCTTGTAAACGAAGAAAGACACTTTGTTGGTATTACTCGGGATATCACTGAACGAAAGGCCTTTGAACAGAAAATTCTCGAGGAAAAGAAACAGCTTTCAGCCGTGATTGACCATATTGTGGATGGCATTATCACTATTGGTGAGCGTGGTACGATTGAATCTTTTAATCCCGCAGCACGCAACATTTTTGGTTATAGCAATGAAGAAGTGATTGGTCAGAATGTAAAAATGCTGATGCCTGAACCTTACCATAGTGAGCATGATGGTTACCTTCACAATCATGTGACCACGGGTGAGAAAAAAGTGATTGGTATTGGTCGTGAAGTGACAGGTAGGCGTAAGGATGGTTCAACGTTTCCCATGGAGCTGGCGGTCAATGAGGTGATGATTGATAATAAAAGACACTTTGTTGGTATTACCCGTGATATCACAGAACGAAAGCGCGTAGAGCAGATGCAAAAAGAGTTTATCTCAACCGTTAGTCATGAGCTGCGCACCCCTTTAACGTCTATTCGAGGTTCGCTTGGTCTTATTTTAGGCGGGGTTACGGGCGAGTTACCTGAAAAAGCAAAGTCATTGCTTGCCATTGCCAATAATAATAGTGAACGCCTAATTCACCTTATCAATGATATTTTAGATATGGAAAAAATGTCCTCTGGAAAAATGCACTTTGATTATAGTGTTACTGATTTGGCAGCTGTGGTTCAACTTGCTGTTGATTCCAATAAAGGGTACGGCGATGAATTGCATGTACACTTTAAGTTTAACCATAGTACTGACGAAAAGGTGACCGTTCGCATTGATGAGAAACGCATGGCACAAGTGATGTCTAATTTGCTCTCTAATGCGGCTAAATATAGCCCACAACATGGTACGATTAATATTTCACTGAACAAAACAGAAGAGCAGGTTAGAATATCTGTACATGATGATGGCAAGGGCATTCCAGAAGAATTTAAATCAAGAATTTTCAGTAAATTTGCGCAAGCGGATAGTTCAGATACGCGACAAAAAGGGGGGACAGGCCTAGGTTTAAACATCACCAAGGCTATTGTTGAGGAGCATGGCGGAAGTATTGGTTTTGAAAGCCTTGAAGGGCAAGGAACCACCTTTTATGTTGATATTCCGCTGTGGTTTGAAAGCTCTAAAGTTGTCAAAGATAAGGTGAAGACAATAGCAATAGCCACTAAACCATTGGTACAATCACGTGTTTTGATTATTGAAGATGATAAGGATGTCTCTAAATTGCTTAGTATGATGCTGGAATCACATGGGTATGATTTTCATCAAGCATACGATTGTGAAGAAGCAATAGAGTGTATAAAAAATAATCATTACGATGCAATCACATTGGATTTGATGATTCCTGGTGGCTGCGGACTGACGCTTCTCCGTAAGCTGCGTGCAGATGAAGAAACTAAAGGTTTGCCCGTAATTGTTGTTTCAGCAAAAGCAGTTGATGGTAAGCTAGAAGTTGAAGGTGATGGCTTCAATATGGTGGATTGGATAGAAAAACCGATTGATGAAAATATGCTCTTGGAATCTGTTCGTGTGGCAACAGCCCAAGCAAGATCTTCTGAGTGTTATATTCTACATGTAGAAGATGATCCTGATATTGCCATTATTGTTGATTCTTTGCTTGGTGGAGAGTGTAAGGTGGTGCATGCAGAGACATTGGCACAAGCAAAGTTGAAGCTTCGAGAGCAGGCCTTTGATTTGGTTCTGCTGGACATTGGTCTTCCAGATGGATCAGGCCTTGATCTTCTGCCTATGCTGAATAGCCCCGAACATCAAAGCCCAGTAGTTATTTTTTCTGCTCAAGATGTAAGTGCTGATATTTCAGCACAGGTGACAGCCACTTTAGTCAAATCCAAGACAGATAATGAAAAATTGATGCAACAAATAAAAACAGCGATAAACAAATGAAAATAACCATAAGGAAAGGAGGTCATGATGCAGGAATTAGAACGTATCCTTTATGCTGAAGATGAAACAGACATACAACAAATTGCATTAATTGCATTAGAAATGGTGGGTGGTTACACATTAAAAACATGCAATACAGGGTTAGAGGCTGTAGCCGAAATTGAAAACTTTAAACCGCAACTGTTGCTCTTTGATGTGATGATGCCAGATATGGATGGTCCTACAGCACTTGCAAAAATTCGCGAAATAGATGCCTATAAAGACACCCCAGCCATATTTATGACAGCAAAAGTGCAACCCAATGAAGTGAAAGGGTATTTGGACATGGGGGCAGTTGATGTGATTGCAAAACCATTTGAACCCATGACTTTGGCTGCACAGGTGCAAGAAATATGGGCTAAGGTACAAACTTGAAATGAGCAATCACAACGGTAAACCCGATATTCAAGCAGCGCTTACTGCTTTGAAAGATGGTTTTGCCCAAAAAGTTCCTGCTAAAATTGAAGAAATTCGCCAAAGCTGGAATTTATTGAAATCAGTGCCTGAAGACATTGATATGTTTCATTTATTGCACCGCCAAACTCATACGTTGGCAGGAACGGCAGGAACGTATGGGTTTCATACGGTTGGTCAGCTAGCCAAAGCGGTAGAAATTGCACTGCAGGCTGATTTAACCGAAAGTCATGAATCTTGGACACCGCAAATTGTGAGTGATGTTGAGCTTTTGGTTCAGCAGCTGGAAAACTTTAATCAAGCAGGATTCGAGCAAGAAGGAGAGGATAACGCAACATTTCAACCCTACTTGGATAACGCAGAAGAGAATTCTGCAAAAACGGATGCGTTAAATAGATTACTTTACCTTGTGGATGATGATGCCGACTTTTTAAACACGATGGCTATGCAAATTCGGACTTTTGGTTATAAAGTTGTAACATTTACTGATTTGGATCGATTTGAAAAGGCCGTTGCATTGCAAGAGCCAGCTTTGGTCATTATGGATGTAGAGTTTGAGCAAGGAAAAAAAGCTGGCATTGAACACATTCACCGGATGAATGAAGAGCGTGAAAATGTGCTGCAAACAATCTTTATCACAGGCAGCAATGATGTGCTAACACGGCTGGATGCAGTACGTGCTGGCGGGTTAGGTTATTTTGCAAAGCCACTACTGGTAGAAAAGCTTGTCGACAGCATTAATGATCTGACACATCAGCATGCAGAGGAGCCATACAAGGTCGTTATCGTTGATGACTCGCCAGAGCAATCTTCTTTTGCAGCCTTAACCTTGCAGCAGGCAGGCATGGAAACAAGAGAGGTAAACGAGCCACTAGAGTTGCTCAATGTGCTTAATGACTTTCCGCCTGATATTATTTTGACAGATATTTATATGCCTGGATGTAGTGGCTTAGAACTGAGCAAAATGATTCGACAGATGGACACCTTTGTAAGTATTCCGATTGTGTTTTTATCCTCAGAAAATGATCAGAAAAAACAGATGAACGCGATGAGTTTGGGGGGAGATGATTTTTTATCGAAACCTATTCAGCCTTGGTATTTGGTATCAGCAGTAACCAGCCGTATCAAACGTGGTCGTAAGGTTCGGGAATTGGCTGAAACAGATGGTTTGACAGGGCTTCTTAACCACACCAAAATTAAAGAACGGTTAGAAGAAGAACTTTCTCGTGCTAAACGTGAAAAAACACCATTGGCTTTTGCCATGTTAGATATCGACTTTTTCAAACATGTGAATGATAGCTATGGACACCCCGCAGGTGATAGGGTGCTTAAAAGTTTAGCTAATCTGTTTAAGCAACGCTTACGCAAATACGATATTGTTGGCCGCTATGGTGGTGAAGAGTTTGTTGTTATTTTCCCCAATACCGATGCGATTGCTGCCAAGACTATTATGGATAAATTACGTGTAAGTTTTAGTGAAATTAGCCACTTTAGCAGCGAAAATCCGTTTTATTGTCGTTTTAGTTGTGGCATTTCAGCTTTTCCAGGTTATGAGAATGGGACTGAGATGAGCAATGAAGCAGATAAGGTTTTATACGAAGCCAAAGAAGGTGGACGCAATAAGGTTGTGGTGGCCGTAAATTCTTTGGGCGGATTCTCAAAAGCTAAGGCACGATAAAAACATATACTATCGACCAGCAGCAGCTTATATTCTCTTTTTGATTGACTGAGAGAGGATTCGTGTGATGCCGAATATCATCGAAGTACGAGGAATGAGCAAACGCTTTGGCGACTTTATCGCTGTCGATGAGATGAATTTATCCATCAAACAGGGTGAAATATTTGGCCTTCTTGGCCCTAATGCCGCAGGTAAATCAACAACAATTAGACTGCTTTCTGGCATTATTGGAATGGATGCAGGCAAGGTAGATATTTTAGGTTTTGATTTGCAAAGCCAAATGGATCAAGTGAAAGCTAATATTGGTTATGTTTCGCAGTCATTTGCTTTATATCCAGAGCTAACTGTTGCTGAAAACCTTGATTTTTACAGTGCGATTTACACAACTATTGATGCCCAACAGAAAACTCAGCTGCTTCAAGATTATGGTTTAGATAAAATGGCGCATCAACGCGCTGGTATGCTTTCAGGTGGTTATAAGCGTCGCTTATCCATTGCATGTGCACTTGCCCATGATCCAGAACTTATTTTTCTTGATGAACCTACAGCAGGCATTGACCCTGTCACACGAAAAGAGCTGTGGGAGAGGTTTTATACGCTTGCAGTGCAAGGAAAAACGTTATTTGTAACCACGCATTACATGGAGGAAGCGGAGCGGTGTAATAGCCTTGCCTTTATACATCATGGGAAACTGGTGGGCCAAGGCTCACCATCATCTATGATTGCATCATTTCAAAACAATCACGTGTTTGTAGCTCCCGTAGGGCATAATCCAGGCCTATCGAAGAAACTGATGACTATATCGGGCGTGAAAATTCTTAATCAATTTGGAGAAGAGTTGCGCATTATTACAGATGGATCTGTGGTTAGTGATACCCTTTCAGCTATGCTGAAAAGCTTTTACGAACGTGAGATTGAAGTAACACAAGTTGGTGCAACCATAGAAGATGTGTTCATCTCCTTAACCCATGAGGAGAAAGCATTATGAGGCATGTTTTAGCATTGATGAAAAAAGAATTTTTACAATTACGTCGAGACCCACGTTTGATTGGGTTTATTTTGATTGCACCTGTTGTTTTGCTTATTCTTTTTGGCATGGCGCTAAAATTGGAGCCACAGCATGTGAAAATGGCGTATGTTGACCAAGATCAATCCATGTTTAGTGACCTCATCAAGACCAATATTTGGAGTGAAGGTTATTTTGAGCTTTATGAGGTGGCGGATGAAGCAGCGATTAAGCGTGATATTCGCGATGGAAAAGCAAGGGCAGGACTTTTTATTGCCAAGAGCTTTTCTGATGACCTTGTAGAAAATAGGCAACCTACGGTTCAAATGTATGTTGATGGTACCATGCCATCACTAGCAACAGCGATGGATAATAATAAAACTGCAATTACCGATGATAATGTTACTTCAGATATGTATTTCTCAGATGCAGATTCTCCCAATACGATTATTGCACCAGCCCCATTTTTACTTGATGTTGAAGTGCTTTTTAACCCGGATAAACTTGAAACGTGGTTCTTTTTACCTGGGATTATTGGCGTATTAATTATGCAAATTTCGCTTATTTTAACAGGTACATCCATTGTGCGAGAGAAAGAAAATAACACATTAGAACAGATTGTGGTCAGTCCGATCAGTAAAGCGCAATTTATTTTTGGCAAAACACTACCTTATGTGATGATTGCGTTTGCAGATTTCTATTTTATTTTAATTCTCAGTTGGTGGTTGTTTGATTTACCGTTTGACTCATCACAGTTATTATTATTTGCTTTGGCTCTGGTTTATGTGTGTGGTCTGATAGCGCTGGGTTTGATTATTTCGACGGTTAGTCAAACGCAACAACAGGCGATTTTTATTTCTATTTTTATTCTCATTCCATCCATTTTACTTTCAGGATTCATTTTTCCCATTGAAGCCATGCCTTCTTATATTCAACCCGTTTCATATATATTACCATTTACCTATTTTGTTGAAATTATCCGTGGTGTTCTTATTAAAGGAAATGATTTCATGGTGTTAGCACCAAGTTTTGCAGCATTGCTTGGTTTTGCGGTTGTATTTATCAGCATGAGTATTTGGCGGTTTCGTAAAACACTTGGTTAAATGTCCTTAGCATTGTAACCAGTGGCCTAAATACCATGAGGTTTAATAGGGTTGTAGCGGCGTTTTTTTACTGCTGATGCGATTAATATCAAACAAACATCAATATTTTCGCACCTGAAATTAAAGGCTCTAAGGGTTTCGGGTAAGTGATTTAAAGGGTGACGGGTAGCATTATGCAACTGTTAAAAGAACCAATGCAGTTTGAGTTCCAGAAAGTCATCGTTACGAAAATATGCAAGAGGGTCTTGGCTTGGTACGTTTGTGATAAAACGGCTGTTAAGTTTAAGTTTAAGCTGGTTGGTGAGGCGACGTTCTGCTTCGAGGTTAATAAATGCAGCCTTTGTATGATGATCATACATCGTACCAAATAAAATGGCAGTGTCTTGGGTATCATTTAAAGTGATGCGGAAACCAGCAAAGATATCGTGATTAGCGATGCTGACGGGTGCCAAATTGACATCGCGACCATCATAAAGGTATTCAAGCAAAACGCCGATATCAATGTTGCGCTCAGCAAGGTCATAAAAAGTATGCTCAAAACCCGTGGCGGTAGCAAAAAATTGTTTACCCTGACCCATACGGCTGATGCCTTCGGCTTTCCATAATGTGTTCTCAGTAGTCCATTGAAACTCTACACCAGTCTGGCTGATTAAGTCGTAGTGTGGGACTAAGATGAGTTGACTATTTTTAAGTTGAGGTATAAGCCTAGGTTCACGGCTAGTGCCAATAAATTGTGAAATGGCCAGGTCGACATCTCCAAATGTTTGAGACCAACGTGTAGCGAAGTCGATATGCCGTGCTTTTTTACCAGATTCAAAGGTTGCATGAGCCGAATCAACTGGCAGAGGGCCATGCAGGCGAGCGTTGTTTGCAGTGAAAGTACGTTCACGGAACCCTGGTAATACAAAAAGGTTTAAAGTGCCCCAATCTTGTTCGATATTCAGGTTCACCATGGGTTGCCCCAGTTTGTCTTCACCTGTAATATCTTCCACGGCATCCGTTTGATTGATAATATCGACCAAGTGTGCGGATTCAGTAACGCCCCAATAGACTTTTGAGATACCTGTAGTCATATCCCAACTAGAACCTAAGTGTAACCAGCTCAATTCGCGCAAATCGGCGTGTGTTCGTTTTTTATCATCAGCATCAAGACGAGCAAAAGACATGAACGTGAAACGATCATTGCCATTGTCTAGCTCATAAACAAATTCAGGTTCTAAAGTAACGGATGGTGACAGGGGGCTATTTTTTTGGCTTGGAAATTCAGGAGCATAAGGGAAGTAACGTGTTTCTAATGAAGCTTGGCCATCAAAATCCCATTGTCCTGCTGTTGCTGATGGAAGCCAAAAGGCTCCCATCACACTTAGTAGCAACAGACTATAAGACGTGCGATTTATCATCGCGCGCTTTTGAGCCTATTTGGCGTGAAATCACTATCACTTGTACCAATAGCAAACTTATATTTGGAGAAGGCTAATGTTGTACTTTTTCCGGTCTGATGGTTAACCATATCCATTTGGTTTGCACGCCAGTATTTACCTAAATATTGATTGTATTTGCTGTAAGTTAATGTTTTGAGCAATACGTTTTTGCGATCATAAAAATCAATTTTCCAAATACGGTATTCAGCTTTACCATACCATGCTACCTGACGGTGATAACCTGATTTTGCATTTGTGGGGAAACGCTCAACAACAAAACAATCATGCCCATCAATGGTTTCATCTTTGAGATAATTGTAAGTGTATTTTTCAACTTCTTGTGATGAAATATCTTCATAAGCAAACTCACTGCCCATAAATGGCCCTGATTTGTTGCTCGAAGAAATACGTTTTACACGTTTAAGTGCTGGTAAATATAACCACTGATCATCAGCGCCCATTTTATGCGTGTGTGAAAGAAAGGCTGTGCCTTTCACGTCACGCGGGCTATCAAAAACAATCAGTGTTTTATCGCCATCAGCAGCTTGCTCACGAGTCGTGTTGCGCATGGTTCGACTGGTTTGTTGACCATGTTTGTTGCGCAGTGTCATCTCTAATGTGGCTTTGTTATCACCGAAACCAGTGTCGCGTTTATCCACTTCAGTGGCAATTTCAAGGCCACGTTCTGCAGGTGTGGCTGCAGAAGCAAGTGTTGGCAAAGACATAAGCAATATACAGCTTAAGGCTGTGAGATATTTTGTACTCCAATCAATCGGTTTCATAGTTATCTCCTGTTTGATGTGTGTGATGCTTTTTATACTCATGATGTCGCCTCTACAAGTTTTGGGTCGTTGTCGACATGTTTAGAATCATGTTGCGGATGGCTATGTTTATCCATCCGCATAAGAAGAACAGGCAACAATAAGAAATCAGCCAACAATGCCATCGCGATAGCAATCGACGTAAGCAATGCCATTTCTGAGTTCATAGCAAAGGTTGATTGTGCGAGCACCATAAATCCTGCAACCAATACAACCGAAGTGACTATAATTGCAATGCCTACGCTAGAAAATGCATAACGCACTGCAGCTTCTGCATCCATGCCATTTTCGCGTCGTGCACGCAGATATTTACTTAAAAAGTGAATCGAATCATCGACGACAATACCCAGCGACATGCCAGCCACCATCGCAGCAGCCATATTCACTTCACCAACAACAAGACCCCATACCCCAAAAGCCAAACCTGCAGGCAAAAGGTTTGGCAATAAACTAATCATACCAATTTTGAAGCTGCGTAGGGCAAGGGTGATGAGTACAGAAATGAGTATCAAAGCGATGAAAGTACCACCAAGCATACTTTTGATATTACGCTCACTAATGTAAGCGAACATAATACCTGGCCCAACACCTGTAGACTGAATTTCAGGCGTATTATCAGCCAACCATTTTTCACCACGGATAGTCACATCGCGTAATTCACGGGTGGTCATGTTTTTAAGTGTGGCAATGATTTGGGTTGATGATTTATCAATATTAAGTTGGTTATTCATATCCAAGCCATAAGGCAGGGATAATTCATACAACAGCAGGTATTGTGCCGCCAATTCTCTATCTTCGGGAAGTTTGTACCATGCAGGGTCATCACCATGCAGGCTCATATTCAAGCGTTGGAATGTATCGGTAATGGAATTGACATGTTGTACTTCAGGTTGTGCGCGTAACCAGTCTACAAAACCTTTAGCATGTGCTAAAAATTGAGGGTCACTCACACCATTACTTCCAGGAGCAGGTAGTGAATACTGTAGTTGATAGATGCCAGTAAGATGATTGGAGGTAAAATCAACATCAGCACGGAAGGTTGTGCTTTTATCAAAATATTTTACAAAATCTTCGTTGAGTTCATTGCGCGGAATCATTGCCAATACCGCAATGGCAACAACAACAGAAGAAACCATCACCAAGCGCTGACGACGAATGACAAAACTGGAAAAAAGATCCATCCATTTGCTAAAGCGTGTTTCGCCAGCTTTGGCGCGAATTGGCACTACAGATAATATTGCTGGTAAGAATGTCACCGAAAATATAAATGCGGCCATCACACCCATAGCAGTGATGTTTCCTAAATCGTGAAATGGTGGAGAATCACTTGCATTCATGGATAAGAAGCCAATTGCGGTGGTAATGCTGGTGAGGAAAATAGGCATAAAGTTGATACGTAGCGCTTCAATGACTGCAAGGCGTTTTTCAAGTCCTTTGCGCATGCTCGAAAGCATACTCACAATCAAATGAATGGAGTCGGCAACGGCCAGTGTCATAATAATAGTAGTAGCAGCAGAGGAGGGCGGGGTAAGTTTGATGCCTAACCAACCTGCTAGCCCCATGCCAGTAAGCACTGAAAAAGCAATGACCAAAATAGTAGCAATAGTGGCACTTACTGAACGCACCAATACCAGCATCATGATAATAATGATGAGATACATGGCAGGCACAAGCGAGCCCATATCATGTATGCTTGATTCCATGAAAGCATTGTTCATCATGACCATGCCATTGAGGCGAATTTTGACAGGGTATTCAGCTTCGATTTCGGCGGCAAGTTTTCGCGCAGCAGCAGCAGCTGTTGGCACTTCATCCATAGCTTTTTCAGGCATTTGGAATGTCACGTTCACTGCAGTAACGACACTATCATCTGAAAGCATAAAGCCCTGTAATACGGGTTCATGTTGGGCAATTTTTCGTATTTGTTCTAGTTGTTCAGGCGTTAATGTCGCCGCACCTTCGACCAAATCGGCAACCTGCAAATCATCTTCGACAGCTTTTGTATGCTGAAAGTTTGAGACAGAATCAACACGCAAGGCAAAAGGCAAAAGCCATGATTTTGTGGTGAGTTCTTCCACAGCACTCATGACCTTAGGACTTACCGAATCACCTTCAAGCGATTCGATAACAAACTGAATATTATCAATTTTGGTGTAAGTCTCTTGAATGGCTTCAAAAGCAAGAAGCTGTGGGTTATCCGCGCTGAAAAATACTCTATAATCGGTATTGAAGGCTAAAAATCGCCCGCCACTTGCTGCAGCTAATGTCAGCAGAATGGTGACGATAATGACCGGCCATCGCCAGCGCACAACCCATTCTGCGTACAATTGTCCCCAATCGTTTTTCTTTTTCATATGACTTACCCCTTTACCACTAGCATGAACTTAAAATTTATAGTCGTTTCAAAGAATCAATGAGACCGTAGATACATGAAGAAAAAACTTCTTCATCTTGTGCATTCTTTGCAAGTCCGTAGGCACCTTCAATGGATGCAATAAGAAATATCGCAGTGCGTTCGACATCAATAGCCTGATTAAGCTGCCCATTCTCTTGTCCGCGCCGTAATGCTTGGGAAATACCATGTTGCCATGCCTGCATAGTAGTGTTAATCCGTACACGAAAGCCTTCATCTACGGCGGACATTTCTTGTGCTAAATTGTTGATTGGGCAGCCCTTTGATAAAACTGAACAATTTGTCCAAGTGAGCATATCTTGAAAAAAAAGAATCATATCTTCAATCGGTTGCTTGCTTTCAAATATGGGTTGCCACATGGCTGTAACTTTGGGCGCAAAAACTTCGTCAAATACAGCATAACCCAGCTCTAATTTGTTGTTAAAATGGTGGTATAAAGCACCTTTAGAAATGTTTGCTTTTTTGATAATATCGCTGGTGTTGGATGCTTGAAAACCGCGCACGTGAATTTCTTCGGCAGCAATGTCGAGAATTTTTTTGCGGGTAGCATCTGCATTGTGTTCAGGGCTCATATCTCTCCAGCAGCCGTTATTGATTGCGCAAACCATTGCAGACCGACGAGTCGGTTTCAAGCTTTATTTTAATGTGCTCACACTAAACATGAATATGACAAGGTGATGATGGCTTATTTTCCCGAAAAAAGAACGCCGCGATCATCATAAGCATAGTTCATCGATATGAGTCATTTATTTTACAAATATTAAAAAAGAGAAAAGAGTTCGCATAGGTTCATTGATTAAACCACAGGTGGTTGTGATGCAAATAAGAACAGAGCGTTTGTTATTAAGACCGTGGTGCGAAGAAGATTTTCCGCTGTTTGCGCAGCTCAATGCAGACCCAGAAGTGATGGCTTATTTCCCCAATACTTTAAGTGCAACTGAAAGTGATACCATGGCGAATAGGATAAAATCGTTAATTGAAGAAAAAGGGTGGGGTTTGTGGGTTTGCATGAACCCACTTATGATTTACCTGTAAACCCTTGTGTTGAAATTGGTTGGCGTTTGGCAAAAAAACATTGGGGTAAAGGTTATGCCAGCGAAGCTGGATTAGCGGCGTTAAAGTTTGCTTTTGAAACACTTCATCTCAATGAAGTGTATGCGTTTACACCAGTCTCCAATCTAAAGTCGCGAGCTGTCATGCAGCGCTTGGGTATGATCAATACGGATAAAAACTTTGAACATCCCATGGTTCTAGAAGATCATGTTTTGCGTGAACATGTATTGTATAAAATTGATAAACAAAGTTGGGTAGAAAAATAAGGTAGAGTATTTTATGAAAAATGAGATGAGAAAAATTGTTATTTTTGGTAACTCTGGGGCAGGAAAATCCACTTTATCAAAACAATTATCGGAGCAGTTTGATTTAACGCATTTGGATTTGGATATTTTGGCCTGGAATGATTCAAAACCACCAACAAGAGCACCTATAAGTGAAAGCAAAGAGGCGATTCAAACATTTATGCAAAGCATAAAAGCTGGGTGATTGAAGGCGGTTATGCCGATTTGTTATCCCTAGTGATGTCATATGCAGATGAAGTTATTTTTTTAAATAAAGATACCAACACGTGTATAGAAAATGCAAAAAGGAGACCGTGGGAACCACACAAATATGACTCTCTTGCGCAACAGAATGAAAATTTATCAATGCTACTTGATTGGATTAAAGATTATGCAACACGGGATGATGTGTTTTCTTTGTCTGCCCACCAACGCCTGTTTGAGAATTTTAAGGGCACCAAAAAAAGCGTAGGCATCCAACATGAGTGATACGCTTTGAATCAATGGTGGCTAATCCACCAGAGCAAGATGATGTTGGTGAACACTAGAAGAGCTGTTAAACCCTTCCAAAAAGCCAGTGGGTTACGCTCCAATAATGGGGCTGAGGTTTTCATCAGTTTGGGGTTTGGGTTGGATAAATCATATAAAAATTCGGATAAAGATTCATAACGCCATTCAGGATTTTTGCTCACAGCCTTTTGAATGGCACCATCCACCCACACCGGCACATCGGCATTGTAGCTGCGTACGGAAGTGTAATCATAATATTTATGTGGTTTGGCTTCTTCGAGCTCACCGTATGGAAAAGAACCACCACTTAACATTTCATAAATGGTAATGCCAAGTGAATACATATCACTTTTTTCTGTGCCTTCATAACCATCAAACAATTCAGGCGCAATATAATTAGCAGTGCCTTCAACATGATTTTGTTGAGTTGGGGTATAGATTTCATCCAAACCAGCAACACGCGTTGACCCAAAATCAATGATTTTGATGCTACCATGTTTATCAATCATAATATTTTCTGGCTTGATATCTTGGTGCACCATTTCACGGCGATGGAATGCTCTTAAACCTTTAATCACCTGGTCGACAATATCACGCATTTTAGCCAAATCAGGTTTGGGGTTGTCTAACATCCATTGCGCTAGTGATTTTCCTTCGAGGAATTCAGTGACATAATAAATACAACTGCGTTTACGTTTGAGTTGATACACTTTAAACACATGAGGGCTGTTGATGCGACGCCCAACCCATACTTCATGCAAGAAACGTTCAATATAGGCAGGGTTATCTTCAAAATTCACTGATGGCGTTTTGATGACCACAGTTTCACCACTTTCAATATCTTCAGCAAGATAGACTTGGATGGTATTGCTGGTGTGCAGCTCTTTGATGATGCGATAACCATCCAATTCCATGCCAGCATCAAGTGGTGGTGGGAAGGGCAAAGATGTGAGTTCTTTGTAATACTCATTTTCATCTTGATTGGGCAGTTGGCTTACACGCACCAGTTGGCAGGTCACATTATCATCACTGCCTGCTTCAAGAGCTGCAGCTACTACGGCGTGTGCAGCAGCTTCCAAATCAGGGGTATCACTTAAATGTTGAAGCTTCTTTTTATCGATAAATTCATGAATACCATCTGTGCACAACACAAATAAATCACCCACTTCAATGCTTAAACTACTGTAATCATGCTTAACTTCGTGTTCACCACCCATAGCTCTGGCCAAGTAGGATTTATTGCGATCAACCACCAAGCGATGGTCTTTGGTTAAACAACGCATTTTTCCCTTACGAATCAAATAAACCCGTGAATCACCGACATGCAAAATATGGGCGGTGGTTGATTTTAAGATTAACACAACCAAGGTGGAGGCCAAGCTTAATTCGGAGGCATAACGGCGTTGGCCTTGGGTATAGAGCCATGAATTTAGCGATTTGATGACACGATCACCAGCTGATTGCACGCTCCAAGACATGGGTGTGCTTAAATAATCAGTAATAAACCCTTGCACACAATATTCACTGGCTTCGCGACCAGCTTCTGAGCTGCCTACACCATCGGCGGTGACGGCTATAATGCCCTTGTGGATGAGCTCTAAACCTTCAGAAATACGAATGCCGCAGCTATCTTCATTTTGTGCTTTTATGCCAGCTTGAGTGCTTTGGCCTACTCCAACCCTTAATATATTATTGCTCATAGATACTTCTCACCTTGGCATGAATTATGAAGGCATACATGGTTCAACGGTTTGTTGTATGGGCAGATGTTTGGGGCTTTTTATCAACCAGAGAATACTTGTAAACATAATAAAGAGTAGTGGTATTGCCCCATAATTAACAAATTCCCAGCCAAAATTGTATTGCACCATACCTGCTGAAAGCGAAGAAATGGTGACCAAGGTGAAGATAGTGAAATCATTCAGTGCTTGTGCCTTTCCTTTTTCTTCCGTTCTGTAGGTTTGGGTTAATAAGTTGGTTGCCCCAATGAATAAAAAGTTCCAGCCGATACCGAGTAGAAATAGAGCCGACCAGAAACTGAACAGGTCTTGCCCGAGTAAATTAAGGACAACACAGCTCGCTTCTAAGATGACACCCATAAGCATGACTTTGAGCGAGCCTAAGCGGTCAATGATGTGGCCAGTGAAGAATGATGGGGCAAACATTGCTAAAATATGCCACTGAATGACAAAAGCGGTGTCAGTAAAATTATGGGCATGGTGTTTCATGGCTAGAGGGGTAGCTGTCATGAGGTATGACATCACAGCAAACCCCAACATGCCACACACAAGCGCAACAATAAATGCAGGTTGTGTTGCAATTTTAAGTAATGGGCGGGCAGGTTTATCAAATGTGGTTGCTGTGAGAGCTGGGAATTTGATAAACAACATGATGATGAAAACCAAAAAATAAAATGAAGTGGCAAATAAAAAACCACCAGCAAATTCTTCCTGACTAAAAATGCCTCTGCCGAGATTGGCTAAGTTTGGCCCTATAAATGCAGCAATGACACCACCTGCCATGACATAAGCAATGGCTCTAGCATGGCTACTTTTTTCGGCGACTTCAACAGCTGCAAATCTAAGGTAAGTTCCAAAGCCACCAAAGACACCAATGAGTGCAGAAGCGACGGCAAACCACCATAATTGATGATTTAAAATTGACCAGACAGCAAGTAGTGCACCAAGCATTCCTATAATGCTTGCAAACATGAAACCAGCTTTCCTACCCCATCGTGTCATGACCATTGAAGCGGGAATACTTGTCAGCATCACGCCCAAAAATTGCAGTGAAAGAGGAAGTGTGGCTAAAGACTTGTCATCAGCTAAGGCAAATCCAATCAAGGCAGACACAGCAAGAATTAAAGCATTGCTGCTCATCATCAATGCTTGGCAAGCTGCTAATAGGTATACCGAACGAGACATCATAGATTAGCCATTACGCATCAAATGAGTAGGCGAGTGATTCATGATAAGAGTAAGCACCCAGATATTGGGTGCTCAAATCTTTTGAAATATTAATGCAGTTCGATTTTTTCAATACTTCCATCGTCGTTTTCTTCATACATATAACCTTTTGGTTCTTCGATTGCCAGCAGCACAATAATAAAAACAACTGCCGCAGCACACGCAATGGTAATGAAAAATGACTGAGAAGATACAAAGGACAAGACAGTTAAAAATGTAACACCACCAACATTACCAAATGCGCCTGTGGTGCCAGCCACTTGGCCTGTCAAACGGCGTTTGACCAAAGGGACGGCAGCATATACTGCACCATTCCCCGCATTGACAAAAACTGAGGCAATAATCATCACCACAATCGCCGCAGGAATCGACCATGTGGCATCAATTTGTCCCATGAGGAAATATCCAGCAGTGAGGCCACCAAGGGTGACAGCCAATGTTTTTTTGCGGCCAAATTTGTCACTAAACCAACCACCAGCAGGGCGCATGATAAGGTTTAGCCCTGCAAAAATAGATGCAATAAGTGCTGCTTGGGTAATGGATAAGTCTGCGGTTTCTTTGAAGGTATCAAAGAAGAACAAGGGCAACATTGAAATCACGGCAAGCTCTGAACCAAAGGTAATCATATAAGATAAATTGAGCGCTGCGACTTGTTTGTATTTGTAGCGATGAATTTCAGGTACAGGTTTGGCATCTGGACCAAACAACCCTTTGTTGATGCGGAAGATTTGCAGCACTTGGTAGATGTAGAGCACGGACAATGCTAAATAAATAATATTGGTTTCGGTGGTGGTGAAAATATTCAAATTGGCGGGTGAAATTTTCCATGCTAACACGCCAATGGCCAAATAAAGTGGCGCAGTCATCAAACAATACAGATAAAAATCACCTTTGCTGCTGACCTCCATGCCCCCCAAACTTTTAGGGCGATAATAGGTTGTGCCTTTGGGATTATTACTCACTGAAAAATAAAAAATGAATGAAAAAAGCAAAGCCAAGACACCCGTAGTCGCTACAGCCCAGCGCCAGCCATCATCGCCACCAATCCACAAGGCAAGTGTTGGTAAAGCAATCGCTGCAGCGGCAGAACCAAAGTTGCCCCAGCCACCATAAATACCTTCGGCAGTGCCTACTTGTTTGGCAGGAAACCATTCAGAGACAAGACGAATACCAATCACAAAACCAGCACCCACAAAACCAAGCATAAAACGATAAACAGCAAGTTTTTCAAAAGTGTCGGCAAAGGCAAAAAGGAAACAAAATACACTTGCAGTCGCAAGCAAAACAGAGAAGGTTATTTTGGGTCCGTATTTATCCACCAGCATACCAATGATGATGCGGGCAGGAATGGTGAGAGCGACGTTTAGGATTAAGAGTAGTTTTACTTCTTGGTCAGAGAGGCCAAAGGTTTCACGAATGGATGCCATAAGTGGTGCAAAGTTGAACCAGACCACAAAGCTGATAAAAAATGCCAGCCAAGACATATGTAAGATTTTCATCTTACCCGTGAATGAGAATAAATTGATTTTGCTTTGATCAACGCCAGTAGCCATTGAAGCCTCCAAATTAAAGTTGTTTTAAACTTGATTGAACAAGGATAAGCAAGAGTTTATCCAAACATGTCAAGTGAGGTTAAGTGCTTATTAAATAATAAACTTAATATATATGAGGGTTGTTTTTTTGGGTTGCCTGCATAGTTGTGCATAAAATTTATGCACTCGTGCACATCATACAGGCAGGTTCAAGATCAAAGGTTGGTCTAGTTTTTCAACACGCAGAACTTCGTGTTAGAGCGCTTTAAGAGCTTGATTGATGATAGATTCAAGCTCATTTTTTGATGTGCCAGCTCTTGCCATAACTGCCATGCCATTATTGATTGCTTGCAGAAAAGAGACCAGAGCTTCGGCTGATGTATCGCTGACAAGGTTGCCTATTTGTTGTTCGTTTTTAAAAAATGTAAGCAGCCCTGATTGTGTGTTGCTGTTGATGAGCTTGATGGCTTGGGCGGCTTTTTCGGGCAAAAGGTCGCCGCCATATTCGCAGCTGCTGTTGGTGACAAAACAGCCGCCCGGTAAATCACAATCCATTTGCATCTCAGCAATAGAACTTAGATAAAGGCGCAGCCTTTCTTTTAAAGATTGGGAGCCCAGTATCAATTTCTCAGCATGTGGAAAACCATGCTTTTGCACATAACGCTCGACGGTAGTTAAAAAAAGCTGTTCTTTATTGCCAAAAGCTGCATACATACTGGGCTTGTTGATGCCCATTGCTGTGGTCAAGCTGGCGATGGAAGTGCCTGAATAACCATTTTTCCAAAAAATGAGCATGGCGGCATCCAATGCCTGCTCAGTATCAAATAAACGTTGTCTTCCTGTAGCCATACCACTTACCTCATCAATTATATGTTGACGCTATTGTACCGTTCGGTATATGTTCCGCAAGTGTACCAATCGGTACAAATTGGTGATTATGCAGATTGATAAGGCAAAACAGGAGCTATCATGAGAAAGTTAGAAGGAAAAACCGCAGTGGTAACAGGTGGTAACAGTGGTATTGGATATGCTGCTGCCAAGGCATTCAAAGCGCAGGGTGCCCAAGTGTTGATTACTGGGCGCAATGCAGAAGCAGTTGATAAAGCTGCCAAAGAACTGGGGGTGGAGGGTATTGTTGCTGATCAATCCAGCCTTGCTGATATTGATCAGCTGGTGAAACAAGCCAAAGCTTCACTAAGCCGAGTGGATGTCTTGTTTATCAATGCGGGTGTGGCTTCCATGGCGCCGTTTGAGCATATCACAGAAGAGCAATTTGATTATAATATGGATATCAATTTTAAAGGGGCATTTTTCACCTTGCAAAAATTCCTTCCCGTTTTAAATGATGGGGCATCCGTAATTAACCTGTCATCCATCAATGCCTACACAGGCATGCCCAATACGGCTGTGTATGCAGCAAGCAAAGCAGCACTGAACTCGCTTACCAGAACAGCAGCTTATGAGCTGTCAGGCCGAAAAATACGGGTGAATTCAGTCAATCCTGGCCCTGTGAACACACCGATTTTTGGCAAGATTGGTTTCCCAGAAGAAGCCCTTGCTGAGTTTGCAGGGGTGATGCAAAACAGGATACCACTCAAACGTTTTGGTGAGCCAGAAGACATTGCCAATTTGGTGACTTTCCTTGCCTCTGATGATGCAAGTTTTATCACTGGCAGTGAATACAACATTGATGGTGGCACCAATATCAACCTCATTCTTGGTTGATTAAAGAATATTGATTTTATAACACCAGTAGTTTCGGCTGCTGGTGTTATTATTCCACGCTTTGCATTGTAAGCCTATCATGAAGGACACTAATTATACTTTTATACGTTATTATCGCCTTTCTCCTTTAATCCTTTTGTAAACGGGCACGATTAAGTGCCGATAAGATGGCTTTAAAGGATGCACTCATCGTATCAACATGAAAGGCCGCGCCAGTGATATGTTGGCCATTCACATCCAATTGCACATAAGCGGCAGCATGGGCATCCGTGCCTATGCCTATGGCGTGTTCATTGTAGTTTTCTATAAAAATATGCTGATTGGTATGCTGTTGCCAAGCATGGACAAAGGCAGCAAGTCCGCCTTCACCACTGCCTTGTAGGTTTATGGGTTCACCGTGCTCGGTTGCCTGTATCACAACATTATAAAGCGAGCCATGCTGCTCAAGCTGATAGCTCTGCAACTTTAGGGGTGTTTCAGCAACGATAAAGTGTTGTTGAAACAAAGCATAAAGTTGTTCACTGCTAATTTCACCACCATCGTGCTCACTTTTTTGTTGCACCACTTGCGCCATTTCTATTTGTAACCAGCGTGGCAACACCACCCCATAATCACGCTCCAAAACAAAAGCAATGCCACCTTTTCCCGATTGACTGTTCACTCGAATAACCGCCTGATAATCGCGGCCAATATCGGCTGGGTCTATGGGTAAATAAGCAACTTGCCAAGGCTCATTTTCCTTTTGCTTCTGCAAACATTTACGAATGGCATCCTGGTGGCTGCCTGAAAAGGCAGTGTAGACCAATTCACCAAACCAAGGGTGGCGCGGAGGCACCTCCAAACCTGTGCATGAATGATAAACTTGTATGATTTCAGTGGGGTTGGACAAATCCAATGCTGGGTCAATGCCTTGGCTGTAAAGGTTCATGGCCATGGTGATGATGTCCATATTACCCGTGCGTTCGCCATTGCCAAATAAGGTGCCTTCAACGCGTTGTGCGCCAGCCAACAATGCCAATTCAGCCGAGGCTACAGCGCCGCCACGGTCATTATGGGTGTGCACCGACAACACAACACTATCGCGTCGGCTGATATGGCGAGAGAAATATTCCACTTGGTCTGCGAAGACATTGGCTGTGCTCACCTCTACCGTGGTTGGCAAATTGATGATGCAAGGGTGGTCTGGCGTGGGTTGCCAAACATCAAGCACGGCATCACAGATTTCTACGGCGTAATCCATCTCCGTGCTGGAGAAACTCTCGGGGCTATATTCGTATGTCCATTGGGTTTGCGGATGAGCATCAGCTTCGCGTTTCACCCATGCTGCACCTTGGCAGGCGATGGCAGTAATGCCCTGACGATCAAGATTAAAAACCCGCTGCCGCTGCACTGGCGAAGTTGAATTATAAAGGTGAACCACAGCTTGATGAACACCATCTAATGCTTTAAAGGTGCGTGTTATCAATCCTTCTCGAGCAGGTACCAATACTTGAATGCTGACATCTTGAGGAATTTGTTTTTCTTCAATCAACCAACGCACAAAATCATAATCGGGCTGGCTTGCCGATGGAAAACCAACTTCAATTTCTTTGAAACCAAGCTTAACCAACAATGCCCACATCTGTTGTTTCTGCTGGATGTTCATCGGTTCAAGCAATGCTTGGTTGCCATCGCGCAAATCTACACTGACCCAGCGCGGAGCTTTGGTGGTGACATTGTTTGGCCATGACCGCTGAGGCATAGCCAAGCGTGCAATGGGTTGATACTTATGATGGTCAAATGGTTTCATGCTCAAGTGCTCCGTTTTATCCTACCGTAAAAACTTGTGCCTTTATTTTGAGGCAACCTGACTTAACAGCTTTGCGAAGTTTCCCTGTTTGGGGATGGGGCAAGTCTATAACAGCGCAAACGAAATGTTCTTGCGATGATGTGTTGGATATGTACTAATAGGGAAATATTATGGCTGTGATGTGCCATATGCGAGCATCATATGGCATAAAATGGAGTATATATGGAATTTAACCGTTATGACCAACGCATTTTAGAAGTATTGCAACAAGAGGGAAGATTGAGCAATCAGGAATTGGCTGAGCGCATTGGCTTGTCGCCGTCACCTTGTTTGCGCCGCGTCAGGGCTTTGGAGGAATCGGGTATCATCCGTGGTTATCGCGCGATGTTGGATGCGCAACAACTGGGCTTAAGCTTGATGGCACTGATTCATATTTCTATGGATAAACATACACCAGATCGGTTTGCTGCTTTTGAAGCGAAAGTGGCAAAGCTTCCCGAAGTTATGGAGTGTTTATTGATTACCGGACACGATGCAGATTACCAATTAAAGGTGGTTGTGCGTGATATGGATGCGTATCAAAGTTTGTTGCTCAATAAAATCACCAGCATTGATGGTGTGAGCGGTGTGCACTCCAGCTTTGTATTGCGCCGCGTGGTTGATAAAACAGCGCTTTTCTTTGTTTAATGGTTATGCACGGGACGATCATGATGCATGTTCCCAAGCTTCTATAACTTGATATTCCCATTGGCTTCACCAAATGCCTTTCTAAGTTTATCGCCTTAAATTGTGTAGAATCGAAATGATTCATTTCTATAATAATATCAAGTTATGAAAGCCTGGTACGGATTTTGTGTACTTAATTACTTGGCTCGGTGATATAAGCCTAGGGTTGTATAAGTTTTTGATTTGCAGTCCTTTGAATTGAGCGCATTCGGTTCCATGACTGACGGTTTAGCTGTTTGTAGCACCACAAACAGCCAATATCAAACGCAGAGTAAAAAATGCTGATTCCACTGGGAGGGCTTGCGCTTGGTATCCATTGGAACTGGTTAAACCATATGCTTGGATATTGCCAGCACTGGAGAAGTGTGCCTAAATTCTCTGCGCAGGCAACCATGACAAACATCAATAAAAAGAAAAGCCTGTTTACTGGGTAGTGGTACAACACCCAAACAATGGTAAGTACGCAAAGAAAACCAAACAGGTCATTGAAATAGAGCAGCCAGAAGGATGAGTAGATGATCATGAGTGAAAAAAGAACTCGAATGATGAGATCTTGATATTTCTGAACAAAGGGCTCTTTCATAAGGTAGTATATACCAACGAAGATAATGCTGTGACCTGGAGGTACATAAAGAGGGATGTTTTCCAGACGGTATGTGTACATGCCTAATACTAGGGAAAAGAAAGATTCACCAAGTGCCCCGAGGATCAGACCGTATAACATGATAAGTTTTATAGACTTTGTAACCTGACTGTAAACCCAAAAAAATGTAAGAACAACTATAGCACTGGCTAACCATTGGTTATACATAAGCTTTGTAGCAATATAATTACTGTCAACGAATAACCCTAACCATAAGCCAAGGGTTGCAGGTACATAAATATGGGTGTGCCGAAATGTCATCATCTAGGCTCAGTCATTCTGGAACACTGATAGGAAGAGACTATGTTCAAATTTTCCGCCTCCAATAGGTGTACGTGTGGCCGCAAAACGAAACATTAGCTTACTATCATCTAAGGACATACTTATTTCTTTCATACCTAAAAGAGAAGGGGTCAAGTCTATCATTATACCATTCATTTGCTTCCCCTCACAATTCTTCCCACAGTAGTAAAGTGAATATTAAAATAATCTGCTATCTGGCTATAACTGTAAGCACCACTTTGGTATGCTGCTACTATTGCATCATTACGAGTTTTATGCGAATCCGCAATCGCATGAAGAGGTTTGGCAGGAGCAAGCTGTTGTACTCTTGGAATATTGTTATCAAAGCTGCCTTTTGCCTTTGCCTGAGCTGTTGAAACAAAATCATCATGACCAAGAAAAACCTGTTGTGTAAGATTAGACCAGATGCTTTCCTTGCCAACTCCTTCAGCTACAAAACCTGCATACAGGTATTTAGCCTTGTCCTTTTGTTCTGAAAACTGGCTCAAAATCATTTCCACACTAAGAAAATCAGGGGTAGTATCATCTCCAATCATTGACCGATAACTGCTCCAAGACCATTCGGAGACATCCTTTACCATGCCTGCTCGCACAGGATTCAACACCACATAACGAGATAACTCCAACAGATAAGCTTGAGCATCAACAATGATAGATTTATAACGGCCTTGAAAAAGGTGGCCGACTTTACCGTGCCTTCGATTATAGCTCTGTGTGTAAACACCATTAAGCTGACGCATTCCTTTACTAAGGTTTGCATGAGGGGTCTCAATAATAAGATGATAGTGATTGCTCATCAGGCAATACCCATGACAAATCCAACCCTCTTGGGACACAACATCTGTGAATACCTTTAAAAAAGACTGGCGGTCTTCATCGTCATCAAAAATATTACTTTGATGATTCCCTCGGGAGGTAACATGATAAAATGCACCTTCATATTCAATGCGTAATGATCTAGCCATGAGCTAAGCGTATAGCTTATTTAAACTTAGTACAATGATAGACTTGACCCCTTTCTTTCAGTGCAAACGAAGCGCAGCGTAGTTTGCGTCCGAACAAGCGCCTTGTTAGCCATTCGCTATGCTCCGCCCATGTGCGCCTTGAGTACCGCGACCACCCCAGCACCAGCAGCTTTAGCAGCTCCTTCAGCAAATTTCAGTGCAACACCCTTAAAAGCTTTTACTCTATCCTCGGTAGTCTTCTTCTTTTTTGCTGCCTCATAACCAGTTTTAAATTTATCTAATTCAGCTTTGTCAAAGACTGTTTCTAAAACCTGAAACAGGCCAGTTGACGATACTTTTACTATTTCAGTATTAAATGAATAATCAAATATGTGTTGATGTATTTTTAACCGGCCTTGTAACCAATTTTTTGCGAGTGAGTCTTCGATAATTAGACATATCTTTTCACCGTCAGGCTCTAAGCTTGCTTTGCTTAACGCAGCCAGCAAACGGCCCATGGCCTGGTCTTCGATTCTTCCGCCAAACTTTAGGGCGGCGTCATACCTTAATTTCTTGATCTTAGCGACTGGTGTCTTAAGACGTTCGCTTACAGTTTGATTACTATAAATAGCCAATGGTCCAGAACCATTGGGTCCATATGTGTCTAGCAAATACATAACAAGAGCATCAACGTCCGATTTTGGCATTGATCCAAGACCAAACTTCAAATAATTCTCAAGAAATACTTTTTCAAATTCACTCATGCTTGCGACTTCCTTTTCTATGGCTAACAGTGTTGATACGTGGAAAAATTCCATGTATTTTTTCTATATATGCGGACATAACTCCCTCGTATCCCGTATTAAGATGAAAACACGGATTGGAGGTACCATGTTCCGATTCGAGTCGCAGGTCAATGTGTTGCGCCGAGCTGTGGGTAAAACAGTGCTTTCCTTTGTTTAATGGTTATGCACGGAGGCATCATGATACATGTTTCCTAGCCTCTGTTTTCAGTAGTAAGTGATTAGAATAGTTTCTCCTTAAGCGGCTTCTTTATCTGCTGGGTTGCGTTGTTTTTCGTAGAGGAAAGCCAACACTTCATGGCGATAATGGTTGTATTCTGGATTGTCTGCCATTTCCACCCGATTGCGTGGACGAGGAAGATTGATATCCAAAATTTCTCCGATTTTAGCGGCAGGGCCATTGGTCATCATCACAATACGATCAGATAATAACACGGCTTCATCCACATCATGGGTAATCATGATGACGGTGCTGTTTAAGTCGGCCTGAATTTCCATGAGTGAGTCTTGCAGATGAGCGCGGGTGAGTGCATCCAAGGCGCCAAAGGGTTCATCCATGAGCAATACTTTGGGTTGCATGGCTAAAGCTCTGGCAATTCCTACACGTTGTTTCATGCCACCAGAAATTTCTGAGGGGCGTTTGTGCATGGCGTGATCCATGTGTACTAAGGTGAGATTATGTTCTATCCATTCTTTCATTTCGCTTGCTGATTTTGTTTTGCTGAACACTTGTTTTACAGCCAACTCAACATTCTGATAAGCAGTAAGCCAAGGCAGCAAGGAATGGTTTTGGAATACAACGGCTCGATCTGGCCCAGGCTCTGAAACCTCTTTATTTTCAAGGATGACACCACCCGTGGTGGCTTGATAAAGACCTGCAACAATGTTTAACACTGTGGATTTACCACAGCCTGAGTGACCAATGAGTGAAACAAATTCACCTTGGTTGATAATCAAGTCAATCTCATCCAAGGCTTTGAAGGGTTCATCATCGGTGGGGAACTCAATGGAAACCTTGGAAAGTTCTAAATATCTTTGCGGCATTTTTATATCTCCTTCTTAACGGATTTCTGCATTTTTATCCCACGAAACAAACCGTTGGGCAGTCATTAATAATCTATCAAGCATAAAACCAATCAAACCAATCACAATCACAGCCACCATAATGCGGCCCAATGAATTGGAACTACCATTTTGGAATTCATCCCAAACAAATTTCCCTAAGCCTGGATTTTGCGCCAACATTTCTGTGGCAATCAAGACCATCCAGCCTATGCCCATGGATAATCTAAGCCCTGTAAACATCATGGGAATGGAGGCAGGGATGACAATTTTATGGATATGGGTAAACCATTTTAAACGAAGCACTTTGCTGACATTTATCAGGTCGCTTTCAATGGATGCCACACCAACAGTGGTATTGAGCAATGTCGGCCATAAACAACACACAGAAACGGTGATGGCTGAAACAACAAATGATTTGGCAAACATGGGGTCGTCGGTGGTGTATACGGCACTGACAACCATGGTGACAATGGGCAACCATGCCAAAGGTGAAATGGGTTTGAAAACTTGGAAAATAGGGTTAAGGGCACTGTTTAATTTGTTGCTCAAACCACAAAATATGCCCAATGGAATAGCGATAAAACTTGCCACCAAAAAACCTGTCATCACGGTAAGTAAGCTGGTGAAAATCTGATCAATAAATGTTGGTGGGCCGGTATAAACACGCGTACGTATTTTTGCATCGGGGTTGGCAGCCAATTTTTTTGCGTTGCGTGCTTCCTGACGCGCAGCAAAGGCAACTTTTTTATCTTGTTGTGCAAGGTGTTCATCAACAAGGTTGATGCCTTGTTGCCACACTTGGGTTGGCCCAGGTAACTGGCCTAAACTGGTATGAATATTGGATGAAATTACTGCCCATAAAGCTAAAAACAAAATGATGGCTAAAGTAGGTAGGAATAGGGCATCGCTTATGATTCTGCTTTGTTTTTTTGGCTCATCAAGTGTGATTAACCTGAACAAAGGAATCATCCAAGAAAAACCTATGGAAGCCATTGTTTTAAACACTTGTTCCTTCATGATTACTCCATTGCTATTAAAATCTTTGCACAAGCAAAGAGACTCCTCCAGCGAGGAGTCTCTTTTTCCAAGTGATGTTTATTTGATTTGTGTTTTGCCTTTCATGCCGATAGGGAAGCTATCAATATAGGCATTGGGTTTGCTGCCATCAAAGGTGATGTTGTCGATGAATTCAGTTTGTGCTGGTTTGAAGCCTGTTTCAGTTTTGAAGTTAGGAAACTCACTGGCTTTAAACTTACCATCAGCAATCAATGATTGTGCAGCAGTTTGATACAAATCAGCGCGATACACTTTTTTGGCTGTGTCTACATACCAAGCATCGGGTTTGTATTCAGCAATTTGTCCCCAACGACGCATTTGTGTTAAATACCAAATTGCATCGGAGTAATAAGGGTAAGTTGCGTTATAACGGAAGAATACGTTGAAATCAGGCACCGAACGTTTATCACCTTTTTCGTATTCAAAGGTACCTGTCATGGAGTTGGCAATCACTTTGGCATCAGCACCCACATAGTTGGGCTTGGAAAGAATTTTCACAGCTTCCATGCGATTGGCATTGTTATTTTCATCCAACCATTTGGCTGCACGAATCAATGCTCTTACCATGTGTGTGGTGGTGTTTGGATATTTTTTGGCAAATTCTTCAGTGATACCAAAAACCTTTTCAGGGTTGTTTTTCCATATTTCATAATCGGTAATCACGGGCACACCAATGCCTTTAAATACAGCTTGTTGATTCCAAGGCTCACCCACGCAATAACCATAAATCGTGCCTGCTTCCATAGTGGATGGCATTTGCGGTGGTGGTGTTACTGAAAGCAATACGTCGGCGCTTAGGGTTCCTGAAGTATCACCTTTGAGCGGTGCATAAAAGCCAGGTTTTAAACCACCAGCAGCAAGCCAGTAGCGCAATTCATAGTTATGGGTTGAAACAGGAAATACCATGCCCATTTTGAATGGTTTACCAGCATCTTTATATTTTTCAACCACAGGTTTAAGTGCGTCTGCTTTGATAGGGTGCACAGGTTTACCATTTTTTTCAGGCACATATTTTTTCATTTGATTCCAAACTGAGTTGGAAACAGTGATAGCATTACCATTCAAATCCATGCTGAAAGGCGTGATGATGGTATGTTTAGTGCCATAACCAATGGTTGCAGCCAGTGGTTGGCCAGCCAACATATGTGCACCATCAAGTTTACCATCAATGACACCATCAAGCAGCACCTTCCAGTTGGCTTGTGCTTCTAGGGTGACAAACAAACCCTCATCTTCGAAATAGCCTTTTTCATAAGCAATGGCTAGTGGCGCCATATCGGTGAGTTTAATAAAACCGAATTTTAAGTCTTCCTTTTCAGGCTCACCAAGTGCCGCAGCGGTGGTGGCATGTGCCATGATAAGCATGCTGATGCTAATCAATGTTGTAAGTGTGCTTTTCCAGCTATATTTTAAGCGTTTCATAAGATTACTCCTTTATTGTCTCTATACATAAGTAGACCTCCTAGTTGGTTGCACTTTCATTTAGCAAGCGGTGTTCCATGTGATCAACATATTGATATATAGGTATATTTTCTATTTTAGGAGGTGGTAGGGCGAATGCGGAATAGAAAGCCTGACCTTATGCCTACTATTTAACCATAAGGTGCAATATTTATAGCCAGAGTGAGATTTTTGTCATATGATGGTTTTAATGCTTGCCTTTGTTGGATGTCAGGCCATACATATAAGCTTGTGATTCCGATAATTGCTGCAATAACTTGCAAGCTAAGTTATCTGCGGAAATGATGAGGTATTGCAGCATGTTCGCAGCAATACTGGGGTGAAAATCTTTAAAGTGTTGATAATCTTGACGTGAGACAATGGCCATGTTTACTGGTGTAGATGCTTTTGCAGAAGCTTTATGCGGCCTGCCATCAATGAACGATAAAATGCCAGTGACATCGCCTTTTTCCTGTATGCCTATGGCAAAATCATTGTTATCAAACTCTTCTAGCTTGGTGGTGATAGCCACCTTTCCAGTTAAAATGATATATAAATTATCATTGGTTTGCTGCCCTTGCTTGAAAATGACTTCATCGCTTTCGTATTGCATACCAACCAAATGTCGAATAAAAATTTTCACATCTTCACTTGTCATTTCTTTACATAAAGGGAATGAGGTAATAAGACCAATATCTTTAATGCCTAATTCAAAGTTCTTCATAACATGCACCTCTTGTTGTGATTCTATCAATTTATTTTTAAAGTAATTTTAACCATGATTTGACGATAAATGAGCAGTACTCACGTGCTGCGGGTAGATAGCGAGGGATATGGTTGATAAGTTCATCCACACCTTCTTCGCCAAGGTAAGCAGCCTCGCTGCTGCCATGTTTTATCCATGCAAGAATGAGATCCTCTGTCATTTCGGCGTGAAATTGGAGACCATATAACCTTGATTTTATGCGAAAAACCTGGTTGATAACCTCTGGGCATGTGGCTAAAAGGGTTGCTTGTTCGGGTAATTCAAAAGTTTCCCCATGCCACTGAAATATTTTTAAACCTGAAGCGAGCATTTTACCAAAAACTGGATCTTCTTGGGCATAAAATGTAGGTCGTAAGTGATACCACCCAAGCTCTCTAAGAGGGGACTTTATCACGTTAGCGCCAGCAGCTTTAGCTAATAATTGGCTGCCTAAACATATGCCTAGTACAGGGAAGTCATAACGGATGCACCACTCAAGTAGTCTGATTTGTTTGGTAATAAAACCGAGATGCGTGTCATTGGCGGACATGTGCCCACCCATAATCACTAGACCTGAATAGCGGAGGAGAACTTGAGGAATTGGATCTTCCATTGTTTTAAGGGTCTTGGTTTCCCAGCCTGCTTCATGGATAACCTGCTCAATCAAGGCGGCAGGCTCATATTCAAGTTGTTGTAGTATAAGTATTGGTTTCTTCATATTATATGTTTAAAGCAAGATGTGTTCCCTCTCATAAAAAATATGGTTGTCGCTGAAATGTTTATATCTTGTGGTTACCATGAGGTCGCAAAGCCTAATTATTAGGCAGTCAAGGGTAATATTTAGACATAATGCGGTAAAAAGGCTGGGGTAGTTGTATGAAAAAGCTAGTTTAAAGGTTTTTTTGTGTGTGGAATAGCGCTTGCTATAAGGGTGTATCTTACGGAATTTTCAAGAGGAGAACAGGTATGTTTAGAGAAAGTAAAATACTTACTATCGCATTGTTAGCGCTAGGGTGCACGCAAGCAAGTGCCGCAGATTGGATAACCTCAGCTGACTTGCGTGAACGTTATCAGTCATTTGATAACTTCGACTTTAACTCGGCGGTTGATAATAACACTTGGGAGTTTGACTCTAGACTTTTTGTGAAAGCAAAAAGAGAGTTTGATAATGGTGTTTCGGTATACTTACAGCCACAAGCGGTGTTGATTCAAAATTATACAAAAGCAAAAGGAACGCAAAGTTTCTCACAGGCCGATTTGTTACAAGCTTACCTTCAATACGCTACAGGAAAATATTCTGCGCGTTTAGGTCGCCAGCAATTGGTTTATGGGGACCAGAGATTGCTAGGGCACCTGGGCTGGAAAGATGTTGCACGTACATTTGATGGTGTGAAAGTGATGTATAAATCAAAAACATTTAACGTGGATGCCTTTGCGGTGCACCCTGCTGATATAGCTGGAATGACGCCAACAACAGCTTCTCCACAAGCTAAGTCATTGGTTACTTGGGAAGATCGTACATTAACAGGTGTTTATGGTACTTATAAATTTGCGCCAAAATCAGGTTTAGATGCGTATGTAATCAACTGGAAGCATGGTGATGGTGCTTCGATTGGTAGGGGCCGCAATTTGAATACATATGGTGTTCGTGGCTTTGGCAAATGGGGGGCTATCGATGCAACTGCTGAAGCAACTTTTCAAGGCGGCACATGGGCAACTGGAAAATCACAAAGTGCATCTGCTTACGCAATCAAAGCAGGTTACTCATTAGGTACATGGAAAACACGTGTTGGCATTGAGTACGACTACAGCCCAGGTGATGACAAAACAGATACAACGACACATAAAGATTTTGTCTTCCCGTTTCATACCAACCATGCCCACTATGGAGAAATGGATAGATTCTCTTGGGCAAATATGAAAGATATTCGTTTGTCCGTAAAAACATCGCCAGCAAAAGGGTTTACCTTTATTGGTAATATTCACAAACTTTCATTGGATAACGCCAAAGGCGACTGGTTAAATGTTGTGGGTGCAGGTGCTTTGTATCCAGGTAATGCGGCTTACACATCAACAGATGCAGGTACAGAAATTGATTTGAAAGTGGTGTATAAAGTTGCATCAGTGAAAGGGCTGACACTTGTTGGAAATTATTCGATGTTTAGCCCAGGTGATGCTGTGTTGGAGCGGACGGGATCAAAAGATAAAGCTACATTCTCTTACTTGATTGCGAGCTATAAATTCTAATATTCAGAGTAGATGTGAAATGTAAGGAGTAATGAAAAGGCTACTGTGTTGCCGTTATTGGGCACAGTGGCTCTTTTTATTAGATGCTGTTTAGCATATTTTGGTTCAGTTAAGGAGGTAGCCATGCATTATCTTTTTTATCGTATATCGGCCCATAACATCATTTTACTTTTTTTAACTATATTCATGTTGGCCCCTTCTTTTTTTGGGCCACAGAGTGTTTATGCTGAGGAAGTGGGTCTTGCTTTACCTGAGGCAATTAATGTCGCTGGACGTCAGCGTATGTTAACCCAACGCATGATGAAGCTTTATTGTATCATAGGTTTAAACATCAACGTTGATAAAAATAAAAAAGAAATGAATGCAGTTGCAAGCTTGTTTGAAAAGCAATTAAAGCAGCTTGAGCATATTGAAGGCGTGAATAACACGTTGATTTCCAAGCACCTGAAGCATGTTTATGAATATTGGGAGCCTGTAAAAAACATGATTGCATTAAGACCCTCTTTAGATGGGGCTTCTATTTTGCGTCACCAAACGGATGAACTATTAAAATATGCGCATGACTTTGTGGTGGCATTAGAAGGTGTAAGTGCTACATCTCAAGGTAAATTGGTTAATATTTCAGGGCGACAACGTATGCTTTCACAGCGTATAGCAAGTTTTTACATTCAAAGCGTGTGGGGAGTAAAAAGCGAAAGCGTTGAAGGAAAATCTAAGCAAGCAAAAGTAGATTTTGATAAAGCAATTAAACTATTGAAAGCAGCAACAGAAAACACACCAGAATTGGATTACCTGCTTGGTTTGGTGGGTGCGCAGTGGCAAGTATTTCGCGCGATTAACACGCTAGGTATTTACACGAAAAACAATGACTATGCTCAACCAGCCTTGGTTTCAGATAGTTCAGACAAAATTTTATCACTGATGAATGAAGTGACACATTTGTATGCTAGCTTGTAATCATTGGTATCTTGATGTGTTAGTGACTGCCTATTAAATAGATCTTTGTTGCACAATATATATGCGCAAAGTATTTAACCATGCATCGTAAACAAATGTAAGTAACTAAAAAATATGACCATTGCATTGAATTTATGCATTGGTATTATGCTTGCTTTATCCTCAAAATATAATATGTAAAACTGATATGCGCAATCGTATAGATTTCAATGGAGACAACACATGGCGAAGAAGAAGCTGGTAATGATTGGTAATGGCATGGCAGGTGTGCGTGCCATTGAAGAGATTCTTAAAGCTAATCCAGATATGTTTGATATTACAATCTTCGGTGCTGAAAAATATCCAAATTACAATCGTATTATGCTCTCGCCTGTGCTTGCTGGTGATACCACCATTGAAGATATTATTTTGAATGATGAGCAATGGTATGAAGATAACGGTATTACCTTGCACATGGGTAAACGCATTAAAGAGATTCAGCGCGGTTATAAAAAAGTTGTCGCTGAAGATGGCACAGTGGCTGAATATGATAATCTGATTATCGCCACAGGTTCGGATCCATTTATTATTCCTGTGCCCGGCCATGATAAAGAAGGCGTAATGGCTTTCCGTGATATTGAAGATTGCGATAAGATGTTTGCAGCGGCTAAAAAATATAAAAAAGCTGCGGTGATTGGTGGTGGTTTACTTGGTCTTGAAGCGGCCAAAGGTCTGCTCAATTTAGGTATGGAAGCCACTGTGATTCATGATCAGGCAACCTTGATGAATATGCAGCTTGATAGTGTGGCTGGTGAAATGTTGCGCGCTGATTTGGAAGAGCAAGGCATGCACTTTAAAGTGTCTACTTTGACCACTGAAGTGACAGGCGACAAACGTGTTTCTGGCTTGAAATTTAAAGATGGTTCAAGCCTTGATTGTGACTTATTGGTGATGGCTGTGGGTATTCGCCCGAATATGGCATTGGCAAAAGATTGTGGTATTCATTGCAACCGCGGCATCGTAGTGAATGATTATATGCAAACAGTGACCGACCCATCGGTTTATTCAGTGGGTGAGTGTGCAGAGCATAGAGGCATTGCATATGGTTTGGTTGCGCCATTGTTTGAGCAAGCCAAAGTGCTTGCTTATCAGATTACGGGTCAAGGGCTAAAAGCTTATCAAGGCTCGGTGGTTTCAACCAAATTGAAAGTCTCTGGTGTGGATGTATTTTCGGCTGGTGACTTCATGAGTACACCCGGTGCAGATGTGCTTGAGCTGATGGATAAAGTTGGTGGGGTTTACAAAAAACTCGTGCTTGAAGATGATAAAATCAAAGGCGTGGTCATGTTTGGTGATACTGCCGATGGACCAACATTTTTCCAATGGATGCAAGATGGAAAAGATGTCTCTGAGCAACGTTCCAGCTTGCTCTTTTCTGCATCTGGGTTGGGTGATTCTGGCCATTCAGGCATTGATTTGGTATCGGAAATGTCCGATGAAACCATTGTTTGTGGTTGTAATGGCGTAAGCAAAAAAGATGTGGTTGATGCGATTGTCACGCAAGGCTTAACCACACGAAAAGAAATCACGGCATGTACCAAAGCTGCGGGTTCTTGTGGTGGTTGTGCTGGCCTTGTCGATCAATTGCTTGCTTCGACATTAGGAACAGCCTTTGTTGAATCTGATCACGAGCCGATTTGTGGTTGTACCGATTTGAATCATGAGCAAGTGAAAGAACAAATCAAAAACAAAAAAATGACCATGGTTCGTGAAGTGATGAACGTCTTGGATTGGAAAGGTGAGGGTTGTCAGGTTTGTCGCCCTGCAATCAATTATTACATCGGTATGATCTGGCCTGAAGACTCTGAAGATGACCGTACCTCACGTATTGCCAATGAAAAGATGCACGCAAATATCCAGAAGGATGGTACCTATTCGGTGATTCCACGTGTTTATGGTGGCGATACGGATGCTGATACCTTGATTCGTATGGGTCAAGTTGCGAAGAAATACGATATTAAAACAATTAAAATTACAGGTGGTCAGCGCATTGGTCTGTATGGTGTCAAGAAAGATGATCTTGCAGCAGTCTGGAGCGATTTGGATATGCCGTGTGGTTATGCCTACGGCAAAGCACTCCGGACTGTGAAAACCTGTGTGGGTTCTGAGTGGTGTAGGTTTGGTACGCAAGACTCTACCTCACTTGGCATTCACCTAGAGAAAGAATTGGATAGGATTTGGTTTCCGGCCAAGGTAAAACTGGCCGTGTCTGGTTGCCCACGAAATTGTGCGGAAGCAACGATCAAAGATTTCGGCATTATCGGTGTTGATGGCGGCTGGGAAATTCAGACGGGCGGTAATGGCGGCGTACACGTTGTAGCTACAGAGATGCTTTGTCTGGTTGAAACTGCGCAAGAAGTAGAAGAGATTGCCAAGGCTTATTTGCAGCACTATCGCGAAACAGGTCGTCATAACGAACGTTGCGCGAAGTGGCAGAAACGTTTGGGGCTGGAGAGTATCAAAGCGCTGGTCGTGGATGATATTGAAAGTCGTAAGGCATTGGTAACGCGCTTGAATATTTATCTTGCAGGTCAGGCTAGAGACCCATGGTTGGAGCGTATTGCAGATGATGCAGCGTTGCCTACAAAGAAAGTATTTAATGAATACAGAACCATTGAAATCAAGGAGATCAACTGATGAGCAGCTCTACTTCCCCAATAAATGATGCAGTCTGGCATCCAGTTTGTAAGGTAGATGAGATCCCCCAATCAGGCGGGAGAACTGTGAATGCCGGTGATCTGAGTATTGCACTGTTTCGTTTGACGGATGACAGTGTGAAAGCAATTGAAAATCGCTGCCCGCATAAAAATGGACCACTGGTAGAAGGTGTTATCTCAGGTGGCGATGTGCTCTGCCCGCTACATAACTGGCGTGTTAATCTGGATTCTGGTGAAGTGGCAGCACCTGAATCAGGCTGTGTGAAACGTTTTCCTGTCAAAGTTGAAGATGGTCAGGTCTTCCTTAACTTATGAGTGATTAGCAATCATTTGCCACAGAGGCACAGAGAAGACCTTTCTATATTTTACTTTGTGTCTTTGTGGTTTCATCGTTATATGAAATGAAGGAGTTGGAATGACCCAAACGGTAAATAGTGTGTGTTCTTATTGTGGCACAGGGTGCGGTATTCGTCTGGAAACAGATGGGCAACGTATTGTGTCTTTAGCTGGCGATGAGAAGCACCCAACCAACTTGGGAAAACTATGTTCAAAGGGTCGCGAGCTTCATCATACAGTGCGCACAGATGATAGGTTGTTGCATCCGCAGCTACGCACTTCAATCAACCAACCCTTTGCCCCTGTAGATTGGGATACAGCGCTTGATTATTCAGCACAAAAGTTTGCTGATATTATCAAAAAGCATGGCCCTGATGCTGTTGCTTTTTATGTATCAGGCCAATTACTCACTGAAGATTATTATGTGTTTAACAAACTCATGAAAGGTTTTATTGGCAGCAACAATATCGATACCAACTCTAGGCTTTGTATGTCATCGGCTGTTGCCGGATACAAACGCGCTTTTGGTGCAGACGGGCCACCAACCTGTTATGAAGATATTGAATTGGCGAGTTGTTATTTTATTGCCGGTGCAAACCCTGCATTTGCGCATCCCATCGTATTTCGCCGCATGGAAGCTGCCAAAGAGGCCAACCCCGATTTAAAGATTATTGTCGCCGACCCACGCCGCACCGATACCTGCTCGATTGCTGATCTTCATCTTCCTCTCAAACCCGGTACGGATGTACCACTTTTTCAAGCCATGTTAAATGTCATGATGTGGGAAGATTTTATCGACCAAGATTATGTGGCTAAACATACCGCAGGTTTTGAAGCGGTTGCCAGCCAGACGAAGTTGATGACGCCGCGCAAAGCAGCAGAAATTTGTGGTTTGGAAGCTGAAGATATTGTCAAAGCGGCCTTGTGGTTTGCTGAAAATAAAACCCTTTCTTTTTATACCATGGGTTTGAACCAATCATCTTCAGGCACAGATAAAAACAACGCCCTCATCAACCTACACTTGGCAACAGGGCAAGTGGGTAAAGCTGGTTGTGGACCTTTTTCTTTAACAGGGCAACCCAATGCTATGGGTGGTCGCGAAGTGGGTGGGCTAGCCAATATGCTGGCTGCACATCGTGATTATTCTAATCCTGAACATCGTAAGGAAGTGGCAGATTACTGGGGTGTGCATGATGTGCCGCAAAAACCAGGTTTGACAGCCACTGAGCTTTTTGATGCTTTAGAAAAAGGCACAGTCAAAGCAGTATGGATTGCCTGTACAAACCCGATTGTATCCATGCCTGATGCCAAACGTGCAGAAGCTGCTTTGAAAAAAGCAGAGCTGGTGATGGTTTCAGATGCTTATCACCCAACAGACACCACTAAATTTGCCCATGTATTGTTTCCTGCCGCAGGTTGGGCGGAAAAGGAAGGTTCTGTCACCAATTCAGAGCGACGTATCACCCATTTGCAGCAAGCCTTGCCTGCGGCAGGTGTCTCGCGTCCAGACTGGAAAATTGCTGCGGATTTTGCGCTTTGTTTGGGCAATAAATTAGGCCAAGACTGGTCGGCTGCGTTTAGCTATGAAAAAACAGGTGATGTTTTTGATGAACATTGCGGGTTAACCCAAGGCCGTGATATCGATATTACAGGATTGTCCTATGCGGTGTTGGATGAATTTGGGCCGCAGCAATGGCCGTATGTCAAAGGTGCTAAACCCAATGAAGTCAAACGCCTTTACACGGATGCTGTGTTTGAAACAGTAGATAAAAAAGCACATTTTATTGATATCACATACCAAACTGTTGCAGAACCTACGGATAAAGAACATCCAATTTCACTCACCACAGGCCGCATTCGCGACCAATGGCATACCATGACCAAAAGCGGCAATGTGCCGCAGTTGATGCAACATGCTCCGATTCCGCAGCTGCAAATACATCCTGATGATGCCAAGTTCAGAGGTATCAAAAATGAAGATTTAGTGCTGGTGACTTCTAGACGTGGTGAAGTGATTGTGCCTGCACAAATCAGCAAAGATGTACGCGCTGGTTTGGTTTTTCTGCCTATGCATTGGGGTACCATGACTGCCCGAAGTGGCAGAGCCAATACCTTGACTCAATCCGTGGTTGACCCCATATCCAAAGAACCAGAATTCAAACACTCCGCAGTAGAGGTGAAACGTTTTGAGCCCGCATGGCAGGGCATGATGTTGATTGCCGGTAAACATATCCCTCTTGGCCGTGAAATGATTGAAGGTTATAGTTATGGGGTTGTATCATGTTCGGGTAGTGACCACCCTGTGACATCCATTGATTTGGCCTGTACGAAAGCTTTGAAACAAGAGCAATACAAACGCTTGGATCAGATGTTGGAGTTGGGTAAAAGTTTTGAAACACTTACCTATTCAGATCGTAAGTTCGGTATCAACCGCAAAGCATGGCTGGAAGATGGACATTTGGTGGCTGTGCGCTGGGTGGGTGGTGATTTGCACGAGGCACAGTGGCTACGTAAACTGATGTTAGAAAGTCGCGATGTGAGTGATTTACGTCCGTTTTTATTAGCACCTGGTGGTCCTGTCACCAAAGAAGATACCAAAGGTAAAATCATTTGTGCGTGTAACAATGTCGGTGAATTAGAGCTCAAAGCAGCCATTGATAGTGGTTCAGATACAATGGACGCGCTTAAAGCATGTACTATGGCGGGTACAGGTTGCGGTTCGTGCGTTCCGGAAATGAAAAGACTACTATCAGGCGCATGAGCCTAGCTCCGATTAAATTTTATACGCAACAGCCAACATCAAACCTCGAAGGTGGTTTGCATGATTCGTTTGGCAGAAAACTGAACTATTTAAGAATTTCGGTCACTGACCGTTGCAATATGCGCTGTAATTATTGCAGACCAAGTGCAGATGTTTACAACGCAGAACCTCATACCCATATCTTACGTTTTGAAGAAATTGAACGCATTGTAGCCGTAGCAGCAGAGATGGGTGTTTCCAAATTGCGACTCACAGGCGGAGAGCCTTTGGTGCGCCGTGACTTACCGCATTTGGTGGAAAGGTTGAGTAAAATTCCAGGCATCACTGATTTGACGATGACCACCAATGCGACGTTGCTGGAAAAGTATGCCCAAGACTTGGCAAATGCTGGTTTGCATCGCCTTAATATCAGCCTTGATAGCTTAAGCCCTCTGCGTTTCCGTAAATTAACAGGAGCGGCCTTAGCACCTGTGTTGGCAGGCATCCAAGCCGCACATGATGTAGGATTTAAAAGCATTAAATTCAATACAGTATTGATGCGTGGCATCAATGCAGGAGACGAAAACAGCGAAGTAGCAGAGCTGATTGATTTTGCTGCTGACATGCGAGCTACGGTTCGTTTCATTGAATTGATGCCGATGAAACAAGGCATGGATTGGCAGCAACACTATATTTCCATTGATGAAGTTTTAAAGCGTGATGATGTGCAAAGCCGTGTGGAGACCAGTCAAAATATGCAAACAGGAAATACTGCGGCAAGGTATTTACCCTTAAAAAATGGCTCAGGTGAAGTGGGTTTTATCATGCCCATGTCGGATAGGTTTTGTGAGGGCTGTAATCGTTTACGGCTTACTTCTGATGGTGGCTTGCGTTCATGTTTGCCTGCGGATCATCAACTAAGTTTGCGGGATGTGATGCGCCAAGGCGGAAGTGATGCGGATATACGCACGATTTTCTTACGCTCAGCCTTGATTAAACCAGAAATTGGCATGTATGATTTTGATGCAGATACGAACAAACGCTCGATGATTCATATTGGTGGTTAAGTGGGCAGCTTACCGTATTCGAGAAAATTCCAGCGTATTTTATGTGTTGTACTGCTGTGTTTTTATGGCTCATTAGCGCAAGCTCAAGAGGTATTAACGGTTGCTGTAGCATCCAGTTTTTATGAGCAAGCCAAGCAGTACAAAAAACAATTTGAAGCGATATATAATGTAAATATCCGCCTTGTTTCAGGTTCTACGGGGCGTTTGTATAATCAGATTCAGCAAGGTGCACCTTTTGATGTGTTGATTGCAGCCGATTTAGAGCGACCAGCGCTACTGATACAAAGCCATAAAGCTGAAACATCATTTACCGTTGCAGAGGCTTATTTTGGGTTGTTATTGGATAAACATTATACCACAGACCTTAACTTGCTGTTGGCTCCAAACATCAGGCATATCGCAATTGCCAATCCGAATGTGGCCCCTTTAGGCAAAATCAGTCAAACATTGCTAAAAAAATCAAACCTTTGGAAAGTATTAAAGCCAAAGTTTGTGTATGCGCAAAATGCTTTGCAAGTTGCGAGTATGGTGAAAGATGGTTTGGTTGATGCTGGTTTTGTGCCTGTTGATTCGCCCGATTTATCGCTGGCTTTGATTCAATACCAAGGCTTGTCGTTAACCCAGAAAACAAGTGCAGATTTATGGCTGCAATTTATTATTGCATCTACTGCTGCACCCAAATTCAAACGAAAACCCCATGCTTGAATCACTTCTTATTTCGCTACAATTAGCAATCGTGACAACGGCGATCCTTCTTGTTCTAGCCTTTCCTTTGGCTTATGTCTTGACCTTCAAAACATTTAAAGGGCGCACTGCTGTTGAAGTGATTGTGGCTTTGCCTTTGGTCTTGCCGCCTACAGTGCTGGGTTATTTTGTGTTGGTGATGATTGCACCCGACACCAGCTTAGGACGTGCTTGGCAAGCTGTGTTTGACACTTCGTTAGCATTTTCATTCTCAGGCATGGTGATTGCATCGGTGCTTTATAGTTTACCTTTTGCTGTGCAACCCATGCAACAAAGTTTGCGCGCCATTCCAAGCAGTTGGTTGGAGATGGCCAACACGCAGGGGCTTAGTTTGAGGCAAACCTTAAAACATATCATTTTGCCTGCTGCTAAAGGTGGAGTGTTGGTGGCAGCGGCACTTTCATTTGCCCATACCATGGGTGAGTTTGGGGTGGTGTTGATGGTAGGCGGCTCGATTCCAGGTGAGACCAAAGTTGCTAGCATAGCTTTGTTTGAATTTGTTGAAATGCAGCAGCAATCGGAAGCATGGCTGTTGGCATTGATTTTACTTGCTGTTTCTTTTGTGATGCTGTCGGTGGTGTACACTTTAAATCGACATGGTTTCAATATGGGTACAAAATCATGAAACATCATATTCAGATAACAAGCAAAGTAGGGTTGTTGGATTTGGATGTTCAAGCTGATTTTAGCGATGAAATCATATTGATTTCAGGAGAAAATGGCGCAGGCAAAACAACGCTGCTTCGTTGCTTAGCAGGTTTGCAGCAGGCGCAAGGGCAATTGCTGTTTAATGATGATGTATGGCTTGATAGCTGTACGAGTTTTGTGCTACCAAGCAAGAAGCGCAAGGTGGGCTGTCTTTGGCCAGATACAGCCTTGTTGCCTTGGCTGAGTGTTGAAAAAAACATAACATTGGGCATTGAGCAAGTGGACAAAACATGGTTAAAAGACTTGGCAGAGAAAATGGAAGTTTTACCGTTGATGCAACGTACATCACATATGTTGTCCACGGGTGAAGGGCAGCGTGTGGCTCTAGCTAGAGCAATTTGTAGGAAGCCAACATTACTTTTGCTTGATGAGCCTTTTTCGGCACAAGCGCCAACGCTTCGGCAGCGGTTAAGGGCATCGTTAAAGCTGATGCAAATAGAGCTGGAAATACCGATTTTGATGGTAAGCCATGATGTGGAAGATGCTGAAACCTTGGCAAACCAACATTGGCATATGCGTGAAGGCAAGCTAATTAAGGGTGTGGCGGCTAAACAAATAAAAAGGGGAGAGGGGTGAATGGGTTTAACACATTTTAATGAGAGTGGTAGAGCACGAATGGTGGATGTCTCAGCCAAAGATATAAGTGTTCGTATTGCTGTAGCAAGCGGAGTGATTCGTATGTTACCTGAGACATTAACACGGATTCAAGAAGGTGGTTTTAAGAAAGGGGATGTGTTGGCAGTGGCTGATGTAGCGGCTGTGATGGGTGCTAAAAAAACACCTGAACTTATTCCAATGTGTCATCCTCTTATGTTGTCTGGTATTGATGTTTCATTTTCTGAATTGGAAATAGAGACAGGGCTTAAAATTCAAGTTTCAGTGAAATGCAATGGTAAAACTGGCGTAGAAATGGAAGCGCTTACGGCTGTGAGCGCTGCATTGTTAACAATTTATGACATGTGTAAGTCCGTGGATAAAGGTATGTCTATTGGTGATATCCAGCTTGAAGAGAAGCAGGGTGGGAAATCGGGTGATTGGACGCGCTTGAATAATCAGTCCATGGGTGAGGGGGTAGTATCATGAGTGTAAAAGTTTTGTTTTTTGGGCATCTTGCAGACAAAGTTGGTTTGAAAGAATGTTCCGTGCTTGTGGATAAATCAATGAGCTTGGGTGATTTGGTATCGGCAGTAAGTTGTGATGAGTATAAACCGTTTGCCTTGGCTGTGAATCAGCAGCAAGTGACAGATATGAATATGAAAATACGAGCCGGTGATGAAGTGGCATTGATGCCACCATATTCTGGCGGCTAAGGTGGCAGGAGCAGGAAAAGAAGTTTGCATTCAGGAAGAAGACTTCTCAATTGAAGCGGAAGTGAACGCCATGCGTGCTGCATCAAAGCGCATTGGCGGCATTGTCACATTCTTAGGCTGTGCCCGTGATTTTTCCGAAGGGCGCGATGTATTCTCCATTAACTTTGAGCAATATGCAGGTATGGCTGAAGCAGCGATGACGACTTTGCGTGATGAAGCCTTAAAACATTTTGATATTATTGATGTGCGAATCATTCACCGCGTAACCACAGTACATGCAGGAGACCAGATTGTGTTGATTGTAGTGGGTGCAGAGCATAGAAAACCTGCTTTTGAAGCTTGCGAGTGGTTGATTGATACACTCAAACAGCGTGTGCCCATTTGGAAAAAAGAAGTCACCCCTGAAGGTGATTCGTGGGTCACGCAACACCCATGACCACACCTATTCTATCACTTGTTGGTTATTCAAACTCAGGCAAAACAACCTTGATGGAAAAGCTAGTATCAGGTTTGGTCGCCAAAGGTCTGCGCGTAGCCACCATCAAACATTCTCATCACCAACCAGAAATGGATACACCAGGCAAAGATAGCTGGCGTCATAAGCAGGCTGGCGCATCAACATCATTGTTGGTTGGCCCTGAAAAGATGCTGATGGTCAGCGATGTAGATGAAAACTTAAACCCACAGTTATTAGCAAACCGTTTATTCACTGATTATGATTTGGTATTGGTAGAAGGTTATGCCTCGGTTCCGGGGCCTAAAATTGAAGTTGTTCGCGCAGAACGTTCTCAGGAATTACGCTGCAATGAAGATGAACTGATTGCGGTTGCTACCGATATTTTAGACTTCAAAGTAGATGTTCCTGTATTAGACCTTAATCACCCAGATGCTGTGATAGAGTTTGTTCTTCATTGGATGGAAGAAATGAAAGTTGGAAGCTGACATGTATGGCATGCTGATGCCTGATTCCAACCCAAAGCATCGGTAATCGGGCTGGCGGTTTGAGCCAAGCTCCTAGTATACTTGTTTAAGCAAGCTCAGGAGGATTACCATGAATTATCATACTGCATTAGATGTTTCACTACGTTCGGTTTCTATTTGTATTATTGATGAAGCTGGAACGATTAAATTTGAAGGTAAGTTTGATTCTGAGGTTGATCAGATTGTTGATTGCCTGAAAAAGTTCAGCCCTGAAATAAAAAGTATTGGCTTTGAAGCCGGAGCACTCACCCAATATTTAACCTATGGTTTACAAGCTGCTGGTTATGAAGTGATTTGTTTAGAAGCACGACAAGTAAGTGCCGCACTTTCAGCGATGCGTAATAAGACAGATAAAAATGATGCGCGAGGCATAGCACAGATTTTGCGTACTGGTTGGTATAGTCGTGTTCACGTTAAAAGCATGGAAAGCCATTTGATTAGGGCCATGTTAACGACGCGTAAAACGGCGTTAAAAAAGTGTGTCGATATAGAGAATGAGGTTAGAGGGTTGGTGAGGCTTCTTGGCATTAAATTGCCGCCTTCGGTGAATCACAACGCTTTTGATGGACTGGTTCGTTTGGAAATTGAAGAGCATTCCGTTTTGGTTGATGCGTTAATACCACTTATGGATGCAAGACTTGTTCTGTATAAAACTTACCTCAAGTTGGATAGTCAGGTGACAGCCATGGCGCGTAAAGATGTTATCTGCCAACGGTTGATGACTGTACCAGGCGTTGGCGCAATCACCGCACTAACATTTAAGGCAGCAGTTGATGATCCAACCCGATTTAAACGTTCACGCACAGTTGCCGCACACTTTGGTTTAACCCCAAGGCGCTTCCAGTCGGGTGAAGTCGATAACCCTGGCCACATATCCAAAGCAGGAGATCCCGATGTACGTTCAGCACTTTATGTAGCGGCACATGCTTTGGTTACACGTTCAGAAGAATGGTCATCACTCAAAGTCTGGGGCATGCGATTATTCAAAACAAAAGGTCATAGACGTGCTGTGATAGCAGTGGCGCGTAAGCTTGCAGTCATCATGC